>WBZU01000120.1_pt2 | contig 52566 bp, 32 predicted proteins | sample 5204311 | NCBI WGS metagenome assembly WBZU01 (sample SAMN12344359, study PRJNA552823) | activated sludge metagenome | biome: Activated sludge suspended growth; feature: Nitrification reactor; material: Wastewater; isolation source: activated sludge from nitrification reactor of wastewater...
CGGAAATGGCCGATCTTGCGCGGGCCTCCGGCCGTGCGGCTCCGCGGGTACGCACGGCTGTGCGTACGGGAGATACGTCGCCGAAAGAGCGTCGGCTGCTGGTCAAACAACCTCCGCACGTGCTCGTCACGACGCCCGAATCGCTGTTCATCTTGCTTGGATCCGCATCGGGACGTCGCGCCTTGTCCGACGTGCGCACGATCATCGTCGACGAGATCCACGCTGTTTCATCGGACAAACGAGGTGCGCATCTGGCGCTTTCCATCGAACGTCTCGAGGAACTCGTGGTTCGTTCGGCGCGTCCTCGTCCCCAACGCGTAGGTTTGTCCGCAACGATGCGCCCGATCGAGCTCGCGGCCCGCTTGCTCGTCGGGGCGGACCAACCGCTGCCGCTGATCATCGACGCCGGCGCGCGTCGCGACGTGGAGCTTTCCATCCAGATTCCGCGTGAAGAACTGGGGGCCGTGTGCACGAACGAGCAGTGGGCGGAGCTGTACGATCGCTTGGCGGACGACTGTCGAGCGCATCGATCCACGCTCGTGTTTGTCGGGACAAGGCGCATGACCGAACGACTGGCGTTGCATTTGGGGGAACGACTGGGGCACGACGTCGTGGCGGCGCATCATGGAAGTCTCTCGCGGCAACGTCGGTTGTCTGCGGAAAAAAGGCTCAAAGCCGGGGAGCTCAAGGTGGTCGTGGCGACGGCGTCGCTCGAGCTCGGCATCGACGTCGGGGTGATCGACCAGGTTTGTCTCGTCGGATCTCCCCGAGCGATCGCGACCGCGGTGCAACGCATCGGACGATCGGGACACGCGCTTTTGGCCACGCCCAAGGGTAAGTTTTACCCGCTCACGCGGGATCAGCTGGTCGAATGCGCGGCGATCGTGCGCGCGGTTCGTCGTGGTGAAATGGATCGGATGATCATGCGCGATGCGCCGCTCGACATCCTGGCCCAACAGATCGTCGCCGCGAGCGCCGATGCCGAGTGGGAAGAGGACAAACTCTTCGAAGTGCTGCGTCGGGCCGCGCCGTATGAACGAATGGAGCGCTCGACGTTCGACGAGGTCGTGCGGATGTTGACGGAGGGTTTTTCCGCGCGCCGTGGACGAACCGGAGCGCTCTTGTTTCACGATCGCGTTGGACGGCGCATCAAAGCGCGCCGTGGCGCCGGCCTCTTGGCGCTCATGTCGGGCGGAGCGATCCCGGACAACGGAAATTACGACGTCGTACTTTCGGACGGCACGAAGGTCGGAACCGTCGACGAAGACTTTGCGATTGATTCCTCGATTGGCGATGTCTTTTTGTTGGGGTCGACGTCTTGGCGAATTCGTCGTGTGGAGTCCAGCAAAGTTTGGGTGGAAGACGCGCCGGGAATGCCTTCGACGGTGCCATTTTGGTTGGGCGAAGGTCCGGCGCGCACGCAGGAATTATCGGCGGAAGTAGGGGATCTGCGGCGAGAAGTGTCGACGCGCCTGTTTGGCGATTTGGAACCCGGCGAAGGTCCGCGCGTCTTGTCGACGGCGATGTGGCTTGAATCGGAGTGCGCCTTGGATCGGCCCGCAGCCGTGTTGTTATGCGAATACATTGCGGCCGCGCGTAATGCGCTCGGGGATGTGCCCACGCAACAAGTCGTCATTGCGGAGAGGTTCTTCGATGAAGCGGGCGGGATGCAGCTCGTGATTCACGCGCCGTTTGGCGGGCGTATCAATCGGGCGTGGGGAATGGCGCTTCGTAAACGATTTTGCCGCAGTTTCGATTTTGAATTGCAAGCGGCGGCGACCGACGACGGTGTTTTGCTCAGCCTTGGAATGCAGCACAGTTTTCCGCTGGAAGTCATTTTCGAGATGCTCAATCCGGACGGCTTGCGCACGGTGCTCGAACAGGCCGCCTTGCAAGCGCCGATGTTCGGGACGCGTTTTCGATGGAATGCGACCCGGTCGTTGGCGATTCCACGGTTTGCGCGAGGTCGAAAAATCCCGACGCCGCTCATCCGCATGCGCAGCGAAGATCTGATCGCCGCGGTTTTTCCGGCGCAACTGGGATGCCAGGACAACCACGGGCGTGACGCCATTTTGGAGATTCCCGATCACCCGCTCGTCAACCAAACCTTGCACGATTGTCTGGTCGAAGCGATGGACGGCGAAGGTTTGGCCGATGTCTTGACGCGCATCAAACGGGGGGAAATTCGCATCGTGGCCCGAGAAACCGCGGAGCCAAGCGTGTTTTCGCATGAAATCCTCAATTCCAATCCGTACACCTTCTTGGATGACGCGCCGCTCGAAGAACGAAGGGCGCGGGCCGTGACGGTTCGTCGCGGCCTACCGGCGGATATCGTCGATCGATTGGGCAGCTTGGATCCGGAAGCCATTCGCGCCGTGATCGAAGAAGCTCAGCCGATCGTCCGCGATGCCGACGAGCTGCACGATGTTCTCTTGGATCAAACGGGTTTGTCGGAACAGGAAGGTCTCGAACGCGGTTACGGTGCGTTTTTTGAAGCATTGGTCCGAGCGCGTCGAGCCGCGCGCCTCATGACGCCTGGTTTGTCCGGTCCGCGATGGGTCGTTGCGGAGCGACGTTTCGCCGCGGAAGCGATTTGGCCGGAAGCGACGTTTTCCCCGCCGCTCATCGGAATTGCCGGACCCGTGCCCGTATCGAAGGAAGACGCTTTGGCGGGGCTCGTTCGCGGCTATTTGGCCACGTTGGGCCCGGTGACCGCGGCGGGCTTGGCGAAGCTATTGGACCTTGATTGCACCGACATCAACGTGGCACTTGCGCGTATCGAGCTGGACGGTGTGGTTTTACGCGGACGATTTACGCCGGGGCTTCTGCCGGGAGAGACGCAATGGTGTGATCGACGTTTGCTGGCGCGAATTCATCGCCGAACCGTGGATGGCTTGCGTCGTTCGATCGAACCGGTGATGCCTTCGGACTACATGCGCTTTTTGCTTTCTTGGCATGGGGTTTTACCAGGAAAACGAATGCATGGTTCCGCGGGTTTGGCGCGCGTCGTCGAACAATTGCAGGGTTTTGACATTGCCGCGGGGGCGTGGGAGTCGGATATTTTGCCGGCGCGGATTGAAGGTTACGACGAATCGTGGCTCGATTTGTTGTGTTTGTCCGGGGAAGTGGCCTGGGGCCGATTGGCTCCGCGGGCGTCCGCGGCGGGAGCACCCACGCGGGTCGCGCCGATTTCGTTGGTTTTGCGCCGTGATTTGCCGTGGTTATTGGAGAACACCGAAAAATCAGGAGCTTCAGGTACTTCCGGGGAGGAAGGTTTGTCCGAGGAGGCACGCAAAGTGCTGCTGTTGTTGGGAACGGCGGGGGCGTCGTTTTTTGACGATATCGTTCGCGGCACGCGAATGGCTCGGCGGGATGTGGAAGAAGCTCTGTGGGAATTGGTGTCGGCCGGCCGCATTACGGGCGACGGATTCGGTGGATTGCGCGGACTGCTCGGGCCGGCGAGAAATAGCGCGCAAGCAAAACGGTTTGGCCGGGGCGCTCCCGTCTTTGCGGCAGGGCGCTGGTCGTTGTTACGCGCACCCGTGGTGATCGACCCGGACGAACCCGCTGAAGAAATGGATTCCGTGGAACGATTTGCGCGGCAATTGCTGCGTCGATGGGGCGTCGTGTTTCGGGAGGTCGTGGCGCGTGAAGCGCGGGCGCCTGCTTGGGGGGCGCTCGTGCGCGTGTATCGAAAGCTGGAAATGCGCGGGGAAATTCGCGGAGGCCGCTTGGTGGCCTCGTTTGTCGGAGAACAATTCGCGTTGCCCGAGGCGCTCGAAGCATTGCGGGCCGTACGTAACGAGCCATTACGAGGTGAAACGGTGCGTTTGTCCGGTTGCGATCCGCTGAACCTGGTGGGTATCATCGTGCCCGGAGAAAAAATCCCCGCGACGATGGGCAGCTCCGTCATTTTGCGCGATGGCATGCCGCTCGTGGAAGAAGCCGCACCCGACGTCATGGCTGCGTCGTAGGCGTCGTCGTTCGTACCGGGTTTCACCCGGACCCACCCGGGGCTCCGCGCCCCGGGACCCGCGCAAGGGCCCAGGCCCTTGACCCTTGTATTGGTTTGTCCGCTACGCGGTCAAACCAAACACGTGTCAGGAGGCTATTGCAGACTTAGTCCTTTTGTTTCGGGTGCGAAGCACACGAAACAATACTGGTCCAGCGCTCGCTGGTCCGGGTCCAGGGGCGGATAGCCCCTGGTCGGGTCTGGGCGGAAGCCCAGCCCAGCGCTCGCTGGAGTGCTTTGCTACTTTCGTCGTCGGCGATTTCGGGATTCTACAACGGCTTCTTCCAGGGCCTCCTGCTCGGCCAAGGCTTCGATTTCGTCTTCGGTAAGGCGCCGTTTTTCCGGAACGTCCGCCACACGCAGCTTGCGGCCACCTTTCTTTTCTTGCTTTGCGGCCAATTTTTCAATGACCCGGCGGTGCCGCAATTCGGCGATTTGTTCTTCGATTTCTTTTTCTTGCGGTGTGCGATCAATGGGAAAGTAATGGACAATCGCATGGATCGCCAAACCAACCCACCAGCTCAGTACGGGAAAAAAGAAAAACCACGGTCCCGGTACCACACAATTGATCAAGAAGAAGAAAATACTGCCTGCGGCCCAAATCGCGGCGTGTCGTTGCAGTTTTTGTTTGGAACGTTGACGTTGCGCAACCCAAGGATCCGGGAGCGGCGGGAGCGCCGGCCGTAACGAGCTCAATGCATCACGCAAACTCTCTTCATCAATTCCGACTTCTTCCGCAGCCGCTTTCAAATCGTCGAAATCGTATTTTCCCCCCGCCGCGTCCGCCGCGGCTTTTCGCTCGAGCGCCAGCGCGATCGCTTGTCCCAAATCCTGCGTTGAATAGCGTCCCCCCGCGACGGTGTCTTTGCGCTTTGGTGCAATGGGGGCTTTCGGTTTCGTCGATGATTCGCTCTTTTTATCGGTCGACGGTTCACTTTCGGCAAACGGTTCCAGCAAATCGGCGACATCGTTCATGGATCCATATCGATTTGCCGGTGCGGAAGACAGAGCACGCATGACGATTTCGCGCACTTCAGGGGGAACATTTGGGTTTTGCATCGGCTTCGGCGGCTCGGACATGATCGAGGCAATCATGGCCAAGGCATCGGGCGCTTCCCAGGGAGGTTTGCCCTCGAGCAATTCGTACGCCAAAACGCCCCAGGAAAATTGATCCGATCGACCATCCGCAGGTTTGCCCTTGACCACTTCCGGGGCCATGTACATCGGCGTCCCAACGAATCCGCCGGCCGCCGTCACTGTTGGAATGAGGGCTTTCGCTGTGGATCCGGCGGCATCCACGGGACCACCCGTTCGTCGCGCAATACCAAAATCCAGCACTTTGACGCGTCCGTCGGGACGCACCATAACGTTTTCCGGTTTGACGTCGCGATGCACGATACCCGAACCATGGGCGGTGGACAAGACGCGCGCGACATCCACGAGCCAACGAATTTTTCGGGCAATCGTCACATCCGGCTTGTTGACGAATTCGCGCAGTGTTTGTCCGGGGACGTATTCCATGACGATGTAGGGTTCGCCATTGATTTCCCCACCTTCGTGAATGATCACCGCATTGGGATGATCCAGCGCCGCAATGACGCGCGCTTCGCGGAGCACACGTGCAAATGCTTCCGCATCCCCGCCTGTCGCGACAACCTTGATCGCTACTTTTCGCCCGAGGTTTTCGTCGCGTGCGAGGTAAACGACCCCCATTCCTCCTTCACCGAGTGGGCGATCGATGATGAAGCGACTAACTTTGTCACCGGCTTGCAGCATACGTGGTTATTGGACGATTTCGAATCGAGGGATCAACGTGGTGCTTGTGGATAATACGCTTGATAAAGCGCTTGATATGCCGATTGCACGTCGGGGAATCGGTCGGCGGCTTTTTTGGCCAGCATTTTCGCGACGACCGCGGCGACGGCCGGCGGAGTTCCGGGGACTTTTTCATCGAGTGACGGCGGAGTTTGTCGAATTTGCAGCTGCACCATTTCCAGCGCCGATTTCGCCTTGAATGGACGTTCGCCCGCGACCATTTCGTAAATCATCACGCCGAACGCATATTGATCCGCGTGCGCATCCACCGGTTGCCCCATGGCTTGCTCCGGCGGCATGTATTCGGGCGTTCCGAAAATGGCTCCTTTTCGAGTCAATTGCACGCCGCCGCCACCCGTCAACAATCGCGCCATGCCGAAGTCCAGCATTTTGATGTGCGTGCGCACTTGATCGAGCCACGTCACCATGATGTTTTCCGGCTTGAGATCCCGATGCACGATGCCCATGCTGTGCGCACGCGTCAATGCCGACGCGACTTGGCGCGACACATCGAGCGTCCCGTGGACCGGAAATGGTTTTGCGCGCTTGAGCAACGAACGCAGCGTTTCTCCAGCCACGTACTCCAGCACCAAACACAAATCCCCCTCGGGAGATCGACCGAACGCCAAGGCTCGGACGATGTTTTCATGATTCAGCTCGGTCATCGTCTTCGCTTCACGGTCGAAACGCGCAATGACCACCGGATCGTCGACGGAATCGGCTTTCAGCAATTTGATGGCGACCTTGCTTCCGGTCGCCAGATCGTCGGCAAGGAAGACGGCGCCGATGCCTCCTTCGCCGAGCAGCGAAAGAATGGCATATCGATCGGCGATTTTCGTGCCGATGCGGGATTGAAGCGTGGACTTTTCAGCAGGGGGCGGCGTGGCCTGAGACATGGCGGCGATTCATTCCAATGGGCAAAAGACGTCGTTCGGGGTTCGTTCGCGAAATTCTATTTTTTCTTGGGCTTTCCTTTGCCCTTGAAGCGCACCGGCTCTTCTTCGTTTCCATTTTCAATGCCGCTTTCGTTGCCCGGGGTTCGTCCGAGGCACATATTGCACAAATGATCGCGGCGGATCATTTTGCGACACTCTCCCTTGTGGTAGCGTTCGGAATCGGCTTCGGTGGGACTCGTTTTTTCGGCTTCGAGCGCGGCGAGGGCGCTGAGCAACGCGGTGCAATTGTCCGCGTCTCGAAAAGATACGCGGGCACGTTTTTCCTTGTTTAACAAGTCATGCCGACCGCGCAGCAAATCGAGCGCCGGATCGCGTATTTCTTTTTCGTCCGTCGTCGCTTTGTCCGCGATGGCTTCCGCGACGGTCGTGGATTTTCCAAGGGCCGTGGTCTCGAGCAACGAATCGAGCTCGCGCCATGCGGTCGGATCATTCACGGATTGCGCCAAAGCCTGGGCCAGGTTCGAATCGGTCGCCGCGTCCGGATCCGCCTTGATCGCGGCGCGTAACGCCGTGGCTGCCGCGCTGTATTTGTGATCCTCCCATTGCGCGATGGCTTCGCGAACGGCCGGATTGCTGCTCGAAACGCAGCGACTGACCCCGATGACGCTCAGAAGTACGATGAGGCCGACGACGCCGCTCACCAAGAGACGAAACTTGTTTGTCGTGTGAAACGGCGGGGTGGGCGTCGCGGAAGGCAACGTTTTCGTGAGCAACGGTTGTTCGCCCGGGGCGATCGTCGCTGCAAATGCGACCTGTTGGGTATTCGCCGGAACCGCCGTATTGACGCCCGTCGTGTGGATGATGACCGTGCCGACGGCGCGCTGGGAAACGCCGGGCAATGATTGCGGTGCCGGCGCTTCGGTCATGGTCATGGCGCGATACGCTTCGGTGACGGAACCGAATCGTTCGTCGGGCAATTTCGACATCATTCGCGAAATCGCGGCATCCACCGAGGGGGGCACGTGCCCTGCTCGCTCCGATGACGACGGCGCGGGCGCTCCCACGTGTTTCATGACGAGCTCGGCGAAATTGTCGCCCGTGAATGGCTGCGTCCCCGTGAGCATTTCGAATGCAATGATGCCCATTGCATATTGATCCGCCCGGCCGTCGACGGGTTGTCCCATGATCTGCTCGGGGGCCATGTATTGCGGTGTTCCGAAGATCGCGCCGGCTTGCGTCAATGCGGTCGGATTGGCCCCGAACGTCGCGCTGTTGATTCGGGCAATGCCGAAATCGATGATCTTGACGACATCCCGTTCGGGACCGCGATCGAATACCAAAATGTTCTCCGGCTTCAAATCCCGATGCACGATGCCCATCGAATGCGCCAAATCAAGCGCCGAAGCCATTTGCTCGACGATTCGCAAGACGCGATCCACCGGCATACCTTGACCCGGCGGGATGATTTTGCGTAATGGCATTCCCTCGACGAGCTCCATGACGAGGTAGAGGGTTCCATCGGGCAAACTTCCGTAATCGATCGCGTCGGCGATGTTCGGATGCCGCAAATTCGCGGCCGTGACGGCTTCACGTTCAAAACGCGCCGCCATTTCACGATTGCCGTGAATCTTCTGCTGCAAGAACTTGATCGCGACCGGTCGTCGCAATGCTTCGTGAACCCCGCGATACACCGTACCCATGCCGCCTTCACCAAGCGGCGCCACGATGCGATAACGATCGGCCAAGGTCGATCCAATCCGAGGATCGTTGACCGTCTCCGAGGTTTGACCGGCAGCCGTATCAGCCATGCGTCGTGTTCCGAACGGGCGGGGTGGCGATGGCGCGTACCGCCGCATCGACCTGCGCCAAAATGGCTCGTGCGTGTTCGAGCATCGTTTGTCCGGCGGGTAAGAGACGAACCCCTCGCGCCGTTCGTTCGAAAAGCGATACGCCAAGTTCCTGCTCGAGGTTGCGAATTTGTCGCGTGAGCGGCGGTTGCGAGATGTGCAAACGAGCTGCGGCGCGCGTCAAGTTTCCTTCTTCGGCGACGGCGACGAAATACTCGAGCTGCGAAAGGCTCATGCGGCATCGCTACCATGCTTTCGACGTGCTGCCAAGCCCTTCGCGCAGGCATACCAAAATGGTATTGGACGACGGACGACGGCGTCGACATCGTGCCCCGTCATGTCGGTTGAAATTCACGGTCCACGCTCGATCCAGTCATTACGCCTCGCCGGACGCGTCGCGGCGCTCACGTTGGCCACCGTCGCTGCGCGCGTCGTTTCCGGTATCGGCACCGATCGCATCGATGCTTGGGTCCGCGACGATACGCGCAAACGCGGGGGCAAACCAAGTCAGCTCGGGTACCAGGGTTTCCCCGCTGCCGTGTGCGTCAGTCCGAACGATGTCGTTTGTCACGGAATACCAAAGCCGACGGTCGTTCTGCAGGACGGCGATATCGTGAACATCGACGTCACGACCGAAGTCGACGGGCATCATGGCGACACTTCGGCCACGGTTTTTGTTGGCAAACCCTCCGCGGAAGCCCGGCACGTCGTCGATGTGGCGCGGCGTTGCCGTGACGTGGGAATCGCTCAGGTTCGCGATGGCGCGCGAATCGGCGATATCGGCGCGGCGATTGAAGAGCTGGCGCGACGCGAAGGATGTTCGGTCGTGCGCGAATATGGCGGACACGGGATAGGCCGCTCGATGCATGCGCCTCCGCATGTCAGTCACGTGGGCAAACGCGGAACGGGCTTACGCCTGCGCGCGGGCATGGTTTTTACCATCGAACCGATGATCAACCTCGGGCGGCCCGATGTGCGGTTGCTCGACGATGGCTGGACCGTCGTTACCGCCGATGGATCTCTTTCGGCGCAATTCGAACATACCGTGCTGGTCACCAAAATGGGCTGCGAAGTTCTGACGCCCGAACCCGAAGATATTTGAACCTTGATTTCTCTCCGGATGCGTGCGATGCGAGCCTATCGACCATGGCGACGCGAAAAACTTCCACCAAAACAACCAAAAAAAGTGCCAAACCCACCGCCGAATCGGTGGTGATTCCGCCGTGGCCGGGAATCTCCGATCGCGCATTGCAATCATTGGCCGTCAAAATCGACAAAGCCAAAGACTCGTATCGCATTTCCGATATGATTCTGAAAGTCAATGACGACGATTGGGGATCTCGCTTCGCCATTGCCTGGCACCTCATTGCCTGTCGCGCCGTTCATCCCGAAGCCAATCCGTATTTGCTTTATTTCCTCGAAGACGAACCGGATGCGGCCGCCCCCGAAATCGTCATGGATCTGCTCGTGCGTCTCCCCGACGGTTCGTCGAAGAAATATTTCGCCAATTTTTCGATGCTCATGGACGGGTATTCGTTGACGATCGACAAACTGCTGTTCTGCGCCTACCAGCGCGCTCCGGACGTGGTTCGATCCCGCGCCTCCGAGCTCAATGCGTCGATTCGTCTGGGGCTTTCCTTCGTGCAAAAGCGTCTCGGTGAAGCGATCTCCGCCGAAGATTCCGCCGCCATCTTGGAGCAACTGGCCCAACATCAGGCGAAAGATTACGGTTTGACGAGTAACCACGAAATGCCCGTCGTCGAAAATGGCGAACTCGTGAAGCCGCGTCTTGCCGATTTGCCCGCCGTTAAAAAACTGGCCTTGCTTTTTGGTACCGAAGCGGCGTGGAACAAGGCGCTTCTTGCCGCTGCGCTCGAAGGAAAATGGCATCTCCCGAAAAATGTGTACGATGCGTTCGTCCTGGCTTCGCCGGCAGAACTTGCGCAGCTCGTGAACCGTACGGGAATCGATACGGGAAACACGTTGCCGATGCTCGTGGACGCTCTTTCCATACGCAACGATGATCCCAATGCTCTATTGGATGCCGCGTTGACGGTGACGGAAGAAGACTCCATGCGGGAAATGCTGCTGATGGGCGTCATTCTCCGCGCCGGAAAATTAGGAATACCTGTCCCGGAAAAACTCGACGACCACCTGTCGCTCGATTTGCTCGACACGAGCTACGAGGGCGTCAGGCCGGCCTGTGTCGAATGGTTCAAGTTCTTTCCACGGCCGCGAGCCATGGCTTTGGCCAAGAAGTTCTTGCAGGAGGAATACAAGTATTCCCGGGCCGTGGCGATTTTGGCGGCGCATTTCGACGATGAGCTCTTGCGCGCGGCCCTCGAAAAGGATGTCGGGAAAAACTACATTGGTCCCGAAACGCTCGGCGGACTTGGGGCTGCTGCATTGACGCAGCTCGAATGGGCCTATCAACAAGCCACGGGGGATGGGCGACGTTCGAAGCAAAAGGCGCTGATGTTTGCCATGGTCAAAGCGGGGGAAACCGCGCCGCTCGACGAACATTGGGACAAATATCTCGACTTTGACCTCGAAGGTGGAGAGCCCATCAAATACTACAGCTCGAGCGATGCCAAACCGCGGGAAGGGATTCTCCGAGCGATCCCCGAACCGCGCCGAAGCGTTTTGCTCATGAAATTGCTGGGACAAACCAAACATCCCGAACGAATTTTGCAAATGGCGCATCTGGCGCAGGATGAAGCCGTCGTCGAGGCCGTCATTCGAAGAATCGTGGAAGGTCGGACACTCGAGAGCGGTTTTCGTCAAAGCGTCGACCAGCTCGGTGAAAAAGCCGTCGCGGCATTGTGCAAATACATTGGTTTGTCTCAAGGCGACGGGCGTTTTCTCGAATCTCTCAGGAATGCGCTTTCGTATCAAGCGTATCAGCGGATTGAAGCGGCGATGCAGGCCGCGGGCATTCGTAAAGAAACGCCCCGAGATGCGCTCATACGTATGGCCGCCGCCGCCGAAGGTCCCAAAGAACGAATTTACGTTTTACAGGTCGAACGAGATGGGTACGACCCCAAACCCGGCACATTGGCTCGTTCCGGCGGAAAAGCGCCCGGTTTGTCGGAGGACGCCATTCCCAAGGACAAGTCGGGCGAACCCTTGACGCATTTGTTTACGCTCGATTTGGACGAGATTCCCGAATTGCAGCAGAGGTACGGGGGCGCCCGAGCATTGGCGGCGTTTTGCCCGGAACCGAATTCCGGAGATCGCTCCGATGAACTCGAACTCGTGCCGATTTCGCGTGAAGCGGCGGAAGCATCGCCAAACTTGGCCGAAGACAGCGAGGATGAACCGTCACGCCCGATCGCGATTTTGCCGCTCGACGTACCGTGTGCGATCTTCGAACGATCCGGTGAAGAAGGGCCGGCGCGAGAAATGCGCAAGATGATTTTTAATGCTGCCGGTCACGTCTTTGGTGAACCGTTCTGGATTCAAGAAGAAGAAGGAGACGGCGACTTCATCATGCAAATCAACGAAGGACTGTGCGAAGTGAATCTGGGCGATAGCGGTTCGCTCTACGTCTTTGGTTGGGGCACCGTGTTTCAATGCTACTGAGCCGACTTACGATTGCCAACGCGTGACGCGTTTGACCAAATCCGGCATTCCCAGCGCTTCACAAAACCCTTTCAATTCCGGCTTTGCGCCGCGCCATTCGAGGTCGTCGAAGGATTCGCGCAGGGGCACGTCCGTGCGTAACGTGGCCAGTTTTTTGAAGAGCAAGGCATTGTCCATGTTGGTCGCCAAGGTTTGGGCGAGTTTGTCGGCGCCACGCACTTTGACGGACCATTTCGACGCGTCGTGCGGAATCTTTTCAATGGTTCCATAAGCGGCCAAGATCGTCGCCGCCGACTTGGCACCCCATCCGGGCAAACCCGGGTATCCATCGGCCGAATCACCGACCAGGGCCAAATAATCCGCAATCGATTCGGGCGGAACTCCGAATTTCTTGCGCACGCCGTCGGTATCCATCACGACTTCGTTTTTTCGATCGAGCATCACGATGCGCGTACCATCGACGCATTGTGCCAGGTCTTTGTCGGGCGAAGCGAGCAGCACTTGGCCCGCCGTATCCCCATATTTGGCAGCTCCTGCAGCGAGCGCGTCATCGGCTTCGAATTCGACCATGGGCCAAACGACGAGGCCCAATGCGCGCATGGCGTCTTCGGCGAGGTGAAATTGCGAGGACAATTCAATGGGAATACCCGCGCCGGTTTTGTATCCGGCGTACAAATCATTGCGAAACGATTCCACGACGTGATCCGTTGCGCAGGCGATATGAGTGGCTTCCCGCGTGAGCACGATCAGCGTCGACAAAAGGCCGCGAATGGCCCCGACTTCGCGTCCGTCGGGACTTTGTCGTGACGGTTGTGAAAAGAACGCGCGGAACAGCTCGTACGTGGCATCGACGAGGTGCAGGCGGGGAAGATTGGGATCACTTTGACGCATGACCGAAGAATGTTTGTCGTAGGTTTGGGCCGTACACACGAAGACGAACGTGTGCGTTGATCAAGTCCGACAAACTCGGTTTTTGCTACGAAACCTTGGCGCTGTCAATGGGTTGCGCGTTGTTGCTCGAGTTTGGCGAGAGCATCCGCGAGCCGCTGCTCCAGATCCGCGCGCAAACGAGCTTCCTGTTGCGCCCGTTCTTCCGACGCCCGAAGTTCGTCTCGGGCTTGTCGAGCCTGCTCGTTTGCAAGTCGAGCGTTTTCCGTTTGTTGCTTTGCGACGTCGTCGCTCGTGGGCAGGATGTGCCCGCTCTTGTCGATGAACCGCAACCAGTGATCGTCGATGCCGCCAAACTGGCCCTGACGAACTCCAACGCGCAATCCGAGTTCCGAACAATCGAGATCGCCGTTGGCGTCGGGTTTGATGGGTACATACGTGCTCGACTGGAGATCCAATTGAAAGCCGTCGAGCTGTAGAGTCTCCGGATCGAAGATGAAGTAGTTCGGGACTCGAAGTAGACGCGAGTAGATACGCATCTTCTCACCGCGATCCACGTGCTCCGTGGTTGGCGACACGAACTCGACGACCACGTTCGGCGTACGCCCGCCTTCCTCCCAGACCACCCACGATTTGCGTACGCGCTTCTTCGTGTTCAGCACGATAAACAGATCCGGACCGCGAAGATCGTTCTTCTTGATCTGCAACGCGCTGAAATAGACAAACATGTTCCCCCCGACGTACACGTCGTCACGACCCGCCCAGGCAACGTCGAACGTCGATGTAAGCAGCGACAATTGCCGCATGTGCTTCTCTGTATCCATGGGCTCACCGTCCGAATAAGGCAGCTCGTTTTCGCCGGGAAGCGGTACCGTTTGGTCGTGCGTATAAAAACCGGGAGGTGTCGATATGGCCATGGCGACGGGTTCGACACTACCACGCTCGTTTCGTCCGCGCCAGGACAAACTTGGGTTCCGTTGGACAATTTTTTACGACTTGGGGCTGCGTGAGTCGCGCATTTTGATGCCCGAGAGTTCGGCGAAATGGAACAGGGCCGCTCGTTGCTCAAACTCGGTTCAAGATTGGCGTCGGAATTCCACGGACGTGGCGAAGTTGGTCATCGCACGAGAAAATCATCGCAAATCTCCTCAAAATCAGCCTCTGTCAACCCAACGCGAAAATGACATTTCCCCCGGTCGCGGCTTACGTATACTCGCCGGTCTCCCCAGCCCCGCCCTCGTTGGGAAAGGACGAGCCATGAGCGACTTCATCTCGATTTCCTCCAGTGCAGTTCCGGATGACACACGCGTCGCCGCATTTCGCGCCACCGAGGGGATCTCGCGTCCCTACGAAGTCGAAGTGTTCTTGCTCGTTCCAAGCGACGAACTCGAGCTTGCCGACGGCGTCGGCGCCAAAGCCCGATTGATCCTCGATCGGGCCCACGACAAACTTCCACCATTCTATTTCAGCGGTGTATTCGCCCAGTTCGAATTGCTGCACGAGTTCGACGGCCGCGCGCTCGTGCGGGGCGTCATCGTTCCGCGTATCTGGCAACTGGGATTGTCCCGGCACAGCCGCATCTTCACGAAAATGAGCATTCCCGAGATCATCGAGGCGGTGCTCGGCGACAATGCGCTGTCCGGGGACGATTACGAATTGCGTCTCGGCAACTACGCCAAAGAAGAGCATGTGTGTCAGTATCGCGAGAGCGACTTGGCATTTTTGTCCCGATGGATGGAGCGCGAAGGCATCTTCTATTATTTCGAGCACACCGAGGACGGCGAAAAGCTCATCATTTGTGACGATAAGTCGTACGATCAGGATCCCATCGGAACTCCGGTTCGATTCCACCCTCATTTGGGCGGAGACGGGAGCGCGGGGGCGTCATTTCGATCGTTCCGTTGTCGCCACGCGACGCTGCCCGCTTCGGTCAAACTGAAGGATTACGATTACGCCAAGCCAAACCTCGACGTATCCGGCACGGCTCCGGTCAGTGATGCGGGGACGGCGGAGGTCAGTATTTATGGCGAACGATTCTTTTCGCCGTCGGACGGCAAGCGTCTCGCGACGATTCTCGCGGAAATGTACAAGGCGCGTGAGGTCACTTATCAAGCGGTGGGCACGCGTTTGCATATTCGGCCGGGATATGTGTTCGAGCTCGAAGATCATCCGCGGGCGGCATTCAATGCCAAGTATCTGGCGATTGAAGTGACGCATTCGGGAAATCAAGCCAAAGGCGGCAAACACTTCGCCGACTTCATCACGTTGGATCACGACGACGTGTATGCGGTGGAAGTGACGGCCATTGCGGCGAAGACACAATTCCGGCCCGAGCGATCCACGCCGTGGCCGCGCATTTACGGATATGAAAATGGTATCGTCTGCGGCGCTGCGGACAGCGAGTATGCGCAAATCGACGATCAAGGTCGGTACTTGGTCAAATTCAAATTCGACGAAAGCGCATTGAAAAATGGCAAAGCGTCGACGTTCGTGCGCATGATGCAGCCGCACGGCGGAAGCGTCGAAGGTTTTCACTTTCCGCTGCGAAAAGGCACCGAAGTCGTTTTCTCGTTTTTGGGAGGCGATGCCGATCGTCCCGTGATCTCGGGCGTCGTTCCCAATACGCTTTTGCCGAGCCCGGTGACGAGCAGCAATCATACGCGCAACGTCATTCAAACGGGCGGCCGCAATCGCGTGGAGTTCGAGGATTTGTCGGGACAACAGTGGATCCGTGTCTCGACGCCTCACGAAAACACGCTCATCAATTTGGGTTTGCCCTACGACGCCGACGGGCACGAGCTTCAAATGCAGACGGATAAGGACGTCTTGCTGAACGCGGGCCAAAACTTCGATTTGAAGGTCGGACAAATTGCCGGCAGCGGCCATTGGACGACGCTCGTCAAGAACAACATGAGCACGCACGTGCAACAAGGCGGTTATGGTTTGGGCATCAAGCTCGATCCGTGGGTGCCTGGCGACGGAAAGTATTCGTTGAAAGCATTGAGTGATATCAACGTGCAAACGACGACGGGAAATTATTCGCGGCATGTCGATGCGGGCACTTCGACGACGACGGTTCATTTGGATACGACGACGACCGTGGAAGCGGGAGCGTATACGGTGAACGTGACGGGTGGGCCGACGACGATTCACAATACGAACAATTCGACGACGATCGATTCCGAAACGGCGGTGACGATCGAATCCAAGACGAGCACGATGGCGCTGAAGGCAAGCCAAGGGATTACGATGGAGACGACGGGCAAGTCGATTCGAATTGCGGCGCCCGAAGAAATCAGGCTGTCGACGCCCAAGAATACCGTGACGGTCGAATGCAAAAAATTCGAGGACATGTCGCAGGAGAAAAAGAGCTGGTACGGGGAACACAGCCAATATGCTTGGGGCAAGTGGTCCGTGCTCAAAGGCGGCGAATGGTTCGAAATGGGAGCTTCGGCCAAAATGGAGATTGCGGCGTCGTTCAAGGCGGCCATTTCGTTCTCCCTCAGCCTCGAGTGCAATTTCGGTTTGGCCGTGAAGAACAAAGCGGGTCCCGCGGAAATTACGTACCGAAATCTCAAAATCGCTCAAATCAACTCGAAGATCGAAAACGTCGCGGGACCCATCGTCAAAGGCGCGATCATGAAGTTGCAACGCGCCGGCGTACATATCGCGTGCTGACAGGGAACTCCAGGATCTCGGGAATACCATGAAAACGCTCAAACCCATGGCGCTTTCGGCTCTTACCGGGCCATTCGAACGTCAAGGTCGCGTCCACTTGTGCGTCATCGTCGGCGTGATGACGACCTTCGACGGCGAAGCGGTCGAGCACGAGCAGAACTTGTGGAAAATATTGGCGAAGGCGCCGGGGTTTGGCGGAAGTCTGGATGAACTGCGTCCGAAAGTAAAGAGCGAAGTCCTCATGCTCGGGGATGTGTATGCCCCGCCAAACCGTCGAGTTCCGGCGCGAAGCGCACGCTTGCAGGTGGGAAATTGGTCGAAGGAGGTTTGGGTCGTCGGGGATCGGTATTGGAAAAACGGGGTGCCGACGGAGCCCGTTCCATTTGATAAAATGGCCGTTACGTGGGATCGGGCGTTTGGCGGAGAAGAATACGTGCCAAACCCGGTCGGTCTTGGAATTACGCCGGTGAAAAATGAATCGGGCAATTCCGTGGTGCCTTTGCCCAATATCGAATGGCCCAAGAAATTGGTGACCGCTCCCGGGGATCGGCCGCCTCCCGCGGGATTTGGTCCTATCGATCCCGCATGGACACGACGCATCCAAAAGCTCGGAACGTACGACAAGAAATGGTTCGAAACGCGATATCCCGATTTCCCGGATGACTTCGATCCGACGTATTTCAATGTCGCGCCCGACGATCAATGGTTCGACAAACCATTTGTGGGCGGTGAAAAAATCGTCGTCGAACACATGCATCCCACGCTGGAACGTATCGAAGGGACCGTTCCACGTTTTACGGCGCGTTGTTTTGTCAGTCGCGAAGGCCAGGAGCTCGCCGACTTGTCCATGCGTTGCGATACGTTGTGGCTCTTGCCGAACGTCGAGCGAATGGTGTTGGTGTACCGGGCATTCACCGAAGTCGCCGACGACGAGGCTTCCGACGTGACCGACATGCTGTTTGCCCTGGAACGCACGGACCAACCCATGCCGCGTTCGCATTACAGCCGCATACGCGAAAAGCGACTCGATCGCGAACGCGGGGCGCTTTGGGCCTTGCGCGATAAGGACCTCATGCCGGAGGGCTTGCGTATTGCTCGCGCCGTCGACGAAGTAAGCCTCGAAGAAATGCTGGAGACGGAGGACTTGGCGCAGAAGAAGATGGACCTGCGCGCTCAGGTCGAGCTCGACAGGGCCCGAGCCATGTTTGCGGAAAATGGGATTGATCCCGACACGGTTTTACCGAAAACCGCTCCGGTGCGTGCGGCCAAACCGGCGGATGACGATTTGGGCGATATCGTTGAAACGGTCGATAAAGAAGCCCAGGATGCTCTTGCCGATGCGGAAAAGAAGCGGGAAGAGAACTTTGCGGCGATGCGGAAGGCCTGTGAAGAACACGGCTTGGATTTCGATAAGCTGCTCGCGGAGGCCAAGGGGAACGAAGGCGGTCCGCCGAAATGGTCGGCGAAAGCCGAATTGGAACGATTGAACGAAATGGCCACGCTTTCGGCAAATACCGGGGTGGAATTGCCGGAGGTTGCCAGGCTTCTCGATCCGGAATTGGAAGAAAAGCTCTATCGGACCGAAAACGAACTCAAGGCGACGTATCGAAAATACGTGCACATGCTTCCGCGCGTGCCGGAGACGACCGCGGAAGAACGTTTGCGTATTCGGGCGGAGGTGTTCGTTTTACTCGATGAACGGGCGTCGCTGACCGACCGCGATTTCACGAACGGGGATTTGTCCGGGATTGACTTTTCCGGGCGGGATTTGTCCCGGTCCTTTTTTGAAGGCGCCGATTTGTCGGGTTGCAAGTTCGTGGATGCAATCCTCGACGATGCCGTCTTGGCCCGAGCCAATTTGACGAATGCCGTCATGGACAAGGCAAAGCTGCGGCGCTGCAATCTGGGGGAAGCCAATCTGGTCGGGGCGAGTCTCACCGGAGGTGTGGATGCGACGGAGAGCGTTTGGTCGCGGGCGAATCTGACGAAAGCCAACCTCCGCGGGATATTGCTCGATAAAGCGGATGTGACCGAAGCGCAGTTCGACGGAGCGGATTTGTCTCAAATGACCGCGCGGGAAATCACGGTGTTCAAGAGTGATTTCCGTGGCATCAAGTTGCGTGGTGCATGCATTGAAAAGTCGAATTTGCTCGAATTGGATCTGTCGGGGGTCGATTTGAGCGGCGTTTCGTTGCCCGGTACGGTGCTTTTGGATGTAAAGGCGGACCATGCGAATTTCGATCATGCGCAATTGGAGAGTTTGCGGGTCGTAGGCGTGGATTGCGGCTGTTCGCTCGTCGGCGCTACGTTTCGGAAGGCCGATATGCGCAATGCGTTCCTTCGCGGAGCAAAATTGGAAGGCGCGGATTTTTCGGACGCCACCATCGATGGCGCCGATTTTTCCAAATGTGATCTGCGTAATGCGAAATTCGATTATGCGCGGGCTCGGGATGCTCGGTTCATCAAGGCCAATCTGGCCGGCGCAAGCCTCGAAGCGACGGATCTGATGAATTCGCTACTCGGAGGCATGAAAGTTCAAGGGACCAAGTTTGAACGGGCAAACCTATTTCGCGCGGATGCCGTGGGGGCCGTCGGCGATGACAAGACGAGTTTTCGGGGCGCGAATGTGAAGTTCGTGCGGCAAGTGCCCAAGAGGAACAATGGATAAGCCCTCGATTGAAGCCCGCGTTGCTCGCGGAGACGTTTTCGACGGTGAAACGTGGGACGGACTCGATCTGTCAGGCATCGACCTCGGCGGATGCATTCTCACGGAGGTCTCGTTGCGCGGGGCGAACCTTACCGGGGCGCGTCTGAGCGAAGCGACGTTTTCGCAATGTGATTTGAGCGAAGCAAATATCGAAAAGGCTGCGGTGCGCCATACGAAGTTCATCCAGTCCAAGTGCGTCGGGGCAAACTTGCGTCATACCGTATCGGTCTCCGCGTCCCTCGTCGAATCCGATTTTTCCGACGCGAATTTTGAAAATTCGGACTTGGCTCTGGCCAATATCCTGCAAACGAAGCTCGATCGTGCCAAGCTGGGACAAACGAATCTCGATCGCGTCGCGTTCGCCAACGTCACGATGGCCGATGCGGACCTTGGCGGCGCGAATCTATTCAAGACAACGCTGTACCAAGTCGATCTGCGCACGACCAAACTCGATGGGGCGAAGTTCGACACGACGATTTTCACGGAATCCAAGTTTGGCGCAAAAAACTTCAAACGGGCCAAATTATCGCTCGTCCAATTCATCGATACGGATCTCGAGGGCGCGTGTTTCGACGAAGCGAGCATCGAACAGACGAATTTCAAAGGCGCCAAGCTCGTCAAGGCGACCTTCGCAAAAGCTCGCGGGAAAATGGCCATCTTTCATCAGGCCAATTTGACGGCCGCGGTGATGGTCGACGCGGATTTGTATCAGGGCATTTTTCAGCAAGCGACCGCGGAGGCGCTCGATGCGACGGGGGCAAACCTCGAACAATCCATTTGGATCGAGGCCAAATGTCGGGCGTCGCGGTTCATTCGCACCAACCTCACGTATGCGGATTTTACGCATGCGGATTTGTCGATGAGCGATTTGGCGGGAGCGAAGATGTATCGCACGCGATTGCATCGAGCGGTGCAGGACGGGACAAACCTTCCGCCGGGCAGTTCCGCCGCACTCGGAGACGAGGCGGACTTGGCTGAAGCCGAAGATTGGTGGAGTTTGCAAGTGCAGAAGCGGCGTGGAGCGTAATCGGAGGACCTCATGGAGAACGTGGCAAGAAAAGTCGAACATCGGGCGGTTTTTCAGGAATACGCCGAGGTCATTTCGGCCGGTGAGGTGATTGAGCTGCGCGCTCATTCCGGCCGAATCGTGGCGCGTCGGGCGGCGAGTTGTCTCTTGGTGCCGAATGCGGGAGATCGCGTTCTTTGCGTCGTGGAAGAACGCGGCGATGCGTTTGTCTTGGCGGTGCTCGAACGCGCCGATGAATCACACGCGACGCTGGCCGTGGACGGGGCGGTCACGTTGCGGACCAAAGAAAAATTGTCCTTGGTCGGGGAAAAAGGCGTGGATATCGTCGGAGCGGATGTGCGTGTCGCCGCAAAATCCGTGGACGTCAATTCGGTGGAAACGCGTATTGCTTCTCATGCCGTCGAGGTTCTGGGCGATATCGTCAAAGCGGACTTGGGCAAGGTCAAATACGTCGCGAAATCGATTGACGGTCTCATTGATCGCGTGACGAGCCGCGTGAAACGGTCGTTTCGCACGGTGGAAGAAATCGATCAAGTCAAAGCGCGCCATTTGGATTATTCGGCCGAGCATGTGGCGCATTTTCGCGGGGAAACGACGGTGGTCACGGCCAAAGACTTGGTCAAAGTCAACGGCGAACAAATTCACGTGGGATGATCGGAGGCTCGAATGTTTGCAAATACGCAAATGGGTGGCGTGAATTTCGGAATTCCCGACGTTTGTCTCACGCCTGCACCGCCCGCTCCGGCGCCGGTGCCGATTCCATATCCGAATATTTCGAACGGTCCTATGGGCGTCCCCGCGGCCTACAATATTTTGATGGCCTGCACGCCCGCGCATAACATGTCCACGACCATCCCGTTGTCGAATGGCGACAATGCGGGGCTTGCCACGGGCGTTGCTTCGGGAACGGTCATGGGACCGACGCGCCACGTGACGGCGGCATTCACGGTTTTACTCAATGGTGTGCCCGCAACGCGATTGACCAGCGTTTCGATTCAGAACAATACGAATTGCCCGGGCATGCGGGTCGCTCCAAGCCAGGTGCAAGTTTTACTTCTCGCGCCCTGAACCTTTTCGCGGATTCGTTGGTTCGTCGAGGGGTGGATTCGCATGGCTGAAATTCGAGCGCATGCAGCGGAGCCGGGGACGCAAATCGGGAGCTACGTGCTCGAGCGGCGTTTGGGCACCGGGGCGATGGGCGAGGTTTGGCTTGGAACGCATGCGATCTCGCGCGGCACCGGCGCGGTCAAGCTCCTGCGCGCGGACCTGCGCGATCGCGGGACGATGTTGCGCTACTTTCATCGCGAAGCCCACGCGATTTCTCGATTGCGTCATCCGCACATCGTTGCCGTCTTCGAGATTGGCGAGACGCACATCGTCGTCCAATACATCGATGGTCAAGACTTGGCCCGGCGTATGCGCACGCCCATGGATCCGGCCATGGCCATTCGTTTGGCACGACAAATCACTTCGGCGCTCGCGCACGCCCACGAGCGCGGGCTCGTGCATCGCGATGTAAAACCCGCAAATGTGTTGCTCGATAAACTAGGCAATGCGTATCTGGCCGATTTTGGCTTGGCCGTGGCCGAAGGCGAATTGCCCGAAGCGAGCGCGGGGACACCCGCGTATGCGGCGCCGGAGCAATGGACCGGCAAAGCCGTCACGGGAGCGGTCGATCAATACGCCGTGGGGCGAATTCTCGCCGAAATGCTCGTGGGGGCAAGTTTGCCGAATGATTGGCCCAAAACCCGCGAACTGCTCCCGCCACACTTACCGAAGGCGCTCGTCGAGACAATCGCTCGAGCCCTCGAGGGTGTGCCGGAAAAACGATTTCCTTCCATGGTTGCGTTTGGTAACGCTTTGGCCGGAGTCGATGTCTCCGAATATCCGACGCCGGTTCAGTTGGCGCCCGTCCTGCATCCGCGGCAAAAATATCATTTTTGGACCAAGCCCGCGAAAACCGTGATGGTATCACCGGAAATTGTCCGGGCGGATTATCGTTTGCAGGATTTGATGGCGGAAGGACTCGTTCCGCAAGACGAGGCGGCTGCGTTTTTTGCGCGAACCGGATTGGTCGACCTCGGGTTTTCCGTTTATGCATCCACAGCGCGTTTGGGGCCGATCACGGATCCGACCTGTTTGGCACGAGCAACCGAAGTCGTCGTATTGATTCATGGGTGGGGTGTTATCCGCCAATCCTGGGAACACTTCGCTCCGGCCATTTGTCGGGACAATGCGCAGGCGGTGGTGATCGTACCGGATTTCTGGGGTTTTGGTGAATCACCTTATGCCGATGCTCCAAAGGCCGCGCAGCTCTCATTGGAGTTTGCATGTGCTTTGTGGCAACAATGGCTCACACTCCTTGGTCTCGAAGGGTTGCCAAAAGTTCTCGTCGGGCACTCTCTTTCCGCAACGGCATTGCTGCTCGCAAATGACGACGTCATGGGGGCAATGACCAGTCGTATTGCCATCAGTCCCGTGCTCCCGCCGTACAGTGAAGCATATCGAAAGCGTGTCCGATATGGTATTTACATCGCGGAGACGATTGGCCGGGTATCGTTCGGGCACAAATGGCTCCTGCGAAAACTTGCGCATGAATCACCTTCCGTCCAGGAACTCCGCAAAGATGTGCGAGAATCCATGGCGGTCGTGGCTATGGACGCGCACCCGGCCTTGTTTCGGACGATGTTCCATACCATTTTGGAGACGCCGCGTTTCAACAGTCGATCCCAAAGACGATTGACGCTTTTGCTGGGCAAAAATGATCCGCTCATTGACGAACAGGCGTTGGCGGACGCGCTTGCAGACTTGAAGCTTTCTCCGGGCCAAATTGTCCATTTGGCAACGGGCGGCCATTACCCGCACCTCGAATCGGCCGAGCATCCCGAGTGGACGGCGCGTAATGTTGCGGAAATCGTGCATCTCGTCGGGCAAATGCTGCTCGCGTCGAGTCAATCCGATCACGGTTCCATCGTCGATGCAGCGACGGCGATGGTCGATGATACCCAGGCATTGACGGGCAGTACGATTTTGGCCTGAATGGATCCATTGTTTTGCATTTCGCGCGCCGACCGAATGCGATACATTGGCTGACGGAGGGTCATCCCATGAAACGATTGCGCTTTTCTTTCGGGCTCTTGCCATTCGTGTGGCTCTGTTGCGGTTCACCGGAAACCCCGCCCGGATCCACGGGCGGCAATCCCCTCCCACCGTGTACCGATTGCACGCCCGCCGGGGATCTGGCGTTTGTCTTGCCCTCCCCTGCGGGAGCGACGTTATGGACCGCTTCGCCCATGGACAAAGTATTGCGCGAAGCCGCGGTCCCGACGCGTTCGGGCGATACCATTCGGATTTCCGCCGCGAAAAACGAATTCGAGCCGTTTCAGGTGATCGTTCGTCCGGACGCACAATCCACGGCGAGCGTGACCATTTCGTCGTTCGTTGGGCCCGGCACCATTGACGACATCAAAATTCACCGCGTGGGATACGTCAACATCACCAAGCCCTCGGATCCTTCGGCGATTGTTTCTCCTCAAATGCCGGATCCACTTCATCCGACGAAGTCCGGCGTTGCCCACGATGTGAACGGAGGAGCGAATCAGCCATTTTGGATCACCGTCCACGTTCCCGCAGCAAGCCCCGCGGGCGATTACTCCGCCAAACTCACGATCACCGTGGGCGGTGAATCAACCGAGATTCCCGTCTCCTTGCACGTGTACGATTTCGAATTGCCGCAAAAAATTGGTTTCGATGGCAATTGGAATTCCAGCTTCGAGGCGCTCGGGGGAGGGCAAAGCCTGGACAAAGTTCGCGAGATCAAAGACTTTTTCTACGAACATCGTCTCGTGCCTTCAGGCGTCGCGTGGCCGGCCGGTTTGAATTACAACGGCGGTATCGAATACGATTGCGCGACGAGCAAGTTTGTCGAGGTCAACAATCCGTATGACTTTTCGCAACTCGGTCCGGAATACATCGACGGTCAAGGTTGGAATGGAACCGGGTTTCCTTCGTTTCAGATCATGCAATTCGTCAACAATTCAACGCCCAGGCCGCAGACGTTTTGCGGAGTGGATCGCGGGCCGGATCATTACGGGACGACCGAATACAATGCGGCTTGGCAAAAACTCCTGACGGCGATCGACGCGTACCTCGTCGCGCATAATTGGCAGGACAAGGGGTATTATTATGTGCAAAACGAACCTCAAGGTCCCGATGATTACGATGTCGCGGCATTTTTGGCCAAACTCTCGAAAGAAGCCGCGCCGAACCTGCGCATCGTCGTGAGCGAAGAACCCAAAGCGGAAATCGCCGAGCATCCGTCGATCGGAGGCGGATATTACGATATGTGGTGGGCCGATTTGTCGCATTTCGATCCCGATTATGCGGTCAAGCGGCAAACCTTGGGAGAATCGGTGTGGTGGTATTTCTTGTATGGCGACTTGCCACCGCACTTCAATCCGATTACGATCGATCATCCCGGCATCGAAAGTCGCATCGCCCATTGGGCGGCGTGGAAATACCGCATTCAAGGGTTTGCGTATTATTCCGTCACGGGATGGGGCAACGACCCGTACAATGACCCGAAGCCGCAAGGCACGAATCAAAATGGCGACGGGTTTCTCCTGTATCCGCCGGAAAATGGCGAAATCGTCACGAGCATTCGGTGGGAGCTTTTGCGCGAGGGCTCCGAAGATTTTGAATACCTCTTGAAAGCCGCCGGCGGCACGATGCCCAAGACACCCGCGGAAGGCGCGGGATGCGACGTGTCGGTGGCGAGCGCCGTTTCGTCGACGACGTCCTTTACGCACGATTCGGCGGCGTTGGCCCATTTGCGGGATGAACTCGGCAAATACCTCGAAGGCAAGGTCAATGGTTGTCCGACCTTGATGTCGAAGCCCGAAGGGGCGCATCCCCGCGCCGAGTATTACATCAATTTCCAGGACCCCATGGGCGAACCAAGCGCCAATCCGCTCGTCGTGAACGGGCACGAATGGATCAAAATCGGCTGGGATGCGTATGACGCGAAGAAAGGTTTGGGCTGGGCCGGACCTTATATCGGCGATTCGAACATCATGCTTTATCAATACTTGGCGGGTTCGTCCGTGGATGAACTGCAAAAGAGCATCATCTACAATGATTACGGGCGTACGGATACGTTCAACTGGGACATCGAGCCGGGGAAATACGAAGTCACCGTATCGATTGGGTGGGACGGGAAAACGTACGAGAAAAACCGGGTCGTCGTGGAAGGCCAGATGCTTTTCGACAACGTCGCGACGACGCCTGCCGAACCGTACAAGACCGGGAAAGTCACGGTGGATATCGCGGACGGCAACGTCACGCTCGAGGTTGGCCAGACAAACGAATACACCATGCTCAATTGGATGAGCATCGTTCCGGTTCCCTGAGGCGCGAATTTACTTCTTTGCCGGAACGACGAAAAACTCGCCGAACATTTCGCGCCGCGCGACCCATGGCGTTTGTTTGCCATTCGATGCCGAACGAACCCGTTCGGTCACATAATCAACCAATTCGCCGACCTCCGTCGCTCCGCTGCGATCCCGATCGGGAGCGTCTCCGGTCAAGGCTTCGAGCAGCGCGCTCGTAAAAAGGCCGTGCCCGCCGGCCAATTCGCGATTCATCGGCGGTGGTTTTTGATCTCCCCACGCCAATTCCAAACCGCGACTCGTTCCGGTTTGTCCCACCGGTGGCACCTCGTAACTGAATTGCGATCCTCGCGCCGCTGAAAATACGAAAACACCGGCTCGATCTCCGGCGGCGAGCTGCCGGGCCAAGTCTTCGTTTGGCGCGACAATCTCCGTCGTCAGATGCCCGGAATGGCAAGCGTCGAGCATCATGAGCACGCGGCCGCGCACCTGCGACAAACTCGTTTGAATCTTCTTCCAACCGAGCCCGTGAGCTTGTGCGGATTCGCGCGTGAACTTGGCCTGGTGCGTCATGAACACCATTTCGCCTTCGCCAAGGCGTGCGCCATGGCCGGCGAAAAATACGGCGACCAGATCGTTCGGACCTACGGAACGCAAATCGGAAAGCGCATTTTCGATGGAATTCACCGTGACTTTTTCGTCGAGCAGCAAGGTCGTGAACATCTTGGCGAAGGGTTTGCCCGGACCGACCTGATGCTGAAACGCTTCGGCGACGGAGCGGGCGTCGTCGTCGGCGAAGTCGAGCTGCTGTTCGGGCGTCATGTTCGGGTATTGACTCACGCCGATCGCAACGACGTGCAAATTCGGCCGTTCCGTCTCCACCGATGTGGAGATGACGTCGAGATTCTGAGCGTTGCTCGATTGTCCCGACGCATCGTACGCGACGAGAGCGACGCGATTTTGGCCCGTATGCAGTGGAATCATGAGTTTGGCTTGGCCTTGTCGCTCGCAGACGAGTTGTTCCGCGAGCGGACGGCCATCGACGAACGCGCGAACGCGATCCACTCGATTGGCGCTGGTGACGTTCATCGTCACCGGCAAATAACGCTCCGGTGTTTCGATGATGTGCCGAACGTCTTCTTTGAACGTCAATTGCGGCGGTCGACTCAGGGCCAATGTGGATTGCGTGAGGTCTCCCAGCAGGCGTTCGCCGAGCCCTTTGGGATTGTCGAATCGGGCCGCAAAACGCTCGAATGAAAATCCTTCCAGAGGACCTGCGAAGCTCCACGCCAAAGCTCGCGCACCATCGAGGCTCGAACGGTACGTGCCGTCCGATGCCGTTGAGATCCATTCGCCGTTGCCTGTGGAGACGAGGCTCGCCGTGAGCGTGCCGTTTCCATTGACAAACGACACGGCGCCGCCGTCGCCACCGATGATGAACAAGTCACGCGTCGGGTGGACCGCAACCGCCTTGATGCTGTTGTCGAGCGCTTCAATACGGCCTCTCTCGGTCATGGCCGGCGCTTGGAGCACGACGGGGCGAAGGCCGCCGATCAGCACCTTATCGTGATGCCACACCACCGGACCAAACGTGTTCACACGATGCGTGGCGGTGATGCGTCCGGTGGCCACGTCGTACACGAACAAGCGCGAGACAAACGTCAGGCCGCCCTGACTGTTCTTTTCGAGACGGCGTGCGGAGAGCAGCAGCGACTTTCCATCGGGTGAAAATGCGAGCCAACGAGAGCCGGGATCGAACTGTCCTTCGCGTTGCTTGGGATCGGAAGGGTCCATGACGAGCAGCGGCGATGTCCACGTCACAGCTCCCGTATCGAGACGAATCATCGTGATTTCGGTCTCGCCTTCGAGCGCCATTCGATCACCTTGCGGTGACATGGCGACCTCATGCGCTTCGTGCCGAACTTCAGCAATGCGTTTGCCCGGTGGTTTCCACGGTTTACCGGGTTTGGCAGGCGTCGCGGGCGCGGCGGATCCCGACAGATCCCAGCGATCGATCACGACATGCGGGTTCGGTTTGGCGATGACCTGCTTCGGCGGAATCGTTGGAGGTGCAACTTTCGGAGGAGCGGGTTTCGGAGGGGCGACTTTGGGAACTGCGGGTTTGCGGGGCCCAGGTTTGGCTGGTGAAACCTTGGGGGTCGTGACCTTGGGAGGTGAAGTCCGCGGTGCCGGTTGCGGGCGCTTTTCAGGGAGCGGCTCGCGGTAATAGTTCTCCCAGGCGACGGTGATGAGGTCGGAGGTATTGGGGATGAAGCGCGCGAACGTGAGGAAGTGGCCATCCTCGGGGTGCCACGCGTGCAGCGTGCGTCCCGTGTCGGCGTCGTGAATTTGAATCTCCCAGCTATGGGTTGTCTCGACGAACGTTTTGCCGTCGGGCGCATAATCGAGCTCGACGAGCCCGGTGCGCGAGGGTTCCCGGCCGGCCATGGGAAGGGCGCGCGAGCCGTCGTCGAGGTTCCATTTGTAGATCTCGCCGATGAAGGATTTGGTGATGAGCGACTTGCCGGTGCGATCGATCGCGAGCGCTTCGACGTTCGAGTTGCGCCCTTCGATCGTGCGCAGAGGTCGCAGCGTTTCGGCATCGCGGGCGTCGATCCGCGTCGAGTGGAGGAAGTCGTTTCCGGCGAACACGATCATCCTCTGATCCCGGCTCGTCGCCATGCAATCCGTGAGGGGCAGGGACGTTGCGGGCAACTTGACGGGCGTTAGGTTTGGAAAAGAAAACGCACTCACCTGCTTCGTTCTGAGGTCCGACACCCAAAGGCGATCCTTCGTGATCGCCATCTCGCGGTATTCGCCCGGAAGTGTCGTTGGAGGTGTCGTCGAGGCGAGATCGTACCGCGTGATGGCTCCCACGGTCGACCGCACGAGCACGCGATCCTTCGCGAAGAGAATACTTGCCGGCGTGTCGCTGAGCGACGAATACTTTGCGTTCAAACGATGTGTAATCGCGCCCTTGTTCGCGTCGACGATGACGACTTCTCCGGGAGCGGCGAGGGCGATGCGCGCATCGGCTTCATCCCACTGCACATCGAGCACCATGGGCGTCTTCGTTCCCAAGGGCAGCTCGAGGAGCTGTTTGCCCGTGTCGACGTCGAAGAGCATGAGTTTGTCCACGGCGATGGCGAGTCTCTTGCCGTCGCTCGAGAGTTGAAACGTGCCGTAGTACGGGGTGATCGTGCGTATCGACGAGGGGCGGTCGAGGTCCACGATGCGTATGGCCAGGCCCTCGGGCGTGCCGTCCGGCGCGTAATAGGCAAGGCGTTTGCCATCGGCCGTCAGGGACATGTTCACGATGAAAAAGCCGGCAGTTCCGAATTTCCGCAAAATGATGCCGGCATTCAGATCCCAGACACGAATGGTCCCCTCCATGCCCGCGGACACGAGGGTTTTACCGTCTGCGCTGACCGCGATCCGCGTGATGCTTTGTTCATGGCCGTTCTGTAAGACAAACTTGGCCGAGGGATCGAGGACCGGTTCCGCAGCCGCATCGGGGCAAGATGCCCCGGACAAACTCGGGAGGGGCACGGTGCCGGCCTTTGGGGTCGACGCAACTTTGGGCGTCGCCGTGGGCGCTGTTGATGGTCGTGAGCTGATCGGTTGTGCCGGGGCGCTGCAACCTCCGACGACGAGTAATCCGAGGAGGGAGTGAAAGAGGGGACGACGCGCGAGGTGAAACACGCGTTGCAGGATACGCCCAAGCGTCGCGGGGGATGAAACGCAAGATTTTCGAGGTGCAACCGCAAAACGCATTGGACGGCAGGTTTTCGGAGTGTCGATTGGTTTGCTGCGTTGTCGTTGGGTCACTGAATTGGCGTTTATCCAACGAATTTAGGGCCAAAACACACGCGACGAGCGCATCTTTTCCGGACGCAAGATTTGCGTTTTCTTTGCGCGATTCGTGTATTCTCGCCAAGCCGAGCCCATTTTGATGGCGGGCTGAACGATTATGGAAACAATCGCGCCGGGCGTTGTTATTGCAGGAAAGTATAAAATCGAGCGCGAAATTGGCCGCGGAGGCATGGGGGTTGTTTTTGCCGCGCTGCATGTCGACTTGGATCAGCCCGTTGCGGTGAAGATTCTTCACGACTATGCGGCGTACGATCAGGCGGCGGTCGCGCGGCTGCTTCGCGAAGCGCGGGCGGCGGCAAAAATTGCGAGCAATCACGTCGTGCGCGTGATGGACGTCGGGGCGCTGTCCGATGGCGGCGCATACATCGCCATGGAGCTGCTCGAAGGGCGCGATCTGGCGGATATCTTGCGCGAACACGGGCCCTTCGAGTTTGTCGATGCGGTCGATATTTTAATCGAGGCGTGTGACGCCGTCGCCGCGGCGCACGGTGCGGGGATCATTCACCGTGACTTGAAGCCCGCGAATCTCTTCGTGGCGCAAATGCCGGACGGAAGTTCGACCATCAAAGTGCTCGACTTCGGCGTGTCCAAGATTGTCCCGAAGTCCGGACAAACCCCTGCATCGAGCGAACTCACGCAGACAGGACAAATCTTCGGCTCGCCCAGCTACATGTCGCCGGAGCAGTTGCGGAGCGCGACGGGTGTGGATGGGCGTACGGACATCTGGGCGCTCGGCGTGGTGTTTTACGAACTGGTTTCGGGAAAACTACCCTTTGCCGGGACATCGATGGCGGATGTTCTCGCCGCCGTGGTGCGAGATACTCCAGAGCTTTTGTCCGTGGTTTGTCCAAGCGTGCCACCGGGGCTCGCCGCCGTCATTGATCGTTGTCTGGAAAAGGAGCCCGGGGATCGATTTGCCGACGTCGTCGAATTGATCCAAGCGCTGGTTCCGTTTGCGTCCCCGGAGAAACAGGCGCTGGTTCATCGCGTCAAACGGGCGGTGCCCATGCGTCTTGCGGGGGCATCGCGTCCCGGCGGGTTGGAGCCCAATTCTTCGTCACGCATCAGTTCGATGGACAAGCAGTTCACGCCGAACATGATTGCGGTGGAAAAAGGTTCGCGGGCGAGCGTGCCGCGTGTCGATTCCGTCGCTCCCGCAACGGTCGCCGCCAAACCTCCGCGACTGCTGCTCGGGGGCCTCGTCGCTTTGATCGTCGCGGGGATCGGGTTTGCCGCGGTACGCGGCCGAGTCATTGCGCCGGCCGCGGTGCAAAGTTCGCCCGTGACGAGCGTGGGTTTGTCGGGTACCGCGTCGGCGCTCGCCGTGGCCGAATCCGTTCCTTCTGCGCCCTTGATTCGTTCGGCGGAACCAGCTCCTTCGGCTGTTGCCGCACCTGCGAAGGTCAAATTCGAATTTTCATCCAAACCCGAGAAGGTGCAGGTTTTTCGAGACAATCAGCTTTTGGGGACGACGCCTTTGGCGTTGGAATTCGATCGCGGTCGAACCAGCATCAAGTTGGTCTTCAATGCGTGGGGATATCGCTCGCAGGAAGTGACGATCGTACCGGAGACGGATCGGGTGATGTCGATTGAATTGACGCCCGCGGGGGCGGTACGTTCGACGAAGAATGGTGGTCGCCTTCCGGGGGATTTGGAGCCATTTTGATGAGGTGTTTGCGTATTGGTCGGATCCTTTCGGGTGGTCTTGGGACAATCGCGCTCGCCGTGGCGTTGGGGTGTTCGCCATTGCCCGAATTGAAGGCCGGTGAGTGCGGCAATTTCGTCATCGATACCGACAAAGGTGAAGACTGCGATACGTATGCCAATGATGGCAATAAGTGCGCCAAACCGGGCGAAGAGCACGCTTGTCATTATGTGTGCCCGTCGATAGATGTCGCTTGTCCCGACGGATATGGTTGCAGTTTGGACGGCGTGTGTCGGCGTTCGTCGGGTACGTTCGAGTTCAAAGACGTTTTGGATGGTTATGCGTGGCCCGTAGCGTTGGTCGCCGGCGAGTTCGATTCCGACGGTCGCGGTGATTTATTGGTGCTGGGAGAGCCGGACGCTGCGGGATATCGTTCGGCTCGCGCGCTTTTTTCCGACGGATATTCTTTGCAGCCGGGACTTGGCGCATTGCCGTCCAAGATTGCCAATCCGGCGGTCGGCAGCGGGGACGGTACGAGCGCCTTGAACGAGATTGCATTTGCGGATTTCGAGGGCGTGGCGCTTCTTCGCGGTTATCGGGATCGTACGGCGGACTTCGCCGTATTTCCGACGGTCGAATTGGCGCCAAAAACGCAGGTGCGTGTGGTTTTGACCGACGTACGTTCGACGTTGCCCGATAAGGAATTGACCCACGCGGGGGATGAAATCGTCGCTTTGATGACGGCCGGCGACGGCTCGAGCGTGCTCAAAGGTATTGATGCCGGTGGTGAGCAGGTGTGGCTCGCCGATGTTCCCGCAGGCGTTGAATCTTTGGCTGAGGATCACGGCTTCGAGCTCGGCAAATTCGATGAAATCAGTCCATGTTCGCAAATGATATTTGCTCATGAAGATGCGGCAGCGGTCGACCTTTATGCGCCGTGCGCGAATGTGAGCGGTAGTTTTTCTTGGAACATCAATGGGGGATTCACCACCGTAAAGCTGGAGCCGCCGGCGAAAATCGATAAAGGCGCGATGGCTGCGGACATCGATGTGGATGGTGATTTGGATTTGGTCATCGGAGCCGACGACATCACGTATGTGGCTTATGGCCAGGGGAATGGTCAATTCACATCGCAAAAAGTCAATGGGGTTCCCAACGTGGCCGTTCCGTATTCGTTTACCCTGGTCACGGGGGAAAACCATGGGTTTCCTTTGGCCGTCGCGGAACTCAATGGTGACGGCAAAGTCGATTTCGTCATGGAGAATGGCATCTTCATTTCCGCGGGGTCGATGTATCAGGTCGCGCATGAAAAAGTCGGGGATCCTTGGTCGGAAGCCTTGGTTGGGAATTTGAATGCCAACAATTTGCTCGATGTCGTCGCCGTGACCGGTGGAGAGCTCGACATCGATTTCTTCAACAATGCGGGCAACGGCTTTTTCGCGCGGGCGACCCTGCCTACCGAGGGAATTCCGCGACACCTGAGGATCGGCGATTTCGATGGCGACTTGATCAATGATTTGGTCCTGAGCGAATCCATCCTCGAACATGGTGAGGCGTCGGATCATCTGTCATTTTCATTTGGTGACGCGTTCGGTGCGCCTTCGCCGCCCATGGCCACGGGAGAAGTTGGGAAACTCGAACAATTGGTGACGGGAAATCTCGCCACGCACTTGGGCCTGGATTCGATGATGGAGGTCGGCGCGGTGGTGGAGGGCGAGGGCGATTTTCCCGACGGAATTGCTTTGTTGCCCGGCCGAGAATCGCGAGCGATTTATTCGGCATTGCCATTGGTAACGGGAGCGACCCGGAACATCCCCGTGTCGCTCGCATTTGGAGATTTCGGAGATTCAACGTCCGATGTCGTCGCCTTGGCGACGGATGCGGATAGCCGACTTAGTTTGTTCCGAATCGAAGCATTCGAGGACGAAGGTTTGGGCGTTCCAGTGGCCAGTGGCCTGCTACCGCCTATTTTCGCCCCGTCGGAGGTGCTGGGTAGTGTCGGCCCGCGGCATGGGGCCATTGTGATTGCAATGGATTTGGATGACGATGGCGAAGACGAAGCCCTCGTCGCCGCATTGCATGCGGATCAAACGCAAGGCGCATTTGCCTCGGCGCGATACGACGAACAATCGCATTCATTCGTATTGGTCGAGGCTGTCCCATTGCCGGGTCGAGTCTCGATCGATTCGACCATGTTCGCGGCCGATCTCGATGGCGACAGTATCGAGGATATGGTGTTGACCACGGGAACGCACGATGCTCCATTGCCCCTCGTCATTCGGTGGGGGGAAGGTCTTGGTCGCGTGCCCTCGAAGGGTGCCGAACAAACTTGCCCGCAACTCGCCGATTTTCGTGCGACCGCCATCGTTGCGTTACGATCGTCCGAAGGTATCGGCAAAATGCTGCTCGCATCCTCGCCCGATGGGACGCAGTTGATCAAGTTTGCGCCGAATCGTTCGTGTACGTTTGAGAAAATTGCGGCCATCCCATCTGCGCGAGCTTTTGCGGCCGTCGATTTCGATCTCGATGGCGTCGAAGACATCGCCGCGCAAACGGAGGACGGATTGGAGTTATTTCGCTCCCTTCCGAAATGAACATGCGCCATCTGCATCGATGTTTGTCCTTCTGTTTGATGGCTTCGCTGCTTTCATCGAGCTTCGTCGGGGCCCAAGACAAACCAAAAGAGCTGGACAAGCCGAAGGAGGCGGATAAAACGGAAGAATCGGCGCGGGTTTTATTCGATGCGGGCGCCAAAGCGTACGCGGCGGGCCTTTATGCCGACGCCGTCGTCGCATTTCGCGAAGCCTTCAAGCTTGCTCCCGATCGGCCCACCGTGCTTTTTTCGCTGGCTCAAGCCGAGCGGCGTCAATACACGGTCAAACCCGAACCGGAAATGCTCGAAGCCGCTATTGCGCATTTTCGCCGGTATCTCGAAGTCGTCACCGAAGGTGGACGTCGCGGCGATGTCGTCGTTGCGCTCGGGGAGCTCGAGGCATTACGGGTCGGTGCCGAGGCGCCGGCGAAAAAACAGGCTCGGGTCTTCATTACAACGGAAACACCTGGAGCAATCATCAGCGTCGACGGGAAAAAACGAGACCAAATTCCGGTCATCGAAGAACTGCCTCCCGGCAAACACGACGTCTCTTTCGAGGCCCCGGGGTTTTTTACGGAAACCCGAGAAATCATGGCGGTCGAAGGAACGATCTTTCCGCTCGAGATCAATTTGAAAGAAAAACCGTCTTCGTTGACGATCAAAGCCCCGAAGGGAGCAGCCATTACGGTGGACGGGCGTATTTTGGGGGCGGCGCCATTGCTCACGCCCGTCGAATTAGCTTCCGGGATACATCATGTCGTCGTCTCGCAACGCGGGCATGTTTCTTATGACGAACGTATTTCGCTCGAACGAGCGCAGGGGACTCAGGTCGACATTGCCTTGTCGGCGACGGCGCAGCGCAAGATTTCTTATGCCCTCTTCGGAACGTCCATTCTCGCGCTGGGGCTTGGAACGGGAATGGCCTTCGGTGCTCGGCAAAATAATTTGAAAGCGGAGGGTATTTACGCTAAAGCGGGTGCTGGGAACATCGACGCCAAGACGCTCGACGCGTATGTGGACGCGCTTGATACGCGAAACACGCTCATCGCCGGATCGGTCGGTTCTTTCCTGGCCACCTTCGCAATCGGTTCCGTCGCCGCCGTAACGTATTGGTTTGATTTCTCCCAACCTCGGAGCGAGGGGGGATCTCCTGTGGCGAGTTTTTCCGTGACGCCGGTTGTGGGGGGCGGAATGTTTTCCGTGGGAATGCGTTTTTGAAGTGTGGCGAGTCGACTTTTTGTCGTTCTCGCAGTCGACACGTTCGCGCGAAACTTGACCTGTTCACGTCACTTGTGATCAGGTATGTACTCGACTGCCGTTCAACCTGGTTTGTTGCGAGGCGTGTATGTCGGCGATTTTCGTGCTTCTGCTGGTGGTGATTCTTCTGACGGCCATGGTCGCGGCGCTCGTCGTGTTGGGGATGAAAGCGTCCAAGCTCGGTACGGCCCTCGAGCAATCGGAATCCAGGGTGCGGGAGCTCGAGGAATCAACGCGGACGCTCGGCGTGCAGCTCGAAGAAGCGCGCAAAGAAGTGCAGCATTACCAGGAAAAACTCGAACAGCGGCCCGAGAGTACACGTAAAACCTATCGCATCGTGACGCTCGGCGCGAAAGGGACGGGAAAAACGTCGCTCACGTTGAAATGGGCGAACCCATTGGCGGACCTCACGTCCATCGATGGAACGAAGAGCGAGCAATACGAGCGTAATGTAAGCCGAGTGCAATCGGGCAAAGAGGTGATCGAACACGTTTTCGAGGTGCTCGATTGGGGCGGCGACCATATCGTCAATGCCGTCCAAGAAATGAGCACCTCGGACGTGCACGGATTGCTCTTCGTCGTGGACTTGGGGGGCAAAGACGCCAAGGCGGTCGAGCCGGAGCGAGTTCAAGCGCAGCTGAATGAATTTCAGCCGGAATCATTGCGGTATTTCTTTGTGCCCAAACTGATGTCGTCGTGTAAAACCATCGTTCTGTTCATCAACAAGAGCGATCTGATCCCCGGAACACCGGCGCAAATCGAACAGGAAGCGCGCCGCCTCTTCCAGCCGCTCATCACCAACCTGGCCAAATTGGCCAATCCCATTGAATTGAAGGTCTTCGTGGGATCGGCGAATTCCGGGCATTCGACGCATGTGCTGTTTGCCCATTTCGTTGAAAAGATCTTGCCGCTCGAAGCGTACGACCAACAGCTCTTGCAACGATTCAAAGCCAGTCAGGAACGATCGCGCAGCATTCCGCTGATGGCGTTATTGGCTCCGCCGCTGCCGCCGACCGATGCGCTGACGAATGCTCCGTCGTTCATGTCCAAACCGAGCATTCGACTTTTGACCTTGCGCGGACCCGGCGATACCGCGTCGTTCATTCAGAAAGTCAAGGGTAAGGCGAGCGGCAAAGACGTGGCTTGAGCGGCTGTCGCCGAATCGGCTCGATAAATTCGGCAATTGCGGCATTTTCCCCCGCGCCGGGTTCTGGTATCGTCCGCCGCGATGGTGAACCCTACAATCGAGCCCTGGCCGTTCGTCGACGGGGACATTCCTTCAGGCGAGAACCCCGACAAAGTACGCGCAGCGCTCGAGCGTTTTCAGCTCGAAGAGGTACGGACCGAAGCGTCGTTTCAGCTTGGTTATGACGCGCTCGAAGTGCAGTTCGGTCCGATCAACGAAATCGAGCGGCGCGAAGTGCTTTGGGCGTGGTTCGAAAAAGGATCGCTCACGCCCGTCGAGCAAAATATACGCGCCTTTTATCACATGAGCCTCGTGTGGGAAGGACAAACGTTGGCCGCCGTGCGCGACGATTTCGGCACCGTCGATCGCACGACGGGAAGTGTGGTGGCGTTTCTGTCGCATAGCCTGGTGCTTCCGCCGTACCGTCGATCCGGCGTTGCCGCGCTGATTCGATCGCTCCCGGCACCTCACGCGCGACACGACGCTCGCGCGCTCGGGGTCAAACCCACCGCCGTGATGCTTTTGGCCGAAATGGAGATGTTCGAAGCGCATCGTAATGAAACGCTCGTCCGTTTGTCTTCTTATGGCCGAGCTGGGTTTCGCGTGGTGCCTCCATGGCATGTGCCTTATGCGCAGCCGGATTTTCGCGATTTGGCGGCGCTTCAGGTCGAAGCTCAACCGGTGCCGATGATGCTCCTCGTGCGCCAAGTGGGCGAAGAATCGAGCAAAACCATCGAGCCGCGGCGAGCACGAACGTTGCTCGAGCATTTGGCGGCCATTCACCGCGTGACGGTGGACCACGAGCAAATCGATGCGATGCATAAGAATGTTTCGTATCGGCTGGATCCGCGCTGTCCACCCATTGCATTGATTGACCCGACGCCTACGGATACCGATATGACGTCGCTGCGGTTGATATCGCGTGACGGACTGACGCACCTTTATCCATCGAAATGGCTCGCGGAGACGGCCAATGAAAAGGTATTTCCCGCCGAACCTGCGGGCGCGTGCATGGTCACTCAGGTCCCGGGGCCGCGGACGGAGGCGCTTCGCGCGCGGCATCAACAATACCAAGACGCTCGGACGATTCATTATTATCAGGATGCTCGGCGAAGTTTGGGCAATTATGCGGTAGATGTCGACGGCAATACGCTGCTCGATGTGTACGGCCATATCGCGTGTGTGCCGATTGGGTACAATCATCCGGCGCTGATGGAAGCGTTTCGAAGTGAACGTTTTTCCTGGCTCGCCGGATTCCGCCCGGCGCTGGGCGTTGCGCCGCCGCCGGAATGGGTCGATCTCATTGAAGGACCTTTCATGAAATGCGCTCCGAAAGGTCTCGACCGCGTGTTGACGATGACGACGGGCGCGGAAGCGGTGGAGAATGCATTAAAAGCGGCGTTTGCTTGGAAGGCTCGTCGTCGGCGCGGAGGTCGAGCGTGGACGCCGGAAGAAATTGCCGCGGTGATGCTGAATCGGCAACCGGGGATCAACGATTTGAAGATTATTTCGTTCGAAGGAGCATTTCACGGTCGATCGCTCGGGGCGTTGTCCGCGACGCGAAGCAAGAGCATTCACAAGCTGGACTTTCCCGCATTCGATTGGCCGGTGGTTCCGTTTCCGACAAACCTGTTTCCTCTCGATGCGCACGTGGAGGAAAATCGAGCGGCCGAAGCGCGGGTCCTCGAAATCATCGAACAGGTATTGCGTAATGCCGACGGGACCATTGCGGGGCTCATCGTCGAGCCGATTCAAGGCGAAGGCGGGGATCGCCATGCGAGCGCAGGGTTTTTCCGGGCGCTACGCGCATTGCTGACGCAATACGAAGCTGCGTTCATCGTGGACGAAGTGCAGACGGGACTTGGCGCGACAGGCACGTTCTGGGCGCATGACCAATGGCACCTCGATACGCCGCCCGACATCGTGACGTGGTCGAAGAAGTTTCAATTGGGCGGGTTGCATTTGCGGTCGGACTTTTTGCCCGCGGAAGCGTATCGAATCTTCAATACGTTTTTGGGGGATCCGCTTCGCGCGGCGCAAGCCGAAGTGATCCTCGACGTCGTCGCTCGCGATGGCCTCGTCGATCATACGCGGCGCACGGGTGAAGTTTTGCAAAAAGGTTTGTCGGACCTCGCCGCTCGATATCCGAACCTTTTCTCGCAGGCGCGCGGAGCGGCGACGTTTGCCGCCATTGACGTGCGCGATGCGGCGACGCGGGATCGCATTCTCCACGAAGTGCGTCAAATCGGCCTCGAAGCAGGCGGATCCGGCGATCGATCCATTCGTTTCCGCCCGGCGCTCGTATTCGAAGCGCGGCACGTCGCCGAAGCGATGGAGCGTTTCGACACCGTCGCGAAAACGCTGGTTTGAGCGCGCTTCGTCGGACTGGGCTTCCGCCCAGACCCGACGAGGGGCTATCCGCCCCTCGACCCGGACCAGCGAGCGCTGGACCAATATTGTTTTGTCCGCTGCGCGGCCAAAACAAAAGGGTTAAGTCGGCAATAGCCTCCTTACACGTGTTTGGTTTGTCCGTAGGACAAACCAATACAAGGGTCAAGGGGCTGGCCCCTTGCGCGGGTCCCGGGGCGCGGAGCCCCGGGTGGGTCCGGGTGAAACCCGGCAATGCGCTCAGCTTTCTTCGGCGGGAGGATCGGGATTGCCGTCGCCTTCCCAGGTGTAGTTCTTGTCGCGACTGGCGTAGACGAATCGTGGTCGTCCATCGAGGTGCTGGGCGAGTTTTTTGAGTTCGTTATCGAGATATCCAGGATCGCGCATTCGTTCGCGCATGGGACCATCGAGGTATTCGTCGACGGCGGGCGACGTGCCTTTGTAATATTTTTGAAACACGGCGTACCGGAACAAATGGCGAATGCGATTGAGGTCCTTCGAGCCGCTGGGGAGCGGCAGCAGTTCAATAAATGATTTTTGCAGGGCTCGGTCGGCGAGTTTGTCCAAAACGAGCTGGAGGTTGTTTTCGAGGACCTTGGGTTCGCAATGACAAGCGAAATCATCGTAGAGCATACGCATGATTGCTGAGGCTTCTTCGACGGGCATGGAGGCTTGTCGTTCGCGGCCCATACGTCGCACGAGGATCATGAAGGGCAGGGGGCGATTGCCCGTGGCCAGGATTTCATGCGGATCGCGAAAATCGGGTTGAAGATACGGAAAATGCCGAGGGTTAATCGCGTCAAACCCTCCACGACCGTAGAAAAGAATGCGTTGCCAGGAGACCGATTCGTCGGGCGTGTAATACTCCATCTCGGCCGCCAGCGAAATGGTCATGCCGAAATAGCGACCGGGTTGATTCGGCGCGGGCAATTGGATCAAACCGCGCGCGTGAAGCCCGTGCAGGTAATCCATGGCGATTTCGACGGGTGCAATGCGCAGTTCGTAAGAAAGAACGGTGCCGCGAGCTTCGGGCAGCATGTACAAGTGCGACAAATAGACGACGCACAAGTCGGGTGCGTAGGCTGGGTTGACCAGGACAGACCCGTCACGGACGCCGAGGAGTTTGCCGTTGCGATCTCGAGCGGCGATCAGAAAGTAGCGAATGTAGGTGCCGCTCGGTGTGGCTTCGTAGGCGTCGTCGCGAAGAAAACCTTCGATGGCTTGTTGCCGTTCCATTTCTCCTTGTGGACCGAATGCGTCCCAAAGGAGGTCGTAGGCGTGCTGAAAAGCCGGATCGCGCGGATCGATGATTTCCCAAAGTTCGAACGCGCGAGTTTCACGCTCGATCATTTCCACCACGTCCTGGTGGTAAAGATCTTTGAGGCACAGCCGGATACGACGCCGTGATGCCTGCACGTGGACAAACCTTTCTACGCGACGGACAACCTGATTATCGGGCGAAGTGCAAAAAAACGCAAGGGTGAAGCGGTGTGGTCGGAAGTTGCGGTCGTGTTCGCCGTGTTGGTCGCACACGGGTGCGCGCTGCGGGGGCAAACCTACGTGCGGGCAAACTTTCGTCGGGACAAATTCCCGTCTTGACATGCGGTGAAATCCCGATATTCGTGCGGTAAGAAGCGGGTCCACACGTGATGACAAATTCTTCCGACATGAGCAATTGGGCGAAGCGCTTGGGGATCTTTGCAGCACTGGGGGGAGCCATCACGCTGGCACCGACGGAGCTGCGTGCACAGCCGGCAGGGGGAAGTGCTGCGCCGACGCCGGGTTCGTCGGAATCGACGCCTGCGCCGAAGACTCCGGCCGGTGGTTCGACCACCGAGGCGGACGCGGCGGGCAAGACGGACGCTCCGACGGCGAAAGACGGCGCGGCAAACGCGACGGGCACCGGCGAGAAAGATGCGGCGCCCGCGGACAAACCTGCTGAAGCCGATGGCGGCAAGGCTAAAGAAGAGGCCAAAAAAGAAGAGGCCAAAGAAGAGCCCAAAGAGGAAGCCAAAGAAGAAGAAAAGCCCATCATTACGATGTCGGGTGCGGTCGAGATCTCCTACAGCTACAACTTGAATCAGCCATCGAATGGTGTGACGGCGTGGCGTTGGTATGACTTCCGCCACAACGTGATTGGATTGCAGAATGCGCTCCTGACGACGAATTTTGAAAAAGGGCCCGTCAGCGGTATGGTGCAATTGCAGCTCGGTAACTTTGCCGAGGTGTTTTGGGATGCGGGCCGTGGACCGGACAAGGATTTGCTTTGGCGGCTTTTGCAGCAAGCGACGGCGAAATGGACCACGCCGTACGAGAAATTGTCCATTGAAGGCGGGGCATTCAACGTACCCTTCGGTCCCGAATGGAATGCGGCGTATCTCAATTGGACGTGGTCGGCGGGCAATCTGTTTGCCTTGATGCCGTATCAAATTGGCGGCGTGCGGGCCAATATGGATTTGGGTCGTGGCTGGACGGCTCGCGCCGGCGTTTACAACGGCTGGGATCAAATCGTTACGGACAACAACAGCGCCAAGTCCGTGATGGTTTCGTTCGAATGGGAGAGTCCCGCCGACGAAGAGACGTATTTCTATTTCAATTACATGATCGGCAACGAACGCGACCAGGATGACTCACGTGGTCCGTACGCTCGACATACATTCGACGTTTACGGCCAATGGCACGCGTCGGAGCGGTTGTTTCTTCGCGCGCACACGTTTTCGGGATTCGAACCGACGCGTGGAGAAACCATTGACGGCTGGCTTGGCGGTGGTTTGACCGTCAGGGTCGACCCGGCGGATTGGTTGTCGCTGGTCGGACGTGGCGATTTCGTTTATACGAAATCGGGCCCCACGGGCGATAACATTTTCCACTCGGACACGCTCGCATTGACGGGCCGAAACAGCAATTCATCGACGTTGATTGGTTCGGTGACCGGGACGGTGGATATCCATACGGCGTCGAATGTGGCTTTGCGCCTCGAAGCGCGTCACGACCGCGCGGATTTCCCGCTCTTCTTCAAGGGCAATGTGGCGAAAGACGTGACGACGGGCGAAGATATCTCGAATGCGACGAATCAAACGACGTTGACGGCCGGGTTGACGACTTGGTTTTGACAAGGATGATTGTCCGGGGTATGCATTGCCCGGACAATCCCTCATTCCACCCGAAACCGCTCGTATTCGTGATCCGCCGGAATACCCCACACGGCCCATACTTCGCGCGTCGCCGGTTGCATGATCACCGCGCCCGATGATTCGATATGGTACGGCGCCTCCGAACGCCGACAAATCACCGGATCGCGCGTCAATGCAATCAAAGCCTCGACATCCAAGGAATGGTGGGCGAGCTCCGCCGCGCGCTGGAGTCGACCTTCCGAAGATGCAAGCAATGCGGGCGATCGGTCGGCTTGAAGACGCAACGTTTCCGCATGCACGCAATGGTTGGTGTGCACCAAAGGCGTCGATTCCAAGGGCGTGACCATGGTGCATGTCGGCGTCGCTTCGATGTTGTAGCCGGCTCCGTGAGCGTCGAGGATCAGGTAATTGTGTGCCCCGGCCAAACTCGCGTCACGCACGCACGACAAGGCGTCGGCGATCGTCGTGCATTGGAGGACTTTACGGACGACAAACGGCCAGGTGACACCAATACGTCCGTCGGTCGTCACCAGGTTGTTGATGCCAATGGCGATTCCCGCGGCGTTCATTCCGATTTGCCCCAAACACCCCTCGGTCGTGAATACGAGCGAAGCCTGGGTGTCGCGCACGTCGAACATGACCACGTGCGGCGTGGCGGAATCGTGCATATCCCACGTTTGGCCGATGAAACCTCGGGTGAGGATCGCCGTGCAATCGTCTTCTTCCGGCGCGTTTGCCGCCCCGAGCGCTCGGACCGCGTCCACGAAATCCGTAAAACCTCCGACGATGATCGCTTCAGCCGTACTGATTCCGGCCGCTTTCGCCATCGCCTCCATTTCGGCCATCAAATCGGGCGCGTAAGCGCGGTGGGCCGGCACCATGTCTTCGGCCAATGCCAAAACATCGGCCACCGTTGCCGTACGTCCGGCCCAACTCCCGTTGGCCGCGAGGCGCACGCGTTCGTCCGTGTACACGCGAATGCCTTCACGATGCAATTCGCCATGCCGACGACCACGTTCCTCGGGGCTGCCTTCGAGGCGTGTGACGCGAATACGTCCGCGTTTTTCGTTGGTCATCACGAAAGCCCTCCAAAGTAGCGCGTTTTGGCGTCGACGTATTCGAGGACGCCTTCCAGGCCGGATTCGCGGCCGAGCCCCGATTGTTTCATTCCGCCAAACGGCGCCTCGGCCGTCACCGGATACCAATCGTTGACGCCCACGAGTCCAAATTGCAAACCTTCGGATACCGTCATCGCCGTCTTCAAGTCCCGCGTGAAGACAAACGACGCCAAACCATATTCGGTATCGTTCGCCATACGCAAGGCCTCTTCCTGCGTCTCGAAGGTTACGATCGGTAAAACCGGGCCGAACAATTCTTCACGCAGAACGGGCGCATCCGGGGGCAAACCATCCATGACCGTGGGCGCATAGAAATAACCGCGATCTTTGCCGCAACGGTCTCCGCCGATGAGGACCTTTCCGCCGGCGGCCACGCTGCTCGCGACCAATCGCTCGACACGATCGCGTTGCGCGGCATTGATGAGCGGTCCGACGGAGGTTTCTTTGGTCAAACCATGGCCGACGACTTCCCGACGCATCGCTTCCACCGCGGCAGCCTTGAATGCCTCGGCAATGGACGCGTGCACGATGAAGCGTTGCGGCGCGATGCAAACTTGGCCGCCATTACGCAGTTTCGCCGTGACGCCGGAACGAGCCACCGCGGCGACGTCTACGTCCGGAAAAACCAATACGGGCGCATTGCCTCCCAATTCGAGCGACAATCGCTTCACCGTGCGGGAAGCGCCATCCATGAGCAGTTTGCCCACGCGTGTCGAACCGGTAAACGCAATTTTGCGGCAACGAGGATCATCCAGCAGCGCTTGGCCCATGCTCGATGGTTCGCCGTTGATGACGTTGAAGACGCCATTCGGCAAGCCTGCATCCGCCAGGGCGCGAGCGTAATCGAATGCCGACCGCGGCGTGTATTCGGACGGTCGAAGCACGACCGTGTTTCCTGCGGCGAGCGCCGACGCAGTGGCGCGATTGACGTTGTACACCGGGAAGTTCCACGCCGTAATGACGCCGATGACCCCGAGCGGTTCGTAGGTCACATCAATGCGTCGTCCGGACAAACGCGACGGGATCCATCGCCCGCCAAGCCGTCGCGCTTCTTCCGCAGCATATCGCAGGTAGTTGGGCGCTCCGGCCCATTCGCCGCGAGCTTGCGCGAAGGGTTTGCCCGATTCTTCGGTCGTGCGCCGAGCGTATTCGTCGACCCGTGCCGCAATGATCTCGGCCGCCTTATCGAGCAAAGCGGCGCGTTCATAAGGGTTTTTCCGGGACCAGGCGCCGAACGCATTCGCCGCCGCGTCCAGCGCAGCGTGAGCATCCGTGGCATTTCCGTAGGGAATTTCCGCCAATACGTCTTCGGTTCCCGGATCCACGAGCGGCCATAAACCACCGTTTTGCGCCGGGACCCACGCTCCGCCGATGAACATTCGATCGCGTTCTGCGCTCATTGGGCCCTCAATGCGGCGACCGCTTCATCGAAGGACACACTTACCGCTTCCATGGCCTCGTCGATTTGCGCATCGGTCATATTGAGCGGCGGCAACAAACGCACGCAATTCGAGAACAACCCGGCGCGCAAAATGATGACGCCGTGTTGTAATGCTCGCGCCGTCACCGCTTGCGTCGCTTCCATCCACGGCGCTTTCGTTTGCGGATCCTTGACGAGCTCCACGGCGAGCATCGGACCGAGGCCCCGCACATCGCCCACGAGCGCCGGATGGCGCGATTGAATGGTTTCCAAATGTCGACGAAACCGTTCGCCCACTTCGTTGGCTCGCGCGAGGAATTCCGGTTTCGCAATTTCATCGAGCGCCGCCAATGCGGCAACGCAGGCCAATGGATTACCCGAATACGTTCCGCCGAGCCCTCCGGGATGCGGCGCGGCCATGACGTCTTCCCGCCCGATGACCGCTGAAATGGGCATTCCCGCGCCGAGCGACTTGGCCGTCGTAATGATATCGGGCACCACGCCGGCGTGTTCACATGCCCAAAGTTTGCCCGTGCGACCCATGCCGGATTGAACTTCGTCGCAAATCAGCAAAATGCCGTGGGTATCGCACCATTGTCGCAATTTTTGCAGAAACGGCGCCGGAACCGGCAAAAAGCCGCCTTCGCCGAGCACCGGTTCGATCACCACCGCCGCGACGTGCGACGGATCGACAATCGCCGTGAACGTATGCTCGAGATTGGCGCAATGATATTGCACCCAAGCTTCGGCCGACATGCCTTCGGGGCGTCGGTACACATTGGGGAAGGGGAAACGATAGATTTCGGGAGCGAACGGGCCAAACCCTTTTTTGAACAAATTGAACTTCGACGTCATGGCCATCGTCATGTTTGTCCGACCATGGTACGAGCCGTCGAAAACCACGATTCCTTGGCGTTTGGTATAAGCGCGGCTGATGTGCACGGCCGTTTCGAGCGCTTCGGCGCCGCTGTTCATGAGCACGGTGCGCTTGGCAAAATTGCCCGGCGCCAACGCATTGAGGCGTTCGCATACTGCGACGGCCGGCTCATACGTGGCGACGATGGCGCAAATATGAACGAGCTTTTCCGCTTGCGCTTTGAGCGCTTCGACAACCGCCGTGGGCGTATGGCCGACGGCGAGCACGCCGATACCTCCGGCCAGATCGATGAATTGGTTGCCGTCGACATCGGTCACCACGGCGCCATGGGCCGAAGCAACGGCGATTGGCGTGAGTTTCGCGGCACCCGGCGGCGATGCGGCTTCGCGCCGTGCCACGAGCGCGCGACTGTTGGGACCGGGAATTTCAGTACGAAGTTGAATTGATTTTTCCGTGATACCCACGAGCAATCTCCTGGCGAGGCTGATTGGAACGATGCGAGTCTACATCGACGGTCGCGTTGAGGATAGGGCGAAGTGATCTGTGTGGCTATTGCTCAGGTTTCGGGGCGGAGCAAGCTAGCCCTGGGAGTGGTTTGATTTTCTGCGTTTGCGGCGGGGCCCCGCTGTTTGAGCCCCGGAGGGGCGAGTTCGGGGTGCCGCGACGCAGAAAATCAGACCCTCCCGGGCGGACAAACTTCCAGCATTCAATCGTCCGCCAGCTTTTTCCGTGGCGAACGTCCGGTCAGTTTCGTGTAGATTTGATAACCCACCCAACGCAGCGGTTCGGGAGGAATGCCATCGAGCCTTCGTTGATAAAAAGGCAAATCGCGCCAAGGTTCGTGATTGTCCGAATACAAATCGCAAATGACTTGTCCGGCCAAATTTGCCAAGACCACACCGTGCCCGCTGTAACCCAATCCGTGATACACGTTCTTGTGTTCGCCCGTCACGCCGATGCTGCACACGCGGGTCATCGTAATGCCCAAAGTTCCTGTCCAACGTTGGGCAATTTTGACGTCCGCCGCATCCGGAAAATACCTTTTCAAAATTCCATGGACAAACTCGAATTGTTTCGACGCGTCCGTGGGAAATGCCGTTCGTCCCCCATACACGTACGAATATGCGCCATTGCCGCCTCCGCCGATCAGTAGCCGACCGTCCGCCGACATGCTCGTGTACGCAATGCGATCCATATCGTCGCAAAAGCCGGCCGTATCGCCCCAGCCGAGCTCGCGCCAGCGTTCGAGCGGCAATGGTTCCGTCGCAATGACATGGGAATGCAGCGGGAAAATACCATATTTGAAATAACCGAGCCTGCCGGTATATCCATTCGTGGCCAAAACCAACGCCGGAGCCCGCACCGATCCGGAAGGCGTGCGCACCACGTGCGTTTTGCCCTCTTCAATGGCGATCACCGGACTGTTTTCATACATGCGCACGCCATATCCCGTGACGATCGGCGTCAATCCGCGCAACAAATCGAGTCCGTGCAATTGCCCTGTGCCGGGATCGAAGACCGCTCCCACCACGCCACGCGCACGCATTCGCGTATCCAAATCGGCGCCCGACAAATACTTTACCGGAATTCCCCACGACGAAAGCCGCTCGGCGCTTGCATGCGCTTCTTCCGCGCGTTGCGTATTCGTATAGGCGTCCATGCAACCGATACGATTAAAACGCACATTGAGTTTGTGTTCGTCGATGACCTTCGCGATCCAATCGAGTCCCGCGCGGGTCGCCCCATAAACTCGTTTGGCGCGCTCGGGCGTTTCGGCGTGCACGCCGTTGATCCAATTGAGCGCCATGCCGCCACTTCGTCCGGACGCACCGTTGCCGATGCGTTTGGCTTCCAAAACCACCACCTGCCGATCGGGAAAACGCCGCGCGACGTGATACGCCGTCGACATACCCGTGAATCCGGCGCCGATGATCACCATGTCCGCGGTGATATCGCCTTGTAAACTCGGCAATTCCGGCGCGGGCGCAGCGGTGGCCGCCCACATCGATTGGTTGTCGTCGAGGTCGCGCTTGGGATCGAAAATCACGCGGGGCATGGCGCAAGAGCATACCAGGTTTCTCGATCGAGCGCCGGGATTGTACATTTGGGACCACGAGTCGCCTTCGGCGCTCTACGCCCCAAACCCCGGATCTGCTACGTTGCGACAAACGCTCGACGACAACGACCGACCATTCGCAGGAGCCTGCACCTTGACCTCGCCCGCTGATCCGTCGCCCATCGAAGTCACGATCCACATCGCCACGCGCGCCGATCGCGATGACGTCCTTCGTTTGTTGGCTCTTCAATTTGCCGAGCACGACATTTTTCTCGAAGCGGCTCGTTTGGAGCATGTCGTCGATGGACAGCTCGATACGCCTCGCAACGGACGTATTTTGGTGGCGCGTCTCGACGGTCGCGTCGTGGGCATCGCCGCGCTCTCCTTTATCTGGACCCTCGAACACGGAGGCATGTCGTGTTGGCTGGACGAACTCTATGTCGAGCCTGCGTTACGGTCGCATCGGATTGGGACCAAGCTCATTCATGCGGCGATGGAATGCGCGGCGAAAGACGGTTGTATCGCGATGGACTTGGAGGTTGAAGCGAGTCATTCGCGCGCGGCGAATCTGTATCTGCGGGAAGGTTTTACGGCGCATGCTCGTTCGCGGTTTGTGCGCATGTTGCGTTGAGTTTGTCCTAGGTTTTCCCAAGAGACAAACTCGGTTCGCAGGATCGAACACGCGGATACGCACATCTTCGACCTTCGAAGCAAGAACTTTCGACACCCTCGAGCGCCCGGCAAAACGCTCTTTTCGTGGTTTCTCATGCCATAACCTCCCGAGGGTTTGGCCGCCTGTCATCCGGAGGAACAGTCGACGGGGACGGCGACGAAAACGCTGGTCAACGCCATTGCGTCGACGATAGTCTCGCGACGCCAATCGCTACTCCATCGCGGAGCATTCGATGAACTTGAAGAGGCTGTCGGGGATGAGGCTCGTCAACATGCTCCTTGGGAGCTGGACGGGATTCGTACTGCTCTTCCTATATCTGCCGATCGTGCTGTTGATCGTTTACTCGTTCAACGACTCCAAATACAGCGTCGTCTGGGAAGGTTTTACCTTCAAGTGGTACTCCCAGCTGGGAACGGAGTTCTCGCAACATATAAGTGACGAACGTCGCTCGCCGCTCATTGGATCGCTCAACAACAGCTTGATCATCGCGGGCATCACGACGGTGTTGTCGGTGATTCTCGGCACGGCGGGCGCGTGGCTTTTGTATCGCTACAAATTCCCGGCATTGCGGTCGATTACGACGTTGATTTACATCCCCATGATCATCCCCGAGATCATCATGGGCATCAGTTTGCTCATCTTCTTCAAAACCATCGACATACCGCTCGGGTTTTTCACGGTCATCATCTCGCACGTCACGTTTTGTTTTCCATTCGTCTTGATTGCGGTGCAAGCCAGGCTTGCGGGAGTGGATCCATCGCTCGAAGAAGCCGCCATGGATCTCGGGGCGACGCCGCTCAAAGCGTTTTTCCTGATCATGGTCCCGTATTTATTGCCGGCCATTATTTCCGGGGCGCTCATGAGCTTCACGTTGTCGATGGACGAGGTGATCGTGACGTATTTTACGCGCGGTCCCACATCGGAGACCTTGCCCATTCGCGTGTTCGGGCTCGCGAAAGTGGGTCTCAGCCCGATGCTCAATACGATTTCCGCTGTATTCATCGCCGCGACGGCGCTGCTCGTCGTGATTTCCGAGTCGGTGAAGAAGTGGAACAAATGACGGACGACGCGGCGCGAATTTCGACGAATCGCCGCGAAGGCGAGTGTTTGGGGGGACGAACCCCGACGACCAGGATGGGAGGAACGACATGATCAAACGGTTTGGCGCTCTGATGTTTTTGATGGTGATGGCGGCATTCGCCATTATCGCCTGCAAGAGTTCGGCGGAGAAGCCGTCGGAACCGGCCGCCGCACCGTCCGGCAGCGCCGGTACGAAAGCCGCGGCAAAACCAGACGACAAACCCAAGCCGGGCAAAGAATTGAACCTCTTTGCGTGGTCCGAATACGTGCCGCAAGAAGTCCTCGACGGTTTTACCAAGGAAACCGGCATCAAGGTCAACTACGAGACCTACGCGTCGAATGAAGAAATGCTCTCGAAGCTCCTCGCGGGCGGCACCAAATACGACCTCATTCAGCCTTCCGAATACACCGTCGAAGGGTTGGTCAAGCAAAACAAGCTCGAGCTCGTCGACTGGTCGTACGTACCGAACATGAAGAACATCGTGCCCGAATTGAAGAATTTGGTGCACGATCCGAAACAACAATACTCGGTCCCCTGGATGTCGGGCGGCGTGAACATCGTCGTGAACACGGCCAAGATCAAGGACCCGGTCAAAGGTTACAAAGACGTTTTTCAGGACAAGTACAAGGGTCGCATCTGCGTCGTGAACGACAATCGCGAAATCGTCAGCTGGGCGCTCGCCGCGAATGGTTTGGGCATCAACGATGTGACGCCGGAAAACCTCGCCAAGATCAAGCCGACGCTCGCCCAATGGCTCAAGCTCGTCAAAGTCTTCGATTCGGACAGCCCGAAAACGGCCTTCTTGAATGGCGACGTCGATGTCGGCATCGTTTGGAGCGGCGAAGCGGCATTGCTGTACCAACAAGACAAAAAGTTCATGCCCGTCGTGGCTGAAGACGGCGGACACCTCAGCATCGACAGCCTCGTGATTCCGGTTGGCGCGACAAACAAGATCGGCGCCATGATGTTCATGGATTACATCCTGCGCCCCGAAGTCTCGAAGCTCATTTCGGACAAATTCCCCTACACCAATCCGAACGCCGAAGCGCGTAAGCTCCTCACGCCCGACCAACTCGCCAATCCGGCCAGTTATCCTCCCCCGGGCGGCAAGCGCGAAACGTACCGCGATATCGGCAAAGCCGCAGCGGATATCGATAAGCTCGTGACCGACCTCAAAGCAGCCAACTGAGCGAATACCATGACGCCGACCACAGGAATGCCGGATTTTCAGGGGACAGCACAAAGGCCGGGCCTTCGCGGCTGGTTATTGATGTCCCCCCTGCTTCTGTGGATGGCCGCGTTTGTCGTGGCCCCCACGCTGATCATGCTCATTTATTCCTTCTGCCAACGCGATGAGCTGGGGCAGGTGGTTTTCAGTTTTTCGTTGGATAGCTACAAGCGCGTGGCGGATCCGACGTACCTGAAAATCATGATGATGAGTTTGACCTACGCTGGGATAACGGCGTTTATTTGTCTTCTCATGGGGTACCCGGTCGCATATTGGATCGGCCGGGCCCCGGAGAAGGTGCGAAACTTGCTCTTGACCTTGGTCATGATCCCGTTTTGGACGAGCTTTCTCATCCGAACGTATGCGTGGATCTCGATTCTCAAGAGCGAAGGGCCATTGAATGCGCTGCTCTTGTACGTGCGGATCATCGCGGCGCCTTTGGATATCATGTATACACCGACGGCAGTGATCATCGGCCTCGTGTATTCGTATTTGCCTTTCATGATCTTGCCGATTTACGGCAGCGTGGAAAAACTCGACAATGCGCTCATTGAAGCGGCATTCGACCTGGGTGCGGGGCCGGTGCGAGCATTTTCGAGCGTCATTGTTCCATTGACCAAACCTGGAATCGTCGCGGGTGTGATGCTCGTCTTCATTCCGGCGATCGGCATGTTTGCGATTACCGATCTCATGGGCGGGGCACGAGTTCCGATGATCGGCAACGTGATTCAAAATCAATTCGGTCAGGCACGCGACTGGCCCTTCGGTGCGGCTTTGGGCATGACCCTGCTCGTCTTGTTCGCCGCGTGTTTTTGGTTGAGTATGAAAAAGGAGCCTGAGGCGTCATGAGCGAAAATGGCGGCGCACAGCCAATGGTGGAACTCCGCGCGGTTACGAAAGAGTTCCAAAAGTTCACCGCGGTTTCGGACGTGAGCCTTTCGATTCACGCGGGTGAATTCATTACGCTGCTCGGGCCTTCGGGCTGCGGCAAAACCACGATGCTGCGTATGATTTCCGGGTTTGAAACGCCCACGCGCGGCCAGATCTTGCTCGCCGGCAGCGATGTGACGCATTTGCCGCCCTATCGCCGTGACGTGAATCAGGTCTTCCAGAGTTACGCGCTCTTTCCGCACATGACCGTCCGGGAAAATATCGGCTTCGGCCTCAAAATGAAGAAAGTGCCCAAGGCCGAATCCGAAGAGCGTATTCGCAATGCCATTGCGATGGTTTCCTTGGCGGGATTCGAAGAACGCAAGCCGAGCCAACTTTCGGGTGGTCAGCGGCAACGTGTGGCATTGGCCCGCGCGATCGTGTGTCGCCCCAAAGTGTTATTGCTCGACGAACCTTTGTCGGCGCTCGACGCGAAGCTGCGGCATTCGATGCAGGTGGAGCTGAAGCGATTGCAGCAGAAATTGGGCATTACGTTTATTTTCGTCACGCACGATCAGGAAGAAGCGTTGACGATGAGCGATCGTATTGCGGTCATCAACAAAGGGCGCATCGAGCAGCTCGGGGATGCGTCCGCGATTTATCACCAGCCCAAAACGACGTTTGTCGCGAATTTCATCGGCCAGGCGAACATCCTCGAAGTGAAAGTGGTTTCGCGCAAAGGGCGAACGGCGACGGTGGCGCTCGAGGGCGGTCTCGAATTGACCGTGCGGGCGGATGATTTGCCGGATGACGCGAAGACGGGATTGATCTCGATTCGGCCGGAAAAGATCATGCTGCGTAAATCACGCGAAGAAGGCGTGACGAATTGTTTCGAGGCCGAGGTCGCCGAAGAAATATTCCGCGGGGCGACGGATCAAATGCTGCTCCGCACCGGATCGGGGCTGGAACTGACGGCGGTCGTGGCGAACGAGGGGTCCAAACGCGATACGATTCATCGCGGCGACAAGGTGTTTTGCCATTTGGACGACGACGATATCGTGATTGTGCAGGACATCTGAATCGGGCGGAACCCAATTTCGGACGCTATCGCCCGAAGGACAAACCTCGGACGAATCGAGTTTGGCCTACCAATCCATTGCGACGGGCCAAATACATCCACCCCTCAATCCCCATGAAACCCCAATTGGGTTTGTCCGCATCGCGGACGAACCCACGCCAGGTCCAGGGCCGGCCCTGGCGCGGGTCCCGGGGCGCGGAGCCCCGGGTGGGTCCGGGTGAAACCCGGTAAAACCCGGCGTGGCGTAAGG
>WBZU01000223.1_pt1 | contig 52526 bp, 52 predicted proteins | sample 5204311 | NCBI WGS metagenome assembly WBZU01 (sample SAMN12344359, study PRJNA552823) | activated sludge metagenome | biome: Activated sludge suspended growth; feature: Nitrification reactor; material: Wastewater; isolation source: activated sludge from nitrification reactor of wastewater...
GGAACTGGTGGGATTGAGGGTCAACGACTCGCCCTCGAGGACCACATCCCCACTGCTCGTCGTGGTCGCCGTCGCCAGCGGCTTAGTCGCCGTCGCCAACGGCTGGGTTGTCACGGCCTGCTGCCTGTTCGTGAGGAACTTGAACAAAGACGCAGCCGGTGCCGCCGTGGCGGCAGCCGGAGCGGGGCCGGCTGTTGGGGCGGCCGCAGACACCGCGGAGTCGGGCGTGGTCGGCACCGTCAGCGAGCTGCGCTGCGTTGAGTCGGGCTTCGTCGACGCCAGCGCCACCACCGGAAGTGCGATCGGCGTCTGCGCCGGAGCGGTGGGCGCGGTGGCTTGCGGGCTCGACGGCGTCACCGGTGTGACCGTGAGGGAGGGAGCGCTTGCGGCTGGTGCGGTCGACTTGGTTGACAGTGCCGTGGCGGACGGGATGGCCGACCTCGAGCCCACCGACGACAGACGCCGCGACGTGCGCGCACCACTGGTCGAATCAGAGGCCGATGACCGCGTTGCCGAGGCGGTCGAGGAGTTGCCGGCGGAGTTGTCGGCGGCGGCGGTCGCCGCGGTGATGACGCCCACCGCCGTGCCGATTCCCAGCAGCACCGCCAACACGCCGACCCGGCCGACATTCACCGCATGACCGGTTCGAGCGGGTTTTGGCTGACCAGCCGGGCTCGACTCCGCCGCGGCCTCCGCGGGCTCTTGGTTGGAACCTTCAGGTGACATTTCTGTCCTCCCGACCTTGGGGCGGTTCTAACGGGCTCTGCCTCGTGGAGCGACCATACAATGCACTGAATCAATAGATCTAGATCTTGAATGAATTGCCGTACCTAGATTTAGATCTAGTCTGAATCCACTGATTGGAAGTATGCTGCGGCGTCCGCGGGCTTCTAGAGTGAGCCCTTACCCGACTTCCTCACGGCTCGTACTCGCCCGGGTGAAGCGTCGACGAACTCGCCCGGGTGGTCAGCGAGCTAGAGATTCGACGGGGACGGCACGCCGGGACCGCCGGGACCGCACTGCATGCATGGTTCTATCGGCGAATAGCGACCAGGGCGAGGTCGATGCCTGCGTCAGACCGGCCGGTGCTTGGCTTCCAGGTCGGCCAGCGCGCGACGCAGGGCGTCGGCCTCATCGGCTCCCACCCGTTCCACGAAATGCACCAGCGCGGCGCGCCGATCGCCGGAGTCGGCGGCTTGATCCAGGGCGTCGACCATCAGGCCGGCGACGAGTTCGTCGCGCCCGTGGGTGGGGGCGTAGCGGTGGGCGCGGTCGTCGCGGATCTGTTCGACGAGGTTCTTGCGGGCCAGCCGTTGCAGCACGGTCATCACGGTGGTGTAGGCGAGTTCACGGCGCGTGCACAGCGCCTCGTGCACCTGACGGACGGTCTGCGGATCGTCCGCGCCCCAGAGGTGGTCCATCACGGCGCGTTCAAGGTCGCCCAGACCCGTCAGCTTGGCCATGTCCCCACCTCCATCGTGTGAGAATACCCCCGTTTACTACGAACCGTCGTACCCGAATCCAGCTGGTCAACTCCGGTCGGCGCCAGAAAGTTCCCCCCGTGCGCGACTATTCACCGGGGGCGTACAGACTTAGGAGCGTGGAACCGGAGCCAACCCCGCCGCAGGAACTCACCGCGCCGTTCGACGCCGAGATCGGGCTGAGGTATTCCGCCGTCACCCCCGACGGGGTGCGCGCGGAGTTGACGGTCAAGCCGACGCTGTTGCAGCCGATGGGCATCGTGCACGGCGGGGTGTGGTGTTCGGTGGTCGAATCGCTGGCCAGCGTGTCGGCGTACACGTGGCTCTCGGCCAACGGCGGCGGCAACATCGTCGGCGTGAACAACAACACCGACTTCCTGCGGGCGATCACCGAGGGGACGGTGTACGCGGTGTCCGAGCCCGTGCACCGCGGAAAGCGTCAGCAGCTGTGGCTGGTGACCATCCGCGACGACCGGGACCGGCTGGTCGCGCGCGGTCAGGTGCGGCTGCAGAACCTTTAGCCGTGCGCTAAGCCGGGTGCCCGGCCAGCCGGAGACGCAGCCGCGCGCCTCCGAGCGGGCTGGTGTCCAATGATGCTGTGCCGCTGTGCAATTCGGCCTGTTGCGCGACGAGAGCCAGACCCAGTCCGGAGCCGGAGTGGGAGGCCGTCGACCCACGGGAGAACCGTTCGAACACCCGGGCGCGCTCGGCCTCGGGCACCCCACGGCCGTTGTCGTCGACGGTGACCTGAACCTCGCCGGCCGAGGTGTTGACCGCGAGGCGGACCTGGGTGGCTCCGCCGTGCCGGACGGCGTTGGCGATGGCGTTGTCGATGACCAGCCGCAGACCCACGGGCATCCCCACCATCAGGACGGCCGGGGAGGGCACCAGCGACACCTGCAGATCGGGGTAGGTCCGCTCGGCGTCGTGGGCGGCCCGGTCCAGCAGTTCGGTGATGTCGAACGGGACGAAGTCGGCGGCGGTGGTCAATTCGCCCTGCGCCAGCCGCTCCAGTGCGGTGAGGGTGGCCTCGATGCGGGTCTGGGTGCGCATGGTGTCGCCGATGACCTCCTTGCGCTGGTCGTCGGCCAGGTCGAGGGTGGAGAGCACCTCGAGGTTGGTGCGCATTGCGGTCAGCGGTGTTCGCAGTTCGTGGGAGGCCACGGCGGCGAAGTCCCGGGCGGACTCCAACGCCGCCCTGGTCTTGGCCTGCTCGTCACCGATGCGGGCCAGCATCCCCTCCACCGCCTCGCCGATCTCGACCGCTTCGCTGACGCCGCGGACCTGGACCTCCTCGGGTTTGGACTGGGCGTTGATGGCGCGGGCCTGCTGGGCCAGCAGCCGGAACGGGTCGATCATGATGAGCGAGAAGAACCAGCCGACGACGACGGTGCCGATGATCACCCCGCCGCAGATCAGCACGACGCGCCAGTGCAGCTCGGCGATGCGGCGCTGGGTTTCGGCCAGCGGCGCGCCCAGCGCGATGGATGCGCCGGCGACTGAGAAGGTCCGCACCCGGTACTCGACGCCGCTGATCGTGGTGTTGGCGTAACCGTCGGCCAGTGCCGGCAGTGTGACGCCGGCCGGAACTGACATGGTCATGGCCCCCACCCGGACCGTGCGCACCAGGTTGCCATCGGGGCTGGGGCTTCCGGGTGCCGGCGGGCTGGATAACAGGGTGGACAGGTCCCCGAGGCTGCTGACCGAATCCAGCCGCCGGTCCAGCTGGCTGTACTGGTCGTTGGTCACGCCGACCCACACCCAGGTGCCCAGGGTGAGCACCAGAACCACCACCGACAGCGCGGCGAAGATCACGATGGTGCGCAGCGAGAGCATGCGCGTCGGCAGCCGCTGGAGCAGCCGGTAGACGACTTCTCTGGGTCTCACCATGGCCGTCGGAACGCTTGCGCCGCGGCGTGTTTCGACGCGACGACGGTCAGAGGCTGTCGGCGAGAATCAACGCGCGCTGCGGAAGGTTGCAGCGGTCGCGGAAATCCCGGGAGGGCTGCCGGATGGCGTCGATGTCGGCGCGCACGTCCGGGTTGGCGTTCAGGTAGGCCTCGGTCTGATCCCGGACCGCCGCCTTGGACTGGCCCTGCAGGCCGCTGAAGAACGCGTTGACGTCCGGGTGGGTGAACAGGTAGGCCGACATGGCCGCCGAGATCCCGGACATGACGCCGGTCATGTCGGCGGTGGTGCAGCCCGGGGGCAGGTCGTCGGCCTGCGCCGGGCCGGACGAGGCGAAGAGCAGCGCGCCGGCGCCGAGTACCGCCGCCGCCTGACGAACCGAACGACGTGCCGCTGCCATCTTGTCCCCTTGCCTTGGTTCTGTTCTCCAGCATGCTATTTGAGCGCAGCGCTTGTGACTCCGGACCCGCCGCCGCCAGCGGGTGATCAGCGTGCGGCGATCTGCGGGTCCTCCTCGATGACGCCTTCGACGATCTCCTCGAGTTGTTCGATCCGGGTGCGCGCATAGGCCTGCTGCTCGGTGATGGTCAGCTGACCGCGGTGGCTGCCGACGAGGGTTCCCATCCACGACAGGGCGGTGGTCAGCCGGGCCTTGAACCCGACCAGGTAGATCAGATGCAGGAACAGCCACGCCAGCCAGCCGATGAACCCGCCGAACTCGAGCGGGCCGACCTTCACCACCGCCGAGTACTTCGACACGGTGGCCATCGAGCCCTTGTCGAAGTACTTGAACGGCTCCCGCGCGGCCGGATTCGCGCCGTTGAGTTCGGCCTTGATCAGCTTGGCGGCGTACCGGGCGCCCTGGATCGCCCCCTGAGCCTGCCCGGGTACGCCGTCGACGAGTGCCATGTCGCCGACGACGAAGACGTTCGGATGACCCGGCACGGTCAGGTCGGGCAGGACCTTCAACCGTCCGGCCCGGTCGACCTCGGCGCCGGTCTGGTCGGCGATGAGCTTGCCGAGCGGGCTGGCCGACACCCCGGCCGACCACACCTTGGTCTGGCATTCGATGCGCTCTTCACGGCCATCCTGGTACTTCACGTTGATGCCGTTGCGGTCCACGTTGGTGACCATCGCGCCCAGCTGGATCTCCACGCCGAGCTTCTCCAGGCGCGCGGCGGCCTTCTTGCCCAGCTTCTCGCCCATCGGCGGGAGAACGGCGGGTGCGGCGTCGAGCAGAATGACCCGCGCCTTGGTCGAGTCGATGTGGCGGAAGGCGCCTTTGAGAGTGTGATCGGCGAGTTCTGCGATCTGCCCGGCCATTTCGACGCCGGTCGGTCCGGCGCCGACCACCACGAAGGTGAGCAGCTTCGCGCGTCGCTCGGGGTCGCTGGAGCGCTCGGCTTGCTCGAACGCGCCCAGGATCCGGCCGCGCAACTCGAGGGCGTCGTCGATGGTCTTCATGCCCGGCGCCCACTCGGCGAAATGGTCGTTGCCGAAGTAGGACTGGCCGGCCCCCGCCGCGACGATCAGCGAGTCGTACGGCGTGCGGTAGGTGTGGCCCAGCAACACCGAGTCGACGGTCTGGTTGTCCAGATCGATGTTGGTGACCTCGCCCAGCAGGACCTGGCAGTTCTTGTTGTTGCGAAGGATCACCCGGGTCAGCGGCGCGATCTCGCCCTCGGAGATGATGCCGGTGGCGACCTGGTACAGCAGCGGTTGGAACAGGTGGTGGGTGGTCTTGGCGATCATCTTGACGTCGACGTTGGCTCGCTTGAGCTTCTTGGCGGCGTTCAGACCACCGAAACCCGAGCCGATGATCACGACCATGTGCTTGTCCGACGGGGTTGCGCCGGGATGGGTCATCTTCGCTCCTGTGTGTCTGCGCAGGACAGTGCGGTCTACCTTAGTCGCACGGTCGGTGTCGGGCTCGCAAAGGTCACCGTCCGACGACGGGCCGCAGGGCCGCACCGACCGCGGCGATCGACCCCGGCCGATACGACGGCATGTTGATCACCACGCCGTCGATCCCGGCGTCGACCACCTGCGTCTTCACCGTCTCGGCGATCTGGTCGGGGCTGCCGGCAACCATGCGTCCCTGCATGGCCTCGGGAACGGTGAAACCCGGATCCGGCACCGCCGTCAGCAACACACTGGTCTCCAGCGTCGAGGGGTCCCGGTCGACTTCGGCGCAGCGCAGCTTGAGCGCCTCCACCTTGCCGGGGAGTTCGGCGAACGACGCGATGACGTTCAAATGGTCGAAGTACCGCGCCGCCAGGCCGAAGGTCTTCTTCTCCCCGCGGCCGCCGATCATCAGCGGGATGTGGTCCCGCATGCGGGGAACGGCGAAAGCGCCCTCGGTGCGGTAGTGCGCACCGGTGAAGGTCACCTGCTCGCCGGCGATCATCGGCATGAGGATCTGCAGCGCCTCTTCCAGCTTGGCGAAGCGGTCGGTGAACGTGCCGAACTCAAATCCGAGCTGGTCGTGCTCGAGTTCGAACCACCCCGTCCCGATCCCCAGGACCGCGCGGCCCTGGCTGACGACGTCGAGGGTGGTGATGATCTTGGCCAGCAGTGTGGGGTTGCGGTAGGTGTTGCCGGTGACCAGCGTTCCCAGCTGCACCTTCTCAGTGGCGGTGGCCAGTGCGCCCAGGGCCGTATAGGCCTCGAGCATCGGCTGGTCCGGGGTGCCCAGCATGGGCAGTTGGTAGAAGTGGTCCATCACGAAGACGGCGTCGAAGCCGGCCGCCTCGGCCTCCCTGGCCTGAGCCAGCACCGTCGGGAACAGCTCCGAGACACCGGTGCCGTAGGAGAAGTTGGGGATCTGCAGAGCCAGCCGGATCGTCACGAACCCGACAGTAGCGCTCAGCCGTAGGTGACGGCGGCTCCGCGGCCGACGTGCAACGTCTGGCCGGTGATGTGCCGCGCGGCCGGCGTCGCCAAAAAGACTGCCATGCGGGCGATTTCGGTTGCGGCCGACGGCGGTTCCCCGGTCAGGCCCTGGTAGCCCGGTTGCGCGGGCCGGCCGCAGGCAACGGCGTTGATCGTGATCCCGCGGGCGCCGAAGTGGTCGGCCTGCGAGGCCGTCCAGGTGGTCAAGGCGGCTTTGGCGGCGGCCTCGGCTCCCGACTCGCTTCCTGATCCCACCGGAACAACCGCAACGATCGAGCCGCCCGAACACAGGTGATCGCCGATGGCATGCACGGTCAGCACGGCCGACACGACCGTCCGATCGACGGCCGACCGCCAGGCCGCTGCGGTGTCGGCCAGGGTGAAGGCTCGGGGATCCCCGCCGGCCCAGGCCGGCGGCGGGACGACGACGACGGCATCCAGGTCGTGCGGGATGCGGAGTTGGGCTTCGGCGAGGCTACCCGGGTCGGTGGGGTCGACGACGACGGCGTCGGCGCCGGCGCCGCGGGCCACGGAATCGAGCGCATCGGCGTCCATGCCGGTCAGCACCAGCCGGTGCCCGGCGGCGCTGAAACCCTCGGCAACAGATCGGCCCAGATCGGTGTCGGCACCGGTGATCAGCACGTCCATGACGATCACCCTAGGGTGAGACCCCATGAGGCCCGCCGGGGTGTCCGCCGCAACCCTGCCGAAGTGGGTCTACCTGCCCGCCTGCGCGGCTGCGCTGTTCCTCGCCGTCCCGCTGTTGGCGGTGGCGGCCAAGGTCGACTGGACCCGGTTCGGCGCGCTGATCACCAGCCCGTCCTCGCAGGCGGCGCTGCTACTCAGCCTGCGCACCGCCCTGACCAGCACCCTGCTCTGCCTGCTGCTCGGGGTTCCGCTGGCGTTGGTGCTGGCCCGCCACCACGGCCGGGCCGTGGGGCTGCTGCGCCCGCTGATCCTGTTGCCGCTGGTGTTGCCGCCGGTGGTAGGCGGTCTGGCGCTGCTCTACGTGTTCGGCCGGCTCGGCCTGCTCGGTCACTTCTTGGAGGCGGCGGGCGTCCGGGTTGCCTTCACCACGACGGCCGTCGTCCTGGCACAGACGTTCGTGTCGCTGCCGTTCCTGGTGATCGCCCTGGAGGGGGCGGCCCGCACCGCCGGCAGCGCCTACGACGTGGTCGCCGCCACCTTGGGCGCCCGCCCCGCCGCCGTCTTCTGGCGGGTGACGCTGCCGCTGCTGACGCCCGGACTGTTGTCCGGCGCGGTGCTGGCGTTCGCCCGGGCGCTGGGGGAGTTCGGCGCGACGCTGACCTTCGCCGGTTCCCGCGAGGGCGTCACCCGCACGCTGCCCCTGGAGATCTACCTGCAACGCGAGGCGGACCCGGATGCGGCGATCGCGCTGTCGGTTCTGCTCATCATCGTTGCGGCCGTCGTCGTCATCGGCCTGGGCTCCCGGCGTCTGTCGGGGTGGAATCCGTCGGCGAGCGCCGGTGGCTGATCTCGAGGTGTCGGCGGCCGTCACCCGGCGCGCACTCGACGTGGCATTCGGCGTGCCTGGGGGAGAGGTGCTGGCGGTGCTGGGGCCCAACGGGGCCGGCAAGTCGACGACGGCGGCCGTCATCGCCGGGTTGTTGCACGCCGACCGCGCGACGGTCCGGGTGGGCGACCGGACACTGACCGACACCGACCGGGCCTTGTTCATCCCGGTGCATGAGCGCCGGGTCGGTCTGCTGCAACAGGATCCGCTGCTGTTCCCGCACCTGAGCGCGCTGGGCAATGTCCTTTTTGCCGCCGGCCGCGGCGGAAGCCTGCGCGCGGCGGGCAGAACGGCGGCCCGCCGCCGCGCCCTGGACTGGCTGGAGCGCCTCGGCGCCGCGGAGTTGGCCGGACGCAGGCCCGGCGAGCTGTCCGGCGGTCAGGCACAGCGCGTCGCGCTGGCCCGGGCGCTGGCGGCCGGGCCGGATGTGTTGCTGCTGGACGAACCGCTCGCCGGTCTGGACGTGGGAGCGGCGGCGGCGATCCGCGCCGAACTGCGCACCGTGCTGAGCGGGGGCCGCCAAGCCGTTGTGCTCATCACCCACGACCTGCTCGACGTCGTGGGCCTGGCGGACCGTGTCGTGGTGCTCGAGGAGGGCCGGATCGTCGACAGCGGCGCGGTGGCCGATGTTCTGGGCAGTCCCCGCAGCCGGTTCGGAGCGCGGATTGCCGGGGTGAACCTGGTACGCGGCGTGATCGACGGTCCGTCGGTGCTGCGCAGCGCCGGCCGGGTGTGGCACGGCATGCCGGCCGCCGCACTGCAGCCGGGAGACGACGCCGTGGCCGTGTTCGCCCCGGCGGCCGTGGCGGTCTTCCGGGACGAGCCGCACGGCAGCCCCCGCAACACCGCGCGGGTGCGGATCACGGCCCTCGAAGGGGCCGGCGGGGTGGTGCGGGTGCGTGCCACCGAACTGAACGCGACGTTGCCGGCTCTGGCCGCCGACATCACTCCCGAGGCGGTTGCTGAAATGCGACTGTCGGTCGGTGACTGCGTGTGGTTCGCAGTCAAGACCCAGGAAGTCGGTTTGCACACCGCGACCAGGTCCGGCGCCGGAGGTGGCTGAGGATTCGCGGGCCGACACAGCGGACCACGGAACTTGCGTCACGCGTGTAACACGGTAGGTTTTTCGCCATGACGCAGTCGGACTCGACTTCACGACGCCCTGGCCTGTGGACCGCGCTGGCCGCGACCGCCCTTGCTGGCGCGATCGCCCTCCCGCCGACCACGGCGAGCGCCGACCCGGTGCCGCCGCCTTCGCCGACCACTGTGGCGCCGGCCGCTCCGGCCGCGCCCGCACCACCTCCCGCGCCCGCCGATCCCAATGCGGCCCCCGCTCCTGCTGCCCCGGCGCCTCCGCCGGCCCCGGTCGATCCCAATGCGCCGGCCGCTCCTGCTGCCCCGGCGCCACCGGCTGCCCCGAACGCCCCGGCACCGGCACCGGCCCCGGCTCCTGTTCCGGCTGATCCCAACGCCCCGGCGCCCGCCCCGGCACCGGCTGATCCCAACGCCCCGGCGCCCGCCCCGGCACCGGCTGATCCCAACGCCCCGGCGCCGGCGCCGACTCCGGCTGACCCGAACGCCGCGCCCGGCGCCCCGGCTGCGCCCGCCCCGGAGGCGGGCCGTATCGAGAACGGTGCAGGCGGATTCAGCTATGTCCTGCCGGCGGGCTGGGAGGTGGCCGACGCCTCGCGGCTGAGCTACGGACAGGCACTGTTGCTCAAGCCGACCGGTGCGGCTCCGCTGCCCGGTCAGCAGGCCACGACGGCCAACGACACGAGCATCCTGCTCGGCCGGCTGGACATGAAGCTGTTCGCCGGCGCCGAGCAGGACAACACGAAGGCCGCGGTGCGGCTGGCCTCGGATATGGGCGAGTTCTTCATGCCCTTCCCGGGCACCCGCATCAACCAGGCCACCGCGCCGCTGCAGGCGGGGGACATGCCCGGCTACGCCGCTTCCTACGACGTGAAGTTCACCGACGCTGCCAAGCCCAACGGGCAGATCTGGGCCGGTGTCGTCGGCAACGGCGCCACCCGCGGCAACCTTCCCCCGGGCCGGTGGTTCGTCGTGTGGCTGGGAACTTCGAAAGACCCCATCGACGTCAACGCGGCCAAGGCGCTGGCCCAGTCGATCCGGCCCTACAGCCCGCCGGCCCCGCCGCCGGCGGCTGCGGACCCGAACGCGCCTGCTGTTCCGCCGGCCCCGTCCGGCTCAGCGCCCGGCGCGGCCGCGGTCGGTGTGCCGGTCCCGGTGACCACGCCAGTCCCGGGGATGACTCCGGGAACGTAGACCCGAGAAATCCGTCCAGAGTGGGCCTACTGGTCAGAATCAAGTGGTCTTTTGGCCGTTAGCCCCACTTTCGTTTCCGATATAGAGCCAACGGTCTATATCGTGGCCGCTTTTGCAGGCGGATCGTGACCTCTGCGCGCTATACCAGAGTGATCCGCTCGGCGTCCGAGCCGGGCCGGTACCACCAAGGACGGAGTGCGTCATGATCATGAACATCATTTGGATGGTGATCCTGGGCCTGATTGTGGGTTGGATCGCGAAACTAATCGTTCCTGGCACCGCCCATCTTGGATGGGTCTCCACGGCTCTACTCGGTATTGCGGGTGGTTGGGTAGGCGGCACGCTCGGGAGCCTCATCTTTGCGCCGCACCAGTTTGATATCACTCCACCTATCAAGCACTCATTCCTCGGGGCGTTGGTGGGAGCCGTGATTCTCTTGCTGGTCTACCGCAAGTTCGCCAAACCCGGTACCAGGGTTTAGAAAGGCGATAGACGGCGACCGTCCGCCCGACCTCCGGGCGGCGGTCGCCGCCGTGGTTCCGTGCAGACTTTCAGCGATACGTCGCAACGGGCACCATTGAGCCCATGACGACGATGCGCGCCTGGCGGGTGCGCCGGCCCGGTCCGATACACACCGGGCCGCTGGAGTTGGACCTGGCGGCTCCGGTACCCGAACCGCAAGCCGGAGAGCTGTTGGTGGCGGTGCGTGCCTGCGGGGTGTGCCGGACCGATCTGCACGTCGCCGAGGGGGACCTGGCGGTCCATCGCGCGGGGGTGATACCGGGCCACGAGGTGGTCGGCGAGGTGGTGGCGCTCGGTCCCGGCGCCGAGGGGTTCGCAGTCGGGGATCGGGTGGGGATCGCCTGGCTGCGCCACACCTGTGGGGAGTGCGTCTACTGCCGGCGCGGCGACGAGAATCTCTGCCCGCATTCGGCGTACACCGGCTGGGACGCTGACGGCGGCTACGCCGAATTCGCCACCGTCCCGGCTGATTTCGCGCATCGGTTGCCAGCCGGATATTCGGACAGTGAGCTGGCGCCGCTGCTGTGTGCGGGCATCATCGGCTACCGGTCACTGGTGCGCGCAGCACTTCCCCCCGGCGGCAGGCTGGGACTGTACGGCTTTGGCGGCAGCGCACACATCACCGCCCAGGTGGCCCTCGCCTCAGGGGCCGAGGTGCACGTGATGACCCGCGGGGCCGACGCGCGCGAATTGGCGCTGTTGCTCGGGGTGACCTCGGCGCAGGGCGCCGCCGACCCGCCTCCGGTGAAGCTCGACTCCGCCATCCTGTTCGCCCCGGTGGGTGATCTGGTGCTGCCGGCGATGGAGGCACTGGACCGCGGTGGGACGCTGTCCATCGCCGGCATCCACCTCAGCGACATCCCCCCGCTGAACTACCAGCGTCACCTGTTCCAGGAACGCCAGATCCGTTCGGTGACCTCCAACACCCGCGGGGACGCCCGGCAATTCCTCGAATTCGCGGGGCGGCACCGGATCGAGGTGACCACGCCGGAATACCCACTGGGACTGGCGGACCAGGCGCTCACCGACCTGGCCGACGGCCGGATCGCGGGGGCCGCTGTGTTGCTGGTCTAGCTGGAGAGGTGCCACACCAACGCTGCGGCCAGTGCGCCCATGCCGTTGAGCGACCAGTGCAAGGCGATGGGCGCGATCAGGCTGCCGCTCCGCCGGCGCAGCCAGGTGAAGACGAAGCCGGCGGCGGCGGTGGCCAGCACCGCGCCCGCGATCCCGGCCAGCATGCCGGCGACGCCGCCACCCAGAACACGGGTGAAACCCACATTGCCCGCCGTCAGTCCCAGGGAGCTGGCGATGTGCCACAGTCCGAACAGCATCGAACCCGCCGCGGCCACGCCGCGGAATCCCCAGGCCCGGTCCAGTGCGCCATGCAGCACCCCCCGGAAGGCCAACTCCTCGGGGATCACCGTCTGCAGCGGGATGATCACCATGGACGCCACCACCGCGCCCGACAGGGTGGCATAGCGGTCGTTGAGGAACATCGGCCGCGTCCACGGCAGCAGCGCGCCGACGGCGATGACGGTCAGCACCAGGGCGATCGCCGCCAGGGCGTAGCGCGCCCCCGAGCGCCAGTGCTCGCGGCCCAGGCCGAGTTCGGCCCAGCCCAGTCCGCGGGCGCGGACCAGCATCAGCAGGCCGACGGCGGCCGCCGGAACCATCAGCACGCCCTCCCACGACGAGGTGAAATGGGCGACCAGATTGGTGATGGCCAGCACCACCACCACGACGCCGATGTCGACGTAGACCCGCAAATGGTGCAGCGCAGCCAATTGCTGCACCGCGGGATGGGGGTGGGTGACCGCCGTGCCGGACTCAGACATTTGATGTCATGTTACCTGCGGTGATGCCTGCGGTACCCGACGTGTAACGCAGCCGACAATTGGGAATAAACACGCGGAACGACGACAGCGGGCGGTACGCCGTGACAGCCCGATAAGCTCGGCGCCGGATGACGGAAGGCGCGGCGTTGAGTGAGAACGAGCCACTGCTGGCGGGGCTGCGGGTCCTCGATCTGTGCGACGGCGACGCCGACGCAGTCACCCGCTTGTTGGCCGATCTGGGCGCCGACGTTCTGAAGGTCGAGGCCCCGGGCGGCAACGCCGCTCGTGGGCAACTGCCCGCCATTGACGGCGTCAGCATTCCCTTCGCCCTGCACAACGCCAACAAGCGTTCCGTCGTCCTCAACCCCGCCTCCGACAGCGACCGCCAGACGCTGTTCGAGCTCGCGGGCGGCGCGGACATCGTCGTCGACAGCGGGCTGCCCGGTCGGACCGCGGAGTACGGAACGACGTGCGAGGAACTGGCCGACCGTTTCGGCCACCTGGTCACTATGGCCGTCACCGATTTCGGGCGTACCGGCCCGTACGCGTCGTGGCATGCCACCGACCCGGTTCTCTATGCGATGTGCAGCGCGCTGTCGCGGTCCGGGCCGGCCGTCGGCACTCCAGTCCTGCCGCCTGAGGGGATAGCGTCGGCGACCGCCTCGGTTCAGGCGGCGTGGGTCCTGTTGGCGGCGTACTTCAACCGCTTGCGTTGCGGGGCAGGCGATTACATCGACTTCTCCCGGTTCGACGCCGTGGTGACGGCGTTGGATCCGCCGTTCGGCACTCAGGGCCAGGCCGCCACCGCACGCAAAGCCGGCGAACGCTGGCGTGGCAGGCCCCGCAACCAGGACCTGTACCCGATCTTCCAGTGCCGCGACGGCTTCGTCCGGATCTGCGTGATGTCCCCCCGACAGTGGCACGGGATGCGCGCCTGGCTCGGTGAGCCGGAACAGTTCCAGAATCCCCGCTTCGACACCCTCGCCGCCCGGGCGCAGGCCTTCGGCGACCTCGGCGCGCTGATCGGCGCCATGTTCGCCGGGCGGACCCGAGACGAACTGGTTGCCGAGGGGCAGCGTCACGGCGTCCCGATCGCTGCCGTGCTGACTCCGTCGGAGGCGCTGCACTCCGATCACCTTGCCGAGGTGGGAGCGCTGGCCGACGCCGAACTGGCGCCGGGCGTGACCGTCCGCGTTCCGGTCGGCTACTGGTCGGTCGACGGCGGTCGCGCGGGATTCCGCAGCCCGGCACCGGCGGTGGGGTCCAGCGAACGGCTGTGGAAGACGGCTTGTTTCGAGCCTGCGCCGGTCGGGCCGGTCGGGGAGTTGCCGCTGACCGGCATCCGGGTGATAGACCTCGGGATCATCGTCGCCGGGGGCGAGCTGAGCAGGCTGTTCGGTGATCTGGGCGCGGAGGTTATCAAGGTCGAGAGCGCGGCTTACCCGGACGGGCTGCGCCAGAAGCGGGAGCATCAGGCGATCGGCGACTCGTTCGCCCGCGCCCACCGCAACCATCTGGGCTTCGGCCTGGACCTGCGCAGCCCCGCCGGGGCCGAGGTGTTCGCCAACTTGGTGGCCTCCGCTGACGCCGTCTTCGCCAACTTCAAGCCGGGAACACTGCCTGCCCTGGGCTTCGGCTACGAAAGGCTGCGCGCGCTCAACCCCGGGATCGTGCTGGCGGAGAGCAGCGCCTACGGCGACGCGGGGCCATGGAGCACCCGCATGGGCTACGGCCCGCTGGTTCGGGCCGCCACCGGGGTGACCAGTCTCTGGAGCTCGGATCAGGCCAATCCGGCGGCGCGCCATCCCTTTTACGACGCGACGACGATCTTCCCCGACCATGTGGTGGGCCGCATCACCGCCATCGGCGCGCTGGCCGCACTGATCCGCCGGAAACGCAGCGGCATCGGTGCGCGCGTCCACGTCTCGCAGGCCGAGGCCGGTATCAACCAGCTCGACACCCGGTTCGTCATGCTCGCCGCCGGAGGCGAGGGACCCGAGCACGCGGCGAGTGTCGTGCACGCCCACACCGAGCACCTGGTGCTGCCGTGCGCCGGCGACGACGAATGGTGCGTGGTGTCGATCACCTCCGATGCCGACCGCAGGTCGGTCGCCGGCGTGACCGGCGACGAGCCGTTTGCCGAGTGGGTCGCGCGGCGCACCCCGCAGGAGGTGGCCGACCGGCTGCAGGCGGCCGGTGTGGTGGCCGGACCGATGTACCGGCCCGACGACGTGTACGACCATCCGCAGCTGCGGTGGCGAAACGTGTTGAGCGACATGACTCATCCGCTGTTCGACGTGCCGCTGCCCGCTGAGACCGGCCCGGCGCCGTTCCGCAACATCCCGCCGTCGCCGCAACGTCCGGCGCCGCTTCCGGGAGCCGACACCCGACGCGTCTGCCGTGACGTGCTGGGCATGACCGAGCAGGAGACGCAGGCGCTGATCGACTCCGGCGTCCTGTTCGCCGCCGAGGACCGACAAGGAGTTCCATCATGAGCCCAACCAGCCGACCGCAGCTCTACATCGACGGGGAGTTCCACGTCGCCGAGAAGGCCCAACCGGTCCTTGAGGCGGCGACCGGAGAACTCCTGGGCGACGGGGCGAGCGCCACCGAGGCCGACATCGACGCCGCGGTGGCCGCCGCACAGGCGGCGCTTCCGGAATGGCGCTCGTCGTCTCCGGATCACCGCGCCAAGCTGCTGACCGCCTTCGCTGCCGCGCTGCACCAGCGGGCCGCGAGCACCAACGAGTTGGTCACCCGGGAGAACGGCATGCCGATGCGGCTCTCCCGCAGCGCCAACGGCCTGTTCCCGGCCGCGCTGCTGGGCTACTACGCCAAGCTCGTCACCGAGACGCCGATCGAGGAGATCCGGCCCAGCATGACCGGGCACACCATCGTGCGCCGGGAACCGGTGGGGGTGGTCGCCGCGATCGTGCCGTGGAACTACCCGCAGGCGCTGGCCGCGTTCAAGCTGGCGCCGGCCCTCGCCGCCGGTTGCACCGTTGTGCTGAAGGCTTCACCGGAAACCGCTTTGGACGCATTGGTTTTCGCCGACGCGGCTGCCGAGGCTGGGATCCCGGCGGGTGTGCTCAACGTCGTTCCGGGCGGCACCGAAGCCGGCGCGCATCTGGTGTCGCATCCGGGGGTGGACAAGGTGAGCTTCACCGGGTCTACCGCGGTCGGACGCATCATCGGCGAGGTGTGCGGGCGGCTGCTCCGCCCGGTCACGCTAGAACTCGGCGGCAAGTCGGCGGCCATCATCCTCGACGACGCCGACCTGGACGCGACCATGAAGGGCCTGAGGTCGGTGTCGCTGATCAACAACGGCCAGACGTGTTTTCTGGGTTCGCGGATCCTTGCTCCGCGGTCGCGTTACCGCGAGGTGGTGGAAGCCCTGGCCGGACTGGTCAACGGGCTCACTGTAGGCAACCCGCTGGACATGGCCACCGATATCGGGCCCGTGGTGAGCGAACGCCAGCGTGACCGGGTTCTCGGCTACATCGCCGAGGGTAGGCGCAGCGGGGCGAAACTGGTTGCCGGCGGCGATGTTCCGCGCGGCCAGCCCCGAGGCTGGTTCGTCGAGCCGACGGTGTTCGCCGACGTCGACAACTCGGCCAGGATCGCCCAGGAGGAGATCTTCGGCCCCGTGCTCGCGGTGATTCCCTACGACGGCGACGAGCAGGCCATCGCCCTGGCCAACGACAGTGAGTTCGGGCTGGCCGGCACGGTCTGGTCGACCGACACCGACCGCGCCACCGAAGTGGCCCGTGAGATCCGCACCGGCACGGTCGGAATCAACGACTACCAGCTGGACATGAACGCGCCCTTCGGCGGCGTCAAGGCCAGTGGGATCGGCCGGGAACTGGGTCCCGAAGGGCTCGACGAGTTCTTCGAACTCAAGTCGATCTACCGGACCGGCCCCGCCTAGCCATGTGGCCATAACCGAACGCGCAGGTCACGCGACGGTGCGAAGCAGCTCCCCGTTGAGGTAGATCTCGATGCCGGTCATGGGTGTCGTCGGCGTGCCGGGTGCCGGCGGCGCGGTCGAGTGGTGACGGGCTCCGGTAGGAGTGGTGAATTCGGCTGTGTGTCGACCGTTGTGGCCAACCTTGGTCTCGACCTTCCACCCCGCGGCTTCTTTGGTGTAATTGCACGCTTCGCACATGCCTGCACCATTGAGCGCGGACGTGGGGCCGCCCCGACGATGCGGGGTGGCGTGATCACGGTGCCGTATGGGCGCGTCGCAGTAAGGCATTCGGCAACGTTGATCCCTCAGATCGAGGAACGCTGCCAACGCTTTCGGGAAGATTCGCGCGCGAGAATCCATGGCCACCACAGCGCCGCTGGCCGGAGTGGCGTACAGCCGGCGCAGCGTAGCGCGTGAGCGGTCGTCGGTGACCGCGTCGCGGATCATGTTCTGGGCTATGGCCGAGGGCACCGAGCCGTAGCCGGCGATCACCGCCGCGGCCGGTTCGGCCCCGAGTAAGGCCTGGTCGGAGATGACCAGGTTGACCGCCACCGGTACGGGTTCATCGGCGGCCCGACCGGTCACACGCTCGACGAGCGTGTCGGCCATGACCTGGCCACGCGACCTGCCGTCGCAACAGACGTCGGCTTCGCGTTTGAGCGCGGCGTACACCGAGACCCCCGTGGCGACCGGAAGCAAGGCCGTCACGTAGGTCATGGTGTCCGGCGCTGGACGGATGGTGACGGTTCGGTCGTCGGGGGCATGGGCGGCCCGATCCACCACCGCCTGTGGGTCCAGCCGGTAGGCGGTTGCCTTCGCCGCCGCAGCCAGTGCGGCATCGCCCATCCCGTCCAACTGCTTCACATCCGCGCACAGTTCCGTATCGAGTCGCCGGCGGTCCTCGACGTCGAGGCACGCCGACTCACGCACCAGGATGGTGGCCCGCCATTCCGACAGCGCCCCGCACTCCAAAGCGGCCAAGGTGTAGGGCATTTCGTTGACCAAGGCCTTTGCGAAGCCGAGGTGCCGTCCGCCGCGGGCGGGGGAGTCGCGCCGTGCCAACGCGATCTCAGTGGCCACTCCGCGGCCCCGGCGCTCCGCAGGAATGCCGGCGTCCTTCTCTTGGCGCCGTCGCGCGGAATCGAGTGCTGCGGCAAGGCGGGCCTGCCAGGCGGCCGCGGTGGCCTTGAGCCGTTCCAGGGCCGCGATGCCGTCGATCAGCGCCGATTGGGGGGCCGCTTCGTTGATCGCGAGCAGGGTATCGAACATATGTGCGACACTACCCCCGCGGGGTGACAAGTCGAGGGTCTCGCCGACAATTCAGTCCCGCGCGAAAGCCGCAGCGGCCTCCTTCTCCAGGTCGAGGTATTGCTCCTCGCTGATGTCGACGGCCACACCCAGGATCTTCCCGCCGGTGAACGGGAACCCCGGCGGGTAGGAGCGGCTCACCGGGTCGGCGCTGTCGTAGCCCACGCACAGACCGTCGCCGCACAGCGTGAAGGGCCCGATCTGGGCGCGCATGGGGCCTTCGGCCACGACCTGTTCGCCCACATAGAGTTTCGCGGTTCCCAGCGACTCCATGTGCTCACCGGCGCCCTCCCGGATGAACTCGACGCCGAGGGTGAGTTGCCCGGGCTGCAGTTCGGGGGAGACGAACGTCTGCTCGGGCTTGATGCCCAGGAAGTTGTAGACGTAGTGCAGCTTGCCGTCCTTGATGAACAGCGTGTGCCCACCGAATCGCGAGCCGTGCGCGAAGATCACGCCTTCGGCGTCGGCCGTCAGCTCGACGTCGGCGAGGATCTTGTAGGACCGGCCGCGGATGTTGACCGCGGTCGATTCCGGCACCGGTGAGGTGTCGGGGTAGTAGATGTAGCGGGAGCGTGGCGGCTCCCCAGCGGGCCTTTCGTTGCCGATTTGCTCGATTGCAGTCCGATCATCAAGGGGCAGAACGAAATTCGCTTCGGCCTCCTCGAACCAGGCTCCGATGAGCTCCTGCAACTTCTCCGGGTGTTGGCCGGCGAGATTGCGCGCCTCGGCGCGGTCCTCGTCGACGTGGTACAACTCCCAGCGGTCCTGGTCGAAATGTCCCTTGCCGCTGATCGGCGCATGAAGTGCCGCGGCCTTCCAGCCTTCCTGCCAGATGCCGCGGGTTCCGAGCATCGAGAAGTACTGCCGTTTCTTGGTCGTCGGCGCATCGGCGGAGTCGAAGCTGTAGCGCATCGACACCCCGTTGAGTGGGTACTGCTCGACTCCGCGGTAGACCTTCGGCATCTCCAGGCCGACGATGTCGAGAATCGTCGGGACGATGTCGGTGGAGTGGTGGTACTGGTGGCGCACCTCGCCCTTGGCCTTGATTCCCTTGGGCCAGTGGATGACCAGCGGGTCGCAGGTGCCGCCGGCGAACTGCGAGTAGCGCTTGAACATCTGGAAGGGCGTGGAGAACGCCACCGCCCAGCCGGTCGGGTAGTGGTTGTAGGTCTCCGGGCTGCCGAGTTCGTCGAAGTAGGACATGTTCTCCTCGAGGCTGTCCGGGAAGCCGTTGAAGAACTTGTTCTCGTTGACCGAACCGTTCGGCGTCCCCTCGCCGGAGGCGCCGTTGTCGGCGCAATACAGCACCAGTGTGTTGTCGAGCTGATCGGTGCGCTCCAGGAAGTCGATGATCCGGCCCACCTGGACATCGGTGTACTCGGAGAAGCCGGCGAACACCTCGGCCATCCGGCAGAACAGCCTCTTCTCGTCGTCGTTGAGCTCGGCCCAGGGGCGGACGTAATCCGCCTCGTTGGCGACGTCCTCCGGCATCGGGTTCAGCGGAGTGAGTTCGGTTCCCTCCGGAACGATCCCGCGCTCGACCATCCGTGCGAGCACCCACTCCCGGTAGGCCTCGTAGCCGTCGTCGAACACGCCTTTGTACTTGTCGATGTACTCCTGCGGAGCGTGATGCGGGGCGTGATTGGCGCCCGGGCAGAACCACATGAACCACGGCTTCGACGGGCCCGAGGAGCGAAGATCCTGCAGCATCTTGATCGCTTGATCGGCAAGGTCTTTGGAGAGGTGGTAGCCCTCTTCCGGGGTGTACGGCGGCTCGATCGCGTGATTGTCCTCGATCAGGTCCGGGTACCACTGATTGGTCTCTCCGCCCAGGAACCCGTAGAACCGGTCGAACCCCTTCGACAGCGGCCACTCCGACCGGCTCCCAGCAGGCGAGAGATCCTCCACGGGCACGTTGTGGTTCTTCCCCAGCCACATCGTGGCATACCCGTTGTCCTGCAATACCTGGCCGATCGTCGCGCACTCGGCGGGAAGCCGACCGGCAGCGCCCGGGAAGCCCATCGAGCCTTCGGTTATCGACGCGCAACGGTTCACGTGGTGGTTGCGACCGGTGAGGAAGGTCGACCGGGTGGGGGAGCACAGCGCGGTGGTGTGCCACTGGGTGTACGTCAGGCCGTCGGCCGCCAGGCGGTCCAGCGTGGGCATGCTGATCCGGCCGCCGTAGGGCGACCAGGCCGCCAATCCGGTGTCGTCGTAAAGCACCACCAGGACGTTGGGAGCGCCTTCGGGAGCCCTGGCCAGTTCATACGGCCCCCAGTCCGGCGTCGAATCCCGGACGTCGAGCTTGATGACTCCCTTGAACTCCTTGTTGGACACCTATCTTCTCCTCTGGTCGGGCGCAATCCGCCCCATGATGCCACGGCGTCGCCCGCGTCGGCATGGACTCGCAATTCTTGCTTTGTGTGTCACAAGTGGGCGTTGCCGCAGGGTAAAGATTGCTCGGCGACGAGTCGGATTTAGCCAGGGTCGCCCGTACCGGTACGCGGCGCCGGCGGTGCTAGGTTTTGACAGCCGTCAACTCGAAGGGATTGCCGATGAGCCTTGATCCCCGCACACCGGTGCTGGTGGGCGCCGGTCAGGTCAACGACCGCCGCGACGACGTCACACTCGAACCGGTCGATCTGATGGCGACGGCCGCCCGGGAGGCGGCGGATCCGCGGGTGTTGCAGGCCGTTGACGCGATCCGGGTGGTCAACCTGCTGTCCTGGCGCTATCGCGATCCCGGACTGCTGCTGGGCGCCAGGATCGGCGCCGGGTCGGCGGCGACCTACTACACCGGAGTGGGCGGCAACACGCCGCAATCACTGCTCAACCAGGCCTGCGTGGATATTCAGCAAGGGCGTGCCGGAGTGATCCTGCTGGCCGGCGCCGAGACATGGCGGACCCGAAAGAAGCTGAAGGCCAAGGGAATCCGCCCGGACTGGACGCGCCAGGACGAGTCCGTCCCGGTGCCCCCGGGTGGCGAGCACGAAGTCCCGATGGCCGGCCCCGCCGAGGATCACGTGGGTCTGCTGCTGCCCTCGCACGTCTATCCGCTGTTCGAAGAGGCACTGCGCATTTCCAACGGGGAGAGCGTCGAGGCGCACCGCGCGCGCCTCGGCGAGTTGTGGGCGCAGTTCAGCGCGGTGGCCGCCGCCAACCCGCACGCCTGGGTGCGCGACCAGGTCTCGGCGGAGGAAATCACCACCGCGGGGCCGGACAACCGGATGATCAGCTGGCCGTACCCGAAGCTGATGAACTCCAACAACATGGTGAACCAGGGTGCGGCCGTGGTGCTGTGCTCGGCGGAGAAGGCGGAGTATCTGCAGATTCCGCGGGACCAGTGGGTGTTCCCGCATGCGGGCACCGATTCCCACGACACCTACTCGATCACCGAACGCCACGAGCTCGACCGCTCACCGGCCATCCGGATCGGTGGCGGCAGGGCGCTGGAACTCGCCGGTGTCGGGATCGACGCCATCGACTACGTCGATCTCTACTCATGCTTCCCGTCGGCCGTTCAGGTGGCCGCCCGTGAGCTCGGTCTGCCGATCGGAGACCCGGCCCGGCCGCTGACCGTCACCGGTGGGCTGACGTTCGCCGGCGGACCGTGGAACAACTACGTAATGCACTCGATCGCCACCATGGCCCAGCGGCTCAAGGAGAACCCGGGCACGCACGGCCTCATCACCGCCAACGGCGGGTACCTGACCAAGCACAGCTTCGGTGTGTACAGCACCACCCCGCCCGCGAATCCGTTCCGCTGGGAGGACGTGCAGGAGACGGTCGACCGGGAGCCCACGCGCCGGGCGCTGGTCGAGTGGGAGGGCACGGGCACTGTGGAGTCCTGGACGGTGCCCTACGACCGGGATGGCAAGCCGGAGAAGGCTTTCATGACCGTGCGCACCCCGGACGACGCCCGCGTGCTGGCCGTGGTGCCCGACGCCGACGAGGCCGCCTGCACTGTTGCCGAGGACATCGCGGGAGCGGTGGTCCGGGTCCGCCCCGACGGGCGCGCCACGCTGGGTGGTTAGCCGGACAGCATCTCTTGCCGCGGTCCACCCGGACATGACAGCGGGCCTGCCGCACGAAGGCGACAGGCCCGCTGGGACGAATCCTCAGGCGCCGGATGGGTGAGCGCCGAGAACCCGTTGCATGTCGGGGATCATCTGCTGGAGCTGCTGGCCCCAGTATCCCCAGCTGTGGGTGCCGTTGGCCGGGAAGTTGAACACGCCGTTCTTCCCGCCCGCGGCAAGGTAGTTCTCCATGAAGGTTTTGTTGGTGCGCAACGTGAATCCTTCCAGGAACTGCGCAGCCATCAGGTTGCCGCCACCGCCGGAGGTGTCCAGATCCGACGGCGTACCGGTGCCGCAGTAGACCCAGACCCGGGTGTTGTTGGCGACGAGCTGGTTGACGTTGACCATCGGGTCGTTGCGCCGCCACGCCGGGTCGGACGACGGGCCCCACATGCTCTGCGCATTGAACCCGCCGGCGTCATTCATCGCCAGACCGATCAGCATCGGCCACCAGCCCTCCGACGGATTCAGGAAGCCCGACAGCGAGGCGGCATAGATGTACTTCTGGGGGTAGTAGATCGCGTAGGTCATCGCCGCGCTGCCCGCCATCGAAAGGCCCACCACCGCATTGCCGTTCGGGTTGATGCCTTTCTTGTCCTTGAGGTAGACGGGCAACTCCTGGTTCATGAACGTTTCCCATTTGTAGGTGTAGTTCTGACCGTTGCCCTGAGACGGCTGGTACCAGTCGGTGTAGAAGCTGGACTGGCCGCCGACCGGCATGACCGTCGACAGACCGGAGTTCAGGGTCCACTCGAAGGCCGGGGTGTTGATGTCCCAGCCGCTGTAATCATCCTGTGCGCGAAGGCCGTCCATCAGGAAGACGGCGTGCTCTCCGCCGGGCTGGAACTGGATACGGATGTTGCGGCCCATGGCCGCCGACGGAACATCGAGGTACTCCACCGGCAGCCCGGGCCGCGAGAACGCCGAGGCGGTCGCCGAACCTCCGGCGACACCGATCAGCCCGGGCAGGGCGAGTGCGGCTGCGGCGGTTGCGGCTGCGCGGCGGAACGTTTTACCTCGCAGCTTCCCGACGAATTTCATAACGACTCCCATCACCATTTGCCTACTCCCAGTGCAGCGGTCAACTGCCTGTGCTCCGAAAGTGAAACACCGGCGAACTGGGCCTGCGGGTACGCGGCGCGGTGCGCCAAGTCGCAGTTGCGCAACGATCAGGTCACGCGTCGAATCAGTCCAGGTCAGAGGACACTTCGTCGTCGATCTCAGTGTCCGTGTCGGAATCGGCTGCGGCAGTGGATGCTTCGGCCTCCGCGGCAGCGGCGCGGGCACGCTCGCGCCGCTCGTCGATCGCCTGGCTGAGATCCTGAAGCAACTCCGGCTTGCGAAAGACCAACTGCTCCACAGCTTTCCGGTCGATCTGCATCATCGTCACCTCACCGATCGCGTAGGCGCTGCCGGCCACCGGCTCACGGGTCAGGGCGGTCTGGCCGATGAAGTCGCCTTCGTGCAGCGTGTTCACCGGGACCACGGCGCCGTCGGAGCCGGTGACCACCAGCCGGACCCTGCCCTTGACCACGAAGGACATCGCCGCGGGGATCTCGCCGCTGCGCTGCATCGTCTCGCCGTCGCCATAGCGGGTGACCACGACATGGGGCAGTAGTGTTTCGAGTTCGGCGCTGCCGGCCCGCAGGATGGGGGCCATCTTGCGCAGGGCATCGGCGCGCCGTTTGGCGGTGTTGAAGTCGTCCTCCAGCCCGTCGAGCCGAACACCGGCGCGGCGGGCGGAGTACCAGAGCCAGCGCTGGAACGTCGAACGCGCTTCGACGTCGTCGGCGGGGGAGCGCACCGGGATGGTGACGGTGTAGTCCGTGCTGGAGTTGGCGATCGCGGTGGGCCGGCCCTCGGGATGGAGATGCGGCAGGGTGGAGGCCACATCGGTCAGCAGGTCGCACACCTCGTCGGGGGCGTCGCCGCCGGAGAACTTAGCGGGCACGGTGATGGTGTGCCCGCCGGCCGGGCGGCTCAGGTTGGCGAAGGCCTGGCCGGCCAGCACCGAGTTGGGGATGATCTCCAGGCCGCTGCCGGTGTTGATGTGGGTGGCCCGCCAGTTGACCTCGACCACACGGCCTTTCGCCGAGGTGGTCTCCACCCAGTCGCCGATCTGGAACGGCTGCTCGAAGAGCAGCAGCAGGCCGGAGATGATCTGCCCCACCGAGTTCTGCAGGGTCAGGCCCAGCACGATCGAGCTGATGCCCAACGCGGTGAACAAGCCGCCGACGTTGGCGCCCCAGACGTAGGCGAAGATCATGGCCACGCCGACGGCGATGATGGCGAACCGGGCGACGTCGACGAAGATCGTCGGCATCCGGCGGCGCCAGCTGCCCCTGGGCGCGTTGTCGAAGACGGTGGCGCTGACCCCGGACAGCACCATGATCAGGATCAGGACGCCGAAGATCGTGGAGAGGATCCGCATCGGCGTCGCTTCGATGGAGATGTCGCTGGTCTGCGTCAGCAACAGCAGCAGCGCCCCCAGCGGCACGATGAGGGTGCGCAGCAGCCCGATGGGGCGGCTCAGGAAGCTGCCGCGGCGCTCCAGTGCGTGTTGCAGTTCGGTAAGCAGCACCAGCACGGTGGGCAGGCCCGCCGCGATGATCATCGACCAGTAGAACCACGGAGCGGTGAAGACGTTCATCGCGGTTGCCTACGAGGCGTCTTCGGAGAGGCGCCAGGCGGGCTCCTCCCGGTCATCGACGGTGACCGTGCCCGCCGGGGTGTAGTGCAGCGTGTCGCGGGTGGCGTCGTACACGTCCTGGCTGACGTAGATACCGGGCTGGTTGACCCGGCGCCGGATCCGCGACGCCAGATGCACCGCACCACCCCACAGGTCGTACACCAGGCCGGCACGCCCGATCAGGCCGCTGGTCACGGTGCCGGTGTCGATGCCGGCGCGCAGCTCTATGTTGCGGCCCATCTCGGCGTTGAAGCGGTTGACGATCCGCTGCATCTCCAGCGCGAAGTCGACGGTGCGGTGAATGTTGTCCAGGCGTGGCACTGTCAGCCCGCAGCTGGCCAGATAGCCGTTGTGGGTGTTACGGACGCGTTCGATGCCGTTGCTCTCGGCTGCCGCGTCGAACTGGCGCATCAGCTTGTTGATCATCTTCAGCGACTGGTCTGCGTCGAACTCCGTCGACAATTCGTCCAGGCCCATCAGGTCGGCGTAGATGACCGTGACGTCCTGGTGGTCTTCGGCGATGTTCTCCTCGCCGTCGCGGTAACGCTCGACCACCGATTCGGGCATCAGCGACATCAACAACCGGTCGTTCTCGGCGCGCTGCTCGGTGAGTAGTTGGTCCTTGACCTTCAGACTGCCACTCATCTCGTTGAACGCCATTGTGAGATCGCCGAATTCGTCGTTGGAGGTCACCGGCAGTCGCACGTCGAAGTCGCCGGTGGCGATTTTCTCGGCTCCGTCCTCCAGGCGTCTGATCGGCCGGACGAACAGTCTCGACCAGACCATGGCGGCCAGGCAGGCCAGGAAAATGATCAGCGCGGTGGACCGGACCAGTTTGTGCGCGAAGTTGCGTTCGGGCGCGAACGCCTCGTCGGAATCCACCGACGCGATGACGACCCAGTCCAGTCCCTTGAGGTTGAGCGGAGCGTAGGCCTGCAGCGCCCGGTGGCCGAGGTAGTCGGTGGCGATGACCGTCCCGGTCTCACCGCGCTGCGCGGCTTGGGTGGCCTTGGTTCCCACCGGCTGAACCAGGACGGTGGTGCCCTGTTTGATGGCCCGTTCGGCAACCGCCGGTGGGGTTCCGGCCTTGATGACGTCCGCCTTGTAGGCGTCCGGATCCTCCAGGAACAGGCGGGAATCCGACCGCATGAGGTCGTCCTTGCCGACGACGAACGTCTCGCCGGTCTGACCCATGCCGGCGGCCTGCCACTGCCGGCCCCCGGTCATCAGGTTGCTGACGATCGTGGCGGGATACTCCAGCACCATCGCACCGGTGGGACGGCCGGTCGGCCCGATCGGCACCACCATCCACGCCGTCGGTTGTCCGGAGGGCAGATACTCGGCGAAGTCGGTGGTGTCGACGTAGTCGATATCGTTGGAGGCCATGGCCTTCCGGAAGGCGTCGGGCAGGAAGCCCTCACCGCGGTAGGGGCCGGTGAGGATATTGGTGCCGAGTTCGACACCTTTGTGGACGCTGTACACCACGTCGCCGCGGGGGTTGACCAGAAAGGCGTCCCGGAACTCCATCCGCTTGACGATCTCGGCGAAGTACCCGTTGTAGCGGGCATTGGCTCCCGACCAGATACTGCCGTCGCGGGCGTCGGACACCGATGCGGCCTGGTCGCGGTCGGGGAATGCCACGGTGTAGCGGGACTGCAGATAGCGCGCGGCGTTGGAGATCGGCAGCAGGGCGTTGATGTCGAGCTTGCTGTCCTGGGCGCCTTTGAACTTCGTGTTGTAGTAGTCGACGATGGCCCGGTCCTGCTCGGGTGTGATCGTCGCATCCGAGAGCTGGTCGAAGCCGGCGTTGAACGCATTCATCGCGCTGCTGATGGTTTCGCCGCGGGAGAAGACCAGCAGTGAGCCGGTGATGTCGTTGAGGCCCATCTCCAGGACCCGTCCCTGTGCCTCCCGGACGCCGGTGAGCCGGTCGAACACCGCCGCCCGCAACGAGCTGCGGCCGGACTGGAAGCCGATGCCGCCGGCGATCCCGGTCGCCAGCACGCTCATGGTGAGCAGCATCAGCATCAGCTTGGACTGGATGCTGACCCGTTCCAGCAGGCTGCGCTTGGACCGGCGGCGTCGGAGCCGCTCGGCCAGGGTGGAGCGGGATTCGGCCGACGCCCGCTTGGGGGCCTGGCCGGGCGGTGCCGACATCGAGTTCCTTCCCTCTGCCAGCCACGATGGCATTGACTTCGACCAGCCGAGGGTAGCCTGTCAGGAGTGGCCGACCCCGATAACCTGCAGCGTTTCGTCGCCGCGCAGTCCTCGGTGTACGGGGAGGTCTCCCGCGAACTCGCCGAGGGCCGCAAGCGCACGCACTGGATGTGGTTCATCTTTCCGCAGCTGAAGGGGCTTGGTCAGTCGGCCACCGCCCAGCACTTCGGGATCGGGTCGCTTCGGGAGGCCCGGGCCTACCTGGCCCATCCCGTGCTGGGGCCACGCCTGCGGGAGTGCACGGCTTTGCTCCGCGATTTCGGCGAAGATCGCCCGATCTCGGCGATCCTTGGATCCGTCGACGCCCTTAAGCTGCGGTCGTCGATGACGCTGTTCGAACGGGCCAGTGCGGATGATGCGGACCGCGCACTGTTCGGGGCGGTGCTGGACCGGTACTACGGCGGAGAGCCCGACCAGCGAACGCTGGCGCCGCTCAGCGGGGACTGAGGATCAGCCAGCCCTGCGGGGCGATCTCGGTATGGCTCACCGTCTCCTGCGGCGGTGCTCCGGCGCCGGCCAGCACTTCGGCCGGTCCGCCGGTCAATTCAGCGACCGGCAGCGGGGCCGGGACGTCCTCCAGGTTGAGGGCGACCACCAATGCCTCGTCGCCGCAACGGGTTTCGTAAACGTAGCAACGGTTCTCCAGGCGCAGTCCCGTGGTCCGCGCCTCGTGCAGCCAGGGATGGCGGCGGCGCAGGCCGATGAGATAGCGGTGCAGGTTGAGCAGGTCTGCCGCATCGCCGGTGATTTCGGTGGGCGGACTGTCGAACTCGGGCCGTACCGCATCGTCGCCACCGGCACGCTCCTCCTTGACACCGAGGTAGCCCAGTTCGTCGCCGGCGTAGATCGACGGCACCCCGCCGATCGTGAAAAGCAGGACCAGGGCGTGCCCGAGGTGTTCAGAACGTTCCAGCTTGCTGGCGATGCGGGTGACGTCGTGGTTGCCGACGAAGGTCAGGGGGGCGAAGGTGTCCTGAAAGGTGTTGTGCCGCTGGAGGGCCCAGTCCAATTCGTGGAAGTTGCCGTCGTTGAGGCTGCTCCACACCGCTTTCCACAATTCGTACTGGGTCACCGAATCCACGCCGGAGGCGTCGACGAAGGCGCTGTAGTCGCCGTGGATGACCTCGGCGACGAACCACGCTTCGGGGTGGTCGGCGCGAACCCGCGGAAGCGCCTTTGCCCAGAACGATTCGGGCACCGCGTAGGCGGCGTCGAGGCGCCAGCCGTCGGCGCCCCGTTTGAGCCAGTGCGACATCACTCCGACGGTGTAGTCGACGACGGCGGGATTGCGGTGGTTGAGCGTGATGAGGTCGCCGTGGCCCTCGAAGGTGTGGAAGCGCCCGGGCCGGCCGCGGAACCAGGAGGCGGCCTCCGGGTCCCGGCGGTCGACGGCGTCGCGGTAGCGGGGGAAGTCGGTACCGACGTGGTTGAACACCCCGTCGAGCAGCACCCGAAGCCCGCGCCGGTGGGCCTCGTCGACCAGCCGGTCGAAGTCGCCGTCATCCCCCAGTCTGGGGTCGATGCGGTAGTGGTCGGTGGTGTCGTAGCCATGGGTGCGGGAGGCGAAGACCGGGCCCAGCGCGATCCCCGAGACGCCGAGGCCGATGGCGTGATCGAGCCAGTCGATCAGCCGGCTCAGCCGGTGCTGCTCGGGGCCGGGCGGTTGCGCCGACGGGAAGGCGCCGACGAATCCCAGCGGGTAGACCTGCCACCAGATCGCATGGCGTATCCAGTCACCCATGGCCTCAGGTTAGATGCAGGGGTGCTGGAGTTCACCGCCGAGGACTGGTCGGCCGAGGACGTCGCCCGGCTGCGCGGGATCTACGAGCCGCTGGCCGAGTCGGTGCGGGCCCTGGTGGACGCGACCATCCGCACCGAGGCCGACGCCGACACCGTCGCGCAGGTCAAGCGGGACATCGACACCGCGGTGGCCCGGCTGCGCGAACGGCAGATCGACGGTGCGTTCGGGGTTCGGGTGAGCGCCGAGGGCAGGGGCCTCAGTTGGGGCAACGCGGTGATCGGGGTGCGCAACGCGCTGGCTCCGCCGGTGGTGACCCACCGCGACGACGCCGGCCGCGTGAGGGCCGACTTCACTCTCGGCGCCGCCTATGAGGGGCCGCCCGGCCACGTGCACGGCGGGGTGTCGGCGCTGATCCTCGACCACCTGCTCGGTGAGGCCGCCAGCCCCGACCAGAAGCCGCGCTTCACCGGCAGCATCACGATCCGCTACCTGCGGGCCACCCCACTGGGGCCGTTGCGGGCCGAGGCCGTTCGAACCCGCACCGACGGCGTGAAGACCTACTGCACCGGCACCATCGGTGACGCCGATGGGCCCACGGTGGAAGCCGAGGGCGTGTTCATCACGCCGCGCTGGCTGCGGGGATAAGGAGACCTCTGTGGAGAAAGTCGTTGTCACTCTGTGTAACCCGGATGCCGGCGATGAGTGGGTGTCGCAGCTGTGCGGCCCGGTGGCCTCGAAGCTGCTCAGCCTCGGCCTTCCCGGTGTCACCGTGAACGTGCGCGACGCACCGGTGCGCGGTTCGCTCATGACGCTCACCACCCTCGAACCGCCGGTGCAGGCACTGGTGAGCCTGTGGACCGACCAGCACTACGGCGAACAGATGCGGGCAGCCCTGGATCTGCTCACCCCGCACGCCGACCACGTGGCCGCCTACCTGGTGACCGAGTCGGTGCCGATGCGCCCCCCGGCGTCGCCCCTGGGTCAGCGCTCACCGGGCCTGGCCAACATCGCCCTACTGCGCCGGCCGGCGGACATGGACGAGGCCACCTGGCTTCAGCGCTGGCACGGGGACCACACCGCGGTGGCGATCGCCACCCAGTCGACGTTCGGCTACGTCCAGAACTACGTGGTGCGGCCGCTGAGCGAGGGCTCGCCTCCGGTGTCGGCGATCGTCGAGGAGCTGTTCCCGATCGAGGCCGTCGGCAGCCTGCATGCGTTCTTCGGCGCTGCCGACGACGCCGACCTGGCCGACCGGATGGGGAAGATGATCGCCAGCACGTCGGCCTTCGGCGCCAACCAGAACATCGACACCGTCCCCACCGGGCGGTACGTGTTCGCCAGCCCCTGGTGATGGGCGCCGTCGACGACTACCTCGCGGCACTTTCCGACGAGGCGGCGCGCTCGGAACTCGAACGGCTGCACGGGGTGGTGGTTGAACATGTGCCCGGACTCGGTCAGGACATCAGTTACGCGATGCCGTGCTACACCTATCGCGGCGTGCCCGTCGCCGCAGTCGTCCTGCGCCGCAACCACATTGCCTGGTATCCGTACAGCGGAACCGTCCTCGCCGAACTCAGCGACGAAGTCTCCGGCTACTCGCACAGCCCGGGCACGCTGCGATTCACCGTTGACCGCCCGCTGCCCGACCGCCTGGTCCGGCGACTTCTCGACGTGCGGATGCGGCTGATCGACGAACGTCTGCGGGATTCGCCCTAGGCTGATCGACGTGACGCTGCTCATCGCCGACGCCAACCGGATCCGGGTGTTGACACTGGACCGCCCCGAGGCCCTCAACGCCTTCAACGAAGCGCTCTACGACGCGGTCACCGAGGCGCTCAACAACGCCGCCGAGGACCCGGAAATCGCCGTTGTGATGATCACTGGCAACGGCCGGGCATTCAGCGCCGGCCAGGACCTCACCGAGATGCAGGCCCGCATCACGGATCCGGATTTCGTTCCCGGCGCGCACGGATTCCCGGGGCTGATCGATGCGCTGGCACGGTTCCCCAAGCCGCTGATCTGCGCGGTCAACGGTCTCGGGCTGGGGATCGGCGCCACCATCCTCGGATTCGCCGACCTGGCGTTCATGTCCGCCGACGCTCGGCTGAAGTGTCCGTTCACCAGCCTCGGAGTGGCACCCGAGGCGGCGTCGTCCTACCTTCTGCCCCGGCTGATCGGCCGGCAGAACGCGGCCTGGTTACTGATGTCCTCGGAGTGGGTCGACGCCGCCGAGGCGCTGCGGATGGGTCTGATCTGGAAGTTGTGCGAGCCTGACCACCTGCTTCCGGAGGCGATGCGTCACGCCGAAATCCTTGCGGCCAAACCGATTCCGAGCCTGATCGCGGTCAAGCAGTCGATGGCCGAACCGACCCGGCCCGGAATCGCAGCCGCCCGCGCGCGTGAGGACGCCTACTTCGCGGAGATGATGGGCGCGGCGGCCAACGCCGAGGCACTGGCGGAGTTCGAGCGCGGGAGGAGTTAGCCCGCGGCTGCCGCGGCAGGCGCCGACTGCGTCTCGATCATCGCCCTGAGGTTGCGCAGACATCGTCCGCAATCCAGACCGGCGCCACATGCCGCCGCCACCTGCTTGCAGGTCGATGCGCCACCGGCGACTGCTTCCGCGACCATGGTGCAAGTCACTTCACCGCAGAGGCATACATACACGGTAGGCGATGCTAATTTAAGTTAGGCTTGCCTATCAATGTGATGTGTTCGACCAGCGGTGAGGAGACGGGATGCAGGGTGACGCTGACGTTCTGAAGCTGCTCAATGAGCAGTTGACCAGCGAGTTGACCGCGATCAATCAATACTTCCTGCACTCCAAGATGCAGCACAGCTGGGGCTTCACCGAGATCGCGAAGCACACCCGCGCTGAATCGATGGAGGAGATGGTCCACGCCGAGCGGATCACCGATCGCATTCTGTTGCTGGACGGTCTGCCCAACTACCAACGGCTTGGCTCGCTCCGGATCGGCCAGACTCTGCGGGAGCAGTTCGAGAGCGACCTGACGATCGAATACGAGGTCGTCGCACGCCTCAAACCGGGTGTGGTCATGTGCCGCGAGAAGCAGGACTCGACCAGCGCGGCTCTGCTGGAGGGGATCCTGGCCGACGAGGAAGAACACATCGACTACCTGGAGACCCAGCTGCAGCTCATGGACACTTTGGGCGAGGAGCTCTACTGCGCACAGTGCGTTTCGCGGCCGCCGTCCTGACGCCGGATTGCCGGGAGTCCGATCGGGGAAACTAGTCACGGTTCCCCCGACGGAAGGCTGCCATGACCGACGTGACCGCCCCCGAGGTAGATACCGAGGTGGCCGGCCGGGCAATCGAGCCGGGTCCTAGACTGGCGGTCGGAAAGCCCCCGCCGAACACCGGAGCAGTGAACCCGCCATGAATGCGTTTCCCGCACAACCGGCTGCCCACGATGCCGTCGTGGTCAAGCCCAGCGGCAAATTGAACATGGTCGCCGCGCCGCAACTGCGCGCCAGGTTCACCGAACTGATCGAGGGCGGCCACACGCGAGTGGTGGTCGACCTGTCCGACGTCGACACCATCGACTCCGCTGTGTTGGGGGTGATGGTCTCCGGCTTGAAGAGTGCGAGGCAGGCGGGCGGGGATCTGCGGATCGTGGGGCCGGGACCCCAGGTGCAGATGATCCTGGGAATGACCAAGCTCTTGAAGGTTCTTCCGGCGTACCCCTCCGTCGAGAGCGCGTTCGCGCCCTGATGAACGAGCTCTCCAGATATCCGGGTACCCCGACTACCATCGCTCCATGAGCCGAATAGGGGACTTCGCCGCCGACGACGTGGCCGGATGGATCGCCCTGTCGCCCGAACTGGGGACCGCGATGGCGGCCTACAGCAGGGCGGTCTACGACCGGAACCGATTGCCGATGCGGGTTCGGGAGATCGCGCGGGCGGTGATCGCCAACGACAACGAATGCGTGGTGTGCCTCAACACCCGCGACGCCGACGGACCGGCCGCCGGGGTTGACGAAGAGCTGTATTCCCATGCGCCGCAATGGCGCACGTGGCCGGGCTATTCCGATCAGGAACGGCTGGCCGCAGAGTTCGCCCACCGCTTCGCCACCGCGCACACCGAACTGCGCGACGACGAGGGCTTCTGGCAGCGCTTCCGCGAGCACTTCTCCGATGAGCTCCTGGCGGACCTGGCACTCTCCTGTGCGATGTGGGTGGGGATGGGACGAATGCTGCGCACCCTCGACATCGGCCAGGCGTGCCGGATTACCCTGCCGAGCAGATCATGACGGAGAACACCGATGGGGTTGTCATCGGCACCATCGTCAACTCGGCAGGACTGACCCTGGCCAAGGTGGTGTCGGCCTCTGCCACAGCGCGATTCGCCGATCCCGGACTGGGGGCGAGCCCCACCTGGCACGGTTTCGCGATCGACCGCAGCGGGATCGCCTTCACCGACGCCATCAGCGTTGTCGGCGACCAGCGGCTACGGATCGATCTGCACGCGATGCGCCAGATCGAGGATGGGCTGTCCTGGGCGCCGGCCTCCTTCTTCGACCAGGACGGTAACCGGGTCGCCGAATGCGCCCGTTCCACGTTGGGCCGCATCGAGTCCCGCCTCGAACAGGAGGGCTTGGAGGCGCGAATCGGCCACGAGATCGAGTTCCTCCTCGTCGACCCGCTCGGCGAGCGGCTGCCCGGACAGTTGTGGGCGCAGTACGGCCTTGCGGGTGTGCTCGAGCACGAGGGCTTCGTCCGTGACGTGATGGCTGCGATGACCGCCGCCGGGGTGAACATCGAGCAGTTCCATCCGGAGTACGGGATCAATCAGTACGAGATGTCCCTGGCGCCGGCATCACCTGTGGCTGCAGCCGACCAGCTTGTACTGGCCCGGATTCTCATCGGCCGGGCCGCTCGCCGACACGGCCTGCGGGTGAGCTTCTCACCGGTCCCGTTCGCCGGCGGCGTGGGTTCCGGTGCACACCAGCACTTTTCCCTCGTTCACCAGGGCAGCCCGCTGTTCTCCGGTGGGCACGGAACCCACGGCATGAGTCCCGAGGGTGCCGCCGCGATCGCCGGTGTCGTCGGCGGGCTGGCCGAGGCGCAACTGGTGCTGTGCGGTTCGATCGTCTCCGGTCTTCGCATGCAGCCCGGTAACTGGGCCGGGGTGTACGCCTGCTGGGGCACCGAGAACCGCGAGGCGGCGGTGCGTTTCCTGCCCGCAACCCACGGCAACCCGCACGGGGCCAACGTGGAGGTGAAAGTCGTCGACCCGTCGGCGAACCCGTATCTGGCCAGCGCGGCGATTCTCGGCCTGGCCCTCGACGGCGTGGAGCGCCACGCCGTGCTGCCGCCCGAGGTCACCGTCGACCCCCAGGCCCTCTCCGACGCGGAACGTGTTCAGGCCGGGGTTGTCCGGCTCACCGATCAGCAGGCTCCGGCCATTGCAGCACTGGACAATTCACTGCTGGTGCGTGGCATCCTCGGCGACCCGGTGGTCGACGCGGTGGTCGCCGTAAGGCTCTACGAGCACGAGAAGTACTCCAAGCGCACGCCGGAGGAACTCACCGACACCTTCCGGATGGCCTGGAGCCTGTGACGGTCAGGCCGGCGCTCGCCGAGCACATCGCCGGGCTGGAACTGGTCGACAACCACGTCCACGGATTCTGGTCGACGCCCGGGAGCCGCCGTCGCTTCGAGAACGCGCTCAACGAGGCCAACACCGAACCGCTGGCCGAGTTCGACTCCGGTTTCGACACCCAACTCGGGTTCGCGGTGCGGGCCCACTGCGCACCACTGCTGGGACTGGCCGCACACAGTGATCCCGACACCTATTTGCAGGCGCGGCAGCGACATACCGAGGCCGGGCTGGCCGGAGCATTCCTGACCGCGGCGGGAGTCAGCGACTGGCTGGTCGACACCGGCCTGGAGGGACTGGCCGGCCTCAGTGACATCGCCGAGGTCGCCGGTGGGCGGGTTCATGAGGTTGTCCGCCTCGAGCAGATCGCCGAGCAGGCCGCCGCCTCGGCTGGTGACTACGCCGATGGGTTCCGCGAATTGCTCCGCAGCAGAGCGGCTTCGGCCGTGGCCACCAAGACGGTCCTGGCCTATCGCAGCGGTTTCGACGTCGACCTGTCGGCTCCGTCGGATCGTGAGGTCGCCGCGGCGGCGCACCGATGGCGTGAGGGTGGGCGCGCACGGGTCGCCGACCCGGTCCTGCTGCGCTTCGGGCTGCACGAGGCCGTGCGTCTCGGCAAGCCGCTGCAGATCCACGTCGGACTCGGGGACCGTGACTGCGATCTGCACCGCACCAATCCCATGCTGCTGCTGGACTTCTTGCGGACTTCCGGTGAGGTGCCGATCGTCCTGCTGCACTGCTATCCCTACGAACGCGAAGCCGGCTATCTCGCGAGCGCCTTCAACAACGTCTACCTGGACATCGGGTTGAGCGTGAACCATCTGGGCGCACGTGCCGCCGCATTCCTGCGCCGCACAATGGAATTGGCACCGTTCCGCAAGATCCTCTATTCCTCGGACGGTGTCGGGGCGCCCGAACTGCACTACCTCGGGTCGCGACTGTGGCGCGACGGGATGACGACGGTGCTCACCGACTTCGTCGATCGTGGCGAATGGAGTCGCGACGACGCCTGCCGGGTCGCCGCTCTGATCGGACGGCGGAATGCGGTTCGGCTCTACGGACTACAGGTCATATGACGTTGAGTCCGTGGGGTGTTCGTCGGGGATCCCGCCAAAAGGCGTCATTGGTGAACCGCGCGAAAAGCTCTGGGGGAAGAATGGTCTCGCGGGGCTGGTAGCTGACGGCGCTTCGAACGGTGTGCAGTCCGGGGGTGCCGGCCCGATCGTCGAATTCGGTGACGTCGTAATCGATGTGGTCGAAGTCGTAGCTGTGATGCGGCTCGCCGAGGAAGTCATGGATGGCGCGGAGGGTCGCGGCGGGGTCGGCGGTCAGGGACTCGTACTGGACCAGGATCAGGCGGTCACGCTGGGCGCCATAGCAGGCCTGCTTGAGCGCGTCGTAGGGGCCGCCGACCAGACCGTCCGGCGCGACGATGGCGTTTGCGCGGGTGTACACCGTCCCGCCGGCGGAGTAGTTGAAGATCGACGATGGGCTGAAGACGTTGCGCTGCACCAGCTTTTCGATGCTGTCCACCACCCAGGACACATCGCGGACGCAGGCGATGACCTTTGCGTCGGGGAACAATCGCACGATCGCGGGCATCCATGCGCACCACGCGCGGCTGGTGTCGAAGATGACCTCGGCAGGGTAGTCGGCGTAGAAGTTGTCGAACAGGCCGCGCAGGATCCGTTCGCGTTTGGTGTCGTCGATGAACACCGAGAATTCGTTGCCGGCACTCATCTGGCCCAGTAGCGCACCGAACAAACCGGCCAGTGGGCCGGACATTCCGGCTTCGAAGCGTGGGTTCTGGCGCAGGAGAGCTGCCAGCAACGTGGATCCGGAGCGCGGCAGGCCCGAGATGAAGTGAATACGTTGCACGTCGGTCTGGCCCTCTCGGGTGGTTGCCTGTTATCAGCGCGAATGGTATGTCGATTCCCCCGGCAGGCCTGCCGTGTGTGGGAGATAGTTGCGAAGTTGTGTAGTTAGGCGTCGTCCGATCGGGTGGTTGTGATGTCGGCTCGGAATTCCCGGCTCTACGGTTCTGGCCTCTGGGTAGGCCGCGTCGGCGTCCTGGCGGCGGTCTTGGGCGTGGGGTCGGTGGTGCCCTCGGTTCCGTTGGCGGTTGCGGATTCCGGTGGTGGCTCGGGGGCGGTGGGGTCGTCGTCGGGGTCGGTTGATGGTGGATCGTCGGCGGTTCGGCAGCCCGTGCGCGTCAGCGGGGCGAGCCCGGGTGAGGCGGCGGGCCCGGTGCGGTCGGCTGGTGAGGCCACACGGGGAAATCATGGCGGGTCGCGCGGGGTTGCTGGATCGCGTGGTCCTCGCTCGGTTGTACCGGAGGCGCCGGCCGGGCGTGCTGGCGTGAGCGACGTTGTGTTGCCGGAGGTTTCGGTGGCGACGACGGATGCGGTGGTGGCTGACGAGTCCGATCCCGTGAGTCCCGCGGCGGCGGTGTCGGTGGCGGCGGATCCGGTTTCCGGTCCGTCGGTGGTGTCGGCTCCGGTGGTGCCGGATGCGGGCTTGTTGACTGTGGCGCCGGCGCCGGGCGCGGTGGTGTCGGGTGTGAGTTCTGGTTTGGCAGGGTGGTTCGGCGCCGGCGGTCGCGATGGTGTGCCGGGGGCGGGTCCGGTGGTGTGGGCGGTGGCGGCGGTGAGTCGTCGGTCGTCGGCGGTGGTGGGGCAGTCGGGTCGGGGGGTGGCGTCGGCGGCGGGAGCGTGGGCGGCGGCGGCGGGATCGGGTCCGCGGTTGTTCGGGGATGGGACCGCTGAGCATCCCAATGGTGGGTTGTTGATCGGAAGCGGGTTTTCCTGGACGGCCGCGACGTGCACCAGCAATACGGGCTGCACGGGCGGCAATGGAGGCCTGATTGGCAACGGGGGCAACGGTTTTGCCGGCGGCGCCGGGGGCAACGCGGGGTTGTTCGGGCGTGGCGGTGACGGCGGTGCGGGGCTGGCTGGGCAGAACGGTGGTGCGGGCGGCCGGGGTGGGACGCTGGCGGGTTCAGGTGGCGTCGGCGGTGCCGGCGGCAGCGCGGCTGCCGGCGGGCTGGCCGGTGATGGCGGTGCAGGCGGCGGCGTGGGGGCGTTGTCGGGAGTCGGTGATGGCGGTGCGGGCGGCGCCGGGGGCGCCGGAGCGGTTGGAGCCGGTGGCGCCTCGGGAAGTGCCGGTGGGGTCGGCGGTGATGGCGGTGCGGGCAGCCTGCTGTTCGGCCACGGCGGAGCCGGGGGTGCCGGTGGGGCCGGGGGCGCGGGTGGCAGCGGGGCCACTGGGTTGGGAGCGACCGCGGCCGGTGCCTCAGGCGGGTCCGGCTCGGATGGCGGCGATGGCGGTGCCGGCGGCGCGGGCGGAGCGGCGGGTTCTGGTCGGTTTCTGCTGCTGTTCAACCGTGCCGGTGCGGCCGGTGATGGCGGGGCGGGCGGGGCGGCGGGTGTGGGCGGTGAGGGCGGTGCCGGTGGCCCCGGTGATGGGTTGAGCCCCGATGGCGGTGCCGGGGGTGCGGGCGGTGATCCGGGGGCGCCGGGTGCTGGTGGCGCGGCCGGTGCGGGCAGCGGGGGAAGTGCGGGGGCGACTGGGGCGTTGGCGATCTCCGGGGGTGATGGCGGTGCGGGTGGCGCGGGCTTCAACGCGGTCGGTATCGGGGCGACCGGTGGTGTCGGGGGGGCTGGGGGGGCTGGCGGTGCGGTGGGCAACGGCGGTGTCGGCGGTGCTGGTGGAGCGGGGGGTCGGGGGGATTCCCAACAGCGCGCCGGGGGGATGGGCGGTTCCGGTGGGACTGGCGGGCGTGGTGGGTCGCTGCTGGGTGCCGGTGGCACCGGGGGAACGGGTGGCGCCGGTGGTGTTGGAGGGATGGGCAGTCGGGGTGCCAGTGGTGCTGATGCGACGGACACCACGCCGGCCGGTGATGGTCAGGACGGCGGGACGGGTGCGGGTGTCGGTGGGACCGGTGGTGCCGGTGGTGCCGGTGGCGCGGCCAGTGCCGGGAATCCCAACGGGGACGGCGGAATTGGCGGTAGTGGTGGTGTGGGTGGTCTGGGTGGGCCGGGCGGCGATGGGGGAAAGGGCAGTGCGGCGTTCCCGACCGGCGGTAACGGCGGTAACGGCGGCGGGGGCGGCGGGACCGGCGGGGCCGGTGGGGCCGGCGGGGTAGCGGGTGTCGGCGGGGTCGGTGGCAGCACCGGTGCGACCGGGGCGGCGGGTCCGCAGGGTAATCAGGCCGAGGGCAACGGTGGGCGCGGCGGGGACGGCTATGACCCGGCCAGCGACCCCAATGCGCTGGCGGGTGCTTGCGGTGGTAATGGCGGTAACGGCGGCAACGGGGGGGCGTTCGGCAATGCCGGGGGCGGCGGCAACGGCGGTAACGGGGCACCCGGTGATGCCTCGAGTCCGGGTGGTGGCGGCGGTGTCGGCGGTGCGGGCGGGAACGCGAATGCCTATGGCGACGGCGGGCGCGGCGGCAGAGGCGGTAACGGCGGGCCGGGTGGGCCCGGCACGCTCGGCGGGGATGGCGGCGGCGGCGGCGCTGGTGGTCGCGGCGGGGCGTTGGGTGGCAACGGCGGGGCCGGTGGGGCCGGTGGACGAGGCGGGATCGGCGGGGGTGGGGTCAACCCCGCCCCGGGTTCGGGCTCGGCGGCAGCCGGGGTCGGGTTCAGCGGTCCCGTGCCGGGCAGCGCCGGTGATGCGGTGGTCAGTGTCGGCGCGACCGAACCGGTGGGTGCTGCCGGCGGGGCGGGCGCGGCCGGTGGGAGCGGGCAGGCCGGCGGTGTGGGTGGCACCGGTCAGGCCGCCCTGACCGCGACCGGCCCGGCCTCGGGGGGTGCCGGAGGCACCGGTGGGGCCGGTTCGGCGGGCAACCCCGGCGGGACCGGCGGGTCCGGGGGCCTGGCGGCGAGCTATCTGTCTTTCGCGCGCGGCGGAAGTGGGGGGGCCGGTGGTGCCGGCGGCACCGGCGGTGGCGTCGGCGGGGCCGGGGGTGTCGGCGGGCTGGCGGTCGCACCGTCCGCCAGCGGCGGGATCGGAACCGGCGGCGCCGGAGCGGGAGGAACCGGCGGGACCGGCGGCGCGGGCGTCGCCGCGGCTGCTGGTGGGCAGGGCGGTAACGGCGGGGCCGGCGGAGACGCGGGGATCGCCGGCAATGGCGGTCCCGGTGGTGCGGCCGGCCCCGGAGGCACCGGGGGCCGCGGCGCCCCCGGTGGTGCGGGCGGGCCCGGAGGAACCGGCGGCACCGGCTACTTCGCGATCCCCGGCGGAACTGGCGGGGCCGGCGGAGCCGGCGGGACCGGTGGCCCCGGCGGGACCGGCGGCACCCCCGGCACCCCGGGGGCGGGAGGGCGAGCCGGTGTGATCAGCGGCGCCACCGGATCCACCGGCGCCACCGCCGGCAACGGCGCCACCGGCACCACCGGAGCCACCGGCGCCACCGGGGCCACCGGCGCCACCGGACTCGGGCAACGCATCCAACTCACCGACAGCACCAACCAACTCGAAATCGGCAACGGCATCAACGGCCAGGGCTTCAGCGCCCCCGGCGCCAACGGCGGCTGGCTCTACGGCAACGGCGGCGACGGCGCCCCCGCCGCCACCGGCAGCGGAAACCCCGCAGGAGCCGGCGGGGCCGCCGGACTCATCGGCAACGGCGGCGCCGGCGGCGCCGGCGCAAACAGCACAACCGGGACAGGCGGAGCCGGCGGCAACGGCGGCAACGGCGGCACCCTCTTCGGCAACGGCGGAACCGGCGGCAACGGCGGCACAGGCGGCGTTGGCGCCGCAGGCCGAACGCCCACCTTCGTCGGACAAGCGGCAAGCGGCGCTGATGGCGCCTACTGCGGTCCCACCACCGTCTCCTGCCAATACGGCGGCCCCGGCCAGGACGGCGCAACAGGCACGTACCCGAACTTCGAAAGCGGCGGTAACGGCGGCTACGGCGGCGGGGATGCTGCAGTCTTCGTATTTGCAATAGGCGGTCAAGGCGGAGGAGGGGGCAACGCCTCTCCGCAGGGCGGTAACGGCGGCGATGGCGGAAAGGGTGGCTTTGCGACTCAGACCGACCAAATCCTGGCCCTCCCTGCGTACGGGGGCACTGGCGGCGCCGGCGGGAACGGCTACTACGGCGGCAATGGTGGCAACGGCGGTCCGGGTGGATACGCGCGAATCGGCGTGCCACGCCAACTGGTTTTCGGCGGCACAGGCGGAACGGGCGGAGCCGGTGGACGTGGTGCGCCCGGCGGAGCCGGCTATCGCGGCGGTGCGGGCGGAGCCGGGGGTGCCGGCGGGTCGCTGTTCGGGCTCGGCGGCGCAGGTGGCCAAGGCGGCCAGGGTGGTGCCGGGGGTGTCGGGGGAACGGGCGGGAACGGCGGCAACGGGGGCTATGGCGGTGATGTGCATGAAGGACAAGTCGGCGAGCCGCCGGGCCCAGGCAACTATCAGTATCCGGGCGGCGGCGGCCTCGGGGGTGCTGCGGGACCGGGCGGATCGGGCGGCGCCGGCGGGGCGGGCGGGGCAGGTGGTCAGGGCGGTGCCGGATCATCCGGGAACGGCTTGACCGGTGCGACGGGCGGTAGCGGCGCCCCCGGTTCCACGGGTGCGAATGGCCAAACCGGGTCGGCCGGCAGCAACGGCAGTATCATCTGATATCGCGCTGACGCAGGACTCCGGCTCCGACGGGTGACGCCGGATGGCCTACCTCAGATCAGCCCCGTCGCGTCGAACATCCAGCTCATATCGGCCTGAGCGAGCTGCTCCATCCAGTCCTTCGGGGCATGGTTGGCCAACCCCCCGAAGTCCCAATAGTCTTTCCACAGAACAATTTTCCCGTCCCGGACCTTGTGCACAGTCACGAATTGGAGCACCGCGGTCTCCCCGGTGACCCAGTTCCAGGTCTCGGAGTGCTCGTACATCACGTCGGTGCCATTGCTGACCAGAACCCCGTCGTGGTTGACGTATCCGGCCAGGGGATCCAGCCCGACCTTGAGCCGCTTGACGATGTCCTCGGGGCCGCGGGCCGCCGCGGCCGGTCCGATTGGCATGTCCACGTAGATGCAGTCCTCGGCGAGGAAGCGTTCGAGGGCCTCCCAGTCGCGGTCCGACAGGGCGCGCCACATCCCGAGCACCACCTCGGCACTGTCCGTCATCGTGATAGCAAACCCCGCTGCCCTGTGGCTGTCAACGAATATCAGGCCTCGTGCCCGGGTTCCAGATCCATGACATCGGAGAAGGCCACCAGGCCTTCCGGTGCCGTCGGGGCATGCCCCGCCACGGGCTCGGTCAGGGTCGCGAGGGCCGGCGCTAACGCGCGACGGTCGCCGGGACGCCCAGACGCACCGGCAGGCGAGCCCACCCCCGTAAGACTCGGGTATCGCGGCGGCTGCCCTCCCCGGCCAGTTGGGCGTCGGGGAAACGGGTGAAGAACCGCCGCAACCCGACCTCGCCCTCCATCCGGGCCAGCGCCGCGCCCAGGCAGAAGTGCCGGCCGCCGGAGAAGGCGAGATGCCGTCCCGCATTGGCCCGCTGGACGTCGAATCGGTGCGGATCGGGGAACACGGCTGGGTCACGGTTGGCGGCGGCCAGGAAAATGACCACGAACTCCCCGCGCCGGACGGTTGTTCCGGCGACGTCGGTGTCGCGCAGGGCCACCCGGCCGGTCAGTTGGACGGGGGAGTCCAGTCGCAAAATCTCCTCGACGGCGCCCGGCCACAGTGACGGGTCGTCCTTGAGCAGGGCCAACTGGTCCGGAGCGTTGAGCAGCATCCGGATTCCATTGCCCAGCAGGTTCACCGTCGTCTCGAAACCGGCCGCCAGCACCAGCCCTGCTACCGCTCGCAGTTCGGTCTCGTTGAGCCGTACGCCGTCCTCGGAGGCTTCGATCAACTGTTTCATCAGCGTGTCGCCGGGGTTGTCGCGCAGCCGCTGCAGATGCATGCCGAGCCAATCGTTGAAGCCCGCCAGGCCGGTCTGCACACTCTGGTACTGCCTCCAGCTGAGGCCGAAATCCAAACTGGGCGCAGCCAATTCGCCGAACTCGAGGACGCTGGAGCGGTCCTGTTCGGGCACTCCGAGAATCTCGCCGATGATGGACACGGGCAGCTGGGAGCAGTACCGCTCCACGATGTCGACGACTTCGGTGGTGTCCGACAGTTCGTCGAGCAGCGCGGCGGCGGTGTCCTCGACCTGGTCGCGCAGCGCGCTCACCGCACGTGAGGTGAACACCGACGAGACCGTCTTCCGGTAGCGCGTGTGCTCGGGCGGTTCGACGGCCAGCAGGGAGGGCGGCAGCAGTGGGTGCAGCAGGCTGGCGCGGGTGCGGTGCTCGATCCAGCGCAGTGGCGGGGGCAGCGCCCCGCCGGCGACGATCACCCGGAAGTCGTCCGATCGCAGCAATTCGTGGGCCAGCGCGTGATCGACGGTCAGATACGCCACCCGTGCGCGCACGAGGGGGCCCTTGGCGCGCAGCTCCTCGTAGAACGGGATCGGGTCGGCCCGCACCGCCGGGTCGGTGACGAATCGTGCTTGCGAATCACCCTGTCGGGCAGAATATTTCGCTCCGGCTCGCACGAAGCCGTGCATCACCAGCCAGTGCAGGCGGTCCTTGAACGTCGCCATCAGGCCGGCGGCGTCCAGCTGACCGGCAGGCGCTTGATGCCGTGGATGAACGAGGACAGCAGCATCGCCGGCTCCTCGGTGACCGCGATGTCGGGGATGCGGTTGTGCAGTTCCTCGAAGACCACCGCGATCTCCCGGCGGGCCAGGTTGGCGCCGAGGCAGAAATGCGTTCCGCCGCCACCGAATCCGACGTGGTGGTTCGGTGCGCGGGTCACATCGAACAGCCACGGATTGTCGAAATGGGCCTCGTCGCGGTTGGCCGACGCGTACCACATGGTCACCTTGTCGCCCTGTGCGATCTGCACGCCGCTGACCTCGACGTCCCGGGTTGCGGTGCGGCGCATGTAGACCACGGGGGAGGCCCAGCGCACGATCTCCTCGACGGCGCTCTGGGTGTGCGTGCCGAAGTCGTTCCACCAGGTTTCGCGTTGGTCCGGATACCGGGTCAACGCTAGGACGCCGTGGCTGATGGCATTGCGCGTGGTCTCGTTGCCGGCCGCCGCCAGCAGGATGAAGAACGACGCGATCTCCGAGGAGCTGAGGCGCTCGCCATCGACCTCCGCCGCGACCAGGGCGGTGGTGAGGTCGTCGCGGGGGTTGGCGCGGCGGTCCTCGGCCATCGCGGTCGCGTACGCGCCGATGTCGATGGCCACCTTCATGAACTCTTCGAAGTTGGTTGTGAGGTCGGGGTCGCCGAAGCCGAGGATGATGTTGGTCCAGTGGAAGATCTTGTGGTGGTCGGACTCCGGGATGCCCATCATGTCGCAGATCACCTGCAGCGGCAGCGGCCCGGAGAGCTCGGTCACCAGTTCGCCGCGGCCGTCGGGATGGTTGGCGATGAGGTCGGCCACCAGCCTCTGGGCCCGGTCCCGTACCGATTCCTCCGTTCGCGCAACGACTTTCGGGGTGAAGGCACTGCGCACGATGTTGCGAAGACGGGCGTGGCGCGGGTCGTCGAGGGCGATCATCGACCCGAAGTACTCGGCTACCTCGGGCGCCTGGTCGCCGATGGTGATGTTGGGGTAGCTGCTGAAGATCTCCGGGTGACGGCTGGCGAAGTGCACGTCGTCGAACTTCATCAGCGCCCAGTGGCCCGCACCGGCCTGGAAGCCGTCGAACTCGATCTCGTGGAAGAACGTGATCGGCGCCTCGCGCCGCAGGGTCGCGAACGCGCCGTCGCGGACCTCGTCGTCGAGGCCCCAGAACTCCAGGGTGCCCAGGTTGATGTCCGCCAACGGGACGTGGGGAGGAGCCTGGCCGTTGACGCGGGTTGCGATGCCCATGAATCGCCCTCCATCCGATCGGGTCTGGTTCCACCTTAGATACCCAGGACGCCGAGATGCCGACGACGCGAATTGTCGAATGCGCACGCCGTACCGCGCCGGCAGGGGTGGAGAGCGGTAGCGTCAGGCCGTAATGAAAACGATTTTCAGCAGCAGTCACGCCCGGCAGGCGGCGTCGATGCCGGTGCTGGTCGCGGTGATCGTGGCGCTCGCTCTGGTGGGTAAGCCCCTCCGGGCGTGGGTTTACGACAGCGCCGACCTTTCAACTGCGGGAACCGTCTTCGCAGGTGTCTTCGTTCAGGCGCTGCCGTTTCTGGCCCTCGGAGTTCTCCTGAGTGCGGCGATCGCGGTGTTCCTGACCCCCGCTCGGCTCTCCCGATGGCTGCCGCGCCGGCCGGTGGCCGCGGTCGCTGTCGCGGCGGCCAGCGGCGCGGCCCTGCCGGGATGCGAGTGCGGCTCGGTACCGATGGCCCGCCGACTGTTCGGCGAGGGATCTGTGGGCGCGGCGGCGCTGGCCTTCATGCTGGCTGCTCCCGCCATCAACCCCGTCGTGGTGGTGTCGACCGTGGTCGCTTTTCCCGGCCAGCCGCGGATGGTGGTCGCACGCGTAGCCGCCTCCGTGCTGACCGCGATCGTGATGGGCCTGATGTGGTCACGGTGGGGCCGAATGGAATGGATCACCCGGCGACTGCCACGCTCCTCGGTCGAAAACGGTTCACGCTGGCGCGTCTTCACCGAGGCGGCGCGTCACGATTTCATTCAAGCGGCGTCCTATCTGGTGGTCGGTGCCGTCGCGGCGGCCGTGCTCCACGTGGTGGTCCCGGGCTGGCTGATCGAACACCTGGCGACCCATCTGCTCCTCGGAACGGTGGTGATGGCGACACTGGCAGTCGTGCTGGCCCTGTGTTCGGAAGCCGACGCCTTCGTCGCCGCCAGCCTGACCATGGTGCCGCTGCTACCGAGACTGGTTTTCCTCGTGGTCGGTCCGGCCGTTGACGTGAAGCTGTTTGCCATGCAGTCCGGAATCTTCGGCCGCGGCTTCGCGATCCGTTTCGCGCCGGCGACGTTCGTGGTCGCGACCGTCATCGCATCCGGCGTCGGCGGGCTCATCCTGGGGTCTGGTTCATGAGCCGCGAAGCCGAGAACGCCCTTCTGCTGCTGGTCGGAATCGCCACCGCGATGATCGCCATCGGCGGTACCTACATCCGGTACGTAAAACCGTCGCTGCTGCCGTGGCTGGTTGCGTCCGCAGTCGTGCTCGTCGCCCTGGCGCTGGTGTCAATCGCGGCCGATATCCGGCATGGCTCGGCGGTCGACGACGGCCACGATCATCGTGGATCGGTGGCCTGGTTACTGGTCGTTCCGGTCGCTGTGCTGATCTTCATCGTGCCGCCGGCGTTGCGCCCGCAGGCCGCCGCGTCGAAAGTCGCCGCGGTATCCACCCAGGTTCTGAAGCGGCCGTTTCCGCCGCTACCGGCCGGTCGGGCACCGGAGGTGTCGGTGCCGGAGGTCATGATTCGTGCGGCCCAGGACACGGCGGGCACGCTGACCAACCGGCTGATCACCGTCACGGGATTCACTCTTGCCGGTGGCGGCGGTGTGGATCTGGGGCGAGTGGTGATCATCTGCTGCGCCGCCGATGCCCAACTCGCGCGCATTCATCTGAGCGGGCCAGAGGTGTCCGGGCTGGCCGTCTTGCCCGAGCAGACCTGGCTGCGGGTCGAGGGCGTCGTGATCCCCACTGTGCCAGAGGGGGATTCGACCGCGGTCCCGACGATGGAGGTTCACCAGGCCACCCGGATCGAGGCGCCGGCGAACGTCTACGCCTGAGCCTTCGACTACTCCTCGTCGACGACCTTCTTGATGCGCTCCAGGGTGGTCCGCATGTCGCGGACGTTGCGGCGGCCACGCAGGTAGCCGGCGAACATCCAGAACACCCGGACCGGAAGAGAGTTGTTCAGCCGGAACGATTCGGTCACGTCGGTGCCGTCGCCGCGCGGGGTGAACCGGTAGTGCCAGTTGTTGACGGCCTGATCGCCGGGCCCGAGAACCGCGAAGCCGAATTCCCGACCGGGCTCGCACGCGGTGACCTTGCAGACCGTCCAGTAGACCGGGCCGATCTCGTTGCGGCGTACGTGTCCGCGGAACTTCGCACCGAGCGCCGGGCCGGTGGCGCCGTCGAGCCATTCGGCCTCGAACACCTCGGGGGAGAAGCGGCCGGTGTTGCGGATGTCGGCGACGAGATTCCAGATCTTCTCCGCCGGCGCATCCATGTGGACCGTCACGGAACCTTCCATGCCACAGATCCTAGGCCGGGGGGCGTAACGTCCCGCCGATGGGGATCCGCAGCGTGGGCCGCGATATCGCCGCGCCGCCCGCCGTGGTCTGGCGGCTGCTCGCCGATCTCGAGCAGTGGCCCCGCTGGGGACCGTCCGTGCGTCGCGCGGCCCTCGACGACGGCAGTGCTGAGCTGCGTGCCGGTGCGGAGGGAACGGTCTGGACGGCCGTCGGTGTGCCGTTGCGATTCCGGGTCACCGACTTCGATCCCGGACGCCGGTGGGCGTGGGAGGTCGCCGGGGTGACGGCCACCGGCCACGAGGTGATCGAGACTCCGGGCGGCTGCCGGGTCCGGTTCGACGTGCCGTGGTGGGCGGTGGCCTACCTGCCGGTGTGCGCGGCAGCCTTGGCGAGGATCGAGCGTCTCGCCGGCTAGCTGCAGTAGTCCCGGGTCGCCGCATCGAGGGCCTGGACGTACAGCGGGTCCAGGCCGCGGTCGGCGGCGACGGCGGCCTTCGCCGCATCGAGCCGCGCCGGGCAGTCCGGCGAGTGCAGCACCGGCCACTGGCCGGCGATCTCGCCGACCATCCTTTGGTTCAGCCCGTCGATCAACGCCCGCGAGGACGACAGATCGGGTGCCGATGTCGGAGCGGCCGCCGGATCCAGCTTCCACCACGAGAACCGGCTGTACTGGACCGCCTCGGTGGCGTTGATCTGGTCGGTGAACACCCGAGTGACGTAATCGCTTGGCAGACTGAGAGATTCGGCTTCGGCCGACACCGTGGCAAGCACCTGCTGGACCCGTGCGGGGTCGGTGATGGGTCCACCGCTGAGCCACTTGCTGGCGGCCACCGGATCCGCGGTCTGCAGCCGCTGGGTGGCGGCATCGATCAGGGCGTAGAGCGGCTCACTCGGAGGCTCGGCCGCCGCTGGGGCCATCGGCGCCGCGGCGATCGCCGCCGCGACGCCGCAGGCACCGAAAGCCCGCCTCAGGGCGCTCAGCCGACCGGGCCCTTGCCGAGCACCACCGGTGCGCTGCGCGGATTGCCCATGCGGTCGATCCAGCTCAGTATCACGGTGTCGCCGGGCCGATGGCCGTCGACGATGTTGGACAGGTCGGCGGCGGAGTTCACCGCCGCGCCGTCGACCGCGGTGATCAGGTCGCCGACGCGCAAGCCGGTCTGCCCGGCGGGGGCGTCCGGCAGCACCTGTCGCACCACCGCACCGGCCGGACCACCGAACGCCGGCGCATCGGCGATCCCGACGCCGATGAACGCCGAATCACCCAGGTGCACGCCCGGCGCCGTCGCGCCGGAACGGATCTGGTTGGCGATGGCCATCGCGCGGTCGATCGGGATCGCGAAGCCCTCGCCACCGGTGACACCGCCCATCCGGTAGGTCAGCGTCGCGGCCACGTTGACGCCGACCACCTGACCGGCGCTGTTGACCAGCGGCCCGCCCGAGTCGCCCGGACGGATGTCGGCCGCGACGCGGATGAGGTCATAGAGTTCGCGGGACCCGCCGCCGGACTCGTCGGACGCGCGGACCGACGCACCGAGCTGGGTAATGGTGCCTGGCGCGTAACTGGGAGCCGATCCCGTGCCGTTGGAATTGCCGATCGCCGCGATCGGTTCGCCGACGGCGAGATTCGAGGACGTCCCGATGTTGGCGGTGGGCAGCCCGGCCGCGCCACGCATCCGCACCACGGCGATGTCGTTGGCGCGATCGAATCCGATGACGTCCACCGCATAGCCCTGCCCGTTGGCCAGGCTGATGGCATTGATCTCGGTGGCGCCCTCGATGACGTGGTTGTTGGTCAGGACGTCGCCGTTGGGATCGAGCACGATGCCCGTCCCGGCGCCGGCGGCGCCCTGGTAGCCGAGGGTGGTGTTGATGTCGACGAGTCCGGGGACCACCTGGCTCAGCAGAGCGGACTGATCCAACGGAGCGACGGGAGGCGCGGGCGCCGGAGCGGCGGTGGCCGGAGCAGCCAGCAAGCCGGCGACAACCGTGGCGGTCGCCAGCATGCCGGGCAAACGGCGGGCCCAAAGGCGCGCGGTGCGCGGATGCTTGGAATCCATAGGTCAACTGTGCCTGAAAGGGGGGGTAAAAGGCCACTTCGGCGCAACGCGGACCGTGAGCACGCTTGGGCCGCGTCGTCGCTGGATACCCCCGGCAAACGGCGCATGGGCTCGTGCCCGCACCCTCTGGTGTGGTCTGGAACGGTCGTTCGAGACCTTCGAGAGGTTCGTCACACGAGCGCGCGTCCTGCCCGCCGACGGAACGATGTTGCTGCACACCATCATCCGGCCGCCGGTAGCATCGGCGGGACGTATGGACACCAAGCTCAGGTCGGGTCCGGCCCGGTTCGTGCTGGCAGCGGCTCTGCTGTGCTCGCTGACCCTCGGCGCCGCCTTCGTGGTGGTGCACCGGATCTATGACCTGCGGGGGATCGCCATATCCGCGCCGATCAGCGACGAACAGTCCCGCCGCCAGGTCGTTGAGCCGGCTCGGCAGTTCGTCACCGCTGGTGCACTACGCATCGCAAGCGGCACCTATCTGCTGCAGTCATGCAGTGCCGAGGAACGCCCGCCCTACCGCGGACAGGCCTATCTCACCTTCGAGGTGCCGACGGTGGCCAAGACGCGGGGGATGTTCGCCCATCTGGCCGAGGCGATGACCGCACGCGGCTGGCAGGTCGGCACCACGCCCGGCTACCATCCCGAAGGCTGGACGCTGGCCAAGGACGGTGTGATCGCCGTGTACTACCGCCACCCCGACATCCCGGACCGCGGCGTGCTGAAGATCGACGGGGAATGCCGCGTTGTGACCGATCACCAGCAGGACACCAACGGCTTCGTCGACATCACCGGCGATCTCAGGCGCTGACACGCCGAAATTAGGGACTTTGGTCCCCGGCGTTCCGGGACCTTTGCCGTGTCTGGTACGGCTCGTCACAGATACAATTCCTGCCATGGCTTATGTGATCACCAGCGCGTGTGTGGACGTCAAGCACAAGTCGTGTGCCGCCGAGTGTCCGGTCGACTGCATCTATGAGGGCGAGCGCAGCATGTACATCAACCCGGAGGAGTGCGTCGACTGCGGCGCCTGCCGGCTGCTGTGCGAGGTCGACGCGATTTACCCGGATTACGAGTTGCCGGAGAGTGAACAACGGTTCGAGGCCGACAACGCCGCCTTCTTCACCGAGATCCTGCCCGGTCGCGATGCCCCCATCGGCACGCCGGGCAGCGCCTCGGATTTCGGCCCCGCCGGGGTAGACACCCCGATGGTCGCCGCCCTGCCGGCCAAGTAGGGCGCGCGATCGTCCCCGGGTCCTAAACCGGCCTGTCGGCGGCGAACTCGGTGAACGCGGTATAGGCCCGCGCTCCGTAGATCGTCGCCGGCCCGCCGTGCATGAGGATCGCGACCCCGATGGCCTCAGCGGCCTCCTTGGCGCTGGCGCCGGCCTTGGCCGCTCCGCGCGCATGCGAGGCGATGCAACCGTCGCAGCCGTGAACGACGCCGATCGCCATGGCCATCAGTTCTTTCACCTTGGTGCTCAGTGCGCCCTCGGTCAACGCGACGTTGCTGAGCTCGTTGAACGCCGTGTAAACGTCGGGAATGTCCTGGCGCAGGGCGCGGTGCTGGGCGCTCAGGTCCCTCAACAGGTCGTGGTAATGCCCGTGGTCTGTCACGCGATGCACCCTATGCGACGTTTCGGGACGCGCGCGCAGTGGTACAGAACGCACTGTGGCGTGAAGCCAGCATCTAGACTGCACTTTGCTGTAGCTACGACGACAACAGGGGAGCCACAGAAAGCATGGCCAGAGCATTTCGACGGGCACTCGCCGCTGCCGGTATCGCGGTCCTCGCGATGACGGCCGCCGCGCCCAGCAGCGTGGCTGCGATCGCCCCGACGGCCGAGGCCGGTGTGGTGGCGGGTGTCCAGCCCATCAACGGCCAGACCGTCGGCGTGGCGCATCCGATCATCGTGACCTTCACCAAGCCGGTGGCCGACCGCGCCGCGGCCGAGCGGTCCATCAAGGTTCTCTCCCCCTCGGAGATGACCGGCACGTTCGAGTGGCGCAGCGACAAGGTCGTGCAGTGGGTCCCGGACAAGTTCTGGCCCGCCCACTCGACCATCACCATGATGGCCGGGGGAGAGCGCCGCACCTTCGGGACCAGCGGAACCGTCCTGGGTGTGGCGAGCATCTCCAACCACACCTTCACGGTGAGCATCGACGGCGTGATCCAGCGGCAGATGCCGGCGTCGATGGGCAAGCCCAAACACCCCACTCCGGTGGGTCAGTTCAGCGTGCTGGAGAAGTACAAGTCCATCGTCATGGACTCGCGCACCATCGGCATTCCCCTGGAGGACCCCGAGGGCTACAAGCTGACGGTGGCCGACGCCGTGCGCATCACCTGGGGTGGTGTGTATGTGCACTCGGCGCCATGGTCGGTGGGCTCACAGGGATACGCCAACGTCAGCCACGGCTGCATCAACCTCAGCCCGGACAACGCCCTGTGGTACTTCAACACCGTCGGTATCGGCGACCCCGTGGTCGTCAACTGGTAACGGCGGCAGGCTATTTCGCGTGTTTGGCGGCGAAGTCGATGGTGACCTCGTCGGCCACCTTGAGGGTGCCCATCATCAATGAGTAGGGCTTCACGCCGAAGTCGCTCTGAGTGACGCTCACCCGGGCTGACAGCGCCAGCGCATCGCCCTCGTCGGCGACCTTGACGTCGACAGCCTGCGGACGAGATGTGCCGTGGATCTCCACCGTTCCGGTGAGCCGGTAGCCGTCCGCCGTCTTGGCGACGTCCTGGGATGTGAACCGGATCTGCGGAAACTTCTTGGCGTCCAGCGATTTCAGCGCGTTCGAGCGGGCGACGCCCTTCTCCGGCCCGGCCAGCGGGGTCAGACCCCCCTCGCCTCCGAGTACTTCCAGCGAGCCGACGTCGACGGTCAGCTCCACCCCGGTGGGGTCGGCTCCGGCCCAGTGCACGGTTGCCTGCCAGGACTGCATCCCGATGGTCAGGCGGTGGCCCATTTTGGCGGCGCGTCCGGCGACCCCGGTGAGGACGCGCAGTTCTCCATCGGCGGCGGTGAGAGACCAATTCGAGGCAGGCATCCGACGATGGTAGCCGGAAGGATCAGCCAGTCGGTTTCAGCGTCACCGTGGTGGTGCTGACGGTCGGGCTGGTGGTCGTCGGGGTGCTCGACGCGGCCGAGGTCGTCGCCGACGTGCTTGCCGAAGAGCTTGTCGAAGCGCTCGTCGAGCTCTCGGCGAAGCGCGGCTTCTTGTATTCCACCCAGGTGTCGCGGTAGAGCACGTTGTCGCCCTCCGACACCAGTAGGGCCTGCGGGGTGATCGAGTAGGTGACGTCGTCATTGGTCGCCACGATCGCGCCGTCGGCGGAGCGACTGGCCGCCATGGTCAACCCGGCCTCATCGCTGAGTCGCACACCGCGGTACTCAAGCTGGCCGTCGGGCCCGACGCAGACGGCGACGAGCGAACGCGACGTCCGCCCGAACATCAGCGGCGTCTGACCGCCGTCGCAGCGCGCCGCCGAGTTCAGGAAACCCTGGTCGTCGCTGGGGAATTGCGGCTTGGCGGAAGAGGAGGTCGTGGCGGGCGTTGACGGGTCGGCCACCGCCGTAGGCGCCGGCGCACCGGCGTTGAGCGTGATCACCGCGCCGGCGGCCAAAGTCGCTGCGGCGGCGAGCATTCCCGTCGTGCGTACCCCGCGATCGCTGATGGGCCGGCTCCCTTCACACCCGCGGCCAGTGAACATCGGGGCTCCCTTCGACGCGTCAAGCCAACCACCCCATGCGGCGATTGGGACGGACCGACACCCCGCGGTGGCGTCTTCGGTCACACCTGTCTCAGGAGCCCCCACCGGAGCCGGGTAAAAAGTTGCGCCCGCCTTGGAGCGACAACGGCATGAACTGCCCGCGTTGGAGCGACAACGGCCTGCGTGTGCCGGGCGCCGTCACGACAAGACTCCGTTGTCCCTCAACGTCTTATCCCTCAACCGTCACCGCATAGTCCGTTGTCGCTCCCAGGCGGGCGAGCAGCCCTGCTGTCGCGACAAGGCGGGCAAATTCCTTTGTCGCCCGGCGCGGTGACGGATGTGACTCAGGCGCCGACCCAGGCGCGGACGCGCTAGTTGTACCGGGTCAGCAGGTTGGTTGCAGTCGGCTGATGGGTGGTAGGCCTCCGAGTGCGCTGTGACGTCGTTGAGTGTTGTAGTGCTCGAGCCAGGGTGCAAGGGCTGCTGCCCGCTGGGCGTTGGAG
>WBZU01000224.1_pt1 | contig 52408 bp, 80 predicted proteins | sample 5204311 | NCBI WGS metagenome assembly WBZU01 (sample SAMN12344359, study PRJNA552823) | activated sludge metagenome | biome: Activated sludge suspended growth; feature: Nitrification reactor; material: Wastewater; isolation source: activated sludge from nitrification reactor of wastewater...
ACGAGCACCGTCGGGTCGGGCGGTGTCGGGACTGCCAGGTTCGACGTCAACGAGGTCGTCTTCGCTCGAGACCCAGACGCCGCCGGCGTGGAGCACCACGTCATGGGTTCTCCGGTGTGGTCGACGTGGACGTGATGAGGTCCAACAGGGCGAGCATCGGTTCACGCAAAGCGGGGTCGGGGATCGCCGCGGTCAATGCCTCGGCAGCAGCGGCGATGGCGGCGCCGGGCGCCAGGTCCGGGTCCGGGGCTTCCTCGACGGCAACGAGGACGCCATCGCGGTAGATCTCGTTTCGCACGGTGGTCATGAGCGGCGCACCTTCCAGGCGACGAACGGGGCGGCAATGGTGGTCGACGCGGTCCACGTGAACGCGGACACGTCGGGCAGCGCCGACGACGAGTAGGTCCACGACGCAATCCAGGACATGTACGGGGTGACCGTGCCGGTACCGCGGCCGAGGTCACATGCCGGGTCGCCTGCGGTCTGCACGATGGCGGGGGCACGGTAGGCGGCGGTGCCGTTGTTGGTGGCGAGCAGCCCGGCGTACAGACCTGGCATGATCCACCCGGTCTTGGTGAACGTGTCCGTCTTGTACGAGGTTGTGGATGCGTCGATCTCGGTGCAGGTAACGAGCGGGTTGCCGGTCGGGTGGCCGGTGGTGGTGGACTTGGCGTAGATCCCGACCCGCATCTTGGCGCCGGTGTTCGCCGTCTGGACGTAGAACCATTCACCGTTAAGCTTCACCGGTTCCAGGATCTCGATGTCCCAGGTGACGACCTTGTTCGCGCCGGGGGCGTAGCCGGTGGCGCCACCGAGTCGGCCGCCGGTGCGGGACAGCAAGTAGTGCTCGTTGTCGCGGTAGTGGCCGCTGCCCGTTGACGGGACCCCGTAGGCGAGGCCGATGCTCTGCGCCGAATCAGCGATGACCGGGAGGCCGTCCGCGCCGACGGCGAGCCGGGCGGGCGTGTCATCGGCGGTCGCTGCGATCAGGTCACCCTTGGCGTCAACGAGTGACTTCGGGACCTTCGCCGCGAGGTCGGTCGTGAGGACGTCGGGCTCGGATGGCGGGGCCTGGAGGGCGACCCATACGGCCTCGGTGTCGGGACTGCCAGGTTCGACGTCAACGAGGTCGTCTTCGCTCGAGACCCAGACGCCGCCGGCGTGGAGCACCACGTCCTGGGTGGCGTAGGTCGCAGCGTTGTCCCACGCTCCGCGGAAGTTCATGCGGACCACAGGGTCGGGATCGGGAAAGTCGATGTTGGCGATGGCGTCAGAGACCGAGGTGGTGACGTACTCTTGGAGGGCCAGCTCCGCTGCGATGGCCCGAGCCCGCTCGACGGCCACCGACCCGAGCGGTTCGGCGGCGAGCGGCGGAGGAAGCTGAGGAGGGTCGACCCGTTCCACCGTGGTGAGGTCGATGGTTCCGGCGCCGGCCTCCACGACGATGTCGTACTCGTCAGCGCGATCCGCGGTGACGATGCGCTCGGTCACCCGGTAGACGTGAGCCAGCGGGTTCGGGTCGTCGGGGTCGACGCCCACCACCTCAGTGTCGATGGCGCCGCCGACGATACGGGCCACCTCGGTCTGGGCGTACATGATGTAGTCGGCCGGATCAAGGATGTGGTCGTGGCGCTGGAAGGTGACGGTGCCCTCGGCGAGTGAGCCGTCGGAGTCGAGCCAGAAGCCGATGATGCGAACCGGAGCGGGCACCGTGCTCAGTCCTCGTCGTCAGAGACCGAGCGCCGGCCGCCGGCCGCCTTGGCGGCACGCATCCGAGCAGCGGCCTCGGCAACGTTGCGAGCCGGCCCACGGGGGGCAGCTCGCTTCTTCTTGGCGGCGGCCTTCTTCTTCGCCGCCTTCTTGGCGGCGGCCTCGGCCTTGGCCGCAGCGTCCTCCCAGGCGGCCACGTCGGCCCCCAGCGTGGCGGTTCCCTTCGGCGCCTGCTCCAGCAGCGCCGAGTACGTCATGAGGTCCACGCGGCCCGTGACGGGGTTGCCGTTCTCCCGCTGGAACTCCGCCACCGCCTTGGCAGTGAGCTTGCCGAAGCCGGTCTCCGAGCCGAGGTCGTAGCCGAGGGAGCGAAGCCGAGCCTGCACGTCGGCGGTGGCAGCGGCGAGCGGACCGGAGCCCAAGCCGTCTCGGCCCTGGCCAATCTCGTTGACCCGAGAGAACTGGCCGAGCTTGTCCCGCTTGCCCTTCTCGGCGAGGCGGCGCCGGCGAGCTGCTTCCTTGGGGTCGGTAGTCGTGCCGACCGGCCGGCGGTTCTCGTCGGGTTCGGTGGGGGTGGAGCGGCGCCGGAGCCCGCCGTAGTTGGCGGTGGCCAGCTCGATGACCGCTCCGAGGTCGTCGGCCAGGAAGACGGCCTCAGCCTCGGAGAGACCGACCGGGGCGGGTTCGGCGGCGGGTTCCTCTTCGGCGGCGAAGGGGTCGAGCCCGATGCCGTCGCCGGTGATGGCGGCGAGCACGTCGGCCACGGCGTCGGTGCGGTCTGCCTCGGCCTGACGGTCGGCCTCGATCTGGTCGTAATCGACCTCCAGCCCCAGCATGTCGGCAACCTTCTTCTCCAGCTCGAAGATGAAGTCGGGGGTGGTCTGGGTGGAGCCGGCGGTGGCGATCGTGGAGAAGACCTCCATGAGCGCCGCCTTGGTCTCGTCGGCCAGCGGCTCGAAGACGATGCGGGGGTACTTCCCGCTGGCGAAGTTCCAGTCGATGAACTTGGGGAAGAGGTGGTTGGTGAGCACCTCGGCGAAGGAGTCGAGCAGCGCTTGGCATGCCATGAGGAACGTGTCGGAGCCGTCCTTGGAAAGCGCATAGCTCCCGCCCCCACCGCCACCCTGCTGGCCGAGGTCGATGAACTGGGCGAGCACCGACTGAGAGCCCTGGATGTTGTGGTGGTTGATGAGATTCAAGATGGCGTCGATGCCGGTGCCGGTTGAGCCGGCGCCGAACTCGTCCAGGGTCACCCCTGGGGGTAGCACCAGCGCCGTGTTGAAGCCGAAGTTCGCCAGGGCGGTGCGGAGAGCGGTCTTCTCGGCCGACGACAGTTGGCTCGCTCCGGTGGCGCCGTCCTGGCTGGCCACCCGGCCCGGAACCGCCGTGATCTGAGCGGCAATGTGGGCGACGTAGTAGAGCTTGTGCTTCTTGTCGAAGTGGTAGAGGCAGGGCTCGAACATGGAGCGCCCGTAGAACGGGTGCTCCTCCCGATCCACGGTGAAGAAGAGCACCTTCTCGCCGGGAATCTCGATGGTGTCGAGCCCGCCGGCCCGACTGGTGGCCCGCTGGGTGACCCCCAGGAAGCCGCCGTGGTCGTCGGCTCGGAACCGCAGCGTGCGAGCCTCACGAGGGGCGAGCTTGCGGAGGGTGAGCATCCGGCCGAAGTCCGGCAGGTCGGCGTAGGTGTAGACCTCCTCCCAGACCGCGAAGCCCTGCCAGAACGCCTTGGCGGCAAGCGCGCGGACGTAATCGAAGGTGGTGGTCATCCCGCCCTGATAGGGCGGGCGGGTCAGCATGTCGGTGATGAAGGCGGCCTCGTCGTCGCCATCGCCATCGGCGACGATGGACCACTTGGCCTGACGGAAGGGCAGGGAGAGCAGCCGGGAGAGCGCCCGGAAGTGCCCATCGGTGCGAAGCATCGTGTCGATGCGGGCCAGCAGGTCGGGGATGTCGACCTCGGCGGGGTTGAAGACCTCGTCACGCCAGGAGCGGAACGGGGTGTCCAGGCTGATGCCCAGCTCGGCATCGGGGGCCGGCAACGGCAAGATGCCGTCAGGCGCCCGCACCGTGGTCCCCTCGTCCAGGTCGATGAGGTCAGCCATGGAGAGCGACGGTAGCGGGCTCGGGTGAACCGACGGGAGATGTGCGGGTCAGCCAAGCCCCATGTAGTCGCCAGGGTCCGAGAGCCCGAGGGCCTGCTCGGTCGGAGCGATCGACTCGGCGCCGTCACCAGCGCCCCCGCTCCAGAGGTCCGAGCCGATCCCGGCAGGGTTGCGGAGCCCCCACACCGCCACGGCGTGCAACGCCCCGCGCACCGAGCCGGCGATGCCGTCGGCGACGTCCTTGGAGCCGTAGGGCGGGTGATCGACCTTGGCGTGCCCGGAGGCTCCGCCGATGCGCTCCAGCGCCTTCAACTCCCGCCACCAAGTGCACACGATGGCCAGCGGGCTCTCCCGCTCAGACTCGGTGGTCACCGGGCGCCCGTCGATGGTCGGAGCAAGGCGGTAGCCCGAGAAGGTCCGGGCGTAGACCATCGACTTGAGGGTGTCGTAGCCCTCGGTGGTTCGGTCGAGCGAGTAGGTCTCCGCCACCTTCTTCTTGGCGGCGTCCACGCCCTTGGCCTTGGTCGAGACCCCCAGGTAGGCGTTGATGGTCTGGATGGTGTCCACGGACTGGTAGCCGTCGAGCGTCACGTACGCGATCCACCAGCCGGCCTCCACGAGCCGGAAGACGAGCTGGCGAGCCCAGCGCAGCTCAATCTCCCCGCCCGGCCCCTGGGGCAGCGCCAGGGCAGCGTCCAGCTCCACCGTCGGCGTCGGAATCGGTGGGCGCCCGTCGGAGGTCGGTTCGCCGGCCACGTAGCCCGAGACGTGGCTGATGCCGATGCCGGCCTGGTCGCCGGTCCACGCCAGGTCGATGTGGATGGCGACCGGGGACCAGGTGATCGGGGCGAAGTCGGGGTGGAACTCGTAGTCGGCCTGCCAGCCGGTCATGGCCGGTGAGTCGGGGTCGGGTCCGTGGCGGTAGGTGCAGCGGATCGGCCCGGAGACCACGTCGCCATCGGGCCAGACCCAGCGCCGCTCAGGGAAGGCCAGCCCGAGGCTGACCAGGTTGCGGATGTAGCGGTCCCGAGAGCTGGGCGGCAGGCACTCGTACTTGGCCTTGGAGTCCTCGGGGTTCTTGCGGTAGTCGGACTCGAAGTCCGAGCGCTTCTTGGAGGGGTTGGCCTCCCAGGTGGCCCGGTGGGAGATGTACCACTCGGAGCGGTCGCCGAGCTGAGCCAACTCGGTCTCCCCCTCGGCGTAGAGCTTCTCGATGTAGTCGCCCTTGAAGCGGGTCCAGCTCAAGAAGATGGCCTTGAAGGTGGCTGGGAACCGGCTCCGTCCCGAGGTGCGGAGCATCTGGTCGAGACCCTCCGCCGACATCTGTGGTTCACGGCCGGCGCCCGACCGAGAGCGCTTCTCCAGCTCCTCACGGGTGAGGAACTCCGCAATCTCGTCGGCCACCCCCGCAATGAGGTTCTTGCCCTCCTGGGAGCCGGTCTTGGAGTGGCCCGACACCAGCTCTAGGTGCTTGTCGAACTCGATCATGCCGGTGGTCGGGTCGGCCTTGCCCTTCCAGAAGCCTCCAGCGGCGATGTTGGCGTCCACCATGGCCTTGAGCGGGGTGAAGAACACGCTGTTGGCCTGGGGGGCCGAGAGGGCCACGTTGAGCAGCGTGATGGTGGCGTGCAGCCCGATGCCGAGGTACTGCTGAGGGGACCGGAGGCACGAGAGCAGGTAGGCGATTCGGAGGAGCCCGAGCTGGGAGATGGTGTCCTTGCCCGAGCCCTTGCCCCACTTGAGGGCGATGAGGTGCACGAGGCGGACGTCGTCACGCTCCCAGCCGAGCCGGCGCCAGTCCTCGGGGTAGAGCACGTACTCCATGTGGCGCAGGGCGTGGAGCTGGTGGGGACCCAGCTCGAAGCCGTGGTTGGAGTAGAAGGGATCGGCGAGCCAGGCGTCGAGCGGCACCGGCTCCAGCTCGAAGGGGTCGTCGGAGCTTGCCGCTTCGGCTGCGGAGACGACGGCGTCGAGCGTGCGGGTGGCGTGCTGCCAGTCCGAGGCGAGGAGGAGGCCCAAGGCCCGAGAGCCTAGGGCCTCCCCCGCCAGGGCTAGGCGAACCAGACCTCGGTGTCGAGCCCGTCGACCACCGCTACGACGACCTGGCCCCGGCTGAACCGGCAGGCGGCCGAAGCGGCCGGGAGGGTCGACTCGGTGGCCAGGACCCGAGCCGAGGCGCTCCCCTCGGAGCGGACCTCGTAGACGGTGGTCTCGATGGTCCGGGCCTCGGCGAAGCGGCGAGCGGCACGGCGAAGGTTGTCGACCCGGCCCTGAGAGGTCTTCGTCCAGCCGGTGTCGGCGGGGACCGAGACCGTCTTGGACCAGAGAGCCGGAGCGCCCACGGCGATGCGGCGGTCCACGACGATGACGGTGGCCCGAGTCGGCTCCGAGACGACTCGGACCTCCCAGGGCGAGGGGTTGAGCTTGGCGTGGTTGGTGGTGGCTTCCATGGAGGCCACTCTAGCGGAGGACTTGCGGTAACGCAAGCCCTCATCCGAAGAATCTTCGGAACGCTCCGGCTCCCCACCGGCAGGGGACCAGCGGGGAGCCGGGCGCCCCCACCCTCCCCCAGGATGGAAGCCGTGGGGCGGGCACCGACGAGGTTAGGCGAGAGCGAGCCCCAGCGGGGTGAGGGTCGCCGGAGCGGAACGAGGATCGGACCAGAGGCAGGACCAGCAGACCGCTCCGTCGGCCTGGGGGGACCAGAGCAGCACCACCGCCCCGCCGGCCTGGCGGACTCCGTCGAGCGCTGCGAGGGTGGCGTCACGCTGCACGTCGAGCGGAGTGGTCTCGGTGACGGGGTAGAACTCCGACCACCAGACCGGCAGGGACGTGCGGGAGCGGAGCCACTCGGTGACCGCTGCGAACATCGGAGCAGCCGAGACGGGGTCAGTGAGCCAGCCGGCGTCTCGGGTGGTCGACCAGCCATCGACCGAGACGAAGTCGGCGCCGTGAGCGTGGGCAAGCCAGTAGTCGACGGCGTCGAGCCCCCGTTGGTTCCAGGGCATTATGTCGGGCCTCGAAGGCGCTCATATCTTGGCGTGGAGCAAGTACGACCTCGATGAGGTTGAGAACGGTCTCTCGCTCTGCAAGACCCATCACTGGGCGTTCGACGCAGCCCTGCTCATGCCGGTGGTCGAGAAGGGCATCTATAGCATCCGCTTCACAGCCCTGACCGAGCACTTCGATAGCACCACGATGGCCCTGCTTGGGACCGATGGCTCGATCATTCCCGATGACTGGCTACCCGCTGACCCGAAGCTGCGACCGAACCCCCACTACCTGGCCAGGCTTCACGAGGACTTGGCCGTTTCGTTTCTTCCCTGAGCACCCTGCCGCTCCAAGAGCCACGGTCCCAGCTTGTCTACGACCCGCTTCCCAAGCCATTCCGCAACCGGAACGGAGACGGCATTGCCGCAGGCGTGGTACCGAGCAGAGTCCAAGGTGTTGACGTTCTCGATCTCTTCCTTGGGCATGGTCCAGTTGTCTGGGAAGCCCTGCAGACGCTCGGTCTCCAGAGGAGTCAGCCGGCGAACTCGACCCTCGGGATACGACACGTAGTTGCGAGACCAATCGGTTCCAGTGTGCCGGGCTGACTCGGCATACAGACAGTGGGCCAGCTTCTTCACGAACCCTTGCTGAGGATTTCCAACGCTGACTGCAAAGGGGGAAACAGGTTTCGGCCCATTCGTTTCGCCCTTCTCAGAATCCCGGTCGCCGCATTCGGACTCAAAAAGTACCGATCCGGCACGGGCTGGTCCTCCAAGAGATCCGACAATGAAGACTCGGCTGCGACTTTGGGGGATGCCGAAGTATCTACTGTCAAGTACTCGCCAAGCGACGCCATACCCCCGCTCGGCCAGCGCCCGTAGGACGATTGCGAAATCTCGTCCGCTGTGGGAAGAGAGGAGAGCCGCAACGTTTTCGAGGATGACAACTGGGGGGCGACGCTCTCCAATGAGTTCTGCAAAGTCGTAGAAGAGCCCTGACTGCTTGCCCCGGAGACCGCTCCTGGGTCCCATTCGGGCGAGACTGACGTCTTGGCAGGGGAAGCCGCCCGCCCAGATTTCGGCTTCTGGGATGTCATCTGCGTTGACCTTCCTGATGTCAGTAGCTCGGGGTACGTTCGGCCAGTGCTGTTCGAGGATGTCGGCGCAGAACGGTTTCAGCTCGCACTGCCACACCGACTCCATGCCTGCTCGCTCGAACCCCAGATCGAAGCCGCCGATGCCTGCGAAGAAGCTGGCGACCCTGATGGTTTGAGAATCAGTCTCAGCCTCAGGGCCGAGGTAGCCGTAGCAGCACTCGACGCCATCGACGTCGAAGGGCCGGCCGAGACCGGTGAGCTTGTGCTCCACGATCGTCCCGTCCTTCTTGACGATGTCGACGGACTCCCGACGGAGGGGGCCGTTGACGTTGGGCCAGGTCATCTCGGCGAGGGGGCCGAAGGCGACCCACTCGCCGGTCCTGGTCTTGCGGAACACGAGCTTGCTGTTGGCTTCCATGTGGACCACTCTAGCGGAGGACTTGCGGGAACGCAAGCCTAACGTCGAAGAACTCCGACGGTGTCCTTGAGCACCAGCGGCCGATCCTCCGGCCCCTTGACGAACCGGGCGATGTAGACCCGTCGGTAGGTCCAGTCCTTGCCCTCGATCCCACGCACCGAGCCGACGATGTTGCCGGCCTCGTCCCGGTTCGCCACCCGGCGCCGAGCCCAGTGGGGGCCGACGGTCCAGCGGTGCGACCAACGCCCGTCGGTGTCGTCGGCGGTCGTGGCGGCATCGTGGTCGGGGTCGGTCTCCCGGCGCAGCGTCACCAGGCGCACCGCCCCGTCCTCGGGCGGACGGGTGAAGATCGGCTTGCGAGCCAGCAGGCGGCGGGTCGGTCGGCTTGGGAGCTGGCGGACCAACCTCGGGATGCGCTGCTCCACCAGCCGGAAGAACGACCAGAGCACCGCCCGGTCGAGAGCGGCCAGCGCCGAGAACTCCTTCACCCCATCGGCACCGATGACCGCTCCGCCACCGTGGTGGTGGGGGTTCACCCGCCACGGGGCACCGAAGTGCCAGCCGGCCAGGTCGTGGATGAGGTACTGAGGTGGGCGCCCGTGCCGGTCGACGGCGGCCTGCCAGTCCACCACCTTGGTGGCCCAGAAGTCCGAGCTGGCGAACGGGTAGAAGCCGAGCGCTCTCGGACCGGAGTCGGGGTCGTCGTAGCGCACCACGTCGACCTTGCGCTTCGGATCGGTGGAAGTCGACGCAGCGGAGACGTGCCAGAGGAAGCCCAGCACCCCCACGTTGGCTTCCTCGCCATCGGCGCCGGGGACGAGGTGACCGAGACGGATGTGGTGGGCGAAGTGCACGATGCCGGCCTGGGCGGGCACGTCGTAGGGGAGCAGCACCTCCGGCTCCTGGTCCTGCTCCCAGGAGAAGAACAAGTCCTCGGCGGCCTGGGCGACCAGCTCGGTCATCTCGGTGTCGACGGTGTAGGTCTCGGCCTGGCGGGCAACCTGGCGGATGGCGTCGCCGGCCAAGGCAAACTCGGCCTGAGGGACGTTGGTCATGATCGGGGCGACTTCCCCCCACCACGGGTTCCCCTCCTTGATCCCGGCGAACTCGTACTGAGCGGCGAGAGCCTGGTCGGCCAGGCGCATGGGGCGATCATCGGTCACGTCGGCCGCTCCAGCATGGCCCGAAGAGCGAACTCCCGGCCGGTCGTCATGCCGCCGGCCAGTCGAAGGTTGCGCCGCACGCCAGGCAGCGCCCGAAGGGTGGAGCGAGACAGAAGTTCTCGGTGTCGTAGCTGTCGCAGGTCGGGCACTCCACCTCCCCGTCCCGCTCGTCGGCAAGGGTCCGCTGAGCGAGCACCACGTCGTAGCCCGAGCCCTCGCACTCGGGGCACATCGTCCCGCCGGGGCCGTTGCGGTAGTGGGCTCCTCGGCCCCCGCAGTCCGAGCAGGGGAACCGGTCGGCCAACTCCTCTCGGTCGATGCCGTCGAGCACGGAGAAGTCGACAAGGGGAGGTCGGTACGGAGCTGCCATGTCGGCCATCCTAGCCGACCGCTTGCGGTATCGCAAGTCCTCAACGTACATCTAACGGGGGTTCTAGATGTGAAACCCCCCTCTAGTTGTACGATGTATCGCTGACGTATCGCTAGCCGGCGAGCGCCTTGGGAACCCAAGCCTCCATGAGCTTGAGCGTGATCGGCCCGACGATGCCGTCGACCTGCACCCGGATGTTCTGACCGCTCAAGGCGTACATGGCATTGGCGAAGCGCTGGAACTCCCGCACGGCCTCGCGCACCTGGGCGTCGAAGACGTCGCCGGCCGGCAGGGCGGCGCCGATGCCCTTGCCCGAGGCGGGGATGCGGCAGCGAGCCAAGATGGTGAGCATCGCCCGCAAGAACTCGATGGCCGGTCCGTGGTCGCCGAACTGGAAGACCGAGTGGATGGAGGGGATCAGCCCGCCGTCGGCGGTGATGCCCCAGCCGGCCTCGGAGTCGAAGCCGAGCGCCCCCGGCTTCTGGGTGAACGAGGTGTGGACGTGGTGCTCATGGGCGTTGGCCCCGCTGTAGGGACGCCACTCCCAGCGCTGACGGGTCGAGCCGGCGCCGGCGATGCGCCGACGGAAGATCACGTAGCCGGTCGGGGAGAGCCGAGCGTCGCCCATCATCCCGAGCGCCCGGATGTGCTCGGCGAGCCAATCGGCGTCGATGCCGTCCCGGTCGCAGTCGAACGCTCGAACCACCCCCGTGCCGTCAGGGTCCTTGATCCAGGGGTTGTGGTCGGAGGACCGGGCGGCGTGGGCGGCGTCGCCGATGGTGCCGTCGGAGGTCTTGTCCCGCTTCGGCCACCGCACGTTGACCTCGTTGCGTAGCGTCGTGAGAGCCTTGGCGAGTCGCCACCGGGTGTTGGCCATGGCCCCAGGCTGGCGCCGGCCGGCCTAGATGGTGGTGGACCCTCAATCAGCGAGGCTGAGGGCGCACTCCAACGCCAGGGCGGCGGCGACCTCCTCGGGCCGACACCCCCGCTCGGCGGCCAGCTCGATGCAGAGCTGCTCGGCGACGGCCACCATGCCCGCAGCGAGGTCGGCCACCGTCGGGAAGCCACACTGGAGGGCGGTCACGCCCACCGAGTCCTCTCGGAGCTTGGCGGCGAGCAGCGCAGCGGCCTGCTGGCCAGCAGTCACCCGGTAGCGGTTCACTCGCCCACCCTAGAGAGCCCCGAGGGGTGACGAAGGGTTCTTGCTCGTGCGTGGGTCGAAGCCGGCGCCCCCTCCCGAAGCCGGACCTCGCTCTCGGCGACGTAGCCGGCCACCGGCTCCACCCCCAGGTAGCTCCGCCCGGTCCGCAACGCGGCGAGCCCCGTGCTGGCCACGCCCGAGAAGATGTCGGCCACCGTGGCCCCCACGAGCCCAGCGAGCGCCTGAGACGGGTCGGTGTGGCCGCAAGGCGGCGGCTCCCAGCCCAACGAGATGAGCTGGCGGGTGGTCCGGTCCCGGCGAGTCCGGCGCCGTGGCTGAGCCCCACAGTCCGGGCAGACACCAATCTCGGAGGTGAGCGCCGCCAGGCATCGGTAGGCAAGGTCGACGGGGTAGGTGGCGTAGTGGGCGTTGGTCGCCGAGCGGTAGCCCGAGGAGACCGGCAGGTCCCAGACCGAGCGGCGCAAGCGCTTGGGGTGGGCCAACACGACGGTCTCTCCGTTGGCTCGGATCGTCTTGGCCACCGCCGGTTCCTGAATGGCGTAGTGGTCCCACCACGTCGTTGGTGAGGGGGTGAAGAGCCAGACGTACTCGTGAGCGTTGGCCGGCCGGTCCGCCGGCCCCTCGGGGCGAGGGTTGGGCTTGGACCAGATGACGTCGGCTCGCCAGAACCAGCCCCGCCGCTTCATCTCCTGGGCGAAGAGCCAGGGCACCCCAATGAGGTCTTTCGGCTTGTGGAGCGAGGTGGAACCGGAGCCCCGCCCCGATCGTCCCGTCACCCCACCGTCAAGCCGATCGTGGCCAAGGCGAGGGTCTCGCCGTGCGGAGGGTCGAGCCGAGCCGGAATAGCCGGGCTGGCCGGCCCGGAGCCCGCCGGGGTTGTGGTCCCCGCCCGGCCCTCCCGAGCCGGCGTAGGTGTCGCCGATCACCACCCAGAGCCCGCCGTCGGGGCGCAGGATGCGATCGAGGAGCGGGTCGAAGCAGTCGGCCAGGTGCGAGACGAACTCCTCGGGTTCGTCCTCGGTGCCGAGCTGGAGCCAATCGGGCGTGTCGGGGTCGTAGTCCCGCTGGCGGTAGTACGGCGGGCTGCACACCACGGCGTGCACCGAGCGGTCCGCCACCAGCTCCAAGGCGGTCGGGGCCGAACCGTGGATCAGCGTCCAGGTCCGGTCGGGGTAGAACTGCACCACCTAGAGACCTCCCCAGAACCGGCGCCAAGCGCTGGGCTTGGCGGCAGCGGTGGTGGGCTCGGGGCCGGCGTCACGAGGGTTCGGCCCCTTGCGGAGCAGCAGCCCGCCCCGACGGACGTGGTCGAAGACGTGAGCCTCAGAGCGGCGCAGGGTCTCCAGCTCGTCGGGATCGGTCGGTGCGTACCACTCCCAGGGCGGATCGGCCAGCAGCTCCACCAACCACCACGGAGCGCTTGCCTCGGGTGGGAGCTGGTAGAAGACCGAGCGGGCCATGCCCGTGCAAGCGGAGCCGGTGGCCACCCCCTCCGAGCGGGAGTCGAGCACTCCCGCATCGGTGAAGTGCGATGCCCTTGCCCGGCACCCCAGCACCATCGGCGTGGTGCCCTGGTGGAGGTCTCGGGCCACGGTAGGCAGCCCGCAGACCGGGCAAGCCCAGATGTTCACCCGGCCCGGTTCGGCCGGCGTCGGAGCAGGCAGGGCGATGCGGGAGCGCTGCCCAGCAGCACGGTCGGCCCTTCGGCGGGCAGCACGGTCCATGGTCACCTTCTACGTTCGGTGGCGCCGACGTTGGTCGCCCTCATGCGCTCCACCACGGCGCGCTGCACCTGGCGGGAGACCTCGGGGTCGAGCAGCTCCTCGCAGGTGGCGGCGAAGGCGCGCATGAACTCGGTGATGAAGAGCGCCTTGAACTGCTCATCGGCCTGGCGGTCGTCTCGGGCCTTGAGCAGCCCGTCCCAGAGCTGACGGAACCTCAGCAGGAGCCCCTCGTAGTCCCGCGCCGAGAGCGGCGTCTCCAGGGAGTCGGCGGCCTTCTGGGTGGCCCAGACGAAGGCGTAGCGCTCGATGACGAGGAGCATGGCGGTGGAGTAGCCGGGGAGCTGCTCGGCCTCGCCCACCAGCTCCCGGAAGACGTCCACGTACAGCTCTCGGACTCCCGGCGCCCCGTCGAAGACGGTGGCGTGGGTGGAGGTGAGACGGGCCAGCAGGCTCCGTCCCTCCGCCAGGGTGGATGCCACCAGCTCGCCGGAGAGCGGCTCCAGGTCGGTCACGACACCCTCGGGGCCCAGTCCTGGCACTCGCAGCCCTGATAGGAGCACCCGATCCGCTGGCGAACTGGCCAGAGCTTGATCCGCCGGGGCGCACGATCGGGCGACCCATGCCAGAACACGGCGTGTCCGCAGGCTTCGCAGGTCAGGCGCACGCTACGGCCTCCCAGCGCCGGACGAGAGCCGAGTCGGCCAGAGCCTCGGCGGTACGGTCAGCGGAGCCCCGCAGGTGCTCATAGCCGCAGGGGCCGACGTGGTCGGCGGTCAGGAGGCAGAGCAACACCACCGCCCCATCGTGGTAGATGGCGGTGGAGCCGTCCACGCTCTCCCTCGTGATGCAGAACCCCCCGTCCCAACGCAAGTCCGAAAGCCCCTGACGTTGGAGCGCCCCGGCGATCGTGCCGGCGTGGGCGGCCGGGAGCGCCAGGTAGGACCGCTCCCGAAGCCAAGCGGCGTCGAGCCCCTTGGCCAGGGCAGCACGGATGGCCACGGTCTGAGCGGAGCGGTCCCCGCCGACGAACTCGGGAGCGCTCACCCGTCGACCCCCTCCATGGGGAGGCTGGCGGAGGAGACCAGCAGCCGAGCAATCTCGGCCACCACGAGCTGACCGGCGCGCACCAGGTCTCGGAGCTGATCGGCGTCGGGCACCCCCGTCGTGCCGGGGGCGAAGTCCTCGGCGTCCCACGGCCAGCGGAAGGGCACCGAGGTCACCCCATGTGGTGATGGCGCCCGGCGTAGGTCAGATAGCAGATGGCGGCGTCGGCCAGCTCCCCATCGGTGTGTTCGGCGGCGTCGTCGGTGGCGGAGTGGCCGGCGATGAGCGCTCGGGCACGCTCGGCGGTGATGAGGGCCAGAGCGCGTGCGCTCGGCGATCCCCCAAGAGCTTCCAGGGAGGAGACGAGCGCGCTGGGAGGGTCGCCCCTCTCGCTCATGCTGCGTCGTGGTTGAGGTGGCCCCAGCCCTGGCCGGGGACCAGCCCGATGGGCGTGCCCGGCTCGATGGTGGCGTCGCAGACGGCGCAGGTGGTCGTGAGGCGGGCCACCTGCACCCGTACGGGCCTCGTGGTGGTCAGCGGGGCCAGAGTGGCCGGACCGGCCTCGGAGCCGGGAGAGGCGGCCTGAGAGGCCAGGAGCCCACCATCGTCGGAGAGGACGGGCAGCGGGTCGACCTGGGAGCCGTCGGGATCGGTGTAGGTGCTCGCCTGGTCCCAGCCGAAGTGGGCGAGGACGTGGCGGGCAAGGGCGGCGGGCAGCTCGCCGATGAGGACGTTCTCGGCGTCGACCACCACCACCGACTCGGTGTCTCGGAACACCAGGATGCGGGCCAGAGCATCGGCGGCGAGCCCATCGAGGTCGAGCACGAGCGGACCCTCGTCGGGGAGCGGGTCGGTGACGACCGGCGCCGGGGCCTCGGTAGGCGGGGTGGGCACCATGGCGGCGGCCAGTCGCCGATGAACTCCCGCAGCGAGGGCAAGGTCGACCACCTCGTCGGTGGGCTCGGGCGCAGGCACGGCCGGTGGAGCCTCGGGGGTGGGGGGACGCTGGTCGGCGAGGGTGCCGAGGACGAAGGGCACCGTGAGCTTGGCCAGGGCGGCCACCGCAGCGTCCTGGCCGGTGATGCCGAGGTGACTGGCCAGCTTGTTGAGCGAGCCGGGATTGGCCCCGCACGAGCAGGCGTAAGGCGTCTCGTCGGAGCCGCCGTAGGTGTGCTCTGCCGAGGTGGCCGGCCCGACGGCGTCGAGGTCGGCCGGCACCTGGGATGCGGTGGTCTCCTCCTCGGGGTCGGCCAGCACCGCCCCTCGGGACGAGTCCCACAGCGAGACGAGAGCGCCCTCGGGGCGGGGGCCGGCAAGCAGCCAGGGCATGACCAAGACGATGGGGTTGTCGGGCGAGCCGGCCGGCGGGTCGGTGGTGGGCTCGGGGGCCTCGGTGATGCCGACCACCCCCGTCCCGACGTCGAGCGGTTCGGCGTCGTCCTCGTCGTCGGCCAGGTCGTCCACCGCCGGCACCAAGGCGGGGTCGAGCCCCAGGGCGGCGAGCACGTCGTCGGCCACCGCCGCACCGACCGCAGCAGCGGGCTCGACGGGGTCGGGCGCCGGGGGCGGGGTCGGTAGATCGGAGATGGCCACGGTGATCGGCCCGTCGAGCTGGTGGCCATCGTTGCGGCACCCGCAGAACGGCGGAGCCGCAGCGTCGCAGGCGGCATGGTCGCCGGAGAGGCACGAAGAGCAAGGCTTGAGCGGCATGTGGTTGGTCCTACGAGGGTTCGGGGAGCGATGCGCGGTAGGTGGCCAAGATCGACTCCTTGGCCAGCTCCAGCAGCCCGAGAGCGCCGCTGTAGGTGAGGTTGGGGTCTCGGGCTAGGTAGAACATAGGGGACCCGTCGGGGTCCAAGACGTCCACCAGGCGGATGGTGGAGACCACGATGGTGCCGTCGTCGGAGCTGGGCGGCCAGTCGCCGATGAACTCCCGCAGGCACTCGGCTTCCCGCAGGGCCGAGACGATGGCCGGCGTGAGCGTCTCGGCTGCCCAGCCGGCGGGGTGAGCTTGGGCGATGGCGGCGGCCACCACGTCGGCAGGATCGGGACGGTTGGGGTCTCGGACCGTCACGGCTCGGCTTCCTCCAGGGCGTCGAGCATGGCGGCGAAAGACTCGTGCAGGTCGAGCCCCTCGCAGGCGGAGACGACCTCGGCGAGGGGGATGCGGCCGGAGATGGCGGCCATGCGGACGGCGAGGTTGCTCCACCCCTCCACCGCCAGGTAGCCCCGACACGGTGACTCCTGGCCCTCGGGCGAACCGTGGCACGCCATGATCGGGCGGAACCCGTCGGCGCCGGCGCCGACGGTGCAGGAGAGCGCTCGGGCCTTCTCGATGTCGAAGCCGGGGATGGCCGAGCCTCCGACCGAATCGGCCCACCAGGGGCACGACGGGCACGGGGTGAGGGCAGTCACGGCGGGTCTCCCAGCATGGCCAAGCGGTGGTTGGCGCTGGTCAGCGCTTCCTCGGCCCGGAACCAGGCTCGGCGGGTGCTGTAGAAACGGTCCTCCCACCAGCTCGACACGGTGCAGCTCAAGCCGAAGACCTCGTAGGGGAAGAACCGGCGGGTGAGGAACTGGTGCTCAATGGCGTCGTGGATGGTGACGACGGCCTTGCACACCTGCTCGGTGAGCCCAGCTCGAAGCTCGGCCAGCGCCGCAGCACGCTCGGCCCGGCCCACGTCTCGGATGGCGTCGGCGTAGACGGCGTGCCAGCGGGCCTCCACCTCGGCGGCGGAGGTCACGGGCAGAGGTCCCGCTCGGCGAGGGTGGTCGAGTCGGCGCCGGTGGCGTCGAGCACGGCGCAGAGCTTGCGGTCGAGGTTGGTCTGTTGGGCCGGGGCGGTGCAGGAGCCGAGCGCCGCCCCGAAGCAGACCGTGGCGGCCAGGGCCAGGCAGAGCGTAACCGGAGCTGAGCGGCGAGGCTCGTCCACCCAGGAAGCCGAAGCCCCGAAGAGCACGGTGAACACGATGGCCAGGAACACCCAAGCAAGCCAGCCCATCACGCGGCCCCCACCAGCTCGGCGGCCATGTGGTCGAGCACCGAGACCATGGCGGTCTTGACCGGCACATCGGCCAGGCGGCCGAAGGTGTCGACCTCGTCGGCGGCGGCGAGGAAGGCGTCGAGCGCCGAGGCGGCGTCCCGGCGCAGGGCGTGGGCGGTGGTCTCGGTGATGGCGCCCGTCGAGTCCTGGGAGAGGGCGGGCAGGTGCCCGACCCCCTGGGAGCCGAGCGCCACGGTGACCACCCAGCCCTTGGCGTCGGGGCGGTCGTCCTTGGCCACCGTCGAGCACTTGGCCACCCGCTTGGCGAGCGACCCCTTGGGCTTGTAGCGGTTTGTTGCCATTTCATGTACCTCTGTGATTGGCTATGAAGTATTGCACCTTCTGGCGTGCATCGAGCGCCGAGGCGGCGTTGCCGGACTGGAGCTTGGTCTTGACCCTCCGGCCCGACGGCTCCTTGAGCAGCCAGACCGTCCAGCGGTAGCGGCGGGCCGTAGCGAAGCCTGCGTCCCAGACCATGAAGGCGTAGCGGTTGCCGGCCAGCTCCGTCCAGGGCGTCACCACCTCCCAGCGGCGGACCTTGGCTCCGGCCCGGCCGATCACGGCTGGCCCTCGGGAGGTGGCACCAGCCAGGTGATGCCGGCCCGGATGTCGGGGATGCCGATGGGGTTGGCTCCATCGTTGGTGAGCCACGACTCGGCCACTACCCAGACCTCGGCGGCATAGTCACCAGGATCGGCGTCCTCGCCCCAGACCTCGGCCATCAGAGTGAAGAACCACGGACCGGGGTGGCAGGACCCCCGGAAGATGAGGTCACGACGGATGTCGGAGATGTGGTCCCAGCCATGGACCCCCAGCCAGGCACGAGCAGCGGCATCGGACGGCGGTGTGGGTTCCTCGGGGGCGGGAGCCTCGGGGTACTGGGAGAGCAGCACCCGAGCGAGCGCCACCAAGACCTCGTCGGCGTCCTGCTCGGGCTCGGAGGCTTCCCAGCCGGTGAAGAGGGCGATGACGGCGTCTCGGAACTGCTCGACACCAGCCGGACCGAGGTAGTCGGCGGGGAGCGACTTCGCCAGCTCGTCCAGGTGGCCATGAGCCTCAGCAGCCCAGGTGTGGCGGAGGGTGGCCGAGTCGACGGGCTGTGCCAGCCGGTCGAGCGCCGAGCGGATCGAGGCTACGCGGTCTGCGTTGGTCACGAGCATGGGAGAGGTTCTACGGACGGAGGCTGAGCAGGTGCTCACCCCTGGCGGTGCGGACCCAGCGGGCGGGGCGCCGGCCACCGTCGGAGTCCACCAGGGCTGGACGGGCAAGGCCGGCGAGGGTGAAGCCGGCCGAGGTGGCGTCGTCGGCCCACCCGAGAGCTGCCAGCGCAGGAGCGGCGTCGGCCGCAGCTCGGGAGATGTCGGCGGTGGTGGCTGGCTCGGCGCCGGCCGGGGGCGTAGCGGCGAGAGCCTCCCACTCCTTGAGCCCGAAGCTCGCCACCAGGTTGTTGGCGACGACGGGGTGTAGCGGGGTGAGGTCGGTCACGGTCGGGCCATGGTGGTGAGCGCCGCCACCACCTCGCCCCGACTCCAGCCCAGCACGTAGACGTCGTAGTAGGCGTGCGCCGGAGAGGAACCGGCCACGAGCCGGAAGCGATCGGGAGAGCCGGCAGGCTCCACCCGTGCCGAGGTCGGGATGCCGAGGTGGCGGAGCTGGGAGACGAGAGCGAAGCGCTTGTCGTGGTACCACTCGCCGGGGCCTCCCACGTTGCGCCCGGAGACCACGAGCTTGGCCCGGTGGCGCTGCTTGGCCAGGGGGTTGCGGTTCCGCATGTAGGTGACGGTGAGGATGGGTGAGGGCATCGGGTGGTCTCCTAGCTCCAGGTGGCGTGGTCGTGCGGGCAGGTGCTCACGCTCGGACCTCCCGGTAGTTCGAGCACCAGTCGGTCTCGTTGACGACGGGGTAGCGAGGGATGTTGACGGCCTCGGCGATCACCTCTAGGTCGTGGTGAGCGTCCTCCAGCTCCTCCCAGGCGGTCTCCAGGGCGGGATCGGTCGGGTAGATGGCGTCGGGCAGCTCCGGCACGGTGGTGTCGAACTGAGGGGAGGGCGGATCGAGGTGGCACTCCATCACCGGGCCGGCGTCTCGTACGGCGGTGTCGGCCCAGGAGCAGGTCCCGCAGGAGCGGCGAGGCTCGGGGCCTTGGAGCAGGGCGAGGGCGGCGGGGATGAGCCTCACAGTGGTGCCTCGGTGATGGTGGGAGCCGGGGGAGGTTCGGGGAGGTGACCCGTGCAGCCGCAGGGCGCAGACTCGATGCGGCGCCCGGAGAGGTAGTCGGCGATGTCAGAGCGGCGGAAGCGCAGGGAGCGCTTGCCCACCCGGTAGGCGGGGAGCTGACCGGCTCGGACGATGCGGCGTACCGAGTCGGGGTGGATGGAGAGGTAGCTGGCCACCCCCTCCAGGTCGAGCAGGGCCGGGAGGTCGGGCGTGTCGAGAGCCTCGGAAGCTGCGCGCCAGGCGTCGGCCACGGGGTCCGGGGATGGCTCCACGACGGCGAGGCTAGAGCGGGAGCCTCGCCGGTAGGTGGATGCAGGAGCGGACATCGTGGCTCGGAGTGAAGCGAGAGGTACTGCCGGTAGAAGATGCTCCGCCCCACCCGGCGCCGGTTGGAGGTGGGGAGGTGCCGAGGGGGGCGGAGCGTTGAGGGGAGCGCCAAGCCGGCCCGAGAGGGGCAAGGGCCTAGGAGCTTGGCGGGCTCCCCCGATCTAGGTGGTGGATCGCAGGCGGGCAGCGGCGTTGCGGAGGGCCTTGCGGATGGAGTTGCGGGCGGCGGTCTCGGAGCGGCCTGGGCGGCGCTGGGCGATGGTCTCCAGAGCCAGCTCTACCCCCTCGGCGAGCACCAGGGCTTCGGAGGGGGTGAGGTCGATGGCGACTCGGGTGCCCTTGGCCCAGGGCGTGGCCCGAGCGTTGAGGTGACGGAGCCGCTGGCGGAGCGGGGCCTCCCCCGGCCGGCGCCGGCGTCCCCAGTCGGTGTCGAGCACCTCCTCGGCCACCAGACCCGAGAACGAGTAGTTGGCGGTGCGGGGCGGCGTCATGACGCAGGTACTACGTGAGCGTGGTCGGTGAGGTGTCCAACGACCTCTCCGTCGAGCACGAGGTCGGCCACCACGTGTTCCCAGCGGGGCCGTTCGTGAGGGTGGTAGGGGATCGACACCCCAGGGAGGCGGGAGCCGCCGTTGGCGGGCTTGACCGGCACGACGTCGAACATGCCGGCGAGGTAGTCGGCCTGCACCTCGCCCCGCCGGCGCCACCAGGCGGCCTCAGCCTCCAGCTCGGCGACGTGGGTAGAGGCATCGGGCATGGAGTAGCCACGGCTCTGACGGTGCACCTCATCCCAGAGCCGGCCGAAGCCGTAGCGAGCCACGGCGGGGAGCAGCTCGGCCGATGCGGCCTTGCTGGCGGCCTCGGTGAGCGACTTCCACGGCGAGAGGTCGGTCTCTCGACGCTGGACCCGAAGCCAGAGCGGTTCGCCCTTCATGGCCACCCGCTCGGAGACTGTTACGAAGAGCGCCATGTAGCGGCACCGGTGCAGGGTCTTGGTCTCGGGGTCGGGTAGTTCGAGCTGCCAGCAGACCTGGCGCCGCCCGTACTCGAAGCTGGCCGAGGTCCGGGCTCCGTCAAGCCAGGGCGGAGCGGTGAAGGTGGCTGTCAGCGTGCTCACCAGCCGCCCCGATCGTTCCAGACGTCCTGCTGGGTAGCCCAGAGGGCTCGTGCCTCGGCCACGGCGCCGGCAGGCGTGGTGGCCCCGCGGGAGTCGAGGTACTCGGCCAGCTCGGCGTCGGTCATGCACTCGTCCACGCTGGAACAAGAGCCTCGGCCGACCTGCTCGTCTGCACGGACGGCGTCCACTCGGAGGTCGGTGCTCATGCCTGCTCCAAGAGGGCGGCGTCGAGCCTCTGGAGGCGGCAGGCGGCGGCGGTGGTGTAGCTGGCCCGGAAGGCTCGGGCGGCCATCTCGTCGGAGGTGGCGAGCTGGCCCCACACCTCCCGGCACACCTTGGCCAGGTCGGCAACGTCGGCGTGGCACGGGGCGGCGGCGAACTTGGCGGCCACCTCGCTGAGGAACGTGGACGACACCTGCACGGCGGGGCGGATCGTGAAGGCCACGCCCGTATCGGCCAGGTGGTCCTTGGCCCACTCCTCGGCAAGCCGCTCGGTGGCGAAGCCACGTTGCGGGAACTGCCCGAGCGGGAAGACGGTGTAGGTGGTGATGAGGGCTTCCATGGGGGCCACCCTAGCCGATAGCTTGCGAATCCGCAAGTCCTCCGCCGAGAACGGCGGCGAGGTCGACGGTAGATGACGATGTGGTCGACGGGTGCGGACCGTGCGTTGCCGCCGGCCGGACCCCCAGGGCGTCGGCGAGCAGGGCGGTCACCACCGCCACCGAGCCCGTCGGCCCGAGCGGGTCCGACGCCAGACGGGAACGGGCCTCCCACAGAGCCACCAGGGCGGCCACGATCGTCCGCTCGGAGCCGCTCGACGCTGAGAGCTGGCCGGCAAGCACGTCCACCACCTCATCGAGCAGTCGGAGAGGCTCGCCGGTCGATGCCGTGTAGGCGTTGGCGATGCCCATGGCCCCGCCGAGGTCCCCGGAGCGCAGGGCGGCCAGGTAGGCGGGGGCGGCCACGCCAGAGCCGTGGAGGGCCTCGTAGGTGGCCACGGTGACCGGGCCGGCGAGCCGGAGCTGATCGAGCCCGACCACGGCTGAGCGGACGCCACCGCGGGCGTCTCGGGCCACCAGGCGCAGGGCGTCCAGCTCGGCGCCGATCTGCTCGGCCTGGCAGATGGCCACCAGGCGGGCGAGGACGTCGTCGGCGCCCACCGCCCGGAAGGGCAGCGCAACGCATCGGCTCACCACGGCGTCGGGCACCTTGGCCAGCTCGGTAGTCACCAGCACCCAGGTCGTGGCCGGTGTGGGCTCCTCCAGGGCCTTGAGCAGGGCCTTCCAGGCAGCGTCGGAGAGGGCGTGGCACTCGTCCAACACGAAGGTGCGGTGCAGCGTCGGAGACCGGTAGGTGGCCTGGTGGGTCAGCTCTCGGATGGCGTCCACCCCCGTGTTGGTGGCGGCGTCCACCTCCACGATCGACCGAGGCTCGAAGTCGTAGCCCGTCGGAGCGTTGAGGGCGGCGGCGAACATGCGAGCCGTGGAGGTCTTGCCCGTGCCAGAAGGGCCGGAGAAGAGCCACCCGGCCGGCGCCGCTCTGCCCGCCCGGTGGTTGGCCACCGTGGCAGAGAGGATGCGGACGACGTGCGGTTGGCCAGCCAGGTGCTCGAACTCCCGAGGTCGATGCGCCAGGGCGAGAGGCTGGGGCCGGTCGGTCACACCCAGTACCCGCCGGCCACAGCGGCAGCGACCACTAGGGCCTCCGGCGGCACCGTGGTGGGAACCACGGTGCCGTCGTCGTCTGGTGCATCCCCTAGCACGACGACGGTTCCAGCCAGTTGGATGGGGATGGAGCCAGCTAAGGAGGAGAAGTGGTGGAACCACATGGCGGTGTAGTTGCGGTCGAGCCCGACCGAATCCTCGTTGACCCAGAGGGAGTAGCCGGGGGTGCAAGCCACCCGCTCCACGTAGCCGCCGACCCGAGCCTGTAGCCACGCCAGGTGAGCGGCGTCGGTGAGCGGCATGGGCTCCAGGGCCATGCCCCCGTCCGGTCCGATGACGAGGGCATGGCCGACGGCTGGAGTCACCACGGGAGCCGGCCCCGGAGCCACTTGGCGCCGGCCCGGCGCTGCTCCATGGTGAGGGCCGAGGGAGCGATCCGACGAGCCGAACCATGCGACTCCCGCTCGGCGTTGTTGGCGGCGTCCATGCTGGTGAAGGTCAACAGCTCGCCATCGGCCCGGAGGCAGTAGAAGGGCTCGGCTCCGACGAACTCCCAGTCCTCGTTACGCCACCGGGCGACGTTGACGGCGTTCTCCCACTCGATGCCCTCGGCCCGAGCGAGGGCCTGGAGGTCGGTGAGGAGCTTGCACAGCGCCCCTCCCTCGTCCCGCCACCCGGCCCCGGCGTAGGCCGAGAGGACGGCCTCGGCTCGCTGGGCGGCGAAGGTTGCTTCGGTTGCGGTGGTGGTCACGCTGCCTCCTTGAGACGGTCGATGAGCTTGGAGATGTCGGCCCGGTTCATGTCGGCGAGCCAGTTGGTGACCGAGCCCGAGCGCTGGCGCATCGTGGCTCCGAGCCGGGAGTAGCTGGCGTTCATGTAGCGGGTGTCGTACCCGGCCGCCTTGAGGAGGGCGAGTGCGTAGTTGATCTGCTTCTGAGTGGCTTCCATGGAGACCACTCTAGCCGAGGACTTGCGGGAACGCAAGCCCTTGTTCGCACATTTCTCCGAGGTTCTAGATGTGAAACCCCCCTCTAGTTGTACGATGTATCGGTAGCGAGGCGGTTCTAGAGGTCCTCCGGCCCTATCCGGGTGACCACGGTGCGGTCCCCTGGCTTGGACACCCGGTAAATGACGTCAGCGTGAGCGGCCTGGGCGGGGGCGTGGGTGATGAGCACGACCTGCAATCCAGCGTCGTCGGTGAGCACCCGCAGGAGCTTGGCCAGAGCGTTGTGGTGGTCCGCTGAGACCATCCCGAAGGTCTCGTCCAGCACCAGGAGCCGGCGGCGCCCGGCCGCCCCCAGGGCCAGCACGACGACTCGCAGCACGAACCCCACGATGCTGGCGAGTCCACCCCCCTGGGCATCGAGCAGCCCGTGACGGCTGCCGTCGGCGGCCTCCAGCCAGAAGCGAACTGCCGCAGCTCCCCGCTCGTTGCCCAACTCCACGGCCAACGATCCGACCTCGGGGCCGAAGACGGCGTGCAGCCCACGGGTGGCGAGCTGCTCGATGTGGGTGCGGAGCTGCTCGTGCTCGGCGTCGTGGTAGCTCTCGAAGAGCTGGCCCACCGCAGCATCGAGGGCGGCGGCCTCGTTGGCGGCGGCGGCCTCGTTGGTGGCCGAGGTCAGGGCTTCGGTGAGTGCGGCGGCCTCGCCCACCCGCTGGAGGTAGACCGTCCGCCGGGCTTCGTAGATCGTGGCCAGCTCGGCGTAGGTGGTCATCGTCAAGACCAGGTGGCGAGCGGGGCCAAGGTGATAGACACCGGCGCCAACTCCTTGAGCACCCGGACGGTAAGCAACCCGTCGGATCGCTGAGCGAGGAGAAGATCACCTTGGGCCGGGCGCAGAGCGGCGAGGATCGTTGCTGCTGACACGACGACGTCGACCTTGGTGGTGTCAGCGCCGACGGCGGAGAACGGCTGGGACGAGGACTCGTCCTGAGCCTCCACCACGGTGCCCTCGGGGCCGACGACGATGCGGACAACGGAGTGGAGGGCCGAAGCCCGCTCGACGGCTCCTCGCAGCTCAGATGCGTCCACCAGCACCCCCGGAATGGGGTGGGTGAAGAAGTGCGAGAGGTCTTCCACCGGGCGATCGAGCCGGGGGAAGTGAGCCCGCAACCGTGCGGGCCACTCCACTGAGGTCCACCAATCCGAGGTCGACCACGTCGTCGGCGAAGTCCCCCCGATGAAGTTGGTCAGGCGCCAGTAGATGGCGATGCTGCCCCCTCCCAGCACGTAGGCGGGCGGGGCCTCGTCGTGAGCGCCCACTCGCACGGCGGACGAGTAGGTCCCGGTGCTCGCCCACGAGAGCCCCGGACCGAACTGGAGGCTGTCGTCGGACGGAAGCGCCGTCAAGAACCGCATGGCCTTGGCGCTGGCAGCCCACTCGACGTCGGTGGCGTCGCCGCCCTGGGCCGGCTCGTCGGGCAGGGCGGTGGTGAGCTGAGGCAGCACCCAGGAGCCGATCGGCCCGACCTCCCCCTCGGCCAGGACCGTCACCATGCCCCCTCGGCCAGAGGTGAGCGTGAAGGTTCGGACGTTGGCCGACTTGGTGGCATCGGCGATGGCGGACAGAGCCCGTGACGAGATGAGCACCGACTCGACGGCATCTCCCCCGGTCGGCCACCAGAGGTGGGCGTGGGGTGTCAGCGCTCGGCCGGAAGCTCCGTCCAGGCGAACGGGGGTGTCCTCCCCCAGGACGCGGGCCACAGAGTCGGAACGGCGGAACGCAGCGGCCGAGAGCGTGATGGTGCTCACGCCAGACCTAGAGCCTGCTCAGCCAGGGTGAGGGCCTCTTCGGCGGCGGCCTCGGCCTTGGCCACCCTGGCGGCCAGCTCCTCCAAGCTCGACACCTCGGCGGCGGCGAGCTGCTGGGCGAGCACCTCGGCCGCCCGAGCACGCTCGGACTCGGCCACGGCGATGCGCTGGCGCGCCTGCTCGGCGGCGGTGCGGATGGCTTGGACTCGCTCAACGTCGACCAAGGCCGACCCTCCCTCGTGTTACGTGCCCGTAGGTAGCTGACCAGCTCGGGCAGATGGCTCGGGCCTCGCACCGAGAGCAGTACCACCCTGGCGAGGGCGTCGGCTCGGTGGTGTGCATGGCCCCAACGATGCGGCGGACCCGTGCTAGCTGGGCCTGGGTGTGTTCTACGGTGATCGGCACCAACTCGGTCTCGGGGCGCACCGCCGGCCGGAGCGGGACGGCGAACCACCGGCGCACGTGGGCGAAGGCGGGGTCGGTGGCCACCACCGCCACGTACCAATGTGCTTGGGCGGGGTCGTAGCTCTTCCCGCTCTTCTGCTCGATGAGGTAACCGACATCGCCCACCGTGGCCACGATGTCCGGCTGGGCGTACATCCCGGCCCGGTCCTCATGCGGTTCGAGCCGGCGCCGGAACCGCTGCTCGATGAGCAGGTGGGCGACCTCGGCGAGGCGGAGACCCTGGTACTGCTGCTCCAGCACGAGCGCCACAGCGTGGGCGCGCTCGTAGGACGCCTGGCGTTCTCCGTGGCCCCAGGTGACGGTCCCCGCCCCGGCCACCACGTCTTCCTCGGTGACCCACGCTGGGCCGATCAGCTCGGCCATCGGCGTCGTTCCCCGGAGAGCAAGCCAGCGCTCGGCGGCGGTGTGTACCACCCGCCCGACGAAGAAGGGCTTCTCGTCGGTGGCCCGGCCCACCTGCTTGGTCCGGTGCGCCCACGCCAGGGTGGGGCAGTCCTCCCACCGCTTGGCCATGGTCCAGCTCAGCCAGATGACCTCGTCGGTCATAGGTCCGAGAGGATGGCGACCGCTCGGGCGGTGACCTTCGCCGGCACGTCTTGGCGCCGTGCGATGTCGTCCATGAGCCCCTCTCGGGAAAGCCCAACGAGCTGGTGAGAACCGAGGGCGGCGGCGAAGTCGGTGATGGCCTGGGCGTCGGCCTGCTCGGCGGCTCGCTCAGCCCAGCGAAACACCTCGGCGGCGGGGCGGACGTTGCGGATGGGGATGACCCTGGCCTCGGTAGCCACCGGAGACGTGGTGAGCTTGACCCAAGCGGGCTCGTGGCCGGCCTCGGTGACCGACCCTCGGGAGATGGCCCCGGTGGCCACCACGAGCTTGCCGTCGGGACGGTGCCAGCTCCTCGGCTGGTCGTGCTGGTGCCCGTAGATGATGGCTCGGGTCCGCTCGGCCAGCTCGATGTTGACGGGGTCGTAGGTGGCCCACGGTCGGGTGGTCGGGTCGATGGGGGCGTGGGCGAAGACGAGGTCGACGTCGTGGGTGAAGAGCACCGCTGGGTCCTCGGCGGCGTCGCAGACCGAGCCCGCCCCAGGGACGGCCATGTAGGTGGTGTGCTCGGGGAGGTCTCCCGGCACCGGCCCGAAGGGGTGGTGCGTGCCGGTGGCCAGGGTCACGGCGGGGTGGTGGCCGAGGATGGCCAACGGCTGGCGGTCGAGCGATTGGATCGACCCGTCGGCCAGGTCGTGGTTGCCGGGGACGATGACCACCTCGGCGCCGTGAGCCGAGAGGCGGTCGAGCCAGCCCCACAGCCAGAGCACGAGGCTTGGTGGGTTGTGGGCGGCGTTCTTGCGGTGGAAGACGTCGCCGATGAGTACCCAGGCGTCGATGCCGGTGGCGTGGCTGGCCACCTCGTCCAGCTTGGCTTGCACGTCGGTGAGGTAGTGCTCGTCTCGGCGCCCCGGCGGGGTGGTCGAGAGGTGGATGTCGCCGATGATGCCGATGGTGGTCACGAGCGCTCCAGGTGCACACCGGCAGTACCGCAGAGCGGGCAGGTGTCGACCTCGGCCAGCTCGGCTTCGGCCAGGGCGAGCGCCGCCGTGATGGTCTCCACCTCGGCGTCGATGCGGGCCATCGTTGCTGCGGCCTCGGCGGCCTCGTCGTGGCGCACCGAGAGAACGTGCGCCCGAGCGGCGGCGTGCTCAACGGCGGCCACGTCGGGCGGGGCGGGCGGAAGCGGGGTGGTGAGCCGTTCGTGAGCTTCCTGGGCACGAGCGAGCACACCGGCCCAAGCCACCACGTCGGTGGTGGCCATCACGAGGAGCGATTCGGCGTGGTCCACGTCGACGGCCAACGGCGGGGCGGACGCCAGGGCCTCGGAGCGGGCAAAGGTGACGGCGGCCTCGGTGGCGGTGGCGTGGGCCGATCGAAGGTCGGCGGCGGCGCTGGCGGTACGGCGTGCCTCGGCGAGCGCAGCGGCGGCGGTCTCCAAGGCTCGGTTCTCGCCGGGGAGGTCAGCGAACTCGCCGAGCTTGGCGGTGAGGGCGTCGGCCTGGCGCTGGCGGTCCTCGCCGATGGTGGCCTGGCGCCGGGAGGTCGTGCGGGCCACCTTGGCGGCGTCGAAGAGGACGTTGGCGTTGGTGAGGTCCCCCAGGATGCGAGCGGCCTGGCTCGGCGTCTCGGCTAGCAGGAAGGGTCGGTCGAACTGGTCGGCGAAGGACGTGTTGGCTCCGATCCTGAGCACGGCGTCAGCCTCGGGGGTGATCGTCGGCCCCGGCTTGTCCTGGCGGACGGCGGGGCCTCCGCCGGCATCGACGGTGTAGGCGTTGGTGCCCGAGCCCTTCTCCCAGATGACGGTCTCGCCGGCATCGGTGGAGACCTCCACCCGCATGGTCTTGGCTCCGGTGCGGAGCCGGCCGGCGGGGGCGGCGTTGGTGACGACGGCCTCTAGGGCTCGGCGGACCGCTGACTTGCCGCTGTTGCTCGGGCCGACCAGCACGGTGAGCGGGCCTAGCTCCAGGTCGACATCGGCGAGAGATTGGAAGTCGGTGACGGCCAAGCGGGTGAGCATCGTCACCCCTCGGGGATGGCCACGGGGATGGAAGCACCGGGGAGCACGGCCACCTCGTTGGCGGCCTGCTCCACGGCGGGATCGGGGCGCCCACCGATGGTGAGCACGAACGTGGGCTTGCCCTCCATCGACTTCACCTCGGCGGCCACGAGGATGGACTGAGGGCGCCCGTTGACGAGCAAGACGGGCATCGGGGTCGACACCCCCGAAGAGCCCGCCCCCGCGATGAAGGCGGACATCTCCTCGGGGGAGCCAAACTCCATGACGTAGCGGGGCATGGGGGAGGTTCTACGAGCGCTAGAGCGGCATCGGACGCTGGCAGCTCTCGCAGGTGGTCTGCGCGTGGACGGCGACCTCTCCCGCCGTCCGCATGAGGGCGTAGCGCTGGCCATCGGTGACCGAGAGCGAGTGCTGAGCTGCTCGGGTCATGGCCTGGACGATGCCGTACATCGTGCCGTCGGCCTCTTCCACGAGGGCCTCGTGGATGGCGGTGCGGGCGGTGGCCGGCAGGGAGAACCGCTCGAAGAGGTCAGCCATGGTGGTGGCGAGGTGGGCGTCGTCCACCGGGTGGGTGGTGAGGTGGGTGAGCCGCTCGAACTCGTCGTCGGTCGGTCCTCCGAGCAGGTGCTCGCAGGAGGTGTGCAGCCATTCCACCATCCGATCGAGCGGACCCTCCGCGTCGTCGTCTCCCCCGGCGCCGCCCATGCGGAAGCGCGTCGAGCCGGCGGGGGAGACCATGCCGTTGGCGCAGAGCACCCGGTGGGTGTAGACGGCAAGCTCGGTCCGGCCCTTGCCGAGGAGCGAACCGGTGAAGTAGAGCCCGCCGAGGGTGCGGTCTCCCTCCCGAGCGTCCACGAACCGCTCGGACTGGCCGGGGTTCACGGTGACCGAGAAGTGTGTCTCGTCCAGCCCGTGCGAGAAGTCGGTGACGATCACGTGCTCCTTGCCGCCGTAGGTGCCGACGGCGTCGGCCATGGCGTCGAGGATCACGAGCGGATCGAAGAGCAGAGCGGTCGGCTTGGTGAACTGCCGGAGGTTGCCCTCCCCATCGACCAGCGCCTTGAAGTCCCCCTCGCGGTTGTCCCAGAAGAAGTTCAGGGCGTCGATGACGAGGTGGATGGGCCACCGCTCGAAGAGGGCCTGGGAGGCGCCGGGAAGGCGGAGCACCGCCGAGAGGGCGGCCTCGTTGGAGAGCGGGTAGCGCTCCCCGCCGAGGATGAGGGCCACCACCCCTGCCCCGTCGTCGGCTCCCGGCTCGTAGACGAAGTCGTGGCTGCCCCCCTGGTAGGGGTGGACAATCTCGGCGAGACCCGAGGTGGTGGACAGAGCGGTGCGGGCATCGGTGAGGGTGAGCATGGTTACTCCTACGAGGTCGGAAGGGTGATGTCGTCGGGGACGGCGGGGAGCGGGTGCTCGTCCAGGGGATCGGGCACCGGAGGGCGGTCCTGCACGTAGGTGGCGACCGAGGCCAGGCGGTCTACCACCATGTCGGTGAGCGCCGCCCGGATGCCAGGGCGCTGGCGGAGCAGCTCGGCGGCGATGTCGTCGCCGGAGTGGCCACCGGTGGCGGCCACGGTGAAGGGCTGACCATCGCCAGAGAGCGTGCCGGGGAAGGTCCAGGTCCCACGATCACGCTGCACCAGTCCGTGCACGAGGGCGAAGTCGAGAAGGTTCTGAGCGAGGTCGAAGCCGACCCCATCGCGGAGCTGGAGGCGGATGCGGCGCCACGGCGGCGGGGCCACCTTGTTCTTGGTGACCTTGAGCCAGACGTGCTTGCCCACCTCGGTCTTGGAGACCTCGTTGGTGACGGGGTCGTAGCGCTCGGCCTTGATCGAGCTGGAGACCTCGTACTCGACGCGGAGCGACGCGTAGAACTTGATCCCTCGGCCGCCAGGCGTGCGGGTCTTGGGGCGCATCGCCGCTACGCCCGGCGGAACGAAGCCGCCCGACATGTCGATGTTGTCTCTGATCTGATTGACCAGCACGAGCGTGGCCCCGGTGGCGGCCAGCATGGGGATGAGCTGGCGCAGGTTGTCAGACCAGATGCGGGCCTTCTCCATCCCAGTGGTGCGCTGCTCGGCGCTGACGTCGGCCAGCTCGGAGCGGGAGCGGCACGCGGCCACCGAGTCGACCACCGCCAGGGCGAACGGAGCCTTGGCGTAGGCGGCGGGGTCGAGCGCTCGCTTGAGCGTCTCCAGGTAGTCCTCCAGGGTGAGGATGTCCTCGGGTGCATGGAGGCGGAGCCCGTGCTGGTCGAGCCCGAGCGAGCGGGCGTAGAGCGGGTCGAAGGCGTCCTCCATGTCGGCGTAGAGCGAGGGCACGCCCTCGGTGCGCCAGACGTGGGAGGCGGTCTGGAGGGCCAGCGTGGACTTGCCGCTCGACTCGGGACCGTAGGTCTCCACCACCCGGCCCTTGGGCAGCCCGCCGATGCCGGAGATGTAGTCCAGCAGCACGTTGCCTGAGGACCATGCTTGGACCTCGTGGCCGGGCTCGTCCCAGGAGACGAAGGAAGGGGTCTTGCGAGGAGCCACGATCAGCGCTTCTTCTTCGGTGGGGAGTAGGGCACGGTCGGCGGGACCAGGGTGCCGGCGAACGGACCGCTGCCGAGGGCCACGGTAGGCCACTGCACCCGGACCAGAGCGTCTAGGTGCGCCTGGGGCATGGTCACCTCGGTCGGGGCGCCGTAGGCGGCGAGCCCCATCTGTCGGAGCAACCAGGCGTCCACCTCGTCGTTGGTGGGCAGCGTGTGACCGAGGCGGGCGGCCACGGACTGGAGGACGTCGTCCTTGGCAGCGTTGGCCCGTCCGGTGGCGTACTTGGCCCGGAGGCCAGGGCTGACCGCTACCCACGCCCACCGCCCTTCCAGGGCGTCTCGAAGCAGGGCTCCCAGCTCACCAGCCGAGACCGCTTGGTGGTGTTGGTTGTAGGCGTAGTCCTCCACGACGACGAGGTCGACGGCGTGGTCGGTGGCCAGCTCCACCATGCGGTCTCGGATCGAGCGCTGGCGCCGGAGCCGCTCCCGCTCGGAGTCCATGCCGACGATCTTGGGCGTCGGTCGAGTGGCCAACGCGGTGGTGCCTGCATCGGTGGCGAAGCCGGCGTTGGTCATGGACTGGTCGACCCCCAGGACCCTCAGCACGGCGGTAGGACGAGGGCTCCGGCCCGGACGAGGCGGGCAAGCACCACGAAGGTGACGGCCAGCGTGTGGTGGAGGAGGTCGTCAGCGGGCACGTTGATGCCGGCCAGGTTGAGCGAGAGGGCGAAGGTCTCGTTCTGCTGGGCAACGACGTCGGCGAGCACGGGGAGCTGAGGGCGGAGCCAACCGAGGAGAGCAGCCAGCTCGGCCACCGAATCGCCGGGGGTGCCTCCCTCTTGGCGGAGACCGAGCTGGTCCATCTCTGCCAAGAGGGAGGTCATGAGAGCGTCGTAGTCCACAGACGACGTCCCAAGCCCTGAGCTTAGGCCGGGGGTGCCGGCGGGGGCGGCGTGGCCATGAGGGCGGCGAGGTCGACCGGGGCCTGAGCGGCGGGAGCCGACGGAGCACCGGGAGCCGGCACCGCTCCGGTCGGCATGGCCGGGAGACCAGGCGCCGGGGGAGCGGCCGGCGGCGGGGCCTGGGGGGCCTGGAAGGCCGGAGCGGTCAGGTCAGGCACCTGGGGCACCGGAGCCGCCGGGAGACCCGGAGCAGGAGCAGGAGCGGCCACCGGCGGGGCCTGGGGAGCCGGGAGGTCGGGGACCGGCGGGACGGCCATGGCGGCCGGCGGAGGGGTCGGCGGCATCGGCGGGGGGACCATGCCGGGAGCCGGCGGGACCTGGGCGACCGTCGCCGGAGCATCGAAGGGGCCGGCGGCGGGGTACATGGTGGCCGGCGCCGGCATCTGGGGCACCGTGACCTGAGCCGGCGGGGCGGTCATCGCCGGGAACTGCTGGCCCATGCCCGGCGGCATACCGGGGATAGCCGGAGCCTGGTAGGTCACCGCGGCGGCGGGGGAGACCTCGGCCACCTTGGCGAGCACCTCATCGTCGTTGGTGGGGGTGCGCCCGATGATGCGCTCCAACTCCTCGCCGGGGACGAACTGGCTCTGGAGCACCGACGCCACGATCTGCTGCCACTCGGGCGAGGCCATGAAGCCCACCTCGGGCATCGGGTTCACCTGCCAGCTCTTGAAGTTGAGGTTGTCGCACACCAGCATGAGGTCCCGCTGACGGAGGTCCCCCCAGTTGGTCTGGGTCTCCACGAGCGTCCGGTACTGCTTGTCGGAGAACTGCCAGACGACGAGCTGGCAGGTGAAGGGCTGGAGGATCGAGCCGTCCGGGCTCGTGGCGTAGCGGAGCGCCTGCACGATGAACTTGCGGGTGGGCTTGCTCACGAGGTGGCTCTGAGGTCCGCCGTCTCGGTGGATGCGGCAGAGGACGCAAGCCTCGGGGTCGACGTTGCTGGCCTTGAGCACCTCGGGCCGGCCCTGGCAAAGCCAGTTGCCACCCCAGGCGGGCTCCGGCTGGCCCTCGCGCTGAGCCTTCTTCCCACCGATGCCGTGGGCGTACTCGCAGCGGATCGAGTCGGGGTCGGGCAGCCAGATGCGAGCGCGCTCGTTGGCCACCTTGGGGTCCAGGCGCGGGAGGTCGAAGACGCTGGGGCCTCCGGTGTCGGACGTGGTGCCAACCTGCATGGCGGTGTTCTCCTGGTGGGTCTAGGTGAGGGAGGTTCTACGAGAGCCGGGCTACAGCTCGCCGATCTGCACGGCGATGTCGATAGCTCGGAGCTGGGCACGGAGGTCGGAGCGCTCATCCCGCAGGGAGTAGAGAGTCTGGCGCACCGAGGCGGCGAACGCATCGACCGACGGAGAGAGCTGGGCGAGGCGGCGGCGCCGGAGCGTCCAGGGCATGGCCTTGGTGTCGTGGCCGATGCGCCGCTCATCGGCGGCCATCCCACGGGCGGCCATGGTGGACACCTCGGCGGTGAGGCGGTCGGCCACCACGTCGTCCCAGCCGGCGTCGATGATGACCCGAGCCGTCGAGCAGAGGGCCTGCACGTGAGCGGCCGAGGCTGCCCAAGCGTCGAAGGTGGCGGTAGCGGTGGCGAGGACGTTGAGCCTCTCGGAGACGGCAGCGAGACCCTGGCGGGACCACTCCACCCGGTAGAGCGGGGGCCTCTCGGGGAGCTGGGAGGACCCCACCCAGGAGCCGACCTCGGCGAGGATGGCGTCGGCTCGGGCGAGCTGCTCGTCGTCGGGAGTCACGAGGTCGGCTGGCCGGCGGCGCCGAGCAAGGACACCGCCATCTGGTCGAGCTGCCAAGTCTGCTGGGTGTGGTCCTCAACGGTCATCGCCCCCGCCATGTAGCGCATGTCGAGCAGCCGGAGGCGGAGCTTGGTGGCGACGTAGAGGTTCCGTTGGCGGTCGGCCAACGGAGCGGACTCGGGGAACTCCGACCAGGGAGCCTCCACCGACGCCTTCTCCCAGACGTTGCCGGCACCCTCCCACGAGAGCCCCACGCGCGTGGTCGACACGTTCATGGTGATGGTCCTACGAGACCAGGGCGGCGGGGTCGTGCAGGTGGAAGCTCACCCAGCCGGTGGCGTCGGCGACGGCCTGGCGGTCAGCGGGGCCGAGGCTGGTGCCGTCGAGTACGTAGCTCGATGGTGAGCCCGCGGCGACGTTGGGCACCGTCAGCACCAGGGCGTCGAGACCGGGGCGGTTCTGCACCAGCGTCATGAGCGCTTGGAGTTGGGGGATGGTGACGTCCTCGGAGACGTCGAGGCGAACCGAGCGGCTGACCGAGGGGGGAGGGGCCAACTCGACGGTGGGAGCCGGAGGAGCAGGCTCGGGGTCCGAGACCTGCTCGACGGTGGGAGCCGGAGCCGTGTCCTCGGCCTCTTCGTCGCCCTTGAGCGAGCCCCACCCGCCGGCGCCGTGGACGAAGTCGGCGGTGATGGCCGGCCAACCAGGCTGCCAGTCCCAGGGGAACTCCACCACCGGTCGGACCGAGGTCTGGAAGTGGCCGACGTCGATGCTCTCGGGCACCTCAAAGGTGATCGAGTCGTGAGTCGTGAGCACCGTGCGGACCTCGGGGAAGTGCTCTCGGAGCCACGGTCCGAGCCTCACCAAGGTGATCTTGAGCAGGTCAGCAGCGGTGCCCTGCACGGGCATGTTGACGGCCTCTCGGAGAGCGGCGAAGAACATCTTGCGGGCGAGGCTGGAGTCGATGCCCTCGCCCCCGAAGTTCAGCCAGCGCTTGCGCCCGATGAGCGTCTCCACGTAGCGGTTCTTCTGGGCGTCGGCCTCCACCGACGCCTTCCAGGCGGCGGCCATCGGCATCCCCTCGTCGTAGAGAGCCATGAGCCGCTTGGCTTCCTCGGCCGGCACCCCCAACATGCCGGCCACTCGCTCCGGCCCGGCGCCGAACGCCTGGGCGTAGTTGAGGGTCTTGCCAATCGAGCGCTGCTTGCCGTCCACGCTCTCGGGAGGAACTCCGAACATGAGGGCGTAGGTCGCAACGTGGATGTCGGTGCCGGTGCGGAAGGTCTCCAGCAGCCCAGGGTCTTGGGAGAAGCCAGCGATGATCCGGTACTCGATCGCAGACCAGTCGATGTCCACGAAGTAGAAGCCCGGCCGAGGCACGAGCATGTCTCGGGTGTTGACCGACACCGGCTCCACCCCTGGGATGACGTGGGACCCGTCCTTGCGGGCGCCGATGTGCTGGCCCTTGGGGAGGTTCTGCACGTTGGGGTCCGAGCTGGCGGTGCGCCCGGTCTCGGCTCCGAACTGCTTGTAGTTCGGGTGGAGGATCGGGCGGCCATCCTCGGAGACGCAGTAGTCGGCGAAGGTGTCGAAGTAGGTTCCCTTGGCCTTGGCGGCCGCTCGGCACTCCAGCAGCCAGCCGAGCCAGTCCTCTTGCACCGAGAGGCGGGCGAGGACGGCCTCGTCCACGCTCGGGGCGCCCGACCCGGTGAGCTTGAGCGGGTGGAGCCCGAAGCCCCAGGGAGCCTCGGAGAAGAGCAGGGCGGCCAAGCTGGTGTTGCTCGTGAGCTTGACCGGCTCCTCCTCCCAGACCTCCTCGCCCTTGCGCCGGCGCCGCACCTTCACGATCGGCGGTCGGCCGAGCCGCTCGGCGAGGCGGGCCATGATGGCGGCCTCGCCCTCGGCGATGAACCGGGCCAGCTCGGCCGAGGACCGCTCGGCGTAGTCCTGGTCGAGGGCCACGCCACGGTCCTCCATCCACATGACCTCGGGGAAGAGCGCCATCTCCAGGTTGTAGGTGGTGCGGACGTTCCAGTGGTCGAGCAGCGGCGTCAGCCGCTCCACGAGCCCGAGCACGTCGTCGGCGTCGGCGGCGGCGTAGGGCGTGGCGGTGGCCACGTCGAGAGCGGCGAAGCGCTTCTTGGGCGCCGGGGTCTTCGGCGGGAAGAGGTCATCGAAGCCCGGCCGCTCCACCCCCAGGTACTTCTTGGCCAGAGGCTTGAGGCCACCGGCGGTAGCCCGGCCGGCCTCGGTGCGCTCGCCCACACAGAAGGCCATGAGCATCGTGTCGTGGGCCAGTCGGAACTCGGCGGGGCGGATGCCGGCCAGGCGGCAGACGAGCGGAGCATCGAAGTGCCCACCGTGCCAGACGGTCTGACCCGAGCGCACCAGACGGGCGAGCGCTGACCGCAGGTCGTCGGTCAACGGGCAGTTGGGTCCGTCGTCATGGGCCAGCGGGACGTAGATGGCGTGGCCCCAGCGCGCCGAGAGCGAGAGTCCCACCGCCACGTTGTGCCACCGCTGGAGGGCAGGGGCACCGCCCTTGCCGTCGGCCCCCATCGTCTCGGTGTCGGCCCCGATCAGCCCACCGCCGGCCAAGCCGGCGTCGATGTAGGCGACGACCTCGGTGGGATCGGTGAGGGCGTGGTACTCACCCATCGGCCAGAGACCGCAGCAGGTCTAGCTCCTCGTCGGTGAGCACCGGCTCGGCGTCAGCGTGGTCGCCGAGGGCCAAGACCTGCAAGACCTTGGTCAGGACGGCGGCCAGCTCGGCGAGAGGAGCCACGTCGGTCGGCTGCACGTTGACCACCACGTCGGCGTCGTGGCGCCCGGTGGCAAGCGGGTTGGCCACCCGCACCCGGATGGTGTCCGAGCCCTGGTCGTCGGCTCGCAACACCCGGTCCACGATGCCGGAAACCAGCACCGCAGCACCGGGCCGGTAGGGAGAGGATGAGGTCATGGGGGAGGTTCTACGAGCGCCGGACGAACGGCCGAACGAGGTCTCGCACGTCGGCCAGCGTAGCCAGCGGTGGGGCGGCCTTGTAGGCGGCAGCCAACCCCTCCAGGTCGAGCGTCTTGGCGCTGGAGAGCCGGCGGTCCTTGCCGTCGAGCGAGGTGTGAGCGGTGCTGCCCAGCTCGATGGCGGCCTGAGCGACCCCCTCCCGGTTCGTGCGGGCGACGAGCCCTAGGCGCCAGCGAACCGAGGTGGTCGACGGCCGACCCTGGTAGGCGATGGTGGTCTTGTGCTCCCAGGCGACGAAGTCGCCCTTGCGGGCCTTGACGGTGGGCATCGGTCGACCTCCTGGTCGGCAAGCACAGACCCTCCCCGGCTGGAAAGCCACCTGGCGGCCATGGAAGCCGGTGCCAGGTGGCTGAGCGGTGGTCGAGGCCAACAGCCGGCGGGAGCCGTCGGTTCTCTCTCCGATCCGCAATGGAGCCAGCCAGGGAGGGTCTGTGAGAAGGGTTCTACGAGAGCTGAGCGTCGATCCGTCGGAACAACTCGACGGCGTCTCGGAGTGGGGCCAGCGTGGCGATGGCCTGCACCCGCAGCTCGGTGGTCTCGGCTCGGTCAGTCCTGCCGTCGGACGCCTGCCAGGCAGCGATGGCCTCCGATGCCGTGATAGCCAGGCTGACCACGTCGTCAGCCAGACCGGCGAGCAGGTTGAGGTCATCCAGGCGGAGCCCAGTGGTGATGCGCTGGTCGAGCCCGATGGTCACGGCGCCGGCCTCGGCGAGGTGGTCGAGCACGGCCAGGAAGTCGGGATCGAACTCCACGGCCTAGCGCTCCATCTTGTCGAGAGCGGAGAGGATGGCGTCGGCCACCTCGTTGGCCGAGAAGACCTCCCAGTTGATGTCCACGAGCAAGTCGGCCACCACGTCGAGACGGGGGTCGACGGTGGGCTCGGGCACGAAGCCACGGGCATCGGCCAGGCAGGACCGCAGGGCATCGGACCAGCGCCCCGCCGAAGCGGTGGCGTTGGTGTAGCGCCGAGCCAGGCGGATGGCCTCTCGCCGCTCGGCGGGGGTGTCCAGCTCCAGCAAGAGCTTCCCCTCGGCGGCGTGACCCTCCAGGTCCGAGCGGGCACGGCGCCGGCACCACTCGTCGGTGTAGTAGTAGCTCGCACGGGCCTCGGCGACGAGCTTGCGGGTGTGCCGCTCGCCGGCCTCGTGGGCGTCGGTGAGGGCTCGCTCGTAGGCGAGGGTGGCCGGCCAGTGTTCCCGCATCTCACGGGCGTAGGAGAGCTTGGTGATGTCGCCGGCATCGAGCAGACGACGAAGAGCGGTGGGGGTGGGAGCGTGGGCGGTGTCGGTCACCGGTCGACCTCCTGGTCGGTGTAGGTGCCGTCGGGGTGGTAGGTGCGGAGCACCCAGCCCGACGAGGTCTCGTAGCGGACGGGCAGCCCGTAGAGGGCGGCGTTGGCGAAGGTGGCAGCAGCGGCCTCGGCGTTGGCGAGTGCCTCGGCCGAGAGCACCACGGTGACCGCCGGGGACCTCATGCCGCCGCCAGGTGGGCCTTGGCGGCGGCCACGATAGCCAGCAGGTCATCGGCGGTCTCGGGGGTCTTGCAGCCCCACTCGGGGAAGGCCCGGACCAGCGCCGAGCCGTCGTCGTAAGCCCAGCCCCGGACTCGGTCGCTGGGGCGACGGCCCCGGCCGATGGCTCGGGTGAGCTTGGTGATGCCCTCCAGGCGGGTGGTGATGTGCTGGTTCGAGCGGGCGTAGGTGGTGTTGGTGGCTTCCATGTGGACCACTCTAGCGGAGGACTTGCGGAAACGCAAGCCCTTGCCGCACATTTCTCCGAGGTTCTAGATGTGAAACCCCCCTCTAGTTGTACGATGTATCGCTGACGTATCGTCATCGGCGGGCACACCACATGGCGGCGAGGGCCACGAGCACATCGTCAGCCTGGTGCCGGCCCGCTCGGGAGAGACCTCGGTGGGCGATGGCCACGGCCTCGGTGAGGTCGAGCACCCGAGCCCGTGGGTAGCGCCGCACCAGCGGCACCAGCTCGTCCACGGACCAGCGGGGCAGCCCAGAGACCTCGGCCACCTCCCGCAGCGGGCGGGACGCCACCGGAGGACGCAGCTCCGAGAGGGTCCAGAGGTCGAGCAGGCTCCAGCCCAGCTTGGCCAGCGCCCCGTAGGGGTCGAGCACCTGGCCGACGGAGGCCATCGCCGAACGGCGGTCTCCCCGCAGCAGCGCCCCCACGTAGTCCCGGCCAGCGTCGACCGGCACCAGCTCGGCGATGTCGGCGGCGCTGGGGTCGGAGTCGATGACCTGAGCCACCGAGCGAGCCGAAGCAGCCAGCACCGCCGGAGTGGTGCCCAGCCGATCGACCAGCCCGGCGGCCACCGCCGGCCGAGCCCCACCGAGAAGCCGCTGGACCCACTCGATCCGCTCGGCCGGCGAGAGCCGGAGCGAGACCTCCAGGTCCCAGACCCCAGCATCGGCGAACGCCTGGTGCGGGCTGCCGCCGGCCACCGCCACCAGCCAGGTCCCCCGCTGGTCCGAGCGCAAGGACCGCAGGGCCATGAGCACCGACGGGCCGGGGGCAGCCTCATCCATGTCCCACCACCGCACCAGCCGGCGCCGGGGACGAACCGAGAGCTGGGAGACGGCCTCGGCCACCCGGTCGCAGTCGTCGCCCCAGATGTCGATGACCTCGGTCGGCCGAAGCCGGCCGGCGAGAGCGGCCACCAGCTCCACCCCCAAGGCCACATCGCCGGTGGCCAGCGTGCGGAGCGGGGGCAGCCGGCCCGAGGTGAGGAACCGCCGCTCCGCAGCGGCGAAGCGGGACCGAGCCACCAGCGCTAGGAGCGCTCGGGACGGTCGGCCACCTCGGAGGTGTTGGCCCACTCGATCAGCGCATGAGCAAGGGCTCGGGCGTCGTCTCGGTGCAGCACCGGCCCCCGCTGGGAGCCGCCCCGACCTCGGGAGGCGAAGCCCGAGCCGTACTCGGCGGTGGCGCTGGGGCGGGAAGCGGCGAAGCGCACGAGGGGCAGCCGGCCGAGCTTCTCGACTCGGAAGCGGATGCCGTTGCGGGTGGCCAGCTCGAAGATCACGTCCCGGCTGCTCATGCTCCGGCCCCCAGCGTGGCCAGCTCCTCGGTAGCCCAGGCGATGACCTGCACCTGGAGGTAGGCGAGGGTCTGGTCAGCCGGCGGGGACGACGGCGTGTAGACCGTGGCCCCGCTGCGCTCACGCCAGGTGTGGATGTCGGTGCGCCGGCCGATCGGGGTCTCCATGATCGTGAAGCGCACCGACACGCCCGAAGGGCCGAAGCGGACCTCCGCAGCGGTGACCATGCGAGCCAGCCCGGCGTGGTCGGCCAGGTCGACCGGCGGGGTGAAGTCCCCCCGCCAGGACACCTCCGAGGCCATCCGGCCGGCGGCGCGCTCCACCGGGTGGAGCCCCGAAGCCGAGGCGGCCAGCTCGGCGGCGAGCACACCGGCCCGGCGCCGGCCCTCGGCCACCAGCACCCCAGCCCGGCGAAGAGGCTCGTGGGCCTCGGTGAGGTCGGCGATGTGGTGCCGCAGCAGCCGGAGGGCTTCCTCGGAGACCAGCTCGTCCAGCCCCTCGGCGAGGAACTCGGGGTGCCGTTCCACGGCCACCATCGCAGCGGCGGCGAACGCAGCGGCAAGGTGGTAGGCCACCTCCGCCGAAGCGGAGCGGCCGGGGATGTCTCCCCGCTGGGGGGCGGGAACGCCGAGCTGGCCGGCGGGGTCCTCGGCCCAGCGTCTCAGCACGTCGGCGGCGCTGGGGCGAACTTCTTCGGCGGTGGCCACGTGGCGACCTCACTTCCTGCCCTTCTGGGCTCTCTACCTTTTTCGGCTGCTGCTTTTAGGCTTTAGCGGCGGCACAAGTAGGTGTAGTGCTACGAGAAAAGGAAAAGGGGTAGTCCAAACTTTTTCTGGAAAGTTGTCCGGCACCTCAGCGCATGAGCCGCTGCGCCGCCAGGGTCACAGCCAGGCGGGGCGGGAGACCCATGGCGAGAGCGTCTTGGGCGGCTAGCAGGTGGGGCCGGGAGACCCGCACGTCGAGCCCCTGGCGCTCCCCCGGAGCGAACGCCTTGGTGGTGTCGCCGAGCACGTCGGAGAGCCAGAGCCCGAGGCAGGTCACCCCCGCTTGGTCCCACGGTCCTCGGAGCGTGGTGGTCAGCAACTTCCAGTCTCGACGGGATACCGCCGTGGTGAGGGTGAGAACCCGAGGGCGGGCAGCCAGGGCGTCACGGAGGGCCAGGGCTCGGCCGGGGCGCCCGTCGGCCACCCGCACCAGGCGGAGGGCCTCCTCCCCCACGATGCCGGCGGCGGCCAGCACGGCGTCCACCTCGCCGGGGGCGAGAGGGTGGCACCGCACCTGACGCACCCGGCTGGCCACGGTGGGAGCCAGCACGCCCGAGGAGACCAGCAGCAACCAGCACGCCCGTGGAGGCTCCTCCAGCAGCTTGAGGAGCGCCTGAGCGACGCTGGGGGCCGATCCGTCGATGTCGACCACAGCGGCCCGGAGAGAGCCTTCCAGGGGCGGGCGGATCGCCCACTCGCTCAGCTCCCTCACGTCGTCCATGCGGGTCGAGCGGTAGACGGCCACGTCGTGCGAGCTGGCGGCGTACCGGGCAGCAGCCTCAGCCAGCAGGGCCTTGCCGATCCCGCTGGGGCCGACGAGGGCCACGGGTGTGCTGGGGACCTCCGAGGCAGCCGCCAGGACCGAACGCTGGTGCTGGTGGCCGACTAGGACCACGAGGTGGCGAGAGCGTGCCGGAGGCGGGCGAGGCGGTTGGCTGCCCTCGATCGGGAGATGCCGAGCGCTCGGGCCACCGAAGCCGAACCCGGCGCCGACGAGGTCTCCACGGCGAGCGCTCCGCTCACCAGCAGGTCGAAGACCTCCAGCAGGTCGTAGGCGTCGGACTCGATGAGCCGGCCACGGACGGCGGCCACGTCAGCAGCTAGCTCGACGGTGGCCAAGTTGGGGTCGTCGGTGGCCAGTCGCTCGTCCTGCTCCCAGGTGTCACCATCGGGGCCGGTGGTCTCCACGAGGGGGACGAGGACGGCCCGGCGGGTCGGACCTTGCTCGGCTCGGGAGATGTCCCGCAAGCGGTTGCGGATCATGCCGTAGAGGAACACGTCCACCGAGGCGGTGCCGGGGCGCCACCTCTCCTGGTAGCGCTTCTCCACGACGACCTGAGCTACCGCCGTGTGGGCGGCATCCTCGGGGTCACGCAGGTACATCGACCGAGCGATGCGGCGGGCGTGCGGGAGCATCCTCTCCCAGAGGGCTCCCATGTCGTGGCTGGTGACCACGGGAGCGTCGTCGGCGAGACCCACCTTCATGAGGCGGGCGAGGGGGTCAGGGTGGCCACGGGGAGGGCCTCCTACTCGGTTGGTGTGTGGACTGAACTTGCTCCCACCACCGTAGCCCAGGGCTTGCGTGCCCGCAAGTCCACCCGCCGCACATCTAACGAGGGTTTCGGGTGTGAAACCCCCTCCTAGTTGTACGATGTATCGCTCACGCCCTACGAGTGGCCGACGCCATGGTCGTCATCCCAGCCCGAGCGGCCTCAGCGGCCACCATGCTCGGGCGGCCAGCTCGTGGCGGCCAGTTGCCGACCGGACGAACCTGGAGGTGGAGGTACTCCACGGTGGAGCGGGTGACCTCCAGGGCTCGGCCGGTGCGGATCGAGCGCAGCGTGAACGCCTGGCGCGCCTTGCGGCCGGTGGCAGCGTCTCGGAACCCCTCGGCGTGGTTGGCCCGGCCGACGTAGGTCCAGGTGTCCTCACCCATGGCGGCGACGATCCGAGAGGCTCGGTCCGGGCGCCCGGCGCGCTGGTTGGCCCGGATGCGGGCGTGGTGGTCCATCTGCGCCTTGCGGGCAGCGGCGAGGTGCTGTTCGGCCTCCTCACGAGAGCAGCCCTTGAGCAGGGCCAGCTTGGCGGCCTTGGAGAGGTAGTACCGGAGCCCGTCGGGATGGGTCGCCGGTATCTCCACGAGCCGGATCAACTCGGTGTTGCTGAGGTCGTCCAGGTCGAGAGGCAGACCGGTCACGCCCGAGCCTCGGCCATGGCGTCCACCTCGGCGGCGTCGAAGAAGTTGGGCGAGGACTCGCCGGGGACCCGGTAGACGGTCTGGAACCGGCCGAGGTCGACCATCTGGCGCACCCGAGAGCGGGTCACCCCAAGGACGGCGGCGGCCTGGCCGGTGGTGTAGATGCCGGGGAGGGAGTCGACCACCTCGGTGTCGTAGCTGGGGGCAGGGGCGATGGGCATACCCCTATCCTACGTGAGAGCTTGCGGTGCCGGTAGCCCTTCTCGCTCGATCCACCCAGTCGGTGGGCGAGACGGTGCCAGAGTCCAACTCGTCGTAGAGCGGGATGAGCACGGCGGCCACCACGTCCCAGGGCAGCTCGGAAGCGGGGACGGCCAGCCCGGCGGCCATGCGAGCGGCGGGCGTGTTGTCGTCGGCGCCGGACTCCCACCGCTCGGCCAGGGCGGCGAACTCGGCAGCGTCCACGTCGGGGGTGAGGTCGACGCCATAGCGGCGGGCAAGAAGGTGAGCGGCGGCGGTGATGCCGATGCCCTCCATGGTGGCTGCCAGCACGACGGCCCCGAACGCTCGCTGGCAGGTCCAGCAGTAGCCGCCCCGCTCGGCGCTGTAGACCCGAGCCGACGGCGTGGAGTCGTCGTGCATCGGGCACCGCACCTGGATCGGCCGGCCAGGGTCCTGGCCACCCCAGGGCAGCCCGTAGTGGGCGGCCACCCGGTAGATGTCGACGGCCCCGTCGACCGTGGCCACGACCCCCACGGCTCAGAGCCCCCAGCCGCCCTGGCCGGCGCTGGTCACGAGCGAGGTGGCGAAGTCGGTGACGATCGGCGTGGGCTCCAGCCCCATGCCGTCCCGGTTCTTCACGAGCTGGATGAGAGCCTCCCGCTCGGCCTCCGGCTGGCGGAGGATCGTGAGCACCACCGCAGCGTTGCGCTCGGCCTCGGAGGTCTCGGCCAGGCAATCGAGCTGGTAGCGGCCAGAGACCTGGGCGGTCTGCCACTTCTCCCGGCTCACCTGGTAGCCGGTGATGCCGGCCACCCCCCGCCCGTGGTCGAAGCCGACCAGCGCGCTGGCCCAAGCGTTGACCGAGTCGTTCAGCTCCTCCCGCCGCTGGCGCCTGGGCGTCATGGCTCCGAGCCGGCCGATGTAGTCGAGCGCCACAAGAGAGACGTCCATCTCGTCGGCGTAGCGCTCCATCGTGCCCACCACCCAGTCCATCGAAGCGCCGGTCGGCATCTGCACGACCTCCAAGCGCCCGTAGGCGGGGTTGGTGGCGAGGTCGGTACAGGTCTGGTGCCAGAGCGCTGCGTGCTGAGGGGAGAGCGAGCCAGTGCGGATGTCGTGGTAGCTCAACCCACCAGGGGCGAAGAGGTGGGCGTGCCGGTTGAAGATGCGGGCTCGGTAGGCGGCGTAGCTGTTCTCGTTGGTGAGGACCAGCACACTCCGGCCTTGCATCACGGCGGCGTGCCAGACGATGTTCTGGATGGTGGTGGACTTGCCCTCGCCGGAGTAGGCGGCCACGAGCATGTTCTCGCCGCGCCGGAGGTTGACGAGGCGGGCGTCGACCTCAGCCAGCCCGGTGAGCACGCCATCGGGCGTGAGACCTCGGGTCTCGATGGCCCGCTCGTAGTCCGCCCACACCAGCCCACCGTCCGCCCTCACGTCCCCGTAGGGCGTCGCCGGGGCGAAGTGCCGGTCGATCTGCGCGAGGCCGGCAGAGAGCCGCTGGCGGGCCGGCCCGTAACCCTGCTCCCCACCGGTGCCGTCGGTCATCGTCCGCATCGACTCCAGCAGCGTGGCCACCAGCGCTTCGTCCCGGCGCTGCTCCCGGATGGCCTTCACGGCCCACCGGAAGTGGGCCTCGGGGACCTCGGTGAACCAGAGGCGGGTGAACTCTGCTTCCAAGGTGATGACGGTGGCGGCGTCGTAGCCCTGGCCGGCGAGGTCCATGAACCGCTCGTAGTCGAGCGGGTAGCCGGTGGCCCGGTAGAACCGGGTGGCCAGCTCCCAGAGGATGCGCCCCACGCCCACGAAGTGCTCGACCTCGCACTCGTGCAAGGCGAGCTTCCACCGCTCGGCGTCGTAGTCGGGGGCGATGATGCCGGCGAGGATGAGGTCGTCGTAGGTGGTGCTGGCCACGTGGTCAGGCTCCGAAGTCCAAGATGGTGCGGGCGGCGGTGGGGTCGGTCTCCAGCACGCTCTTGAAGATGTCGGAGATGTCCTGGTGGACGAAGTCGGCGAGCCCCTGCCGCTCCCGCAGGACACGGAGGATGCCCTCCTCGGAGGTGCCCCGCGCCATGACCCGGTCCAGGTGGACGTGGGAGAAAGCCGACTGGGAGCGCTTCACCCGACCGAGGAACTGTTCGATGCGAGACGGGTTGAAGAGCAGGTCGAGCATCACGGCCCAGCGGGCACACTGGAGGTTGAGGCTCTTCTCGATGGCGCGGGTGCCGAGAGCGACCCGGCACCGAGGGTCGGACCAGAACCGTTGCCGCTCCTGCTCTCGGATGTCCCGGTGGGCGCCGGTGATGAGCGCGCAGTCCCAGCCCGCAGCGGCAAGCCGGCGCTGCAAGGCGGCGATGGCGGCCACGTTGGCGAGGTAGACCACGACCTTCTCGGGGTTGCCGTCCTCGTCCACGTAGCGGTTGTCGAGCGCCGACATGAACCAGTCGAACTTGGCGGACTCGTCGGCCTCGCCGATGTTGGCCAGCGTGGTGGCGGCCTGGAGCTGGCGGCCGAAGCGGTTGATGGCCTCGTCGGCGCCCGAGCGGATGGCGGCGTAGCGCTGCGCCTGCACGGGGGTGAGGTCCACCCAGATGTCCTCGGGAGGCAGCACCGTCGGCATGTCGGCGCTGCCCTCGTTGCGCCGGAGGTAGAACGGGGCGAGCCGCTGGCGGAACTCGGGGAGGGTCTGGGGGTTGGCGGTGTAGGTGGTCTTCTGGGCGAGGTGGCCACCGCGCCCGTTGATGGTCTGGTGGCGCCCGATGAGGTAGGTGGCGGTGAACTCGTGCCAGCCGCCGAAGAGGCTCCCGCGCATCCCGGCCAGCCCGAGCACCTGGAGCTGGCTCCAGAGGTCGTGCAGCCCCAACATGACCGGTGTGGCGGTGGCGCACCAGACCCGAGGGACGTTGCTCACGAGGGTGCGGGCTCCGGCAGCGGTACGAGTCTCGGGGTTGGCGAAGGCGGTCGACTCATCGAACCAGACGGCCTGGATCGGCTGCTCGGTGAGCAGCGCAGCGTCCCGCCACATGGTGCCGTAGCTCAGCACCAGCACGTCCCAGCGGCGGCGGTAGAGCGCTCGGCGCCGGTCTCGTGGCGTGCCGGTGGTGACCACCTCGGTGCGGAGCTGGGGGGCCTTGGTGGCGAACTCACCAGCGAGCTGACCTAGGGCTCCGGCCTCGCAGACCACCACGGCGCGCCGGCCCTCCAGCTCGCCGGTGAGCTTGAGCAGGACGATGGTGCCGATGATGTGGATGGTCTTGCCGAGCCCGGTGACGTCGCCGAGGATCGCACGAGGCACGGCCCAGAGCCAGGCGATGCCCCGGCTCTGCACCTCGTAGGGCTCGACGTCCCAGCAGCCGGCCATGGTGAGCGGGGCGACGGGCCGGGAGACGTCGAGAGCGGCGGCGGCCACGTCGGGGCGCCAGAGCCCGGCGGCGTGCTGGAGGGTCACGAGGTGGAGGTGTCAGCCCACCGCTCGGACCACCACTGGTGGAGGCCACGAGCTACGGCGGCGTGCTTGCACTCGGCCCGGTAGGCGAACCCAGGGCACGAGCAGGAGTCGCCCCCGAGGACGGTGTAGGTCAGCTCCCAGCCGCCCTGGGGGTCCCGCTTCTCGACGGTGACGGTGCTCTCATCGGCGAGGAGCTGGAACCGGTAGAGCCCGTCCTCGCTCGTCGTGACGAGGACGGGGAGGCTCGTCTCGGGGGTGGCAAGTCCGACCTGCATGGGGGAGGTTCTACGAGCGGAGGGTGCTCACTCGCTCCACGGGTAGGGCGTCGGATCGAGCCTGGCGGGCAGCGTGCTGGCCGACGGCTTGCCGATGCGGGTGGCCACCAGACCCTTGAGCACGGCCAGCGCCGCCGCTGCTCCCGAGAGGGCGGCCAGCTTCCAGGTGGCGGGCGACCCAGGGGCCACCAGCACGGCGGCGAGGAACACCTCGGCGAAGGTGGCGAGGGCTCGCTCGATGATGTCGGTGGTCGGGTTGGAGGAGCGCTTGCCCGAGCGGAGCCAGTCGGTGACGGCGGACTTGACCAGAGCCAGGGCGGCGGCCACACCGGCGAGGGCGGCCACCTGGAGGGCGTCGGCGTTGAGCGTGCCAGCGGCCATGAGGGCGGCGAGCGCCGCTTGGGCGGCGGTCCAACCGGCACGCTCGGCGATGTCGGAGAGCCACATGGGGACGGTGATGGTGCGGCGGGTCATGGCCCCAGCGTCGCGCAGGCGCGCAGGTACTCGGGTGGATCGGTGGATGCCAGCCCCACGAGTCGATCGAACTCAGCAGCGGCGTTCTCGGCGAGACGCTGTTCGGTGGCGATGCGCACCCGAGCATCGGCGGAGAGGTCCCGCAGCTCCAGCAGGGTCCGACCCGAGTAGGGGTTGGGCTCGTCGGTAGCCGCCGAGCGGCCAGGCTTGCCGGTGTCGGCCACGGCCTCCAGCCCGGCGGCGGTCACCTGCTTCAACTCGGCGCCGGCGTCGTTGACGAGCTGGCTGGGCTGGTCCAGCAGGCGGTTCCGCAACTCGCTCCGACAGTCGGCGATGCGGGACGCCTGGCGATCCCGGTCGGCGGCGGCGCGTGAGACCACCTGCTGAGCCACGCTGGTGGCCCCCAGGGCGATGATGACGGCCACGGCGATGGCCAGCATGGTGCGTGGCCCCACCCGGCCCTTGAGCTGACGCAAACGGCTCACGGTGTCTCCCCTCGGGTGTCCTTGATGCCGTGCAGGTTGAGCACGGCTTGGAGGCGCCCGACCTCCACCTGAGCGGCGATTCGGGCACGACGCTCGGCCTCGATGTCCTCACGGAGCTTGGCCAGCTCGGTGCGGACGTCGGCCAGCTCGGTGCGGTAGCGGTCGGCGAAGTCGGTCTGATAGCGGCGGAAGAGGGCCACCACGGCCCAGATGCCCCCGAAGGTGCCTAGGAGCGTGAGAACCGGCCCGACGGGTTCGAGCACGTCAGGACCCCCGTAGCGGTGCCTGGCGTCCCCAGAGCATGGCGTAGGCCGAGAGGACCAGCACCCCCAAGATGCCGAACCCCCAGAGCAGGAACCACACGTAGGCTCCCTTCAACTCGGCGGTGCGGGAGAGGACCACCGAGCTGCCGTTCATGATGAGGTCGAGTGCTCGGCCGGCGGTGGCCACGGTGAGCGCTGCTCCCCAGAGGGTCTGTGCCCAGTCCTCTCGGAACCGGGTGACGTAGACCAGCCCGATGATGCCGGCGGGAGTGCAGACCCATCGAGCGTCCAGCCCGATGCCGAGCACGTTGCGGTCGACGGGAGCCAAGGTCCAGGCGTTGAAGACGATGTAGCCGGCCAGCCCGATGGTGAGGGCGACGGCCAGGAGCGCCGCCAGGCGGCCGGAGATGTATCGCATCACGCGCTCCACGGTGGCAGGTTCCATAGGGTCCTCGGTGTCATGCGGTGGCGAACTCCAGGCGCATGTGGACGGGCAACGCCCGAAGGGCGGCGGAACGGGCGGATTCGATGTCGTCCTCGGAGAGGGAGTCGGGGACGGTCACCTGGAGGTCGAACCCGTCGGGCACGACCTCGACGTCGGAGAGGTCACACCGGCCGAAGGCGGCGACGTAGCCGGCGTAGGAAGCTCCGGTGCCGACCTCGTCGGCGTGGGCCACGAGTGCAGCCCGCCGCTCGTCGGTGTCCCAGTCCGAGGCTGGGGCGAGCCCGAACGCCTGCTCCCACCATGCCAGCGCCCACGGTGGGCAGTCGGCCATGCGACCGACCTCGGGGATGGACTCGACGGCCAGGTCGACCACGTCCAGCTCGTAGCCGATGGCCTGCACCACCGCCCGGTAGAAGGTGCTCCGCTCGTAGAGCGGGACGTAGCTCAGCAGCTTCGGCGCCCACTCGCCGAGCAGGCTGGCCGGCCACGCTGGAGCCGGCGGGAGCGTGGGTAGCACATCGCCCCACACGAGGGCGGAGCCGTCCCAGAGCACCTCGTCGCCATCCCAGGTAACCGTCATCCCAGCACCGTCACAGAGCTGGCCCGGAAGGTGGTGTCCCCGTCGGGCATGGCCTCGGAGGTCCCGTACCCGCCGAAGTCCCAGGACAGAACCTGGGCGGAACCGATGCCGGCGAAGTTGAGGAGGTCCCCGAAGATGAAGTCGGCGCCCGGCTCGATGGTGCGGAACCACTCTCGGATGTTGGTGGCCCACGCCTGACGTTGGGCCGGCGTCGTGCCCGAGGTCAGCGTCAGGATGAACGGCTCCTCGTGGTCGATGGTAGCCCCCGCCACCGAGTAGCCGATCACGCCCACCGGGATCACGTCGTTGACCGCTGCCTCCACCAGCCCGATGAGGGTCCCGTCGGGGGCATCGTGGTCGGCGGTGCAGAAAACGACGGTCACCTCGCCGGGGTTGTCCGAGCGGATCGACGCTGCGCCGGTGCCTGGCACCGACGCCACCGCCACCAGGTAGTCCGAGGCGGTGCCCATGCCCGAGGGCTTGGCCAGCACGGGCAGCACTCGAGCCCGGAAGCTGGTGTCGCTCTCGCCGGTGTTGCGCTCCAGCCCCGTGAACTGGAGGGCGAGGGCGTCCAGGTTGCCACCAGCGGCGAGCTGGGGGAAGACCTGCCAGACGTAGGTCTCCAGCCGTTGGTACATCTCCTCGATGCCGAGAGCGGCGGGCTCCAGCGTGTCGGCGACGAAGCCCCCTTCGGTCTTCACGAAGGCGTCGTCCACGGCCGTGAGCATCCGTGCTCGGATGGTGTCGTGGGTCTCCCCGGCGAAGGGGGCGGTGGGCAGCGGCATGGTCGGCGTCCTAGGTGTCGAACCGGAACGGGATGTCAGCCTCGATGCTGCCACCGAAGGAGTCGTAGATCGTGCCAACCACCCGGCCGGTGCTGTTGTTCAGGTTGACGGTGGTCTCGACGTCGGAGACGTCGGAGACCCGAGGGTCCGACATGAGGCACTCGCCCACGGCCTGGGCGACGGTCCATTCCAGCTCGATGGCGTCGTTCATGGCGAGGATGGCGTCGTGGAGGTCGTTTCCGTAGTCCAGGTCCCAGCCGATGTAGAGCCCCCGGCGGGTGGAGAGGGCCTTGCGTAGCTCCTGGGCGAGGGCGTCCTCAGCCTCCAGCACCAACACGTTGCCGTCGTCGTCGGCCACGAAGTCGCCCGAGGTGAAGTCGAAAGCCCAGGTCTTCCCCCACCGTCCGGCGGCGGGATTGGACGCTGTGGGCGTCGTCTCCAGGTCGTAGGGGAACGTGGCGCCAGGATCGTAGTAATCGGTCATGAGAGCCCACTCGGGATGTAGGAATAGAGCGATGCTATGGCGGCGAAGTCCAACTCTTCGGTCCATGCCGCCAGGTGGTTGACGAAGAGCCAGAACGGCCAGCCGTAGGTCTCGTCGCCGATCGAAAGAGCACCCCCGCCGAGCCCGGAGAGCGTGGCTATCTGCTGGTCGTTGAGCCAGAGCCCGCCGCTGCTCACGATGGTGAGAACCGAGCGCTGGGCATAGTGGGCGTAGAAGGGCAGGTTGGCCACGTGCACACCGTTGAACAAGACCCAGCTCTGCTCCGAGCCGTTCTTGTAGATGCTGATGATGTCGGCGCCGATCTTGAGCAGGTGCACGAAGCTGTAGACACCGATGGGCACGTTGTTGCGCCCGAAGCAAACGGCGACGGTCCAGTCTGAGCCGCTGACGGTGTAGGGCGTGGTGATGTGGAGACCGGGCACCGGGTAGGGCTGGGAGCGGATGCCGGCGATGCCCCCGCCAGCCCACTCCCACGGGTAGGTGGAGCTGGCATCGCCGTAGCCGCCGAGCTGGTCGGAGAACGAGCCGGCGAAGGGGTAGAGCACCTCGGGTTGCACCGTCTCGACGGGGGGCACGTAGGCGCCGCCGGTGGTGGCGAGCACGGCCAGCTCGTGGCCCTCGTTGATCCACCAGCAGAGCACCCGAGCCCCTGGGGGCAAGGTGTCGTCCCCGAAGCATTGGGGGACGACCTGGCCGGTGTCCAGCTCCACCCAGAGTGACTCCTCGCCGGGGGGTGGGGCCACCACCGTGCCAAGGGCGGCCCCGGAAGCCGCTCGGCGGCCGGCGGTGGAGGCTCGGGCGGAACCGGCGATGCGGTGAGCCGGAGCCAACGGGATGCGGTGGCGCGGGCTCATGTCTGGTTCGGGGTCGGGGCCATGGGAAGCACGACCAACTCGTGCCCCTGGTTGATCCACCAGCAGAGCACCCGTTGGCCGGCCGGGAGCGTCGGCCCGAAGCATTGGGGGACGACCTGGCCGGTGTCCAGCTCGATCCAGAGGGAATCGTCCCCCTCGGGTGGGGGAGGAGGAGCCACCACCGTGCCGAGGGCGGCTCCGGTGGCCTCGGGGCGAGCGTTAGCGGCCGAACGCATCGCCTTGGCCAGACGAGCCCCCGCAGCGGTGCCGACCACCTTGGTGATGTTGTTGCCCTGGCCCATCGTCCTCAGCTCACGAACCCGAGGGCGGAATCCCGCGCCTTGGCGATGATGGCGATGGTCTGCTTCACGCCCGTGTCAGACCAGACGGTCTCCACCGACTCCACGATCCACCCGTACTGGCGGTCCTCTCCCACGTTGGTGCCGGCGGACTGAGCCCGGTCCCCAACCCGGATGCCAGGGATGTAGAGAGACCGGATGGTGGCCGACTGAGCCGTCGTCCCGACGTTCTCCAGCTCCTGCTTCATCTGCTTCTTGAGGGCCTCGTCAATCTGGTACCAGTTGGGCGACGAGCCGTACCTCTCCATGAGCGTTGAGTCGGGGTTGACGAGCTTCACGAGGTCCCCGAAGACCTCTTGCAGCTCCCCGATGACGAAGCCCTCTCGGACCTTCTTCTGCGCCTTGAACTCCCCGTCCTCGTCGTACTCCTCCTGAATGATCTTGACGTGGGTGCGGAGGTTCTCGGCGGAGTCCTCGTAGCTGTAGCCCTGGAGGGCGCCGTTGAGCCCGTCGATGATGTTCCAGCCGACTCGGTCGAGCCCGCCGAAGCTCAACAAGTCGGCTCCTCGCACCCGAACGGGGTTGGAGCGGACGTGGAACGCCTTGCCGCTGGCGTCGAAGGTGCGCTTGCCCAGCTCCAGGAAGAGCCGATGGAGGGTCCAGCCCGGACCCATGATGATCTTGCCGGTCTTCACGTCGGTGTTGGCGATCACGAACGTGGAGAAGCCGTGCTTGGTCAACACGTCGGCGAAGATGTCGTGCATCGGGCGCCCGACGAAGACCAGCGTGTCTTCGGTGCGGGCGAAGTAGGTGCAGGGGTCGTAGGCGTAGTAGGTGCGGATGGCCCCCTGGTGGTCGTGCTCTCGGGTCATCCGGTAGATCAGCCCACGGAAGAGCTGCTGGTCCTCCATGAGGCTCTGACCGAGGTAGGGGTTTGCGATCGGCCCAGTCAGGCGCACCGCCGAGCCGACGGTGATGCCCTGGAGGGGGTTGACCTCGCCCCGTCGGGTCACGTCGGCCACCGAGAACGTGAGGGTCTGAGCGGCCTCCCCGGCGGCCTCGGTCAGCCGCATGTCGGTCACGTAGCGAGTGACGTCGAGCGGGGGGAAGAAGAGCCCCGCAGCGGCGAAGCGCCGCTTGTAGGCCGAGCCCTCGGTGACGAGCCGGAACTTCCGCCACTCGGGGTCGTTGATGCTCTGCGCGGTGACCACGTCTACCGCCGGGGAAGGATGAGCTGCTCGCCCGGCGTGAGGTCGTTCACGTCGCCGGTGAGGATGGTGGCCTGGTTGGACTCCCAGATGCGGCGCCACCAGCTCCCGTCGCCGTAGTGGGCTCGGGCGATGGACCACACGGTGTCGCCCGGCTGCACGGTGTAGCGGGCGGGGTAGTAGCTCGGGTCGGTGACGATGGGCGGCCGGGGCGGGAGGTCGTAGACGACGTAGGGCTCGGCCAGCGGGAGCGGGTAGAACGGGATCGGCACCGGCGAGTACGGGTTCGAGATGGTGGGGATGTCGGTGTTCTGACCCGGCTTCTCCCGAGGGTCGATCCAGGTGACGACCTCG
>WBZU01000227.1_pt1 | contig 52083 bp, 41 predicted proteins | sample 5204311 | NCBI WGS metagenome assembly WBZU01 (sample SAMN12344359, study PRJNA552823) | activated sludge metagenome | biome: Activated sludge suspended growth; feature: Nitrification reactor; material: Wastewater; isolation source: activated sludge from nitrification reactor of wastewater...
CCTCGCGCTTGCGCGGGGATGCGACCCGAGACGAGCGCAGGGCCGGCGAACGCGACGCTGCGAGCCGTCGGGGCCGCATGCGTTGCCGGCCCCTCGCCGACGCAGCGACCGCGGCGGCCTCCTTGAACGGTCGCCGCGACGCGAGGCGTTACGTGTCGGCCGCCTGCGCCGTCGCAAGCGCGCGTCGTCGATCCCCAAGCTTCGCTTGGGCGATCGTCGAGGCGGAGCAGGGGCCCCGCGCTTGCGCGGGGATGCGACCCGAGACGAGCGCAGGGCCGGCGAACGCGACGCTGCGAGCCGTCGGGGCCGCATGCGTTGCCGGCCCCTCGCCGACGCAGCGACGGCGCTACTCGCCCTCGAGGAAGCTCCGGAGCTTCTCGGAGCGCGACGGATGCCGCAGCTTGCGCAGCGCCTTCGCCTCGATCTGGCGGATGCGCTCGCGCGTGACGTCGAACTGCTTGCCGACCTCCTCGAGCGTGTGGTCGGTGTTCATCTCGATGCCGAAGCGCATGCGCAGCACCTTCGCCTCGCGCGGCGTCAGCGTGTCGAGGATGTCCTTGCAGACGTCGCGCAGGCTCGCGTTGACCGCCGCGTCCGAGGGCGCGACCGTCGACTGGTCCTCGATGAAGTCGCCGAGGTGGCTGTCGTCGTCGTCGCCGATCGGCGTCTCCATCGAGATCGGCTCCTTGGAGATCTTGAGGATCTTGCGGATCTTCTCCTCGGGCATCTCCATCTTGACCGCGAGCGTCGCCGGGTCGGGCTCCTGGCCGGTCTCCTGCAGGATCTGCCGGCTGATCCGGTTCATCTTGTTGATCGTCTCGATCATGTGCACGGGAATCCGGATCGTGCGCGCCTGGTCGGCGATCGAGCGCGTGATCGCCTGCCGGATCCACCACGTGGCGTAGGTCGAGAACTTGTAGCCGCGCCGGTACTCGAACTTGTCGACCGCCTTCATCAGGCCGATGTTGCCTTCCTGGATCAGGTCGAGGAACTGCAGGCCGCGGTTCGTGTATTTCTTCGCGATCGAGATCACGAGGCGCAGGTTCGCCTCGGTCATCTCGCGCTTCGCCTTGCGCGCCTTCGCCTCGCCGGTGGACATCTGCTTGTTGATGTCCTTCAGCTCCTTCAGCGGGATCATCACGCGGAGCTGCAGGTCGAGGAGCTTCTGCTGCTGCTCGACGATCGCCTGCCGGTAGCGCGACAGCTGCTCGCTGTAGCCGTGGCCGGCCGCGATCTCGCGGTCGATCCAGCGGATCGAGGTCTCGTGGCCCGGGAAGTTCCGGATGAACTCGGGGCGCGGCATGCCGCCCTTGTTGACGACGAGGTCCTGGATCTTGCGCTCGTGCTGGCGGATGTTGTCGACCTCCGAGCGCACGCTGTCGCACAGCTTCTCGACCATGCGCGCGGAGAAGCGGATCTGCATGAGCTCCGCCGAGATCTTGCGCTGGTGGTCGAGCGCCTTCGGCGCCTTGTGGCCCTCCTTCTGCACGACCGCGAGGTGCTTCGCGTAGTGGCGGCGGATCACGCCGAAGCGCTCGAGCGCCGCGACCTTGAGGCGCTCGAGGTTCTGCGCCTGGATCGCGCCGGCGTCGCCCTCGTCCTCCTCGTCCTCCTCGTCCTCCTCGTCGCCCGCCTCCTCGACGGCCGACGCGTCGATCTGCTCCTGGAAGTCGAGGAGCCCGTCGACGACGTCGTCGATCTTGAGCTCGTCCTTCGCGATCTTGTCGGCGAGCTCCAGGATCTGCCCGACCGTCATCGGGCAGGCGGAGATCGCCATGATCATGTGCTTCAGGCCGTCCTCGATGCGCTTCGCGATCTCGATCTCGCCCTCGCGCGTCAGGAGCTCGACCGAGCCCATCTCGCGCATGTACATGCGCACCGGATCGGTCGTGCGGCCGAACTCGGAGTCGAGCGTGCTCGCGGCCGCCTCGGCTTCCTCCTCGACGTCCTCGGTCGGCGCGGCGGGCGCCGCCTCGGCCATCAGCAGCGTGTCGGCGTCGGGCGCCTGGTCGAACACCTGGATGCCCATGTCGCCGATCATCGAGATCACGCCCTCGATCTGCTCGGCGTCGACCAGCTCGTCGGGCAGGTGGTCGTTGATCTCGGCGTAGGTCAGGTAGCCGCGCTCCTTGCCGAGCACGATCAGGCTCTTCAGCCGGCGCTTGCGCGCCTCGATGTCGGCGGGCGTAAGCTCGCGCGGCGCGACGTCGGTCTGCCTGCCGTTGCGGCCCTTCTTGCCGCCGCCTTCGCCGAGCTTGGTCGCGAGCTTCGCGGCCATCTCGCCGGCGGCCTTCGCCGCCGCCTTGTGGTCGACCTTCTGGCCGTTGCCGGGCTTGCCCGGCGCCGCCGCGACCGGCTTGCCGCCGGCGACCGCGGGCTTCGCGCCCGCCGCCGGCGCGGCCTTCGGCGCCGCCTTCGCCTGCGGCGGCACCGACTTCGTCTGCGGTTGCTTCGCGGGCTTGCCGTGCGCCTTCGCGTGGGCGGGGGGCTTCGTCGCGACCGGCTTCTTCGCGGCGGGCTTCGGCGCGGGCTTCTTCGCCGCGGGCTTCTTCGTCGCGGCAGGCTTCTTCGCGCCCGGCCTCGACGCCGAGGGCTTCGGCTTCTTCGCGGCGGGCTTCGCCGCGGGCCGCTTCGCGGCCGGCTTCTTCGCCTGGGCGGCGCTCTTGGACTTCGCGGACGACGACTTGCGGACGGGCTTCTTGGCCATGGGCATCCTGACGGTGACGGCGTCACCGCCCCGGGGGCGGGACGGGGCGGCGGGGCGCTGACCTCCGGACGTGAGGGCGGCGCGGGAAAACTTCGAATTTTAGCACGCTGCCGGTTCGATGGGCATCGGCCGGCCGGCGACGCCAGCGGACATTCCGCCGGACGGCGATTCGGGCGCCGAAAGCCCGGGCAGGGAGCCGAAATGCCGCGGAACCGGGCGTTCCGGCGGGTTTTTCCAGGGTTTCCGGCGGTGGGAGCGCGCGGGACGGGGCCGGGAAGCCTCCCGGATCGCCCTCGCGCTCTGAAAAGGCCTCCCGACCGGATCCCGACGCGGCGCGCGCGGGGGAAAAACCGTGCGGGACCCCTTCCCGCGCCGGGATCGACGCGCTCGTCACGCCGCCGGCTCCTTCGGCGCGAGGCGGCCGGTGCCGAGCCGCCGCGCGATCAGCTCGCGCTCTTCGGCCGTGAGCTCGTCGAGCGGCGTCGCCAATAGCGCCGCCAGCCGCCGCTGCTCGTCCTGCTCGCGCCAGCGCGCGACGCCTTCGCGCAGGTGCGTTTCCGCCTGCTCGGCGGTGAGCCCGTGGTCCTCCGCGGACGCGAGCGCGGCGGTGAGCGCGGGCTCGTGCTCGGTCGCGGCGAACGCCTGGACCAGCGCTGGCGTCGTGATGCCCGGCTCGGCGTGGGCGCAGTGCTCGACGACGGCGGCCAGCGCCGCGGCGTCGGGCGAGTTCTCGCCGGTGACGGGGATGTCGACGTCGCGCGCGATCGACGGCTGGAGCAGCACCGCCTGCAGGAGTTGCCGCGCGAGCGACGGCGCCCGGCGAACCGGCATCCGCGAGCCGCCGCGCGGCCGGAACGCGGGGTCGGCGCCGCGGCTGCCGGCACGCGGCCGGTCCGCGGGCGCCTCGCGCCCGGCGTCGCCGGCGCGCGGCCGCGTCGGCGCCTGCACGATCGGCGCGATCTGCGCTTCCGACAGGCCGGCGATCTCGGCGATCCGGCGCGTGACGAGCGCGGCGAGCACCGGCGCGGCGAGCTGCGAGACGAGCGGGCGCGCGGCCGCGACGAGCGCGGCCCGCCCCTCGTCGGAGGTCGGCGGGTGCCGCGCCGAGAGCTCCGCGATCAGGAAGTCCGAGAGCGGCATCGCCTGCGCGAGCGCGTCCTCGAACGCGGCGCGTCCGCGCCGGCGCACGTAGTCGTCCGGGTCCTCGCCGTCGGGCAGGAACAGGAAGCGCGCGTTCTTGCCGTCGGCGAGCACCGGCAGCGTGTTCTCGAGCGCGCGCCACGCGGCCTTGCGGCCCGCCGCATCGCCGTCGAAGCAGAACACGACGCTGTCGGTGAGCCGGAGGAGCTTCTGCGCGTGCGCGTCGGTCGTCGCGGTGCCGAGCGTCGCGACCGCGTACTCGACGCCGTGCTGCGCGAGCGCGACGACGTCCATGTAGCCTTCGACGACGACGACGCGGCCCGCGTCGCGGATCGCGTTCCGCGCGAGCCACAGCCCGTAGAGCTCGCGCCCCTTCGAGAAGAGCGGCGTCTCCGGCGAATTGAGGTACTTGGGCTCGCCGCGGTCGAGCACGCGCCCGCCGAAGCCGACGATGCGCCCGCGGGCGTCGTGGATCGGGAACATGATCCGGTCGCGGAAGCGGTCGTAGCGCTTGCCGCCGTCGCCCCTGACGACGAGCCCCGCGGTCTCGAGCGACGCGTCCTGGTAGTCGGGGAACGCGCGCTCGAGCGCGGTCCACTCGTCGGGCGCGTAGCCGATCGCGAAGCGCGCGGCGATCGCGCCGGTGAGCCCGCGCGACTTCAGGTACTCGATCGCGCGCGGCGACGCCTTGAGCGCGCCGCGGTAGAACGTCGCCGCGGTCGCGAGCCGGTCGGTGAGGTCGTCCAGCGCCCGGCGCTCCTCGCGCTCGCCGGGGCGCTCGACGCGCGGCACCTCGAGGCCCGCGTCGCGCGCCAGCTCCTCGACCGCGTCGGGGAACGACTTGCCCGCGTGCTCCATCAGGAAGCCGATCGCGGTGCCGTGGGCGCCGCACCCGAAGCAGTGGTAGAACTGCTTGGTCGGCGACACCGTGAACGACGGCGTCTTCTCGCCGTGGAACGGACAGCAGGCCGCGTAGTTCGCTCCCGCCTTCTTCAGCGGCACGTAGCGGTCGATCACCTCGACGATGTCCACCCGCGCGAGCAGCGTCTGGATGAAGTCGTTCGGGATCATCGGCGGGCCGGGCGGGATTCGCGCGTCGGAATCGGCCAGCCTCGGGCTGGCGGGGCGAAAGACGTCGCGCGCGGCCGGTCGTGGGACCGGCCGCGCGGACGCATCACACGGCAGGGAACGAATCCATTATAGGCAGGGGGTTGCGTTCCGCCAGTCCCGCAAGGAACGCGCCAGCGCCGGGCGGCCGGCGCGGTGCGGCTCACGTGCAGCGTCCTCGACGCCGGACGGGCGCTTCCGGCCCGCTCAGCCGAGCCTGGCCCTGACCTTCGCCGAGACGGCGGCCAGGTCGGCCTTGCCGGCGAGCTTCGGCTTCACGATCGCCATGACCTTGCCGATGCCGGCCGGCCCCGCCGCCCCGGTGGCGGCGATCGCCTCGGCGATCATCGCGTCGACCTCGGCGTCGGACGCCTGCGCCGGCAGGTAGACCTGCAGCACCGCGATCTCGGCGCGCTCGACGGCGGCCAGGTCCTCGCGCCGGCCGGCCTCGAACTGCGCGACCGAGTCCTTGCGCTGCTTGATCATCCTGTCGACGACCGCGAGCACGTCGGCGTCGCCCATTTCCCGGCGCTCGTCCACCTCGCGCTGCTTGATCGCGGCGAGCAGGAGCCGGATCGTCGACAGGCGCGCCGCTTCCTTCGCGCGCATCGCGTCCTTCATGTCGTCCTGGATGCGGGTCTTGAGCGTCATGGCGTGGGGGTGGGGTCAGAGCCGTAATCTTCGGGGGGCGCCAGCCGTTGCGCGGCGTCGTCCGTTCGACTCGGTCCGGAACATGGCGGCTCCGACCGCAAACAAAAAGGGGCGAATCGCTTCGCCCCTCGCTCGTCGAACGGAACCGGGCTTCCGGTCAGTACATCTTCGGCGGCAGCTGCTGGCTGCGGATGCGCTTGTAGTGGCGCTTCACCGCGGCGGCCTTCTTGCGCTTGCGTTCCGAGGTCGGCTTCTCGTAGAACTCGCGGGCGCGGAGCTCGGTCAGCAGGCCGGTCTTCTCGATCGTGCGCTTGAATCGGCGCAGGGCGGCCTCGAACGGCTCGTTTTCGCGGACACGGACGCTGGGCATGGAACGGTCGACCTTTCGAATCAGGGGCTTGGGATCGGAACCGGCCGGCGGTCCCGGCAGAGTCCCCATAAAGAGCCCATAAGTATAGCGGCACGGGGTCCGTGAGACAAGCCCTGCTAGACTGGCGGCCTTTCCCGGCCGGGCCGCCGGGGCTCCGGACCCGTCGCCGGGCCGCCCCGAGCGCCCCGGCAGTCGCCGCCTCCGATCCCATGCGCGTCCTCGGCATCGAGACCTCCTGCGACGAGACCGGCGTGGCCGTCTACGACACGGACCGCGGCCTCCTCGCCCACCGGCTCCACTCGCAGGTGGACCTGCACGCGCGCTACGGCGGCGTCGTGCCGGAGCTCGCCTCGCGCGACCACGTGCGCCGGCTGGTGCCGCTGATCGAGGAGGTCGCCGCCGAGTCGGGCACCGCGCTCGCCGACCTCGACGGGATCGCGTACACCGAGGGCCCCGGGCTCGCCGGCGCGCTCCTGGTCGGCGCGAGCGTCGCGAACGCGCTCGGGATGGCGCTGGGCAAGCCCGTCGTGGGCGTCCACCACCTCGAAGGCCACCTGCTGTCGCCGCTGCTCGCCGATCCGCGGCCGGACTTCCCGTTCGTCGCGCTGCTCGTCTCCGGCGGGCACAGCCAGCTCTACGAGGTCGCGGGCGTCGGACGCTACCGGCTCGTCGGCGACACGCTCGACGACGCGGCGGGCGAGGCGTTCGACAAGACGGCGACGCTGCTCGGCCTGCCGTATCCGGGCGGTCCCGCGCTCGCGAAGCTCGCCGAGGCGGGCCGCGCCGGCGTCGTGTCGCTTCCGCGCCCGATGATCGACTCGGGCGACCTGATGATGAGCTTCTCGGGGCTGAAGACCGCGGTGCTGACGCTCGTCCGCAAGCTCGAGGCCGCCGGCGGCTTCGATGCGCGGGCGAAGGCGGACGTCGCGGCCGAGTTCCAGCGCGCGGTCGTCGACGTGCTGGTCGCGAAGGCGCTCGCGGCGCTCGACGCGTCGGACCTGCGGCGGCTCGTCGTGGCCGGTGGCGTCGGCGCGAACCGGGAGCTCCGCGCGCGCCTCCACGCGGAGGCCGGGCGGCGCGGCGCGCGCGTCTACTTTCCCGACCTCGCGTTCTGCACCGACAACGGCGCGATGATCGCGCTCGCGGGCGCGCTGCGGCTCGGGAGGGCCCACACCGGCGGCGGCGCGTTCGGCGTGCGGCCGCGCTGGGAGCTCGCGTCGCTGCCGGCGGTGGCGGAGGCGTCGCCCGCCCCCGGCTGACGCCGGGGCCGCGCGCGGAACGGGATTCCCTCGCCGGTCGCGCGGTCCACCCCGCGCCGCGGGCCCGGCGTCAGCCGGTTCCCGTTCGGCGTCCCTTCGCGGACCGCGGATGGCGCGGCGCGGATGCGGTGCTCGCGCGCACGACCAGTTCGGCCTCGAACTCGACCTTCGGGGGCGCGTCCTCGCCCGCGATGCGCGCGAGGATCTGCTTGCCGGCGGCCGCGCCGATCGCGGCGATCGGCGAGCGGATCGTCGTGAGCGCCGGCGACTGCAGCGCCGCGATCTCCATGTTGCCGAAGCCCGCGATCGACACGTCGCGCGGCACGTCGAGGCCCTGTTCCCGGCACGCGGCGATCGCTGCGACCGCGACGAGGTCGTTGCCGCAGATGACCGCCGTCGGGCGCGGGCGGACGGCGAGCAGTCGCCTCATCGCGTCGCTGCCCGCGGGGAGCGTGTAGGCGGCCTCCAGCAGGTGCGTCGGTCTCAGCGCGAGGCCCCGCGTCGAGAGCGCTTCGCGCACGCCGTCGACCCGGTCGCGCGCGCGGTCGCTGCGCTCCAGGGGCCCCGAGATCATCGCGAAGTGGACGTGCCCGAGGTCGAGCAGGTGCCGCGCGAGCTTCGCGCTCGCCTTGCGGTTGCTGTAGCCGACCGCGGGATGCTCGCCGACATCGTCGAGCGCCCACGAGAGCACGTAGGGCACGCGCCGCCTGGCGATCTGGGCGTAGAGCGCGGGGTCGTGCTGCCGGCCGACGAGGACGAGCCCGTCGACGCCGCGCTGCAGCAGCGTGCGCACCGAGCCCACCTCGACGACGGTGTCGTAGTGGTAGCTCGTGACGAGCAGCGTGTAGCCGCGCGCCTCGAGGATCCGCTGCAGCGCGTCGATGCCGGACGCGTAGAGCTCGTTGTTGAGCGCCGGGACGACCGCGCCGATCGATCCGGTGCGGTTGGAGCGCAGCGCGCGGGCCGCGCCGTGCGGCAGGTAGTCGAGCTCGGCGATCGCGCGCTCGACGCGCGCCCGCGTCTTCGCGTTGACGAGGTGCGGCGCCGAGAGCGTCCGCGACACGGTGGCGGCCGAGACGCCGGCCAGGGCGGCGACCTCCTTCAGGTTCACCATGCGCGACTGGATAGCACGATCGCAGCAGGATCGCAAACGTTTGCAGCATCGCTTCGGCGCCAGGCGGCGGCCGTGGCGTGGCGACGGGGCGGGATTGCTGCGCCGCACAGCGGGAAAGCCGCGCTTCCGCGTTGACAGCGCACCGGCCTTCGGTTAGCTTGCAGGACTGAAATCGTTTGCAATCACACCGGCCCGCCTCCTGCGCGCACCCCGCCGCCATGACCGCCTCCCCCGTTCGAGAAACCCGGCCGACGCAGGCCCTCCCGGCATCGCAACTCGCGGGCCTCGCGTCGATCGTCGGCGACGCGCACGTGCATTCGCGCTGGGCCGACCGCTATGCCTACGCACGCGACCGCCTTCCGCTGGCCACCTTCGCCGTGCGCTCCGGACGCCTGCCCGGCACGATGCCTTCGGCCGTGATCTGCCCCGGTTCGCACGACGAAGTCGGGAGCGTCGTGCAGTGGGCCCGCGACGCCGGCGTCGCGCTCGTGCCCTGGGGCGCGGGCTCCGGCGTGCTCGGCGGCGCGATACCGCTGGGAGGCGAGGCGGTCCTCGACCTCAAGCGGCTGAACCGCATGGTCGCGATCGACGACGTCGACGGCCTCGCGACCGTCGGCGCGGGCATGAACGGCGGCCAGTTCGAGGAGGCGCTCGCGGAGCGCGGCTACACGTCCGGCCACCTGCCGCAGTCGCTCCACATGTCGACGGTCGGCGGCTGGGCGGCGTGCCGCGGGGCGGGCCAGGTGTCGTCGCGGTACGGCAAGATCGAGGACATCGTCCGCGGCATGAAGGTCGTGCTGCCCGACGGGCAGACGCTCGACGTGCGGCCGCTCGCGCGACGCGCCACCGGACCGGACCTGCTGCAACTCTTCGTCGGGTCGGAAGGCACGCTCGGCGTGATCACCGAGCTCACGCTGCGCATCTGGAAGCGTCCCGAGCGCGAGCACGGGGTGGTGCTCGCGATGCCGAGCGTCGCGGCCGGCCTCGCGGCGCTGCGGGAGATCATGCAGGGCGAATTGCGTCCGGCGGTGACGCGCCTCTACGACGAGCCCGAGACGCGCGCGCGCACCGAGGGCGTCGCGGCGTTCGCGTCGCTGCCGGTCATGCTGATGCTCGTGTTCTCGGGTCCCGGGCGGCTCGCCCGGATCGAGGAGGAGCTCTCGCTGGAGATCCTGGCGCGGCACGGGGGCGTCCTCGCGGACGATGCCCCTTACCGCGAGTGGATCGAGCACCGCTACGTGTCGTATTCGCCGAAGTGGCAGTCGACCGACCACTACATGGACACGATCGAGGTCACCGGGTCGTGGAGCGAGCTGCCGGCGATGCACCGGCGCATGCGCGAGGCGGTGCGGGAGATCCACCCGCACCTGCACTTCGGCACGCACTGGTCGCACGTCTACCCGGAAGGCGCATGCCAGTACATGACGTTCCGGCTGCCGCCGATGTCCGAGGCCGAGGGCGTCGCGCTGCACGCGCGCGTCTGGGAGGCGATCGAGTCGATCACGCTCGACTGCGGCGGCTCGATCAGCCACCACCACGGCGTCGGCGCGTTCCGCAACCGGTGGATGCGCGGCGAACTGGGCGCGGGCCTCGACGTGCTGCAGGCGCTCAAGGACGCGCTCGACCCGGGCAACCTGATGAATCCCGGCAAGCTGGGACTGCGGCCGGCGGGCGGGGCGCGAGGGCTGGCGACGCCCGCGGAGGCCGCGCCGTGAACGATCGCGCCACGATGCTGCGCATGTGCGCCTGCTGCCCGAATCCGTGCCGTCGCGCGATCCCGCCGACGCTCCCGCAGCAGCTGGAGTCGCGCACCCCGTCGGCGCTCGCGCTCCTCGCGCTCCAGGTGACGCACGGGCGTACGCCGCGCGACCCGTCGGTGCGGGACGCGCTGCTCGAGCTGGACGCGGCGATCGCCTGCCGCGAGGCGTGCGTCTACGGGTTCGACATCCCGTCGGCCGTGCGCTCGGTGGCCGACGAGCTGCCGCGGTGAGCGCGCGACGGGACTGGCTGGTGGGCGTCGACATCGGCGCCGGCAGTCTCAAGACCATGGTCGTCGGCCGCGACGGCCGCGTGGGCGGTTCGGCGTCGGTCGACATCGCGACGCGCACGCCGCATCCTGGCTGGAGCGAGCAGCATCCGCGGGACTGGTGGAACGCGATGTGCGCGACGGTCCCGCGCGCGCTCGCGGACGCAGGCATCGGCGCCGACGCGGTCGCGGCGATCGCGTTCAGCGCGGGCGCCCACACGCCCGTGCTCGAGGACGCGGCCGGCAACGTGCTGCGCCCCGCGATCCTCTGGAGCGACCAGCGGAGCGCGGAGGAGGCGAAGGAGCTCGAGGCGAAGCACGGCGACGAGATCCTCGCCACCGGCTGCAATCGCGCGGTGCCGACGTGGACCCAGCCGCAGCTCATGTGGCTCGCGCGCCACGAGCCGGAGGTGCTCGCGAGGGCGGCGCGGCTCTACGTCGCGAAGGATTGGCTGCGCTCGCGGCTGACCGGCACCTGGGAGACCGATCCGACCGAGGCGGTCGGGACGCTCCTCTACGACGGCATGCGCGACGGCTGGTCGGAGCGGCTGTGCGCGATGATCGGCTTCGACATGGCGAAGCTGCCGCCGGTCGTGCGGCCGTCGGCGGTCGTGGGCGAGGTGACGCGCGCGGCCGCCGCGGCCACGGGCTTCGCGGCCGGAACGCCGGTCGTGTGCGGCAGCTCGGACACCTCGGTCGAGGTCTACGGCTCGGGCGCGATCGCGCCGGGCGAGGCGGCCGTCAAGCTCGCGACGGCGGCGACGGTGAGCATCGTCGGCCGGCAGCCGCGCGTCCACCGCTCGGTCATCAACTATCCGTTCGCGGTCCCCGGGCTCTGGTACACGATAGGCGCGACGAACTCGTGCGCGTCGGCGCACCGCTGGTTGCGCGACCGCTTCTTCATGGCGCCGGGCGCGAACGGCGCCGAGGCGTTCGCGGAGATGGACCGGCTCGCGTCCGCCGCGCCCGCGGGCGCGGGGGGGCTCCTGTTCCACCCGTACCTGAACGGCGAGCGCACGCCGCACTGGGATCCGCTGCTGCGCGCCGATTTCGTCGGCATGACGTTCCGGCACGATCGCGGCCATTTCGTGCGCGCGCTCTACGAGGGCATCGCGTACTCGCTGCGGGACGTGCTGGAGGCGCTTCGCGGCCAGGGGCTGGACGCCGGCATGGCGCGGATCATCGGCGGGGGCGCGCGCAGCGCGACCTGGCGCCAGATCGTGTGCGACGTGCTCGGCATCGCGATCGAGATGCCGCGCGTCACCGACGCGTCGTTCGGCGCCGCGCTGATCGCGGGCGTCGGCATCGGCATGCACGCGAACGAGATCGAGGCCGCGCGCGCGTCGGTCGAGGTGGTGGCGCGGCACGAGCCCGACCCGGCCCTGCGCGGCCGCTACGAGACGATGTACGCGATCTACCGCGACTCGGCGCGCGCGACCGCGGACGTCAACCACCGCCTCGCGGCGATCGAGCGGAGCTGAGCTCGTGGATCTCGGCCTGAAGGGGCGCGTCGCGCTGATTACCGGCGGTGCGCGCGGCATCGGGCTCGCCGACGCGGAGCGGCTGGCGGCGGAAGGTGCGGCGATCGCGATCAACGACATCGACGGCGCGGCGGCGGAGCGCGCGGCGGAAGGCCTGCGCGCCGGAGGCGCCGGGGCGATCGCCGTGGCCGGCGACGCGGCGAACGAGCGCGTCGCGCAGGAGGGCGTCGCGGCGGCCGTCGCGCGCTTCGGCCGGCTCGACATCCTGGTCAACAACGCCGGCATCGGCATTCCCCGGCGCCGTCCGGCCGAGTCGATGCCGCTCGACGAGTGGGACGCGATGATCCGCACGCACCTGCGCAGCACGTTCCTGTGGTCGCGCGCGGCGGTGCCGGCGATGCGGGCGAACGGCTACGGGCGCATCGTCAACATGTGCTCGATGAACTTCACCGGCGGAGGGCGGCCCGGCGTCTCCCACTACTCGGCGGCGAAGGCCGGCATCCTCGGCTTCACGCAGACGCTCGCGAAGGAAGTCGGCCGCGACGGGATCACCGCGAACGCGATCGCTCCGGGCTACGTCGAGACCGGGCTGATCGCGTCGTTCACCCCGGCGATGCGGGAGCTCCTGCGCGCGCAGAATCCGGTCGGACGGACCTGCCGACCCGACGAGGTCGCGGCGCTCGTCGCCTATCTCGCCTCCGATCTCGCGGGCTTCGTCAACGGCGAGCTCGTCTGCATGGACGGCGGGCGGCGCGACTACTGGTGGGGAGACGCCTGATGCTGCGCGTCTTCGGATCGCCGCGCCGTTACGTGCAGGGTCCCGGCGCGCTGGGCGAGCTCGCCGGCATCGTCGACGGGATCGGCGGAGCGATCCTGCTCGTCGCCGACGCCGTCGTGCTGGGCCTGCTGCGGCAGCGGCTGCTCGAGGCGCTCGGAGCGCACGCGGGACGCGCGGCGTTCGCGGAGTTCGGCGGCGAGTGCACTGCCGGCGAGATCGAGCGGCTGACCGGCGTCGCCCGCGCGGGCCGCGCCGGCGCGGTCGTCGGAGTCGGCGGCGGCAAGGCGATCGATACGGCGAAGGGCGTCGCGCGCGAGCTCGGGTGCCCGCTGGTGATCGCCCCGACGGTGGCGTCGAACGACTCGCCGACGAGCCGCCTCGCCGTCGTCTACACGCCCGAGCACGCGCTGGCCGAGGTCCGCCTGCTGGCGCACAACCCGGACGCGGTGATCGTCGACACGTCGGTGATCGTTCGCGCGCCCGAGCGCTTCTTCGTCGCGGGCATCGGCGACGCGCTCTCGAAGCGGTTCGAGGCCGACGCCTGCTTCCACACGGGCGGGCTCAACTTCTACCGGGCCCGCCCGCCCTACGTCGCGCTCACGCTCGCCGACGCCTGCTACGCGGCGATCCGCGCGCATGCACAGGGCGCGATCGCCGCGCTGCGCCGCGGCGAGCCCGACGATGCGTTCGAGCGCACGGTCGAGGCGACCATCCTGCTCTCGGGGCTCGCGTTCGAGAACGGCGGGTTGTCGATCGCCCACTCGCTCACGCGCGGACTGTCGGCCGACCCGGTGCTCGCGCGCGCGCTGCACGGCGAACAGGTGGCGTGGGGACTGCTCGTCCAGATCGTGCTCGAGGGTCGCGATGCCGCCACCTTCGACGATCTGCGCGGCTTCTGCGGCCGCGTCGGCCTGCCGACGCGTCTGCGCGACTTCGGCTTCGAGGGCGACGTCGCGGCGATCGCGCGCGCGATCGCGCGCATCACCTGGGAGCGCGCGCCTTACGTGAAGCACGCGCGCGCGCCGATCGACGCCGGGCGGATCGAGCGGGCGATCCTCGAGCTCGAATCGAGGGGGTGAAGAAGATTGACTTTCGGGGTCGATGCGCGAAGAATACGTATTCAGTCAAGGCTTGCCGTTGCGGCCGTGACGGATTGCGACCCGGTCGTCCGTGAATCGATTTTTCGGGGCGTCCGGCTGCCTGCGCGGGTCGCATCCGCTGCCGGTGCGCGGCGGAATACGTATTATCGTTGCCCGCGACCGGCCGATCGCCGGACGAGGCGGAGGAGGCGGGGGGATGGCAGCGCGATCGATCGGGGGGGGCGCGACCGCGGCCGCCCGGGGGATCGCCGGGGCGCGTCCCGAATGAAGCGGGGAGAGCCGCGCGCCGTGTTCCTCGCGGAGACGCGCACGGGCGCGATCACCAGCCGCGAGGTCGCGAGGCTCGCGGGCGTGTCCCAGGCGACGGTGTCGCGCGTGCTCCACGACCATCCGGGCGTGCGGCCCGAGGTGCGCGCGCGCGTGCAGCGCGTGCTCGCCGAGACGCGGTACCAGCCCAATGCGATGGCGCGCGCGATGAAGACGAGCCTCACCGGTTCGGTGGGCGTCGTCGTCGCCCGGCTCTCCAATCCGCTCTACCCGGCGATGCTGCAGGTGATCGGCGCGGCGCTGGCGCGCGCCGGCCTCCGGATGGTCGTGTGGGACTCGGAGCACGGCGGCGAGGGACCGGCGCAGGTCGCGCTGCGCCAGGGCATCGTCGACGGCGTGCTGCTGACGACGGCGACCGTCGAGTCGCCGTTGCTGCGCGAGGCGGCCGACGCGCGCGTGCCGGTCGTCCTCGTCAACCGCACCGTGAGCGGCGCGGCCTGCGATCAGGTGTCGAGCGACAATGTCGCGGGCGGCGCGACCGTCGCGCGCTACCTGGTCGCGTGCGGGCGCCGGCGCATCGCGATGATCGGGGGGACGGGCGCCGCGTCGACGATCCGCGACCGGGAACGGGGATTCCGGCAGGCGCTGGACGACGAGGGCCGGCCGCTCGGGTTCGCGAACTGCGAGCAGGTCGACACCTTCTCGCACGAGACCGGCCGCGCCGCGGCCCAGCGCCTGCTGGAGCTCGCGCGGCCGCCCGACGCCGTCTTCTGCACCAACGACGTGATCGCCCTCGGCGCGATCGACGGCGCCCGCGCACGCGGCCTGCGCGTGCCCGAGGACCTCTGGGTGGTCGGCTACGACGACATCGAGATGGCGTCGTGGGGGGCCTACGACCTCACGACCGTGCGCCAGCCCCTCGACGAGATGGTCGGGCTGGCGGTGGGACACCTGCGGGCGCGCATACGCGGGGACGCCTCCCCGCCGGCGCGCGACTGCCTCCCCAACGGGCTCGTCATCCGCGGATCGACCGCACGCACGCCGATGCCGGAGGGCGCGCGCGAGGGAGTCCCTTGCACGAAGGACCAGGCATGACCCGAAGGACCACGCTGCGCAGCAACTTCGAGCCGGGGACGCCGCGCTGGGCCGTCCGGCGCGCGCAGTGGAAGGCGCTGGGCCTCTCCGACGAGGACATCGCGAAGCCGAAGATCGCGATCGTCAACACGTCGTCGGAGCTCTCGAGCTGCTTCTCGCACCTGGACGACGTCGTCGCGCGGGTGAAGGCGGGCGTGCGTGCGGCCGGCGGCATCGCGTTCGAGGTGCGCACGGCGGCGCCGTCGGATTTCATCACGAGCGCGGGGCGCCAGGGCCGCTACATCCTGCCGAGCCGCGATCTCATCGTGAACGACATCGAGGTGCAGGTCGAGGGCGCGCTGCTCGACGGGATGGTCTGCCTCGCCTCGTGCGACAAGACGGCCCCCGGGCAGCTGATGGCCGCGGCGCGCCTGGACCTGCCGACGATCATCGTGCCCTGCGGGTACCAGCCCGACGGCGTGCTCGACGGCAGGCGCGTCGACATCGAGGAGGTCTACGAGAGCGTCGGCAAGGTCGCGACCGGCGAGATGAGCCTCGAGCACCTCGCCCGCATGTGCGACGTCGCGATCGGCGGGCCCGGCGTCTGCGCCGGCATGGGCACCGCCAACACGATGCACATCGCGAGCGAGGCGCTCGGCATGGCGCTGCCGGGCTCGACGCCGGTCCTCGCCGGCAGCGGGCGCATGGCCGGGAACGCCGAGGCCTCGGGCCGCCGGATCGTCGAGATGGTGTGGGAGGACCTGACGCCGCGCCGGATCATGACGGCCCGCGCGTTCGAGAACGCCGTGATGGTCGGCCTCGCGCTCTCGGGATCCATCAACCTCGTGCGCCACCTGCAGGCGGTCGCGGTCGAGGCGCGCTGCCCCGTCGACCTCTACGAGCTCTACGACCGGCTGGGCCCGAAGGTCCCGCTGCTGTGCGCGGTGCGCCCCAACGGCGACACGCGCATCGGCGAGCTGGACGCGGCGGGCGGGACGCGGGCGGTGCTCAAGCGGCTCGAGACGCTCGTCCATCTCGATGCGCTCACGGTCGACGGTCGCGACTGGCGCGCGGTGCTCGCCGGCGTCGCGGTCGTGGGCGAGGTGATCCGCCCCCTCCATCACCCCCTGTCGTCGCGTCCGTCGGTGGTCGTCATGCGCGGCAACCTCGCGCCCGACGGCTCGATCCTGAAGCTCGGCAACGCCGACGCGAAGGCGGCGCGCTTCCGGGGCCGGGCGCGCGTGTATGCGTCGCAGGAGGCGGCGCTCGAGGGGCTGCGCCGGGGCGATCTCGTCGACGGCACGGTCGCGGTGCTGCGCGGCATGGGCCCCCGCGGCGGGCCCGGGATGGCGCTCGCGTCGGGCTTCGTCGCGGCGCTCGACGGTGCGGGCCGCTCTTCCACGGTGGCCGTCGTGACCGATGGCCAGCTCTCGGGCCTCAATCGCGGCATCGCGATCGGGCAGGTGTCCCCCGAGGCCGCGATGGGCGGCCTGCTGTCGCTCGTCGAGGACGGGGATGCGATCGAGATCGACGTCGAGCGTCGCACCGTCACGCTCGAGGTCCCCGAAGAGGCGCTCGCGGCCCGTCGCGTGACGGCGACGCCCCCGGTGCCGGCCGACGAGCGCGGCTGGCTGTCGATCTACGCGCGGACCGTCGCGCCGATGCAGGCGGGCGCCGTGCTCGTGAAGCCGTAGGGAGGGCCGCCATGGCACGCGTGCTCCTGAGGGATGTGGCCAAGGCCTACGCCGGCAGCACCGCGAACGCGGTGCGCGACTTCAACCTCGAGATCGCGGACGGAGAGCTCGTCGTCTTCGTCGGCCCCTCGGGTTGCGGCAAGTCCACGACGCTGCGGATGATCGCGGGCCTCGAGGAGCCCACCGGAGGGGAGATCTGGATCGGCGACCGGCCGGTCACCCGGCTCGAGCCCAGGGACCGGAACGTCGCGATGGTGTTCCAGAACTACGCGCTCTACCCGCAGAAGACCGTCTACGGCAACCTGTCGTTCGGCCTCGGCATGCGCGGGATCGGCGCCGGCGAGATCGACCGGCGCGTCCGTTCGGCCGCGAAGCTGCTCGGCCTCGAGCCGCTGCTCGAGCGAAAGCCCAAGCAGCTCTCGGGAGGCCAGATGCAGCGCGTCGCCCTCGGGCGCGCGCTCGTCCGCGAGCCCGACGTCTTCCTGCTCGACGAGCCGCTCTCGAACCTCGACGCGAAGCTCCGCGTCCGCATGCGCGAGGAGATCGCGCGCCTGCACGCCGAGATCGGCACCAGCATGGTCTATGTCACGCACGACCAGATCGAGGCGATGACGCTCGGCCACCGGATCGTCGTGATGCGCGACGGCCTCATCCAGCAGGTGGGGTCGCCGCTCGAGCTCTACGACCGGCCCGCGAACGCGTTCGTCGCGGGCTTCATCGGCTCGCCCGAGATGAATTTCGTCGACGGCGTGCTGTCCGGGGACGCGCGGTTCCGGGCCGGGAAGCTCGACATCCCGGTGCCGGGCGCCGAGGGCGCGGGCGAAGTGAGGATCGGCATCCGGCCCGAGCACGTCGAGCGGTCGCCGCCCGGAGAGGCGACCGGCGTGCTCAAGGTGAGCCGCGTCGAGCAGTTCGGCGCGCAGACGCACGTCGCGGGCGACCTCGCGGGCGTGCACCTCGAGGCGCTGCTCGGCCGCGACGACGCGATCGCGGCCGCCGACGAGATTCCCGTGCGCCTCGATCCGGCGCGCATCCACGTGTTCGACCGCGCAACCGAGCGGCGGCTGACCCGGCGCGCCGCGTGACGGCCGCCCCGACGAGCAGGACTCACGACGAAGGAGGAGAAACATGTCCCACGCATCCGATCTGCCCGCCAACCCCGCCTCCGCGGCGGCTCCCGATCCGACGCGGCGCAAGGTCGTCGCCGCGACCGCGGCCGCCGGCGCGCTGGGCGCGCTCGGCTTTCCGGCCGTCCACGCGCAGTCGACGGTCACGCTGCGCATCCTGAACAACGAGACCTCGGTCGACAGCAACCGCGCGCTTCGCGTCGCCGCGGCCGAGTACGAGCGCAAGTACCGCACGCGCATCGTCGTCGACTCGGTGCCGATCGACGATACGTTCCCGAAGATCCAGGCGTCGATCAAGGCCGGCCAGCCCTACGACATGGCGACGATCGGGTTCATCGCGCACATGGTGATCCTGGCGAATCAGGGGGCGCTGATCCCCATGACCGAGCTCACGAAGAAGCACCAGTGGGGACCCAAGATCCTGTTCCCGATCAACAACCAGGTCTGGTGGTACCCGTACGACTACAACCTCGCCTGCTGCTACTACCGCAAGGACCTGTACGCGGAGAAGGGCCTCAAGGTTCCCGAGACCTGGGACCAGTACCTGTCGAACGCGCGCGCGCTCACCGTGATGAAGGACGGCAACGTCGACCGCGGCGGTTGCGTCTTCCCGATCGCGAGCAACGGGGCGACCAACTGGACGTCGTTCGCGTTCATGTGGGGCGAGGGCGTGCGCCTGATCGGCGAGAAGTGGAACGTGACGCTCGATTCCCCCGAGAACACCGACCGGGTCTCGCGCTACCTCGACCTGTACGCCGAGCTCTACAAGACGATGCCGCCGAACATGAACGCGGTCAGCTACGCGCAGCTCCTCGGCCTCTTCGCGACCGACAAGGTCGCGCACTCGGCGTACTCCGGCCGCCTCGTCGAGACGCTCGAGGCGCGCGCGCCGAATCTCACGACGCAGTTCGGCGTGTTCCCCTACCCGGACAGCAAGGGGGCGGTCAAGGCGCTCAACAACGGCTACGACGGCTTCGTGGTGCTGAAGTCGAAGCAGAGCGAGGAGGCGATGAAGTTCCTGAGGTGGTTCCTCGAGAACCACTACATCAACTGGCTGCACTCGGCGCCGATCCACTTCCAGCCTCCGCGCCTCGACGTGTACGACGACAAGCGGTGGCTCGCGCACCCGCTGATCGAGAAGCACCTGTCGATCGTCAAGACCATGCAGTCCTGGCTCCTCGACAAGAACATGGTGATCAACTCGATCGACACGGACGGCCCGACCCCCGACCTGCGCCCGCCCAAGGTGTTCGAGTCCTACGTGATGCCCGAGATGCTCCAGAACAAGGTGCTGAAGGGCATGTCGAACGCCGAGTGCATCAAGACGGCCGCCGACAAGATCCGCCAGGTGATCACCTCCTGACGCAGGGAGCGAGCGCCGGCGCCGCGGCGCCGGCGCGACCGCCCCGCCTCCGCCCGTGAAGAACGACACCTCGATCGTCGCGTTCCTCGCCGCCGGCCTGCTCGTCGTCGGCGTCGTGATCGGGATACCGCTCGTCCACGCGATCCAGCTCTCGCTCTACCGGCTCGAGTCGTTCGTCGGAGAGCCGGAGTGGGTGGGGCTCGCCAACTATGCGCGGGTGGTCTCCGAGCCGGAATTCTGGAGCGCCTTCGGCAACGGCGCCGTCATCGCATTGGCGTCCATCGCGCTTCAGGTGGCCCTCGGCATCGCGATCGCGATGGTGCTGAACGAGACGTTCGTCGGCCAGGGGCTCGCGCGCGGAATCATGATCCTGCCCTACCTATTGCCGACGGTGGTCGCCTGCCTGACGTTCGAGTGGCTGCTCGACGGCAGCTACGGCTACGTGAAGTCGCTGCTCGCGAATGTCGGCCTGCCGATGGTCGACTGGTCGGCGTCGCGGGGCCCCGCGACCGCGACGATCGTGTTCGTGAGCGTCTGGATCTGGACGCCGTTCGTCGTGACCTGCGTGCTGGCGGGGCTCCAGTCGATCCCGAAGCAGCTCTACGAGGCCGCGAAGGTCGACGGCGCGGGGGCCTGGCAGCGCTTCTGGCACGTCACGATCCCCGGACTCAAGCCCGTGCTCACCGTGGTGGTGCTGCTGCGCGGCATCTGGATGTTCAACAAGTTCGACGTCGTCTGGCTGCTCACCAGGGGCGGTCCCGTCAACTCGACCGAGACGCTGCCCGTGCTCGCGTACCGCAAGACGTTCCAGGCCTTCGACGTCGGCGGCGGCGCGGCGGTCGCGACGATCTCGTTCCTGATCCTCTCGGCGGTGATCCTCGTCTACCTCCGACTCTTCCCGCTGGACGACAGATGAGCCAGGGCCGCGGCTTCGGGTACGCGATGCGCCGGATCGCGCTCTATCTGGGCGTCCTGGCCGTGACGGTCTACTCGGCGTTCCCGATCTACTGGATGGCGCTGTCCAGCACGCGCCCGCAGCAGGACCTGTTCACGAAGACCTCGCTCGTCCCCTGGCCCGTCAGCTGGGACTCGTACCGGAGCCTGCTCGAGCTGACCGACTATCCGAGCCAGTTCGCGAACAGCCTGATCGTCGCGGTCGCGACGGTCGTCGTGACGATGGCCTGCTCGATCCTCATCGCGTACGCGCTGACGCGGCTGAAGTTCCGCGGCAAGACCGCGATCGTCGCGGCCATGCTCTTCGGCTACATGTTCCCGCCGCTGATGCTCGCGATCCCGATGTTCTCGCTGTTCAACGCGCTGGGACTGACCGACACGCTGTTCGCGCTGATGGGCGCGCATCTCGCGATCGCGTTGCCGCTCGGCGTGTGGCTGCTGTGGGGCTTCTTCAAGACGATGCCGCTCGAGCTCGAGGAGGCCGCGATGGTCGACGGCTGCTCGCGACTCCAGGCGTTCCTGCGGATCGTCCTGCCGCTGTCGATGCCGGGTCTGATCACCGTCGCGATCTTCTCGTTCCTGCTGTCGTGGGGCGACTACGTGTTCGGGCTGATCCTGATCATGAGCGACCAGAACAAGACGCTGCCCGTCGGCCTCGCATCGATGCTCGGCTCGAACGACCTGCGCTGGGGCGACATCATGGCCGGCGCGACGCTGATCGCGATCCCGCTGCTGATCCTGTTCACCTTCCTCTACCGGTATTTCGTGGCGGGCCTCGCCGCGGGCGCGCTCAAGGCCTGACGATGGAGTCGGAGACGTTCGACTACGTGATCGTCGGCGCGGGCAGCGCCGGCTGCGTGCTCGCCAACCGGCTGACCGCCGACGGCCGCCATCGCGTGCTGCTCCTCGAGGCCGGGCCCCGCGACACCAACCCGTGGATCCACATCCCGCTGGGCTACGGCAAGACGATGTTCGATTCGCGCGTCAACTGGAAGTTCGAGAGCGAGCCGGTGCCCGGGCTCGGCGGCCGCCGCGTCAAGCAGCCGCGCGGGCGCGTGCTGGGCGGCTCGAGCTCGATCAACGGCCTGCTCTACGTGCGCGGCCAGCGGGAGGACTTCGACGACTGGGCCGCGCGCGGCAATCCCGGCTGGGCCTACGAGGACGTGCTCCCGTACTTCCGGCGCTCGGAGGATCAGGCGCGCGGCGCCGATCCCTGGCACGCGACGGGGGGCGAGCTCGGCGTCGCGGACATCGACGCGCCGCATCCGATCGCCGAGGCGTTCATCGCGGCGGGCGTCCACCAGGGCATCGCGCGCAACGACGACTTCAACGGCGAGCGCCAGGAAGGCGTCGGCTACTTCCAGGCCACCGCCCGCGGCGGCCTGCGCTGCAGCAGCGCGGCCGCGTTCCTCCGCCCCGCGCGCGGGCGGTCGAACCTCGTCGTGCGGACCGGGGCCCACGCGAGGCGGGTCGCGTTCGGGGGGAAGCGCGCGAGCGGCGTCGTCTACCGGCACGGCGGCGCCGACCGGACCGCGCTCGCGCGGCGCGAAGTGCTGTTGGCCGCGGGCACCCTCCAGTCGCCGCAGTTGCTGGAGCTCTCCGGCGTCGGCGACGCTGGCCGGCTCGCGCCGCTCGGCATCCCGATCGTGCACGACCTGCCTTCCGTCGGCGAGAACCTGCACGACCACCTGCAGGCCCGCCTCGTCTACAGGACGCGCGACAGGATCACGGTCAACGACGACCTGCAGAGCCTGCCGCGCAAGATCGCGATGGTGTGGAAGTTCGCCTTCGGGCGGCGCGGTCCGCTCGGCTGGCTCGCAGGCATCGCGGGCGGCTTCACGAAGTCCTCGCCCGGGCTCGAGCGTCCCGACATGCAGTTCCATCTCTACCCGTACTCGAGCGAGCGCGTCGACCCGTCGCTGCATCCGTTCTCGGCGTTCACGCTGACCGTATGCAAGCTGCGGCCGGCGTCGCGCGGGAGCTGTCACGTCGCGTCGGCCGACGCGTTCGCGCCGCCGTCGATCCGGCCGAACTACCTCGACCGGCCCGAGGACCTCGCGACGATGATCGCCGCGGTCAGGGTCGGGCGGCGCGTGGCCGCGGACCCGGCGCTCGCGGCGCTGATCACGGCCGAATACGACCCGGGCCCGGCGTGCGCGACGGATGCGGAGATCGAGGCGTTCATCCGGGCGAAGGCGTTCTCCGTCTACCATCCGGTCGGCACCTGCGCGATGGCGCCCGACGGGGTCGTCGATCCGGCACTGCGGGTGCGCGGCGTCGAGGCGCTGCGCGTGATCGATGCGTCGATCATGCCGGCGATCGTCTCGGGCAACACCAACGCTGCGGCGATCATGATCGGCGAGAAGGGCGCCGACCTCGTGCTCGCCGACGCGCGATGAGCGGCGCCGGTCACGCGGGAACGGTCCGCGAGCCGGCGCGCTCGACGCCGATCGTCGCGCGTCCGGACGTCCTCGTCGTCGGGGGCGGCTCGGCCGGCATCGCGGCCGCGTGCGCCGCCGCTCGCGCCGGAGCAAACACCCTGTTGATCGAGCGCTACGGGTTCCTGGGCGGCACGCTCACGGCGGTCACGCTCGGCGGCTTCTGCGGGACGCACGCGGTGATCGACGACGATCGCCTCGGGCGCGTGGTCGGCGGGCTCTACCTGGACCTGGAGGACCGGCTGCGCGCACGGCGCGCCGTGAGTCCGCCGAAGCGCCACGGGCGCATCGTCGGCGTGCCGTACGAGTCGGCGACGCTCAAGCTCGTCGCCGACGAGCTGGTCGACGCGCACGGGGCGAGGACGATGCTTCACGCCTGGGCGGCCGACGTGATCGTCGAGGGGCGCCGGATCGCGGCGGTGATGGTCGAGAACAAGGGCGGCCGCCGCGCGATCGTGCCGTCGGTCGTGATCGACGCGTCGGGCGACGGTGACGTCGCGGCCCGCGCAGGCGCCGCGTTCGACCTGGGGTGCGATGGCGAGACGCAGTACGGGTCGACGATGTTCCGGATGGGCGGCGTCGACATCGACCGGGCGTCGGCGCTGTCGCGGCAGGACATTCGCGCATGCCTGGAGGCCGCGGTGGAGGGCGGCTATCCGTTGCCCCGGACCACGACCGGCGTGCACATCAACCCGCTCGAGGGCGTCGTGCACCTCAACGTCACGAAGGTCGGGGACCCCGAGGGGCGGCCGCTCGACCTCGTCGACCCCGACGCCCTCACGCGGGGCGAGCGCGAGGGAAGGCGCCAGGTGTACCTCTACGAGGAGGTGTTCCGGCGGTTCGTGCCGGGCTTCGCGCGCGCGCGCGTGATCGACATCGGGGCGATGATCGGGATCCGGGAGACGCGCCTCGTGCACGGCGAGCGCACGCTGACCGAGGCGGACGTGCGCGCGTGCGCCAAGCCCGCCGACCGGATCGCGTGCTCGTCGTGGGCGCTGGAGAGCCACGGGCGCGGACGCGCGACCGCCTGGGAATTCCTTCCGGACGGCGAGTGGTACGGGATCCCCTACGGCTGCCTGGTCGTCAAGGGTCTCGACAACCTGCTGGTCGCGGGACGCAACCTCTCGGCCGCGCATGCCGCGCAGGCGTCCGCGCGCGTCGCGGGGCCGTGCATCGCGATGGGGGAGGCGGCCGGAGTCGCGGCGGCCCTGGCCCTGCCGGATGGGGTCGCGATGCGCGACGTTTCCGTCGACGCGGTCCAGCGCACGCTCGAGCGGCACGGCGCCATCCTGTCGCCGAACTGGCGCTGAAGCGGCCGCGCGGCTCGCGTGGCTGGAAACCCTCGACGTCCGCAAGCCGATCGCGGCGTCGCGCGCCACGATGCGCGACCTGCCCTGCACCCTCGACTGCCACGCGGGGGGGCTGCTCACGCCGTCGGGCCAGACGCTCTCGGCCGGCGTGCTCACCGTCCGATCGAGCGCTCCCTGCCTTCGACCAGCTGCCGGATGTTCGCCCGGTGGCGCCAGACGAGCAGGACGGCGATCGGCACCATCGCCCACGACTGGAGCGTGTTGCCGGCGACGTAGAACATGCCGAGCGGCATCAGCGCCGCTGCGATGAGCGCCGCGAGCGAGCTGATCTTGAAGCCGAACGCCATCACGAGCCAGACGGTCGTGAGGGCGAGGCCGAGCGGCCAGTGGAGCGCGAACACGATGCCGGCGCCGGTGGCCACGCCCTTGCCGCCGCGGAAGCCGTGGAACACCGGCCAGCAGTGGCCGACGAACACCGCGATCGCGGACGCCGGCACCGCCCAGTCGGCGGCCCCGACGACCGGGGCGAGCCGCGTCACGGCGAACACGGCGACGAAACCCTTGAGCCCGTCGCCGACGAGCGTGATCAGCGCGGCCGCCTTGTTGCCGGTGCGCAGCACGTTCGTGGCGCCCGGATTGCCCGAGCCGTACTCGTGCGGATCGGGCAGGCCGAACGCCTTGCTGACGACGACCGCGAACGACACCGAGCCGAGCAGGTAGGCGGCGAGGACGAGCGCGAGGGCGGGGATCATGGGGAAGACGGGGTTTCCGGGCATCCCGTGATGCCGGATTGGTAAGATTGTAGCCCTGCGCGACGCCCATGAGGACCGGGCAGCGCGAGTCTCCCCTGATCGATCCGTGACCGAAGCCACCAGCACGATCTTCATCCACGACCTGCGCGTGTCGACGCGCATCGGCATCTACTCGTGGGAGGCGCACCTCGACCAGACGGTGCGCCTCGACCTCGACATCGGCGCGCCGTCCGACCGGCCGTTCGCGTCCGGGCGCTTCGAGGACGCGCTCGACTACGCGGCGGTCGTCGCGCGCATCAAGGCCTACGCGCTCGCGCACGAGCATCCGCTGCTCGAGCGCTTCGCGCAGGGCGTCGCCGACATCGTGCGCGGCGAGTTCGGCGCGCCGTGGGTGCGCGTGCGCGTCGCGAAGCTCGCCGCGCTGCCCGGCGTCCGGGAGATCGGCGTCGAGATCGTCCGCTGAACCTCGGGAACCACGCTCGATCCACGTTCCGGAGGGAACGTGGATCGAGCGTGGTTCCGGGGGTTACCTGTCCTGCGCGAAGAGGGCCGCGTTGCCGCCCGCCGCGGCCGTGTTGACGGTGAGCGTGCGCTCGAGCGCGAAGCGTGCGAGGTAGTGCGGGCCGCCGGCCTTCGGGCCCGTGCCGGAGAGCCCCTCGCCGCCGAACGGCTGCACGCCGACCACCGCGCCGATCATGTTGCGGTTCACGTAGAGGTTGCCGACGCGCGCGCGGGCGGTGATGCGCGCGATCGTCGCGTCGATCCGGCTGTGGACGCCCATCGTGAGGCCGTAGCCCGACGCGTTGATCGCGTCGACGAGCGCGTCGAGGTCGGCGGCGTCCCACTCGACGACGTGGAGCACCGGGCCGAAGACCTCGCGGGTCAGCCGGTCGAGACGGTCGAGGACGACGAGCGTCGGCGCCACGAACGTCCCGTTCGCGCAGGCGTCGCGCAGCGCCGCGCGGTGCCGCACGAGCCCGAGCGAGCGCATCGCGTCGACATGGCGCTCCAGCGCGGCGCGCGCTTCGCCGTCGATGACCGGGCCGACGTCGGTCGCGCGATCGGCCGGATCGCCGATCGCGAGCTCGTCCATCGCGCCTTCGAGCAGCGCGACCACGCGCGGCGCGATCTCGCGCTGGACGCACAGCACGCGCAGCGCCGAGCAGCGCTGGCCCGCGCTGTCGAACGCCGAGACGAGCGCGTCGGCGACGACCTGCTCGGGAAGCGCCGAGCTGTCGGCGATCATCGCGTTGAGGCCGCCGGTCTCGGCGACGAGCGGCACGAGCGGCAGCCGTGACGCGAGCGTCCGCGCGATCGCCGACGCGACCTCGGTGGATCCGGTGAACGCGACGCCGGCGACGCGCCGGTCGGCGACGAGCGCGGCGCCGACGGTCTCGCCGCGGCCGGGCAGCAGCGCGATCGCGTCGGCGGGCAGTCCCGCGCGCAGCATCGTCTCGACGGCCAGTGCGGCCGTCAGCGGCGTCTGCTCGGCCGGCTTCGCGGCCACCGTGTTGCCGGCGGCGAGCGCCGCGGCGACCTGGCCCATGAAGATCGCGAGCGGGAAGTTCCACGGCGAGATGCAGGCAAACACGCCGCGGCCGTGCAGCGACAGCGCGTTCGTCTCGCCGGTGGGCGAGGGCAGCGCCCGCGGCTCGCCGAACTGCGCACGCGCGCCCGCCGCGTAGTAGCGGCAGAAGTCCGCCGCCTCGCGCACCTCGGCGATCGCCGCGGCCCGCGTCTTGCCCGCCTCGCGCGTGAGCCGGACGACGAAGCTGTCCAGCGCGTCCTCGATCGCATCGGCGGCGGCGTCGAGGAAGGCGGCGCGCCCGACGCCTCCGCGGGCGTCCCACGCCGGCTGCGCGGCGGCAAGCGATGCCAGGGCGCGGTCGACGATCGATTCGTTCGCATCGACGACGGTCCCGATCGCACGCGGGGCGTCCGAGGGATCGCGCACCTCCCGCCCGGCCCCGCCCACGCGCTCGCCGTTCACGATCGGTCCCGCGCGCCAGCGCGGCGATCGCGCATCGGCGAGGGCGGCGTCGAGCCGCGCCATCGCCGGCTGGTCGGCGAGCGCGAGCCCCGACGCGTTCATCCGGTCGGCGTAGAGCGCGCGCGGGAGCGGCGTGAGCGGATTGGCCGTCCAGCCATCGCGCGCGGCGAGGTCGATCGGATCGGCGACGATGTCCTCGATGCGGACCGACGGATCGGCGATCCGGTGGACGAACGAGGTGTTCGCCCCGTTCTCGAGCAGCCGGCGGACCAGGTACGGAAGCAGGTCCTCGTGGCTGCCCACCGGCGCGTAGACGCGGCAGGCGTGGCCGTGCGGCGCATCGCACACCTGCGCGTAGAGCGCCCCGCCCATCCCGTGTAGGCGCTGGAACTCGAATTCGGCGGCGCCCCGTCCCGCCGCGCACGCGGCGACCCACGCGACCGTGTGCGCGTTGTGCGATGCGAACATCGGGTAGATCGCGTCGCCCGCGTCGAGCAGCGCCTTCGCGCAGGCGAGATACGAGACGTCGGTGTGCGCCTTGCGCGTGAACACCGGATAGCCCGCGAGCCCGAGCACCTGCGCGCGCTTGACCTCGGTGTCCCAGTAGGCGCCTTTCACGAGCCGCACCGGGATGCGCGTGCGCGTCGATCGCGCGAGCGCGACGATCCAGCCGACGGCCGGCCGGGCGCGCTTCTGGTAGGCCTGCAGCGCGAGCCCGAGCCCCATCCAGCCGTCGAGGGCCGGATCGCGGCGCAGCCGCGCGAAGATCTCGAGCGAGAGCTCGAGGCGATCGGCCTCCTCGGCGTCGACGGTGAAGCCGATGCCGACGCGCTTCGCCTGCGCCGCGAGCGCGGCGAGCGCCGGCACGAGCTCGTCCAGCACGCGCGCGGCCTGGGAGATCTCGTAGCGCGGGTGGAGCGCCGAGAGCTTGACCGAGATCGACGGCTGCGCCCACGCCGGCAGCGCGTGATCGTCGACCGACGCGCCAATCGCCGCGATCGCGGCGGAGTAGGCGTCTGCGTAGCGCTTCGCGTCGGCCGCCGTGTACGCCGACTCGCCCAGCATGTCGAACGAGTGGCGCGCGTTGGGGTGCGGGGGCTTGCGCGCACGGGCGAGCGCCTCGCCGATCGCGCGGCCCATCACGAACTCGTCGGCCATCAGCTTCATCGCGCGCCGGAGTGCGACGCGCACGACCGGTTCGCCCAGCCGCGCGACGAGCCGCTCGTAGCCCGCGGCGGGGTCGCGCTCGTCGTCGGAAGCCATCCGCGTGAGCTTGCCGGTCAGCATCAGCGCCCAGGTCGACGCGTTGACCAGCGCGGACGAGCCCCCGAGGTGCTTCTCCCAGTCGCCGCGCGAGAGCTTGTCGCGGATCAGCCGGTCGGCGGTCGCCGCGTCGGGGATCCTGAGCAGCGCCTCCGCGATGCACATCAGCAGCACGCCCTCGTGGGTTCCGAGCCCGTACTCGGTGAGGAATTGCTCGATGCCGGCGCCGCCGGACTGGCGCGCGCGCACACCCGCGATCCACGCGGCCGCCTGCGCGGCCACCGCCGGCGCGGACACGCCGGCCGCCGCCGCCTCGTCGGCGCGCATGCGCAGCGTGGCGGACTCGTCGGCGAGGAACGCCGCGCGGATCGCGGCGCCGTCGGGATCGGCGGGAAGCATGGTCATGGGGACGGCGCCGTGGCGATGTCGACGAGGAGCGCCTTCAGCACGCGGATGGCGTCCGCGGGCGCGAGGCCGACGAGGTAGCCGCGCCGCCCGCCGTTGACGTAGATGCGCGGGAGGCCCGCGATCGTCGACTGCATGTAGACCGGCATCGCGCGCTTCGTGCCGAACGGGCTCGTGCCGCCGACCTGGTAGCCGGAGTGGCGGTCGGCCACCGCGGGCGCGCAGGGCGACACGCTCTTGACGCCGAGGTGCCGCGCGAGGTTCTTCGTCGACACCTCGCGGTCGCCGTGCATCAGCACGATCATCGGCTGGCGCCGGTCGTCCTCCATGATCAGCGTCTTGACGACCTGGTGCTCGGGGACGCCGAGCTCGCGCGCGGACACGGCCGTGCCGCCGCGCTCCTCGTACGCGTACGGATGGTCGGTGTACGGGACCCCGTGCTCGCGCAGCACACGGATCGCGGCGGTGACGGGGAGCTTTTCCTTGCTCATGGGGGCGCTTCAGCGGGCGGGGGCGCGGGCGACGAGGGGCACCGACCACGGCTCGCGCCACAGGATGCCGAAGGGCAGGTACGGTTCGTCCGCGACGCGAACGCGCCCGAAGCCGGCGCGCGCGAATTCGCGCAGCAGCGCGTCGCGCGAGAAGAGGCGCATCTCGAGCGTCGTGCCCGGGCCGCCGTGGAACACGAGGTCCGTGAAGCGCTGCGTGCGGCCGTCCGTGGTGCGGTTGGCGATCGTCCACGCGCCGCCTTCCCGCTCGAGGCTCCAGTCGTGGAGGTCGGGAAAGTGTTCGACCGTCTCCTCGTCCAGCGAGTACGGGACCGTCATCACGAACAGTCCGCCGGGCTTGAGCAGCGCGAGCGCGTTGTCGAACGCGCGCGACACCGGCGGGGCGACGTGCTCGAAGACGTCGCTCGCGATCAGGAAGTCGTAGCGCCCGCGCCGCGCCGCGTCGATCGCCGTGATGTCGAGCCGGGGCTCGGCGTGGAAATACGTGTTCTCGTAGTCGAAGACCCGGGCGAGCGGCGCCGCGTAGCACGCGGCGTCCGAGAGCCCGAGCCCCCTCAAGCCCCGGCGCGGCTCGAGCGAGGACAGGGCGGCCCGCTCGCCGGTGAGCTCGCGGACGACGAGGTCGGCGATCGACCGGAAGCGGACCGTCGATCCGCACCGGGGACAGGAGGGCGTCTCGCGCGCGAGCGCCGAGAGCGGCGAGCGCGCGCCCGACCCGCACAGGTTGCAGCGGAACGCGATCGGCGCCTCCGGCGCGAGCGTGCGCCAGTCGAGGTCCCCGATCGTGGCCGCGTCGGCGTCGGCGAGGGCGCGTGGCGCCGGGGAACGGGCGAAGCCGTCGCGCAGGCGCGACAGGAAGGAACCGGCGGCGCGGCGCAGCGTCATGGCAATCAGCCGCGCGGGTGGTGCTGCGCGTGCAGCCGCTTGAGCCGCTCGCGCGCGACGTGCGTGTAGATCGTCGTCGTCGTGATGTCGGCGTGCCCGAGCAGGAGCTGCACGACGCGCAGATCCGCGCCGTGGTTGAGGAGGTGCGTCGCGAACGCGTGCCGCAGCACGTGCGGCGAGAGCGCGCCGGACGCGACGCCCGCCCGCGCACCGTAGCGCTTGACGAGGTGCCAGAACGCCTGCCGGGTGAGCGGCGCGCGCCGTGCGGTCAGGAACAGGTGGTCGTTCTTCGCACCGCCGGCGAGCCGCGGCCGGACCTGGGCGAGATAGCGCCCGAGCCACGCGATCGCCTCGTCGCCGAGCGGGACCAGCCGCTCCTTGCTGCCCTTGCCCAGCACGCGCACGACGCCGGCGTCGAGCGAGACCGCGCCGAGCTTGAGCCCCACGAGCTCGGAGACGCGCAGGCCGGTCGCGTAGAGCGTCTCCAGCATCGCGCGGTCGCGCAGTCCGAGCGGCGCCTCGACGTCGGGCGCGGCGAGGAGCGCCTCGACCTGCGCCTCGGACAGATTCTTCGGCAGGCTGCGCGGCTTCTTCGGCGCGCGCACGCGCGCCGTCGGATCCTCGCGGTCCCCGCCGCGCTCGAGCTCGAGCCGGTAGTAGCGGCGCAGCGCGGAGAGCCGTCGCGCGATCGAGGATGCGCGCGCCTTCGCGCGAAACTGGTCGGCGAGCCACGCCTCGACGTCGGCGCGGCCGGCCGACCCGAGCGTGCGCTTGCGCTCCGCGAGCCACGCGGCCCACGCGCCGAGGTCGCGGCGGTACGCGGCGAGCGAAGCCTGCGCGAGGCCGTCGCGCAGCCACAGCTGGTCGCAGAACGCGTCGATCGCCGCCTGCGCCTGTGGGTCGGGCTTCAGCCCGACGTCTCTGGCTCGCGTCATCGTCAGCGCCGGCGCGCCGTCATCGCCCGAATCGATAGCCTTCGTGCGAGAGCAGCCAGCGCTTGACCGCCGCGGGGAAGCGGGGGTCGGCGAAATCGGGGTCTGACCCCCATTTCGCGAACCGGTCGTCCGCGGTCGACGGCGCGAACGATCCGGACGTCCCCATGAAGCCGCCCAGCGCGCCCAGGCTCCCGACGACGCGGTGGCAGGGAATGATCAGCGCGATCGGGTTGGCGCCGCAGGCCTGTCCGACCGCGCGCGCCGCGGTGACGAGCTTGCGCGCGAGCTCGCCGTAGGTGCGCGACTCGCCCGCGGGGATCGCGAGGATCGCGTCCCAGGCGCGGCGCTGGAACGGCGTGCCGCGCGGCGCGAGCGGCACCGTGAACCGCCACGACGGGTCGTCGAGGTAGCGCGCGAGCTCGCGCACCGTCCGCTCGGCGACGGCGTCGGCGGGGGCGGACTCGCGCACGGCGAGCGGCAGGTACGCAACGCGTGTCACCGCGCGGCCGTCGGTCGCGATGCCGAGCGTCGCGAACGGCGTGCGCATCCGGGCCTGGAACTCGGCCGGATCGGGAACCGGGGTGCTCAAAACGCCCATCGAACCGCCATTGTGCGACAACCCCCGGCGTCAGGCACGCGCCTGACACCGCGGCCGTGGCGGCCGCTACCCGAGCTTCATCTGCTGCGGCAGCCAGGTCACGAGCCCGGGGAAAAACCAGATCAGCAGCACGGCGACGCACATCAGCAGGAAGCTCGGCATCGCCTGGCGCGCGATCCACGTGATCTGGCGGCCGGTCATCCCCTGCAGCATGAACAGGTTGAAGCCGACCGGGGGCGTGATCTGAGCCATCTCGACGACGACCACGACGAAGATGCCGAACCACAGGAGGTCGATCTTCGCGGCCTCGACGGTCGGCAGGATCACGCCCATCGTCAGCACGACCATCGAGATGCCGTCGAGGAAGCAGCCCAGCACGATGTAGAACACCGCGAGCGCGACGACGAGCGCGAACGGCGAAAGGCCGAGCGACGCGATCCATTCGGCGAGGTGCCGGGGCAGCCCGATGTAGCCCATCGAGAGCGTCAGGAACGCGGCGCCCGCGAGGATCAGCGCGATCATGCAGTAGAGCCGCGTCGCGCCCATCAGGCTCTCGACGAACGTGTCCTTCGTCAGCGTGCGCTGCGCGGCGGACACCGCGAGCGAGCCGACGACGCCGAAGGCGGCGGCCTCGGTGGCGGTCGCGACGCCGGTGTAGATCGAGCCCAGCACCAGCGCGATCAGAAGCACCACCGGGATCAGGTGGCGCGACGCGTAGACCTTCTGCGCGAGCGTCGTGCGCTCCTTCGCGGCCGGGATCTGGTCGGGGTTCGCGAGCGCCCAGACGACGAGGTACCCGGAGAACAGCGCCGCGAGCAGGATGCCCGGGATCACGCCGGCGATGAACAGCTGCGCGATCGAGACGTTCGCCGAGACGCCGTAGACGATCATGATGATCGACGGCGGGATCAGCAGGCCCAGCGTGCCCGCGCCGGCGAGCGAACCGATCGTGATGCCTTCCGGATAGCCGCGGCCCTTGAGCTCGGGCAGCGTCATCTTGCCGATCGTCGCGCAGGTCGCGGCCGAGCTGCCCGAGACCGCCGCGAAGATCGTGCAGCCGATGATGTTCGTGTGCAGCAGGCGCCCCGGCACGCGTTCGAGCCACGGCGCGAGCCCCCGGAACATGTCCTCGGACAGCCGGGTGCGGAAGAGGATCTCGCCCATCCAGCAGAACAGCGGAAGCGCGGTGAGCGTCCACGACGACGACGAGCCCCAGATCGTCACCGCCATCGCGTCGCCGGCCGGGCGCGAGCTGAAGAGCTCCATCCCGATCCACGCGACGCCGGCGAGCGCGAGACCGATCCACACGCCGCTGCCCAATAGCGCGAACAGCGCCACCATCAGGAGCAGCGTGACGACCGGGTCACTCATGGTGCGCGACGGCCCCGCCGGCAGCGTGGCGCCGGCCCTTCCACTCGGCGACGAGCTCGTCGACCAGCGCGACCAGCAGCACCAGCGTGCCCAGCGCCATCGAGAGCTGCGGGATCCACAGCGGCGTCGCGTCGTTCGCCGTCGACACGTCGTGGAAGTCCCACGACTGGTAGGCGAGCCGGATCGAGAACCACGCGAACAGCGCGGCGAGCAGCACGGCGACGCCGAGCGCCCACAGCTCGAGCCCGCGGCGCGCGCGGCCGGTCAGCCGCTCGACGATCAGCGTGACGCGGATGTGCTGGCCGTGCTTCAGCGTGCTCGCGAGCGCGAGGAATCCCGACGCCGCCATGCAGTAGCCCGCGTAGGCGTCGGTGCCCGGCACGTGGAAGTGGAGCAGGCGTCCGGCGATGGCGGCGAGCACCATCGCGAGCGTCGCGACCATGAAGAGCGCCGCGAACCACGCGGCGGCGTCGTAGAGCCCGTCGAGCAGGCGGCGGATCATCGGAAGCGTCGGGGACGGTGCGCGGCCGCCGGCGCGCGGCGCGGCGCCCCGGCGGTCCGCCTCACATGCCGCGGTAGGCCTCGACCACCTTCCTGCCCTCGTCGCCGGCCTTGCGCTGCCACTCGGCGAGCATGTAGTTGCCGACCTTCTTCAGGTCCGCCATCAGCTGTTCCGACGGCGCGAGGATGCTCATGCCCTTCTGCTTCAGCTGGTCGACGTACCAGGCGTTCTTCTCCTGCGAGAGCTTCCAGCCGCGCGTCTCCGCGTCGGCGGCCGCCTTCAGCACGGCGGCCTGCGTCGCCTTGTCGAGCGCGTCGAACGCCTTCCTGTTGACGATGATCGCGTTCTTCGGGAGCCACGCCTGCGTGTCGTACCAGTTCTTGATGTGCTCGTAGGTCTTGCTGTCGAAGCCGGTCGCCCCCGACGACATGTACGAGTCGATCACGCCGGTCGCGAGCGCCTGCGAGACCTCGGCGGCCTGCACGGTCACCGGCTGCGCGCCGACGAGCTCGGCGATCTTCGCGGTCGCCGGGCTGTACGCGCGCCACTTGAGGCCCTTCATGTCGGCGGCGGAATTGAGCGTGCGCTTCGTGTAGATCCCCTGCGGCGGCCACGGCACCGTGTAGAGCAGCATCATCCCCTGCTTGCCGAGCTTCGCGTCGAGCGCCTTCCTCGACGCCTTGTAGAGCTTGAACGAGTCCGCGTACGAGGTCGCGAGAAACGGGATGCCGTCGAGCCCGTAGAGCGGGTCCTCGTTCTCGTAGTTGACGAGAAGGATCTCGCCGGCCTGCGCCTGATTGCCCTGCACGGCGCGCTTGATCTCGGGCGCCTTGAACAGCGACGCGTTCGGGTGCAGCTGGATCCTGAGCTTGCCGCCGGAGCCCTTCTCGACGTCGTTCGCGAACTGCTGCAGGTTCTCGGTGTGGAAGTTGTTCGCGGGATAGGCGGTGGGCAGGTCCCACTTCGTCTGCGCGGCCGCGGACAGCGAGGCGAGGGCCGTGGCGAGACCCACCGCGGCGACGAGGGCGACGGAACGTTTCATCGGATTCTCCTGGCAAGGGGGGCGCGCCGAACGCGCGCCCGGCGGGCGTGGCGAGCGCGGATTTTTACCACAAATCCCTGCGCGCGTAACGCGGGGTCGTCGCGGCGATCCCGGCGTGGAACCAGCTCACGAGCTGCGTGGCGTCGAACACCGGCAGCCCGGTCGCCGCCTCGACCGCGGACCGGTACGGGGGCATGTTCGCGCACTCGAGCACGATCGCCCCGAGCTCGCGGTGCGCGCTCGCGAGCCGGCGGGAGGCCGCGGCGACGTCGGCGGCCATCGCCTCGACGTCGAGCTTGGCCGCGCCGTGCCGGATCGTCCGGCCGAACGTGCCGGCCGGGTCGACGCCCTCGACCGGCGTGGACGCCGGCAGGCCGACGGCCGCGAGGAGCTCGGGCGTGATGTCGACGGCCGAGTAGGTGACGATGCCGAGGCGCCGGCCCTTGGGCAGCGTGCGTGCGACGAGCGGCGCCTGCAGGAGCGACGACGTGAGGACCGGGACGCTCAACGCGGCGGTGAACTCGTCCTGCCACCGCGCGAGGAAGCCGCAGGTGGTCGCGATGCCGACCGCGCCGGCGTCGACGAGCCCGCGGGCCGCCTCGACGAAGGCGGGGAGCATCGAATCGTCGCGCCGGTGCACGACGAGGTCGACCGCGGCGCCCTTCGGCGTCGCGTAGCGCACCGGGAACGGGAATGTCTCCGAGCAGCCCACGTCGCCGCGGATGCGGGGGAAGCCGGTGTCGAGGGTCAGGATGCCGATCACAGGGATCAGGAGTCAGGGAACAGGGATCAGGGGCGGCGGCGCATCCGGTGGCGGCGCATCGAGCGCCGGAAGGGCCGGTGTTTGCGGGGTGAAGGACGGCGCGTCACCGCCGACACCCGGTCTCGGGCACTATATAGGGTGGCGGCGGTCGCGGCCCATGCTCGTCGAGGAAGCCACCACGGCGCTCGATGCGCCGCCACCGGGGGCGCCGGCGCCCCTGATCCCTGTCCTCTGATTCCTGATCCCTGGTCTCGGGCATTATAGGAGGAGCGGCGGCGGTCGCGGCCCATCCTCGTCCCGGAAGCGGTGTCCCGGCGCTCGATGCGCCGCCCCGGAGACTCCGGCGCTTCTGATCCCTGATCCCTGTTCCCTGATCCCTGAAATGTGGCAATTCTGGATCGACCGCGGCGGCACGTTCACCGACATCGTCGCGCGCCGCCCCGACGGCAGCCTCGCGACGCACAAGCTGCTGTCCGACAACCCGGAGCGCTACCGCGATGCCGCGGTGCAGGGCATCCGCGACCTCCTGGGCCTCGCGCCGGGCGTGAGCGTCCCGGCCGAAGCGATCGAGGCGGTCAAGATGGGCACGACGGTGGCGACCAACGCGCTGCTCGAGCGCAAGGGCGAGCGGACCGCGCTCGTGACGACGAGGGGATTCGCCGACGCGCTGCGCATCGCCTACCAGAACCGGCCGAAGCTCTTCGTGCGGCGGATCGAGCTGCCGAGCCAGCTCTACGAGCGCGTGATCGAGGCCGACGAGCGGATCGGCGCACGCGGCGAGCTCGTGCGCACGCTCGACGAGGCGGCGGTCGAGCGCGAGTTGCGCGCCGCGCACGATGCCGGCATCCGGGCGGTCGCCATCGTGCTGATGCACGGCTACCGCTACCCGCGGCACGAGCAGGCGATCGCCGCCATCGCGCGCCGGATCGGGTTTCCGCAGGTGTCGGTGTCGCACGAGGTGTCTCCGCTGATGAAGCTCGTCTCGCGCGGCGACACGACCGTCGTCGACGCCTACCTGTCGCCGATCCTGCGGCGTTACGTGCGGCAGGTCGAGGAGGACCTCGGCCCTCACCCCGACCCTCTCCCGCAGGCGGGAGAGGGGGCGCATCAGCGTGATGTCCCCGGTTCGGCGTCCGCCATGTTCCGCGTCTCGCGGGCGGACGAGGATCGGGGCGAGGACGACGCTTCCCTTTCGTCACATCACCGGGAGAGCACCGGGGCGAGGGGCGCCGACACCGCCGCCCATTCCCTCTCCCCGCATCGCGAGGAGAGCGCCGGGGTGAGGGGCGCCGACACCGCCGCCCACTCCCTCTCCCCGCATCGCGGGGAGAGCGCCGGGGTGAGGGGCAGGGTACGCCTGCAGTTCATGCAGTCGTCGGGCGGGCTCACCGACGCGCACCTGTTCCAGGGCAAGGACGCGATCCTGTCGGGCCCGGCCGGGGGCATCGTCGGCGCGGTCGAGGTCTCGCGGCTGGCCGGCTTCGACCGGATCATCGGGTTCGACATGGGCGGCACGTCGACCGACGTCACGCACTACGCCGGCGAATACGAGCGCGCGTTCGTGACCGAGGTCGCGGGCGTGCGGCTGCGCGCGCCGATGATGCGCATCCACACGGTCGCCGCGGGCGGAGGCTCGATCTGCACGTTCGACGGCTCGCGCTTCCGCGTCGGCCCCGAGTCGGCCGGCGCGAATCCGGGGCCGGCATCGTACCGGCGCGGTGGCCCGCTCGCGGTCACCGACTGCAACGTGATGGTCGGCAAGCTCGACCCGGCGCTGTTCCCCCGGGTGTTCGGCCCGGACGGCGACCGGCCGCTCGACGCGGAGGTCGTGCGCCGGAAGTTCGCCGCGCTCGCCGACGAGGTCGCCGCCGCGACCGGGCGCCGGCGCACGCCCGAGGAGATCGCGGACGGCTTTCTCAAGATCGCGGTCGAGAACATGGCGAACGCGATCAAGCACATCAGCGTCGAACGCGGCTACGACGTGACCGAGTACACGCTCTGCTGCTTCGGCGGCGCCGGCGGCCAGCACGCGTGCCTCGTCGCCGACGCGCTCGGCATGACGCGCGTGTTCATCCACCCGTTCGCGGGCGTGCTGTCGGCGTACGGGATGGGACTCGCCGACGTGCGCGCACTGCGGCAGCAGGCGGTCGAATCGAGGCTCGACGAGGCGTCGCTCGCCGCGATGTCGGCGACCTTCGGGGCGCTCGAGGCGTCGGCGCGGGAGGACGTCGCGAGGCAGGGCATCCCCGCGGATCGCATCGGCTGCCGCCGCACGCTGCACGTGAAGGTCGAGGGCACCGACACGACGATCGAGGTGCCGGCCGGCGCGCTCGCCGTGATCGTCTCGGAATTCGAGCGCCGCTACGCGCAGCAGTACGGCTTCCTGATGCCGGGCAAGGCGCTCGTGATCGAGGCGATCGCCGTCGAAGCGGTCGGACGCACCGAATCGGCCGGGGACCGGGCGCCCGCGTTCGCGACCCGCGCCGGGCCGCTGTCCGCGATCGCCAGGCATCGCGTCTACACCGAAGGCGAGTTCCGCGACGCGGCCGTCTACGCGCGCGAGGACCTGCGTCCGGGCGACGCGATCAGCGGCCCCGCGATCGTCAAGGAGCCGAACGCGACGACGGTCGTCGAGCCCGGATGGCGCGCGACGCTCACGCCGCGCGACGACCTCGTGCTCGAGCGCGTCGAGGCCGCCCGCCGCGCGCACGCGATCGGCACGTCGGCGGACCCGGTGCTGCTCGAAGTGTTCAACAACCTGTTCATGGCGATCGCCGAGCAGATGGGCGTGACGCTCGCGAACACCGCGACGTCGGTCAACATCAAGGAGCGCCTCGACTTCTCGTGCGCGCTCTTCGACGCGCAGGGCAACCTGATCGCGAACGCGCCGCACATGCCGGTCCACCTGGGCTCGATGGGCGAGAGCGTCAAGACGGTGATCGACCGCCGTGCCGGGACGATGAAACCGGGCGACGTGTTCGTGCTGAACGCGCCCTACAACGGCGGCACGCACCTGCCCGACGTCACCGTGATCGCGCCCGTTTTTCTGAATGCGGCTTCGCCGCGTCACGAATCTCCCCTCTCCCGCGAGCGGGAGAGGGGCGGGGGTGAGGGTGCATCGCCAGGCGGCGACGCCCGCGAATCTCCCCTCTCCCGTTCACGGGAGAGGGGCGGGGGTGAGGGTGCATCGCCAGGCGGCGACGCCCGCGAATCTCCCCTCGCCCGCTCGCGGGGAGAGGGAGCTCGCGACGAAGCCGACCGGCTGCATCCTGCCCCCGGCCCTTCTCCCCGCATGCGGGGAGAGGGTGCCCGGAGGGCGGGTGAGGGGAGCGAAGACCCCGAGTTCTACGTCGCGAGCCGTGGCCACCACGCCGACATCGGCGGGATCACGCCCGGCTCGATGCCCCCGGACAGCTCGCACGTCGACGAGGAGGGCGTGCTGCTCGACAACGTGCAGCTGGTGGCGGAAGGCCGCTTTCTCGAGGACGAGATGCGCGCGATCCTCGCGTCCGGGCGCTATCCGGCGCGCAATCCCGAGCAGAATCTCGCGGACCTGCGCGCGCAGGTCGCCGCGTGCGCGAAAGGCGCCGAGGAGCTCGCGAAGATGGTCGCGCACTTCTCGCTGCCGGTCGTGCGCGCCTACATGGAGCACGTGCAGGACAACGCCGAGGAATCGGTGCGCCGCGTGCTGGGCGCGCTCAAGGACGGCACGTACGCCTACGAGATGGACGACGGCGCGATGATCCGCGTCGCGATCCGCGTCGACCGGGAGAAGCGCGAGGCCGTGATCGACTTCACCGGTACGAGCCCGCAGCGCCCGACGAACTTCAACGCGCCCTCCGCGGTCTGCAAGGCGGCCGTCCTCTACGTGTTCCGGACCCTCGTCGACGACGAGATCCCGATGAACGCCGGGTGCCTGAAGCCGCTCACGATCGTGATTCCGGAAGGCTCGATGCTCGCGCCGCGCTACCCGGCCGCGGTCGTCGCCGGCAACGTCGAGACCTCGCAGGCGATCACCGACTGCCTCTACGGCGCGCTCGGCGTGCTCGCGGCCTCGCAGGGCACGATGAACAACTTCACGTTCGGCAACGACACCTACCAGTACTACGAGACGATCTCCGGCGGGTCGGGCGCGGGTCCGGACTTCGACGGCACGAGCGTCGTCCAGACGCACATGACGAATTCGCGCCTGACCGATCCCGAGGTGCTCGAATGGCGCTTCCCGGTCCGGCTCGACTCCTACGCGATCCGGCGCGGCAGCGGCGGCGCGGGCCGGCACCGGGGGGGCGACGGCGGCGAGCGGCGCATCCGCTTCCTCGAGGACATGACCGCCGTGATGCTCGCGAACCACCGGCGCGTCGCGCCGTTCGGGGCCGCCGGCGGATCACCCGGCGCGCTGGGCGCGAACTGGGTCGAGCGGACCGACGGCTCGCGCGAGGACTACGGCGCGACGTTCAAGGTCGAGATGAAGCCGGGCGACGTGTTCGTCGTGCGCACGCCGGGCGGCGGCGGATACGGCGCGGCCGAAAGGAACGAGAGATGACGTCCTGCGTGTTCTGCCGGCTCGTGGCCGGCGAACTGCCCGCGGCGTTCGTCCATCGCGACGAGCGCGTCGTCGCGTTCATGGACGCAGGCCAGGTGAACGACGGCCACGTGATCGTCGCGACCGTGCGCCACGTCGAGACGATCTACGGGATCGACGACGACGAGGCCGCCGCGGCGTTCCGGCTCGCGGCGCGCCTCGCGCGCGCGGTCAAGCGCGAGTTCGGCGCGGCCGGCGTGTCGATCCTGCAGGCGAACGAGCCCGCGGGGTTCCAGACGGTCCCGCACTTCCACCTTCACGTGCTGCCGCGCCATCCGGGCGACGGCGTCGGCCTCGAGTGGCCGGCGAAGCGCCCGCCGTTCGAGCGGCTCGCGGAGCTCTCGGGCCGCGTGCGCGCCGCGCTCAGCGCTCCGGCAGCGGGATGAACTCGGTCTCGCCCGGCACCGGCGCGTAGCGCCGCTCGCGCCAGTCGTCCTTCGCGCGCTCGATGCGCTCGCGCGTGCTCGCGACGAAGTTCCACCAGAGGAAGCGCTCGCCGTCGAGCCTCGCGCCGCCGATCAGCATCGCGCGAGCGGGACCGGCCGCGGCTATCGTGACGGCGCGGCCCGCCTCGATCACGCCAAGGTGATGCATCGGCAGCGGCTCGCCGTCGATCGCGAGGTCCGCGTCGACCGCATAGACTGACCGCTCCTCGTGCTCCGCGGGGAGCGCGAGCGAGCCCGCCCGCGCGAAGGTCGCCGACGCGTACAGCGTGTCGGAGACGGTCGGCGTCGGCGCCCGCCGACCGTACGCGTGGCCGGCGATCACGGTGAGCGACGCGTCGTCGCGCGCGAACGCGGGCAGGTCGGCGGCGGCGACGTGGGCGAACGCGGGATCGGTCTCCTCGAGCCCGGCCGGAAGCGCGACCCAGGTCTGCATGCCGTGCAGGCGCACGCCGCGCGCGCGGTCCTCGGCGGCGCTGCGCTCCGAGTGGACGATGCCCCGGCCGGCGGTCATCCAGTTGACCTCGCCCGGCGCGATCCGCTGCACGGTGCCCAGGCTGTCGCGGTGCATCAGCGCGCCCTCCCACAGCCATGTGACCGTCGCGAGCCCGATGTGCGGGTGCGGGCGCACGTCGACGCCCTCGCCCTTCGGCAGTGCGAGCGGGCCCATGTGGTCGACGAACACGAACGGACCGACGTGGCGCGTCGGGAAGCCGGGCAGGATGCGCCGGACCGTGAACGAGCCGAGATCGCGCTCGCGCGGCGGGACGATCGAGGAAAGGGCGGGCATCGGGGAGCGGCTCCGGGCGGGTTGCGCCACTCTACCGCGTTTGCCGGCGATCCTCGGCGTCCAGGCACCGCGGCGGCTGGACCGCGCGATAATCGCGTTTTACCCCGGGAACCGACCCATGGCCACGCTCTACGACATCACCGTCGACGACATCCACGGCAAGCCGGTCAAGCTCTCGCGCTACAAGGGCAAGGTGCTGCTGATCGTGAACGTCGCGAGCAAGTGCGGATTCACCCCGCAGTACAAGGGGCTCGAGGCGTTGTACAAGAAACTGCACGGCAAGGGGCTCGAGATCCTGGGCTTCCCGTGCAACCAGTTCGGCGCGCAGGAGCCGGGGAGCGAAGCCGAGATCGAGCAGTTCTGCGAGCTCAACTACGGCGTGACGTTCCCGATGTTCGCGAAGGTCGACGTGAACGGCGACGACGCGTCGCCGCTCTACAGGCACCTCAAGTCCGCGAAGAAGGGCGTGCTCGGCTCCGAGGCGATCAAGTGGAACTTCACCAAGTTCCTCGTCGACCGCGAGGGCAACGTCGTCGAGCGCTACGCGCCGCAGGTCGAGCCGAAGGCGCTCGAGGCCGACATCGGCAAGCTCCTGTGATGCGGGCCGCCACGCTCGCGCGCGCGGCTGCGGCCGCCGCGCTCGCGCTGCTCTGCACGGGCAACGCGTTCGCCCAGCCCGATCCGGCGAAGGTGATCCGCGCGGTCTTCCCGACGGCCGAGACCGGCTTCGATCCGCAGGCCGCGGGCGACATCTACAGCAATGCGGTCAATCGCGTGATCTTCGACACGCTCTTCGAGTACGACCACCTGGCGCGCCCGTACAAGCTCGTGCCGAACACCGCGGTCGCGCTGCCCGAGATCGGCGACGGCGGCAGGCTCTGGACGATCCGCGTGAAGCCGGGCATCCATTTCGCCGACGACCCGGCGTTCAAGGGCCAGAGGCGCGAGCTCACCGCCCACGACTACGTCTACTCGTGGAAGCGCGTGCTCGACCCGCGCATGCGCTCGAACTCGATGCAGATGTTCGACGGGCGCTTCGAGGGGATGGACGAGCTGGTCGCCGCGGCGCGCGAGAGCGGCAAGTTCGACTACGACAAGGCGATCGCCGGCCTGCAGGCGATCGATCGCTACACGATCCGGATCCGGCTCAACTTCCCCGACGCCGAGCTCATGGCGAACCTCACGACCACCGGCGCGTCGGCGGTCGCGCGCGAGGTCGTCGAAGCCTATGGCGACGGCAGCGGCTGGGTGATGGCGAACCCGGTCGGCACCGGGCCCTATCGGCTGAAGGAGTGGCGGCGCGGGCAGAAGATCGTGCTCGAGGCCAATCCGGACTTCCGCGACAAGCGCTTCCCCGACAGCGCCGACCCGGCCGACAAGGCGATCGTCGCGAAGTACAAGGGGAAGCGCCTTCCGCTCTCCGGCCGCGTCGAGATCAGCGTCATCGAGGAGAGCAACCCGCGGCTCCTCGCGTTCGAGCAGGGCGAGCTCGACTACGCGGCGGCGCCGGTCGATCTCGTCTGGAACGTGCTCGACCCGCCGGCGAAGCTCAAGCCGCGGCTGGCGGACAAGGGCGTCACGCTCTCGCGCGGCGTGCAGCCCGCGATCACCTACACGTACTTCAACATGGAGGACCCGGTCGTCGGCGGCTACACGCCGGACAAGGTCGCGCTGCGCCGCGCGTTCTCGCTCGGCTACAACGTCGACGAGGAGATCCGCGTGATCCGTCAGGGGCAGGCGTTCCCGGCGACGCAGGTGATCCCGCCGACGGTCACCGGCCACGACCCGAGGCTCGACAACCGCAAGGTCTACGATCCGGCCGCCGCGAAGGCGCTGCTCGACCGCTTCGGCTACAAGGACCGCGACGGCGACGGCTACCGCGAGCTGCCCGACGGCAGGCCGATGGTGCTGAAGCTCGCGTCCGCGCCCTCGGCGATCGACCGGCAGTACGACGAGCTGCGCAAGCGGAGCGCCGACGCGATCGGGCTCAAACTCGAGTTCGTCAAGCAGAAGTGGCCGGACCTGCTCAAGGCGGCGCGATTGGGGCAGATCCAGATGTTCACGCTCGGCAACATCAACACGACGCCGGAAGGGTTCGGTTTCCTCGGCCTCCTCTACGGACCGAACAGCGGCTTCTCCAACCTCGCGCGCTTCAGGCTCCCCGAGTACGACAGGCTCTACGAGCGGGCGCGCGCGATGCCGCTCGGTCCCGAGCGCGAGAAGGTGATGCAGAAGATGAACGAGCTCGTCACCGCGTACGCGCCGTGGAACATCACGGTGTTCCGCTACGAGAACGTGCTCGTGCAGCCGTGGATCGGCGCGTTCAAGTACAGCGGGTTCACGCAGCATCCGTGGCCTTACCTCGACGTCGACGTCGACGTCGCGAAGCGGCGCGCGGCGGGCAAGTTGTGAACGGGAAAAGGCGTCGGGCTGAAGCCCGACCCACGACCGCTCGCACGGTCTCGTGGGTCGGGCTTCAGCCCGACGCTCTTCTCCTCGCGTTCGCACTTGCCCTGTCCCCCGCCCACGCCGCGACCTGGGCCGACCCGGGCAAGACGCTGCGCGTGATGATCCCGGTCGCCGAGACCGGCTTCGATCCGCAGGCGACCTCCGACCTCTACTCGTCGCACGTCGAGCGCGCGATCTTCGACTCGCTCTACGCGTGGGACTACCTCGCGCGTCCCTACCGGATCGTGCCCAACACGGCCGCCGCGATGCCCGAGATCTCGGCGGACGGCCGCGTCTGGACGATTCGTCTGAAGCGCGGCATCCATTTCGCCGACGACCCGGCGTTCAAGGGCAGGCCGCGCGAGCTGACCGCGCACGACTACGTCTACGCGTGGAAGCGGTTGCTCGACCCGCGCATGCGCTCGCCCTACCTGTGGTACCTGAACGGCAAGCTCGCGGGCGCGGACGCCCTGCTCGAGAAGGCGAAGGCCGACGGCCGCCTGGACTACGACGCCGAGATCCCCGGCCTCAAGGCGATCGACCGCTACACGATCCGCATGGAACTCATCGAGCCCGACTTCGTGATGCTGGGCTACCTGACGCAGGCGACGATGGCGGCAGTCGCCCGCGAGGTCGTCGAGACGTACGGCGACGCGAACGGCTGGGTGATGGCGAACCCGGTCGGCACCGGGCCGTTCCGGCTGAAGGAGTGGCGCCGCGGGCAGCGCATCGTGCTGGAGGCGAACCCCGGCTTCCGCGAGGAGACGTATCCGGAGGCCCCGCCGGACGCGGACGCAATCGTGCGCGCGGCCGCGGCGGCGATGAAGGGCAAGCGGCTGCCGCAGCTGGGCCGCGTGGAGATCTCGGTGATCGAGGAGTCGAGCCCGCAGCTCCTCGCGTTCAACGCCGGGGCGCTCGACTACGCGAACGTGCCGCCCGACCTCGTCGCGAACGTCGTCGACCCGGGAACGCGGCTCAACGCGTACTACGCGGACCGGAAGGTGACGCTGCACCGCGTGATCCGGCCCTCGCTCAACTACACGTATTTCAACATGGAAGACCCGGTCTTGGGCGGCACCACGCCGGACAAGGTCGCGCTGCGGCGCGCGATCTCGATGGGGTTCAACGTGCCGGACCTGGTGCGCGTCTGGTTCCAGGACCAGGCGATCGTCGCGACACAGCCGATCCCGCCGAACGTCCTGGGCCACGACCCGAAGCTCGACGTGCGCGCGCCCTACGACCCCGCGACCGCGCGCGCGCTCCTCGATCGCTTCGGCTACCGGGACCGCGACGGCGACGGCTGGCGCGAGCTGCCCGACGGGAAGCCGTTCACGCTGTCGATGGGCTCGACGCCGACCAACCGCGACCGCGAGCGCGACGAGCTGTGGAAGCGCAGCATGAAGGACCTCGGGATCCGGATCGACTTCGTCAAGCAGAAATTCCCGGACCTCCTCAAGATGGGGCGCGCGGGCAAGCTCCAGATGTGGCCGGTCGGCTGGATCACGACCTACGGCGAGGGCGACGCGTTCATGCAGCTCCTCTACAGCGGCAACATCGGCCAGTCGAACTACGCGCGCTTCCGCAACGACGAGTACGACGAGCTCTACCGGAAGAGCAAGCGGATCCCCGACGGCCCCGAGCGCACCGCGCTCTACGCGCGGATGGCCCGGATCGTCGCCGCCTATGCGCCGTGGGAGCTCGGCGTCTACACGTACGAGAACACGCTGGTCCGGCCCTGGGTGCGCGGCTACGTGAAGCACCAGAGCTTCGAACACCCGTGGAAGTACCTGGACGTGGACGCCGCGGCGCAGCGCGCCGAAAAGTAGCCCCCGGAACGTGGATCGATCCACGTTCCGGGGGTGGGGGCGTTGCGTCCGCGCGACACCCCTTGCCTGGACGGGGCCGGATCGATTGCCGGGCGCGCGCGGCCGGGCGTAGACTTCGCAGCTTGCACGCACCCCCGAGCCGCCCGTGAACCGCTTCCCGACGCTCCCGACGACGACCGCGATGTCCATCGCGGCGCGCCCGCGCGCGTCGTTCGCGTGGGTGCGCGTCGGGAGCGACAGCCGCAACCCGGGCGGCATCGCGCCGATCTAGCCGGACCCCGACGGAGATCCCGCCGGGTCGCGGCGGGGCTTCCGAGTCGGTTCTCTCCTTCCGTCTCGCATTCCCCGCCGGCAGTGAATGCCGTGCCGCGATCCGCGGCGCGGGACGCGCTTCGCCCACGACGCGGCGCGCGAGCGACGAACGAGACGGAAGAGCGACGATGATCGACCGATTGCAACGCAAGCTGCGCCGCACGTTCACCGGGCTGTGGCGGTCCGCCGACTTCCGGCGCATGTGGCTGTCGCTGACGATCACCTCGTTCGGCGCGCAGGTTACGAACCTCGCGCTGCCGCTGACCGCCGCGATCATGCTGCACGCGACGCCGCTCGAGATGGGCGTGCTCGTCGCGCTCGAGACGCTGCCGTTCGCGCTCGTGTCGCTGCAGGCGGGCGTGCTGATAGACCGCGTGCGCAAGCTGCCGATCGTGATCCTGGCGAACGTGAGCCGCGCGCTCGCGCTCGCGGCGATCCCGCTGGCCGCGTTCACCGGCTGGCTCTCGATCGAGGTGCTCTACGCGGTCGGCTTCTTCTGCGGCATCCAGAACGTCGTCGGCGGGGCCGCCTACCAGGTGCTGCTCGCGCAGATGGCCGGCCGCAAGCGGCTCGTCGAGGCGAACGCGAAGATCTCGCTCGGCGAAACCGGCTCGGCGCTGGTCGGCCCGGGCATCGCCGGCGCGCTGATCCAGGCGCTGACCGCGCCGTTCGCGATCCTCGTCGACGCGGCGTCGTTCCTCGTCTCGGCGCTGATGCTGAGGAAGTTGCGCGTGCCCACCGACGTCCCGCACCCGGGTCCGCGGCCGGGGATCGTGCACGAGATCGCCGAGGGCCTGAAGCTCGTGCGCGGCAACCCGACGCTGTGGTCGCTCGCCTGGCTCGCGGGGCTGTGGCAACTGCTGCACCACGCGCAGCTCGCGGTGCTGATCCTGTTCGCGACGCGCGAGCTCGGGCTCTCGGCCGGCGCGATCGGTCTCGTCTACGCGTTCGGCGGCCTGGGCTGCATCGTCGCGGCGGCGACCGCCGAGCGGCTGGCCGCGCGCTTCGGGGTCGGGCCGATGATCGTGCACGCGTTGACCGCGACCGCGGTGGCGTGGCAGCTCTACGGCCTGGTCGCCGGGCCGGTCTGGCTCGCGACGGTCGCGCTCGGGCTCGCGATGCTGCTGTTCGACTTCGGCGGCGTGATGTTCGGGATCCAGTACCTGTCGCTGCGCCAGGCGATCACGCCCGATCGGCTGCTCGGGCGGATGACCGCCACGATGCGCTTCCTCACGGTAGCTGCGGCGCCGCTGGGCTCGCTCGCCGGCGGCGCATTGGCCACCGCCATCGGCCTCCGGGCGACGCTGCTTGCGATCGGCGTGCTGGGGCTGGCGCTCGCCGCCGGCGCGATGGTCCGCTCGCCGGTGCGCCGGCACGTGCGGCTGCCGGCGGTCGCGGACGCCTGACCCCGCGCGCGGGCGCGGCGCGTAGAATCGGCGCGACGCGCCCGCGTCGAGGCGCGGGAGGGTTCGCACCGATGGAAACGCCGTCGCTCAAGCTCACGCCGGCCGAGGAGGCGCTGCGGGACGCCGCGCTCGAGTACCACCGCAGCCCCGGCCGGGGCAAGATCTCGATCACGCCGACCAAGCCGCTCGCGAACCAGCGCGACCTGTCGCTTGCGTACTCTCCCGGCGTGGCCTACGCGTGCCTCGCGATCCAGAAGGACCCGTCGCTCGCGGCCGAGCTGACCTCGCGTCAGAACCTGGTCGGCGTCGTCACCAACGGCACCGCGATCCTCGGCCTGGGCGACATCGGCCCGCTGGCCGGCAAGCCGGTGATGGAGGGCAAGGGCTGCCTGTTCAAGAAGTTCGCCGGCATCGACGTGTTCGACATCGAATTGGCCGAGAAGGATCCCGACCGGCTCGTCGAGGTGATCGCCGCGCTCGAGCCGACGCTGGGCGGCATCAACCTCGAGGACATCAAGGCGCCCGAGTGCTTCGTCGTCGAGCGGAAGCTCCGCGAACGGCTGAAGATCCCGGTCTTCCACGACGACCAGCACGGCACCGCGATCATCTCGTCGGCCGCGATCCTGAACAGCCTCGAGCTCACCGGGCGGTCGATCGGCGACGTGCGGATCGCGGTGTCGGGCGCCGGCGCGGCCGCGATCGCATGCCTCGACCTGCTCGTCGCGCTCGGCGCGGACGCGCGGAAGATCCTCGTCGTCGACAGCAAGGGCGTGCTGCACACGGGACGCACGGGCCTCGACGAGTCGAAGCGGCGCTACACGCAGGCGACCGACGCGCGCACGCTCGCCGACGTCGTGAATGGCGCCGACGTGTTCCTCGGCTGCTCGGCGCCCGGCGTGCTGACCGCGGAGATGGTCGCGACGATGGCGCCGCGGCCGATCATCCTCGCGCTCGCGAATCCCGAGCCCGAGATCCGGCCCGAGCTCGCGAAGTCCGCGCGGCCGGACTCCATCGTCGCCACCGGCCGCTCGGACTACCCGAACCAGGTCAACAACGTCCTGTGTTTCCCGTACATCTTCCGCGGGGCTCTCGACGCGGGCGCGACCGCGATCACCGAGGCGATGAAGCTCGCGTGCGTGCGCGAGATCGCCGCGCTCGCGAAGGCCGAGATCAGCGACGAAGTCGCGTCCGCCTACGCGGGCCAGGAGCTCGCGTTCGGTCCCGACTACATCATTCCGAAGCCGTTCGACGCGCGGCTCATCCTGCGCATCGCTCCCGCCGTCGCGAAGGCCGCGCAGGAGTCGGGCGTCGCCACGAGGCCGATCGCGGACCTCGACGCCTACCGCGACTCGCTGACGCGCTTCGTCGCGCATACGGCGATGTTCATGCGGCCGGTGTTCGAGCGAGCCCGCGGGCACGCGCGGCGCGTCGCGTATGCGGAGGGCGAGGACGAGCGCGCGCTGCGCGCGGTGCAGGTCGTGCTCGACGAGCGGCTCGCGCGCCCGATCCTGATCGGGCGGCCGTCGGTGATCGCGTCGCGGATCGCCCGCGCGGGCCTGCGCTTCCGACCCGGCGTCGACGTCGAGGTGATCGACCCGGAGAGCGACGCCCGCTACCGCGACTACTGGACCGACTACCAGCGGCTGACCGGCCGGCGCGGCGTCACGCCCGACATGGCGAAGGCGACGCTGCGTCGCTCGACGACGACGATCGGGGCGATGATGGTCCGGCGCGGCGACGCGGATGCGCTGCTGTGCGGCCTCGTCGGCCGCTTCGACGCCCACCTCGAGCACGTCCGCGAGGTGATCGGGCCGACGGCGGGCGCGACCACGTTCGCGGCGCTGAACGCGCTGATGCTGCCCCAGCACACGATCTTCGTCACCGACACCTTCGTGAACGAGGAGCCGTCCGCCGACGCGCTCGCCGAGATCGCCGCGATGGCGGCGGTCGAAGTGCGCCGGTTCGGCCTGCCGCCGAAGGTGGCGTTCCTGTCGCACTCGATGTTCGGCTCGAGCGACCGCCCGTCCGCGCGGCGGATGCGCCGCGCCCGCGAGCTCTTCGTGGCGGCGAACCCCGACGTCGAGTGCGACGGCGAGATGCACGGCGACGCCGCGCTCTCCGAGGACATCCGCCGCGCGTTCCTGCCCGAGTCGACGCTCAAGGGGCCGGCCAACATCCTCGTGATGCCGAACCTCGACGCCGCGAACATCCTGTTCAACGTGCTCAAGGTGGCCGGCGGCCGTGGCATCACGATCGGGCCGATCCTGCTCGGCGCGGCGGCGCCGGTGCACATCCTGACGCCGTCGTCGACGGTGCGGCGCATCGTCAACATGACGGCGCTGGCCGCCGCGGAGGCGGGGCAGGGAAGCGGCAAGTGCTGAACGCCCACCCCCGGAACGTGGATCGATCCACGTTCCGGGGGCGTTCCGGGGGCGGAAATGCGAAGGGCGGCCACCTGCGTGGCCGCCCCTCTTCCTGTCCGAGCATCGCGGAGCCGGACCCGGCATGGGCTCGCCGGATCCTGAGCGAAGTCTAGTGTTGTGTCGCCGAAGTCATGTTAACGCCCACGACGTACGGCCTTGCGAATGATCGCCGCGGGGGACTTGGTCCACACGAAAGGTGTGGGGTGCTCATTCCAATGCGCGATGTAGTTGCCGATATGCCGGACGAGGTCCTTGACCGAAGCGAAGGAGCCGCGGCGTACGGACTTGCGGGTCAGGATGCCGAACCATGCCTCGACCATGTTGAGCCAGGAGGCTCCGGTCGGGGTGAAGTGGAAGCAAACGTGGGGGTGCTTCTCCAGCCAATCGCGCACCTCGGGGGTCGAGTGGGTGGAGGAGTTGTCCAGAATCACATGCAGCTCGCGTCCGCGATAGCGCCGGTTGACGCCCTTGAGGAAGCGCAGGAAATCGGCGCCGGTGTGGCGTTCGGAGCATTCGCCGAGCACCCGCCCAGACGCAACTTCGAGGGCAGCGTAGAGGCTGGTGAGGCCGTGGCGATGGTAATCGTGGGTCTGCCGGGCCGGCAGATTGGGCCGCAGCGGCAACAGCGGCTGAGTCCGCTCGAGCGCCTGAATCTGAGTCTTCTCATCGACGCTGAGCACCACGGCGTTGGTCGGCGGGTTGAGGTAGAGGCCAACCACATCGCGGATCTTGGCTTCGGCCTGCGGATCCGCCGTGAACTTGAAGGTTTCAACCCGATGCGGTTGCAGCGCGTGCGCTTGCCAGATCCGGTGCACCGTGGCGTGGGACACGCCGACCCGTTCGGCGATCTCCCGCGTACTCCAGTGCGTCAAACCCTTTGGCGGTTCCTTGAGCGTCAGCGCGACGATGCGCGCACGCTTGGCCTCGGTGAGTTGCGGCGGGCGGCCCGAGCGCGGACGGTCGATCAATCCGGCCAGCCCTTCCTCGACGAAGCGACGGCGAATCCGGCTGATCTGCACCGGCGTGTAGCCCGTAAGCCGCGCCACCTCGGCCCCCGCCGTTTCGCCAGCCAGGAGCAATACGGCTCGCGCCCGGCGACTCGGTCCGGCAGGGCCCGCCGCCGATCGCTGCAGGCGCTCCAGTTCAACTCGGTCCGATGCCGTCAATTCGATCCGCCGCGCATGATTGGCCATGAACCTTGCCTCCGCAAGTGCACATGACCAATGTTAACATTATTTACGTGACGCAACACTAGTCGCGCGACGCGAACGTGGTCAATCGAAGCCGACGGGCGGCACGCGTCATCGCGGTCGCCGCGCGATCAGCGGCCGGCGCGCTGGAAGTCGTAGACGGCGGGTAGCGCGAGGATGCGCGTGAGCTCGTCGAGCGCGCGGCGCGAATCGTCGAGGAGCTGCGGATCGGCGAGATCGGCCGGCGCGAGCCGGTCGCGGTAGTGCCGGCGCACGCAGGCGTCGAGCTCGGCGAAGAGCGCGCCGTCGAGGAAGACGCGCGGCCGGATCGCCGCGCGCTCCGCGCCGGTCAGCGGGACGCGCAGCCTCAGGCACGCCGGTCCTCCGCCGTTGCGCATGCTCTGGCGCAGGTCGAGCACGAGCGTCTCGGCAACGGGGCCGCCCGGCGCCGCCCAGCGGTCGAGCACCGCCGACGCACGCGGGTTCTCGCGCACGTCGGTGGCCGCCACGAGCAGGATGCCGCCGTCCGGCCGCTCGAGGAGTTCGCTGTTGAACAGGTAGCTCGTGACCGCGTCGGCGAGCGGGAGCTCGGCCTCGGTCACGACGTCCGCGCGGAAGCCCGCCCCGACGAGCGCGGCGAGTGCGTCGACGCTCTCGCGCGTGCGCGTCCACGCCAGTTCGTGGACGAGCAGCGTGCGCCCCTGGCCGACGGCGATCACGTCGTTGTGGAACACGCCCGCGTCGATCGAGTCCGGGTGCTGCTGGACCTGCATGGTCCGGGCGGGATCGAGCCCGTGGCGGCGCGCGATCGCCTCGCAGGCCTCGCGCGTCTGGCGAGCCGGATAACGGCGGGGCACGGGCGCATCGAGGTCGTACGCGCTGCGGCCGTGCACGAACAGCTCGACGCCCGGGTCGAGCTCGCCCGGTCCCGCGAACCGCGTGTGGTTCGCCGCGCCCTCGTCGCCGGTCTGCGCGGCAGCGGGCAGCGGGTCGTGCACGACGAAGCGGCGCGTGTCGGCGAAGATCGCGCGCAGCACGCGGGTGGTCGTCGTCGCCTCGATCGATCGGTGCAGCAGCGATGCGAGGTTCGCCGGCGTGAAGTGCACGCGGCCGTCGGCGGTGTCCGCCGACGGGCTCACCGTCGCGGCGTTGGCCGTCCACATCGCCGCCGCCGACGAGGTCGCGGACAGCAGCGACGGCGCGTCGCGCGCCACCCGCGCCAGCACCTCGGCGTCGCTCCCGGCGAAGCCCAGCGCGCGCAGCGTCGGCAGGTGCGGGCGCTCGTGCGGAGGCAGCACCGCCTGCGGGTAGCCGCGCGAGGCGATCGCCCGCATCTTGGCGAGCCCCTGCAGCGCGGCCTCGCGCGGGTTCGACGTGCGGCCCGCATGGCGCGCGGAGGCCACGTTGCCGTGCGACATTCCCGAGTAGTTGTGCGTCGGACCGGGCAGGCCGTCGAATTGGATGTCCACGGTCGCAATCGTACAACCCCGTCGCCGGTCGACGGGTCGGCCATCGAATCGATTGGCTCAGATCAATGGGCTCAGATCAATGAGATCAATGGTGAGATCACTGCTGTCCGGTCAACGAGGCTGGTTCGGGCGAAAACGTCTTTGGCGACATGGTGTTACCACCGATTTTCCTTGGTGCCGACTTGAACGCGCCCGTCGGGTGCGGCGATCCTCACGGCT
>WBZU01000230.1_pt1 | contig 51858 bp, 40 predicted proteins | sample 5204311 | NCBI WGS metagenome assembly WBZU01 (sample SAMN12344359, study PRJNA552823) | activated sludge metagenome | biome: Activated sludge suspended growth; feature: Nitrification reactor; material: Wastewater; isolation source: activated sludge from nitrification reactor of wastewater...
AGCGCACCGCTATCGGTGGCGAGCGGGTCGGCATAACGGCGATCGCACAGGTTGTAGACCGACGCGCTGGCCTCCCAACCGTCGCTGCGCAGCGGTCGCAGCAGCGTCAGGTTCACCAGTCCGATGCTCGACACCCGGCCCAGATAGGAATGCTGCGCCGAGGTCCATTGCCCTTCGAGCCCCGCGCGCAGTCCGAACCACGGCAAGGGCCGCGAAAGGTTGACCTTCGCCAGCCAGCGCGGCGAGTTGGTCATCGCTCCGCGCTCGTCGTTCCGCACGCGGTTGTAGCCGATGCTGGTGCGCAGGTGCGTGCCGGTGTCGGCAACGTGGTCGATCTCGAACTCGATCCCGCGTCCGCGAACTTCTCCCGTATTCGCGTAGTAGGAGCCGCCCGAATCGGCATCCTCGATCAACTTCACCACGCGATGGACGTGAAAACCGAACAGCGACGCCACGCCGCGGGTGCGCGGCGCGAAGTAGTGCTCGAGGGTGATCTCGGCGTTCTCCACGCGCTCGGCATCGAGCGACACGCCTTCCGGGCTCCACAAACGTTCATACGGTGATGCATTGCGCGCGCCGCGTCCATACAGAAACTTCCACGCGGTATTGCTGCCCGGTTTGTAGATTAATCCCAGCCGCGGATTGATTTCGGTGCCCCCCGGAGACGTCCGATCCAGCCTGAGGCCGCCGGTAAGCGTGACCCGCTGGGTGAGGTCGTAGTCCGCCTGCGCGTAGGCACTGGTGCGTGCGGCCTTGTTGTTGAAGTCGTAGTACACCTGCAGATCGGGCTTGGTCATGTCCCGCTGCGAGAGGCGAAAGTCGCGCTGATGCTCGACCCCAGACACCACGCGCAGATCGGTGCCGAGCAGGGTTTCGAGCCGCAGCTCGGTGCCCGACCAGTCAGCCCGGGTCACGTCATGCTCGGTCTGGCGCCCCGATTCGAGATCGAGCGGCCAGTGCCCAAGGTAGTCGTAGTGGCCGTAGTAAAGGCGAGCCGTCAGCCGATTCGTCTCCGACAGGTCGCGGACATAGCGGAGGTTGGCGAACGCCTCGGCGTCGCGCGCGTACATGTTCGGCTGCCCGAACATGTATGGCGCCAGATACGGGGCCGGGTCGCCTTTCACGCGCGAGCCGAAACCGGCGGTCAATGCGAAGTCGCCATGCTCGAGTTTCGCAAAAGCCCGGCGCGAATAATCGTAATCCCCATCGCGGACCTTGCCGCCGGGAAAACCCCTTGCCCGGTCCGGCTTGAAGCGCAGGTCTTCTCCCTCGACGTCGAGATAGGAGGCCGACAACAGCAGGCTCGCGCCGTTTTCGAAGCGCTTCCCGAAGCGTGCGTTGGCGCCCGCGCGACCGTTGCTGCCGCCATCGAGACCCACGACGAGGCCACTGGATCCGCCCGCCGATCGCGTGACGATGTTGATCACGCCGAACAGGGCATTGCCGCCGAACTCGGCCGAGCCGGGGCCGCGAATGTACTCGACGCGCTCGATCAGGCCGACATCGAGCGGGAATTCGGAGCCGATCAGGCCGCCGTCATACACCGGGTCGTTGATGCGCATGCCGTCGATCTGCAGCGCGACGCCGGCGTTGTAGTCGCCGGCACGCGAGTAGCCGCGCAGCGTCAGGTAGTCGTAGTTGCGGTCGTTGTAGATATGCACGCCGCGCACGCTGCGCAGCAGATCGCCGAGCGTGCGGTAGCCGAAGCTGCGAATGTCGTCCGCCGTGATGACCGTGACCGAGGCCGGCGAATCCACCTGACGCAGGTAGTGGCGCGACGCCGCGTAGACCGGCGTCGTGGCGAGAGACTCGAGGTCGGGCAGATTGCCCGCCCGGACAATCGCCGGCAGCGTGCTGGCCGCCAACGCGGCGGACAGGCAAACCGGACCGACACGCCGGTTCATGCGTGCACACCTGCCATTGCCCCGTCGAGATAACCAGTGAGCGCTGTTGACGCCTCCTCGTAAGCCGCGGAGAGTTCGCCGGCCATCCGGGCTCCATCGCCGATCGTACGCTGCTCGCGCGCGGCCCGTTCCAGCGTTGCCGCCATCTGCGACAGGCGGAGCGCCCCGACTGCGGCGCTCGACGACTTGATCTTGTGCGCAATCGCGGAGATCGTGGAACTGTCTCCGGAACTCATCGCAGGGCCGAGGCGGTCGAGCATCTTCTCCGTCTCCTCGCGAAACAGCCCGACGATGCGACGGCCGAGCGCACCGCCGTCGCTACCGACACCGGGCACCTCCGCAAGGATCGCCGGATCGAGGACCGCCGCGCCGCTGGGCACATCCATCAGCGAGTCCAGCCCGGCCGGCTCGATCGGGCGCAGCGCCAGCCCTGCCTGCCGCTCCAGGGCGGTCCGCAACTGCGCCTTGGTAAAGGGTTTGGCCAGGTAATCGGTCATCCCGGCTTCGATGCAACGTTCTCGATCGCCCTGCATCGCGTTGGCAGTCAGCGCGATGATCGGGATCGGATGCTCCGCTCCGCGCGCCTGCTCTGCCTCGCGGATGCGCGTGGTCGCGGTGAAGCCGTCCATTTCGGGCATCTGGCAGTCCATCAGGACCACGTCGAACGCCCGGGTGCGCAGGGCCTCGACGGCCTGCGCCCCGTTCTGCACCCAAACATGGTCGCAACCGAGGTCGCCGAGAATCGCGCCCGCGATGCTCGCGTTGACCGGATGATCCTCGGCAAGCAGGACGGAAAGGCCGAGTCCGTTGCCGCCACGCGTGGCCGGCGCCGGCTCCTCGCTGGCCTGGTGGAGACGGCCGGCCAGCGCGGATTCGATCACGGCACACAGTTCGGCCGACAGAACGGGCTTGGACAGGAACTGCAGATCGGAAACGGCGTGCCAGCTACTTGCTTCCACACGCGTCGCGATCGGCACCATCACGATCAGATGCGCCGGATCGATGAGGCCTTCGGCCCGGATCGATTCGACGGTCGGCAATCCCGAACTGTTGGCGAGTCGTGCCGATACGAAGCACAGGTCGAACTTGCACCCTTCCGCACGCGCCACGCGCAATGCGTCGAGCGCCGTCTGCCCCGATGGCGATGCCTGGACGGCGAAACCCCGGCGCTCGAGGCGCCTTGCCATCGCGGTGCGCGCCGTCGTGTTCGAGTCGATCACCATGGCGCGAATGCCGGCAAGCTGTGCCGGCCCGGCTTCGCACTCGGTTTCATGGCCGATCCTTTGCGAACCGATCGTGAACCAGAACGTCGAGCCGGCACCTTCACGACTTTCGAACCCGATTTCCCCCCCCATCAGTTCGGACAACTGCTTGGCGATCATCAGGCCCAGGCCGGTTCCGCCGTATTTTCGGGTGGTCGAACTGTCTGCCTGCGAGAAGGCCTTGAACAGCCGGTCGCGGGCCGATTCGCCGACGCCGACACCGGTATCGCGCACCTCGAAGCGCAGACAATCGCCACGCTCCGATGCCATCGCAGCCAGGCGCACTTCGATCTCGCCCGCGGAGGTGAACTTGATCGCATTGGAAATCAGGTTCGAGAGGATCTGCTTGACGCGGTAGGGATCCCCCATGACGGATCGCGGCACGTTATCACTCACCGAAACGATCAGTTCGAGCCCCTTGGCCTGGGCCCGCTCGGCGAACAGCACCGCGACTTCCTCGGCAGACAGCAGCGGACGGAACTCGACGTTCTCCAACTCCAGCTTGCCGGCCTCGATCTTCGAGAAATCGAGCAGATCGTTGATGATGTAGAGCAGCGACTCGGCCGACACCCGCAGCGTCTTGGCGAAGCGTCGCTGCTTGTCCGACAGTTCCGTATCGAGCAGCAGGTCGGTCATGCCGAGCACGCCGTTCATCGGCGTGCGAATCTCGTGGCTCATGTTGGCCAGGAACTGCGTCTTCGCGCGGTTCGCCGCCTCGGCCTGCTCCTTCGCGGCGAGCAGTTCCGCCGTGCGGTTCAGCACCTGCATTTCGAGTTGCTCGCGATGCTCGCGCAGTTCGCGGTCGCGCGACTCGATCTGCGACATCATGTCGTTGAAGCCAACGACCAGATCGCCGACCTCGTCGTTCGAACGATGCGTGACACGGCGGTCATAGCGGCGGTCGCGGGCCACGCTGCGCGAGGCCTCTGCCAGTTCGAGGATCGGGGTCGCGACTTCGCGCTGGAGCTTGAGCGAGAACAGATAGGCGAGACAGAACGCCAGCAGCGTTCCCGCCCCCGAGAACGCGAACTGCTTGAGCAGATCGGTCCACATCGCCGACAAGTCGACGCGCAGGGTCAGGTAGCCGAGCGTCTCGCGCTCTTCCATGATCGGGTGACTCACGGTCACCATGGTCGAGAAACCGATGTCACCCGGTTGGAGATGGTCGCGCACCGGCTTGTCCATGCGAGGGTCGGCCACGGCTCGATCGGGATAGGCTGCAAAGAGGGTTCCATTCGGCAGCGTTATCCATGCCGCCATGATGTCAGCCCGGTTGCGCAGCGACGCCAGCGTTTTCTCGGCCGCCGCGGCATCGCCGAAGCTGATCGCCGAGGCGCTGTTGGCGCTGATGATCTCGGCGGCCCCTTCGAGCTGCGAAAGCGTCTGCATGCGCTGCGAATTGAGCTGGCTGACCGATGCGACCAGGTAGCTGACGGTCAGGCCGACCAGCGTCGCGATGACCACGACCGCGGTCAGCTTCTTCTTGAGCGAGGTCTTGTACACGGGATTCATCAGTTCCTCCCCCGCACGCTACCGGCGTTGCGCGCAAGCTTCAGCAACTGCGAACTCGCCTTGAGGCTCGATCGCTGCAGCGTCGCGGCATTCACTTCGAACTGGATGCGCTCGTCTGCGCTGACCAGGCCGATCGCGCCGCCGACATCGATGAACCCGTCGATGTCGCTGACGGTCAGGATCGCACCCTGGGCGCTGCGCAGCAGGGGCGCGACGTGTCGCTGCTCGGAATCGCTGATGTAGAGGATGTGGCAGCCGCGAAAATCGTCGCTGCCCGCCGCGATACGACGAACCACGACCGGGCGGCCGTGTACCTGCTTGCCGTCGAATGCATCGATCGCCGGCCCGAAGGGGTCGCGCCCGGCGACGCACAGCCACACTGGCGCTTCCTTGCTGTAGAAGGCCTCGGCCGGCCATTCGACATACTTGGCGAAGTTGAACAGAAAACCGGCCTTGACCTGCGCCTCGCTGAGGGCCTGTGCCTGCAGCCCCGGCGCGCCGCACGACAGCGCCAGCAGCATGCCGACCGCAATGCGCGGCCAGATTGGGAGTCGAAGTAGCTTCATCGCAGCGTGGCTCAGAACGTAAGCTTCGCCTTGACATACCAGGCGCGTTCGACTTCCAGCGTCGGCGTCGGAATGTAGTCGCCCACCCATTCTGGATGGCGGTGGTCGAGGAGGTTCTGTCCGACCAGCGACAGTTCCAAGGCCGGCGCGACACGCCAGGCCAGCCGCAGATCGAGCTCGGTGTAGGCAGGAATTCCGTTTCCAACGAGCTTGCCCACATGTCGCAGCCAGCCATCCAACTCCCACTCGCGCATCGGATTGTAGGAGACACGGAGCGAACCGACGCGTCGCGGCGTCTTCCCCGCATAGTCTGCTGCGCTGATCCCGTCCGCCCCGTCGATCACGCGCTCGCGCGAATAGGCGTAGGTCGCAAGCAGGCGAAGGTCTTTGAGCGGATGCCAGTCAAGGGCGACTTCCACGCCATGGGTGCGTCCTTTCAGCCGGTTGACCGTCTCGACGCTCGTCAGGAGATACGGAACGACGCCCGCCGGGGTGGGAATGAAGTTCATTTCCGTACCGAGCAGGCGACCGCTTCTCAAATCGCGATAATGGCTGGCATAAGCAGCAAGGTCGACCGACAGCGACGGCGCAACCTGCTCCCGGTAGCCGAATTCGATTGTGGTGACCTTCTCGGAGTCCTTGAGGCGCGCCGAAGACATGGCGCGAAGTACGTTATACAGAGGCACCTGCTGAGAGGGTGCTACGACGTTTAGCAGGATATTCCCGTCTTCCTCGGCCTGCGAAGGCGTGCGCACAGCGCGCGACAATGCACCCCAGACCGTTCGCGTGTCGGCCGGTGTCCAGGCAAAACGCACGTTCGGCTGAATTTCCCAGCCGGTGTAATCGTTGCGCTCGATCTTTGCCCCGCCGATCAGCCGCAGGCGATCCGGTATGACGGACCATTCGTCATGGACGAAGGCACTGAGAAGTGACGTCGAACGTCCATCGCGGTCGAATACAAAATTCGCCCTAAGGGGGCGTAGCTGGTCACGGGTGTGGCGGAATCCTGCACCCCACATGAAGTCGTGTCGCCCCAGGTGCCAACGCTGCTGGATATCGATGTCGGCGGTATCCCTGTTGTCCGAAAGTGCCCAGGGTACTTCGATACGACTGGTCTCGACATAGACCTGCAGCCCCAGCTCGGAGCCGTTGCCGAGGACGGTATCAACGCGCCCGAGCACGTTGCTTCCAGTGTGCTTTGCAGTGACCTGATCCGCTGTCAGCAAACCGGTTCCCAACGTAGCGGCCGAGGGGTCCGGACGGTCGTAACGGTCTCCAGCCAGCACCCGATACGCTTCGCCCGTGATGGTGGCCCGCGTCCCCCGATCGAACCCGGCGTCAATCCGGAATCCTGCCCGCGCGGAATGGCTGGGATCGACTTCGAGCGTGTCGTCGGAGGCATCGCGGCGCATCCCCTTGGCCCACACGCGATAATGGCTTTGATCGTTGATCTCACCGCCCCAGCGTGCTGTCCCGGTCGGCCGCTCCTCACTGCCCGCCGCCAGCGTTGCCTGCCCGCCCTGCGTCGCACGTGCCCGTTTGGTGATGATGTTGATGACACCGTTGACCGCATTGGCACCCCACATCGCGGCACCTGGGCCTCGTATCACTTCGATGCGGTCGATGTCTTCGAGCAGCGTATCTTCCTGCTCCCAGATCACCCCCGAGAAGAGAGGAGAGTAGATCGACCGGCCATCCATCAGAACGAGCAGCTTGTTGGCGAATCGGCCGTTGAACCCGCGTGCCGTGACTGCCCACCGCGCATTGCCCATGCGGGCCACCTGAACCCCCGGCACCATTCGCAAGGCGTCGGGAATGCTGGTCGCACCCGAGCGATGGAGCTCGTCGCCCGTGATCACGAACACCGCAGCCGCAGTCTCTGAAAGACGCTGCGTCTTGCGCGAAACCGTGGATACGTCGGTATTCAGCAGATCCTCGAGGCTCAAGCCGGCAACGTCCTGCGCGGCTGCCGACGCCGACCACGCAGCCAGGATCAGGCTGCCCAGGATGATTCGCGCAGGCGTCGCGGGTAGGCAAGGACACTTGACCGGGGAGTGTTTCGCACGTTTCATGATCGTTGAAGTGAAAATGGGTTGTTGGTTGGCGGACGTAGTTCCGGGATCAGAACCGGACCTTCAGCTTGGCGTAGGCGCCACGGCGGACCTGGAGCGGCTCGGAAGTCAGGTATTCGGCCACGTACTCCGGGTGGCGTGCATCGAGCAGGTTCTGCCCGACGACGGACAGCTCCACTTGCGGACCGAGCTTCCACGCGTAGCGCAGATCGAGTTCGGTGTATCGGGGAACATCGAGCGGGCGCAACGTGCTCGCACTGCGCAGCCAGAAATCGGCGCGCTGCAAGCGAGTAACGTCCCACGACAAACGCAGGCTGCCCTGATGTCTCGGTGCGCTGCCGGCATTCTGTGTGGCAAGTGAGTCGCCCACCGGATTGCCTGGCCGGTCGACGTCGATGTCGAGATACGAGTAGCTGGCCTGCACCCGCAGGTCGGGACGCACACGCCAATCGGCCGCGATTTCGAGGCCGCGTGTCGTGCCGCGCGTCTCGGCGTCGTGGAGCACCGGAACGGTAACGCCGACCGGGACGACGCCGGCCGGCGTCATTGCAAGTATCGGGGACGGATTGCCCATGCGCGATGCCACCAGATCGCGATAGCGCCCGAAGAAAGCCGCCACATCGACTGAAAGCGCGTCGCCAAGCTGGCCGCGCCAGCCGAAGTCGAGTTGCGACAGCTTTTCGGCAGCCAGGCGCTTATCCGAGGGTTCGAGGGGAAGCAGCGTGGGGATCGGCGTTTCGATGCCGCCTAGGCCGGGCGCAGCGATGTAATTGCGCATCGTTGCATCGCGTTCGCCGCGCGAGGGCGTCCGCACGGCGCGCGAGGCCGCGAGCCAGAACGTGTCATGCGGGTTCGGGGTGAAGCTCAGGCGGGTATCCGGTTGAAAGTGCAATCCCGAATAGTCGTCGTGCTCCAGGCGGGCGCCGAACGTGAGGTTCCACCGCTGGGGGGCGAGCGCAATTTCGTCGCGAACGAAGACCGAGCTCGATCTCGAGTCGCGTGACCGCTGCGCAAACGCGATCGTCTTCCCCGCCCTGATGTCGTCGGTGCTGAACCGGCTCGTGAGTCCCCAAACCGTGTCGTGGACGCGACCGATGTGCCGCCGCTGCTGGAACTCGAGATCCAGTGTGTCGCGTCTTTCCCGGACGGCACCATCGACATCGAACGACGAACGCGCATAGCTCGCCTGGATGGCGCTTTCCACGCCGGAACCGGAGATCCATTCGAAGCGCGCCAGCAGATTCGCGCCGCGCGATTCTTCGTCGAGCGGCAAGTCCTCCAGATAGGGCGGCGTCATCGCCGGCGAAACGCGTGGAACGACCCAGCGGTCGCCGAAACGATACTCGAACGCATCGGCCAGGACAGTCAGCTTGTCGGTGCCGAAGCTCTTGTCGAAGCGAAGCCCGACGCGACCATTGTTCCATTCGTCGCGCCCGCGACGGCCGTCGAGCGTTTCCGAAGATTCGACGGCAAACCCTTTGGCATACAGACGCAAATGGGCATCGTCAGCGAAGGCGACGCCATGGCGCAACGACGCGGCGGCGCTTTCGGTGGTTCCCCCGGCGGCAACGACCTGGGTGCCCTGGGTTGAACGTGCCCGTTTGGTGATGATATTGATCACGCCGTTGACCGCATTGGCGCCCCACATGGCGGCACCCGGCCCACGGATCACCTCGATGCGGTCGACATCCTCCAGCAGCGTGTCTTGCGCTTCCCAGAGCGTGCCCGAGAACAGGGGCGAATAGACCGACCTGCCATCGAGCATGACGAGGAGCTTGTTGGCAAACCTGCCGTTGAAGCCGCGTATCGTGACTGCCCACATGGCATTCGAAATGCGGGCGACGTTGACGCCCGGCACCAGCCGAAGCGCCTCGGGCACGCTGGTGACTCCGGAACGCTCGATATCTTCGGCCGTCACCACGTAAACCGCTGCCGGCGTGTCGGCAAGCGCCTGGGCCCTGCGCGCGACGCTGCTGACTTCGACTTTCATCAAGTCCTCGAGCGACGGCACGTCGTTGTCCGGGTTCTCTGCGCGGGACGGTTGCGCAGCAAGGAGCATGGCCCCGACGCCTGCAGCGACGAGACTGCGATTCCAGACAGATCCAGGTTTGCTGATCATCGATCTACGGAGGAGACGGCGCGGGGTGTGACGAAAATCACGCAGGCAACTGAACAGGCTGGGCAGCACGGCAGCACGGCATCGGTCCATTTCCCTTTGTTTGCTGACACTTGGTCGATTCCACGCGCGTTCTCCCGGCTTCTTTTCTTGTCAGCCTGATCTACGGCAACGCCCAGCGCCACTTGAGGGCATTCCGTCACGCCTGCGCGGAGAAACACCAGCGGCCGTACCGGGTATTCGCCACGGTAGAATGCGCGGTATCGATCAAAACCATGCGCCGACCGCGTACGCCGACAGGAATTCCCCGTGAGTGACCGCTCAGTTCCAGACAATGCCCACGTCACCAACTTCATCCGCAACATCGTCGATGCCGACCTTGCGTCGGGTCGCTATGCCGGCCGGAAGTGGGCCGGCACGCCAGGCACGGCCCGGCAGCATGCAAGCGGCGTGGCCGATCCGGCGAAAATCCGGACACGGTTTCCGCCTGAACCGAATGGATACCTGCACTACGGCCACGCGAAGTCGATCTGCCTCAACTTCGGACTGGCGCGCGACTACGGTGGCGTCTGCCACATGCGCTTCGACGACACCAATCCGACCAAGGAAGAACAGGAGTACGTCGATTCGATCATCGAAGCGGTGCACTGGCTCGGCTTCGACTGGGGCGCGCACCTCTACTACGCATCGGACTATTTCGGCCATCTCTACGATTTCGCGGAGAAGCTGATCGAGCACGGCGATGCGTATGTAGACGACCTCACTGCCGAGGAGATTCGCGCCCACCGCGGCACCCTGACCGAGCCGGGCCGCAACTCGCCGTATCGCGACCGCACGCCGGCCGAGAACCTCGACCTGTTCCGCCGCATGAAGGCCGGCGAGTTCCCCGACGGTTCGCGCGTACTGCGGCTGAAGATCGACATGGCGAGCCCCAACATCAACCTGCGCGACCCGGTGGCCTACCGCATCCGCCGCGCGCACCACCATCGCACCGGCGATGCCTGGTGCATCTACCCGATGTACGACTACACGCATGGCGTGTCGGACGCGCTGGAGAACATCACCCACTCCATCTGCACGCTGGAGTTCGAGTCGCACCGCCCGCTGTACGACTGGCTCAACCAGAAGCTGGGCGAGCTCGGCCTGCTCAACCTGCCGCTGCCGCAGCAGTACGAATTCGCGCGGCTCAACCTGAGCTACGTGGTGCTGTCGAAGCGCAAGCTGATCCAGCTCGTGGAAGAGAAGCATGTCGAGGGTTGGGACGACCCGCGCATGCCGACCATCGTCGGCGCGCGCCGGCGCGGCTTCACGCCCGAGGGCTTCCGCCTGTTCGCCGACCGCATCGGCGTATCGAAGGCGGACTCGTGGATCGACATGAGCGTGCTCGAGGAATGCATGCGCGACGACCTCAACGCGCGCTGCGAACGGCGCGTCGCGGTGTTGCACCCGCTCAAGCTGATCATCGACAACTTCCCGGCCGAGCACGTCGAAACCTGCCACGCGCCGAACCATCCGCTCAAGCCGGAACTCGGCAACCGCGAGATGCCTTTCTCGCGCGAGTTGTGGATCGAGGCCGAGGACTACATGGAGGTGCCGAGCAAGGGCTACTTCCGCCTTTTTCCGGGCAACATGGTGCGGCTGCGCTACGGCTTCGTCGTCAGGTGCATCGGCGCCGACAAGGATGCGAACGGTAACGTGACCGCGGTGCACTGCGAGTACATGCCCGACTCGAAGTCCGGCACGCCGGGTTCCGACAACTACAAGGTCAAGGGCAATTTGCACTGGGTCAGCGCGGCCCACGCATACGAGTGCGAGGTGCGGCTCTACGACCGGCTGTTCAGCGTGCCCTCACCCGGCAAGCGGCCGCTCGACCATGGCGCAGCCGGCCACGCGCCGGATCATCACAGCACGGACGAAGACGAAGCCGGGAAGGTGCATCAGCACGACGAGCGAACCGAACACGACTGGCTCGCCGATCTCAATCCGCATTCGCGCGAGCTGGTGACCGCGAAGCTGGAACCCGCCCTGAAGAACGCCCAGCCCGAGGACCGCTTCCAGTTCGAGCGGCACGGCTACTTCGTAGCCGATCTGGCCGACTCCAAGCCCGGGGCGCCAGTATTCAATCGTGCTGTGACGCTCAAGGATTCATGGGGGAAATCAGGCAACTGATCGTATGCGCCAACATGCCGCCGACGCGCCACACCATGCTCGGGAACCCCGTACATGCCTCGCGTGTCCGAATGGCGTTCATTCCTTGAGGAACGATTCGGCATGTCGATGACGCGAACGCCGGTAATGGCCGCAATTCAGGAGTTCCTGTCACTGGAGGCGGCGGGAGGCATCCTGCTGGTCCTCGCCGCCGTTCTGGCAATGCTTGCGGCAAACAGCCCGCTTGCCGACGCTTACGCGTCTTTCCTGCATCTTCATGTATCGGTCTCCGCCGGCGACTACGCGATCGACAAGCCGCTGCACCACTGGATCAACGACGGCTTGATGGCAATTTTCTTCTTCCTCGTCGGTCTCGAGATCAAGCGCGAGGTTCTGGACGGCGAATTGTCCGATCCACGTCAGGTCGTGCTGCCGATGGCGGCCGCAATCGGCGGCATGGCGGTACCGGCGCTGGTCTACTGGGCAATCAATGCCGGCAACGAAATTGCGCTACGGGGCTGGGCAGTGCCGATGGCCACCGACATCGCTTTCGCGCTCGGCGTCCTGTCGCTGCTCGGCGATCGGGTGCCGCGCAGCCTCAAGCTTTTCCTTCTCACGCTGGCAATCATCGACGACCTCGGCGCGATCGTCGTGATCGCGCTGTTCTACGCTGGAACGCCTTCGATTACGTCCTTCGTGGTCGCTGGCGCCGCGTTGCTGGTGCTCGTTGCCATGAACCGGGGCGGCATCACGCGCATTTCCCCCTACCTGCTGGTCGGCCTTGTGCTCTGGGCAGCGGTACTCGAGTCCGGCGTCCACGCCACGATTGCCGGCGTACTGTTGGCCTTCACGATCCCATTGCGCACGACAGGCGAGGAGCCAAGCCCGTTGCGACGCCTGGAGCACGATCTGCATGGTCCGGTGGCGTACGGCATCCTGCCCCTGTTTGCCTTCGCGAATTCGGGCATCGATTTCGGCGGCATGACGTTCGCGATGCTCGCGCATCCGGTCCCGATCGGCATCGCGGCCGGGTTGTTCATCGGCAAGCAGATCGGCGTATTCCTGCCCACCTGGCTGTTGATCCGGTTCGGGTTCGCGCGCATGCCGGACGGTGCCAACTGGGGATCGATCTACGGCGTGGCGATCCTCTGCGGGATCGGCTTCACGATGAGTCTGTTCGTCGCATCGCTGGCATTCGCCGAAGGCTCACTGCCGGTCGACGAGCGCATCGGCATCATTCTGGGATCGTTGGTCTCTGCGGTCGCGGGTTACGCCTTGCTCCGCATGCTGACGCCGAACCGGGCAACCTGAGCGGCGCACGCCCGGTCGTTCGACATCCCGGTACGCGCAGGACCGCCCCGCGCGTACCGTTCCCTCGTGGTGCAGCTCACGCAGTGGGCGAGGGGCGTTTGGTCTCAGCGATAGCCGACGATCAGGCTCAACATCACCGCCAGCACCGCCATCAGCGCCACCCATGCCATCACGCCGGCACCGATGACGAAATGCGACATCAGGCGCGATTTGCGGTGATCGGCAAGGCTGAACAGCGGCGGTGTGCCGTGGTAGATCAGCGCAGCGCTCGCGATCCACGCCAGACCCATCACCGCAACGACGACACCCGCGCTCGGAACGAAGAGCGCGAGCGATCCCAGCCACAGCGGCGTCGGCGCGATGGCGGCGAGCATGAACGCATCGTGGTAGTCGGGCCGGATATCGACCAGTTCGCCCATTTGCTGGATGATCGCCGCCATCAGCGGCACCATTGCAAGCTCGACCAGGAAGAACGCGATCGCAACCAGCAGCGCCTCGCGCGCCGTCACGCTGGGCGTCAGCAGTTCGTGGTTGGTGATGCCGGCGTAAAAGATCATCGCCGCCGGGATGATCGACATCGGCACCACGTAGAGCAGGAATGTCCGGCTGACGGTGGGGTGCATGCGCACCACGTCGGTCCAGCCTTCGCTGTAGGACCACAACATCTTGAAGGGCTCGTGCGGCGTCATGGCAGTTCCTCCTGTCAGGTGGAAACACCCCCAGTATAGGAACTGCACCAGCCTTTGCCAGACGGGTGCCCGACGCATCAGCCTATCGTGATGATCAGGGGCTCGAGGCCGGCAACCGTCGCCTCCAGCCGGTCGCCGCGGGCCACCGGCCCGACACCCGCCGGCGTGCCGGTAAAGATGAGGTCGCCTGGCGCCAGCTCGACCAGCATCGACAGTTCGTGCACGAGTTCCGGCACGCTCCAGATCATGTCTGCGATGTCGCCGCTTTGGCGTACTTCGCCATTCACTCTCAGGGCAATCCGGCCCCGCGACATGCCCTGAGCCTGCACCACGGGCAGGATCGCCGAAACCGGCGCCGACTTGTCGAAACCCTTGGCCATGTCCCATGGCTGGCCTTTCGCCTTCGCGGCGGCCTGGAGATCGCGCCGGGTCATGTCGAGACCGACCGCGTAGCCGAAGACGTGCTCGGCATCGACCCGGTCGACGGGAATGCCCCGCCCGCCCCCGCCCAGCGCCACTACGAGTTCGACTTCGTGATGCAGGTTCTCCGTCGCCGGCGGATACGGCATCACCGATCCGTTCTCGAGGATCGCATCGGCCGGCTTGGTGAAAAAGAATGGCTTTTCGCGAACCGGATCACTTCCCATCTCGCGCGCATGGTCGGCGTAATTGCGCCCGACGCAGAAGATGCGGCGCACCGGAAACATGTCGCCGGAAACAACCGGAACCGTCGGCACCGGCGCAGGAGGAAACGAGAAACGCATCGAATGATCCTTGTCAGAAACGGGCTTATCGCGCCCGAGAATCGGCAGTCTACCGGGCTGCGCCAGCCTGTGCCGCGCCCCGACGTCGGCGCAACCCGACACTCGCGATGATGATGTCAAGATTGTCCGCACCAATCGCGGGGAAATCGGGTTCGAGCAACATTCTCCTTGTCGGCATTGGCATAATGTCGGCTGCACGCACGCCGATCCGACACCCCACACGATGGTTCCCCGAGCATGACCGACGTTGCCCCGCCCCCGGAGGGGCGCTGGCGCGTCTACTGGCGCCGCATCAAGATTGCCTTCTGGTCCCTTGCCCTGCTGGCAGCGATCGCCGCGTGCGCGTTCGCGTGGATCGAGATGAACGCATCGCCGGTGCAGGCGCACTACCTGACAGAACTGGCGCAGGAGATGCATTTCGAGCTGGGTACCGGCATCAGCGATTCGATACGCTTCCCCGCGCACGGCCCGTTCGACGAACGCTACGGCTATGTTGCGCTGGACTCGCTGCAACAGCGCCTTGCCGGACGCAGCTTCGGCGTCGCCGCGCAGGCACGCATTTCCCCGCGCATGGCCGAATGGATGGATCACGGCCTGTTTCCGCCCTATCGCGAGAAGACGCAGGCCGGCCTCGCGGTGCTCGACTGCGCCGGCGAGGAACTGTTCCGCGTGCGTTACCCGGAGCGCATCTACTCAAGTTTCGATCAGGTGCCGCGCCTGCTGGTCGACAGCCTGCTGTTCATCGAAAACCGCGAACTGCTGTCGAACGAGTATGCCGCCAAGAATCCGGCGATCGAATGGGACCGCTTCGCCAAGGCGGCGCTCGACCAGGTCATCCACAAGCTGAACCCGGATCACGAGGCTCCCGGCGGCAGCACGCTCGCGACGCAGATCGAGAAATACCGCCACTCGCCCGACGGACGCACCCCATCGGGCGAAGAGAAATTGCGCCAGATGGCATCCGCTTCGTTGCGCGCCTACTCGGGCGGCGAAGATACGTCGGCCGTGCGCCGGCAACTCGTGGTCGATTACCTGAACACCGTTCCGCTCGCCGCGCGCTCCGGCTACGGCGAGGTGATCGGCATGGGCGACGGCATGTGGGCCTGGTACGGGCGCGAATTCGACGAGGTCAACAAGCTCCTGAAGAGCGACAGCGCGGCACTTGCCGCACGCGCCAGGGTTTACAAGCAGGCGCTGTCGCTGATGATCTCGCAGCGCCGCCCGTCAGGCTATCTCGCCGGCGACCTGTCGGAACTGGAACAACTCACCAACACCTACCTGCGCCTGATGGCGACGGCCGGCGTGATCGACCCCGGGCTGCGCGATGCAGCGCTCGCCATCCCGCTGGCTCAGCACCAGGGCACGCTCGCGGCGCCACGCGCCTCCTTTGTCAGCCGCAAGGCCGCCAACGCCGCGCGCACCCACCTCGCAAGCCTGCTCGGCGTGCGGCAGCTTTACGAACTCGACCGCTACGATCTTGCCGCCACCAGCACGCTCGATTCGCAACTGCAGCGCACGGTGACCGCGAAACTGCGCGAAATATCGCAACCCGAGGCCGCGGCAGCCGCGGGCCTGATGGACAAGCGCCTGCTGGCCGGTTCCGATCCGTCGAAGGTCATCTACAGCTTCACGCTCTACGAGGCGCTGCGCGATGCCAACGTGGTGCGGGTGCAGACCGACAACTTCGACCAGCCTTTCGACATCAACGAAGGCACCAAGCTGGATCTCGGCTCGACTGCGAAGCTGCGCACCCTGGTGACCTACCTCGAACTCGTCGCCCGCCTGCACCAGCGCCTGGCGCCGCTCACCGAGGCGGAACTCAAGGCAGTGCCGGTCGCGAGCCGCGACAACATCACACGCTGGGCGGTCGACTACCTGATGCACGCCAAGAACGAAGCGCACCGGCTCGACGCCATGCTCGAAGCCGCGCTCGACCGCAAGTATTCCGCCAGCCCGGGCGAGTCGTTCTTCACCGGCGGCGGCCTGCTCACCTTCGAGAACTTCGACGCCGAGGACAACGGCCGCATCGTCACAGTGCGCGAAGGCTTGCAGCGTTCGGTCAACCTGCTGTTCATCCGCCTCATGCGCGACATCGTCTACCACACGATGTTCAACATGCCGAGTTCCAGCGCCACCCTGCTCGACGACGATGACGATCCCAAGCGCAAGGAGTACCTCGCGCGCTTTGCCGACCGCGAAGGCAGCGCCTTCCTGCAACGCTTTTACCGCAAGTACCAGGGCAAGACGCCGGCCGAGGCAGAAGCCCTGCTGCTGCAGGGAATCCGCCCGACACCGCGCCGGCTGGCAACCATCTTCCGCTCGCTCGACCCGCAGGCCAGCATGGGCCTGTTCGCCGAGTTCCTGCAGCGCAATCTGCCCGAGGTGGAAATCGACGACAGCGCCGCCGCGCGGCTTTACGACGAGTACGCAATCGAGCGTTACGACCTCGCCGACCGCGGCTATATTGCCACCGTGCATCCACTGGAACTGTGGCTGGTGGGCTATTTGCGCAACCACCAGGGCGCGACGCTGCAGCAGGCACTCGAAGCAAGCCAGAACGAGCGCCAGAATGTGTACGGCTGGCTGTTCAAGACGCGGCGCAAGGGCGCCCAGGATAGCCGCATCCGGCAGTTGGTCGAACTCGAAGCCTTCCTCGAAATCCACAAGATGTGGAAGCGGCTCGGCTATCCCTTCGATTCGCTGGTGCCCTCCTACGCGACCGCGCTCGGCAGCTCGGCCGACCGCCCTGCCGCGCTCGCCGAACTGATGGGAATCCTCGTCAACGATGGCATCCGCATGCCGACACTGCGCCTGGACGCACTGCAATTCGCGAAGGACACCCCCTACGAGACCCGCTTCAACGCGCGTCCGCTCAGCGGCGAGCGAGTCATGCCGCGCGAAGTCGCCCAGGCCGCGAAGCGCACGCTCGCACTGGTGGTCGAGGCCGGTACCGCGAAGCGCCTCAGGGGTGCCTTCACCGATGCCGACGGCAAACCCTATGTCATGGGTGGCAAGACCGGCACGGGCGATCACCGTTTCGAGACCTACGGCAAGGGCGGCGTGCTGCTGTCCTCGCGCGTGGTGAGCCGTTCGGGCACTTTCGTCTTCTACGTCGGCGATCGGCACTTCGGAACACTGACGGCCTACGTCAAGGGGCCGGATGCCGCCAAATACCAGTTCACCAGCGCACTGCCGACGCAGATCCTCAAAACCCTCGCCCCGCAGTTGCGCGACGAGATCAGTCGCGCGCCGCGCATCGGCACGAGCTGCGCGACCGATGCGCCGCTGCGCCAGGCGACGCGCCTGCCCGATGCGCCGCCCGCGGCGCCGTCGCCGGACGATGCCGCCGCGCCGGGGCGGGAGCCGGAGGCACCGAAGAAGCCCGACGGATCGCAGGAGCCGCTCGACACCGTGCCGGCCAGCACCACGCAACCCGAAACGGAGTCAAGCGGTGCGCCCAAGCCGGCCGATGAAGCCGGAAAGGCAACCGGCGCGGCAGAAAAGAAGCCGTAACCGGGCGTCCGGCGAGATGATCGCCGCCAACCGAAGCGCATCACGGCAGGCGCCTGCATCCGTGGGCGTCTATGCTGCGTAGACCGGACCATGAATACCAAACAGGCACCGGTTACACCCAACCAAGGAGAGAACCCATGCAACATGTAGCTGCTGTCGCAATTGCTGCCACGCTGGTTGCGGTGGCTGCGGGCTGTTCGCCGGCGAGCGTGAAACCCGCAGCCAAGGTGAGGGACGGCGAACTGGCCGTCCCGGCCGATTACCGGAGCTGGCCGAAGTTCCTGGTCGACGTCCAGCGCCCCGATGCCAAGCAGATCCGCGATATCTACATCAACCCGATCGGCAGCGGAATCGGGCCGGGCGAGACGTTCCCGAACGGCACCGTTTCGGTCATGGATCTCTACAAGGCCAGGGAGAACCCCGACGGTTCGCTGATGAAGACCCCTGACGGCAAGCTGGTGAAAGGCGATCTGCTCAAGGTATTCGTCATGGGCAAGGGCGCCGGCTGGGGCGACACGGTCGCCAAGCCCGAGCTGAAGAACGGCGACTGGGTCTACGGCGCCTACAAGGCGGATGCCAGGACGCCATCGGGCGACGACATCGCGGCCTGCCGCGGGTGCCACCTGCCGGTCGCCAACAAGGATTTCGTGCACCGCTACGACGAGTACTTCCAGACCCGCGTCGCGACCGGCGCCGCCAAGTTCAAGGGCGGCGGCGAACCCTGAGCACGCGCCCGGCGTGCCGGGCGGGGGCGAAGCTCTGGTACGCTTCGCCTCCTCCCGATCGAACACGCGACACGTGCAGCGCCATCCGATTCCCGTCATTGTCATCGCCCAGCTGTTTGGGACCTCGCTCTGGTTCTCGGCCAATGCGGCATCCGACGATCTGGCGCGCGCCTGGGGCGCCACTGCAGCCGACATCGGCTGGCTGACCAACGCCGTCCAGCTCGGTTTCATCCTCGGCACGCTCGGCTTTGCGGTCAGCGGACTTGCCGACCGCTTTCAGGCCAGCCGCATCTTCACCGTAGCCGCGATCTTCGGCGCCGCATGCAATGCCGGTTTCGCCTTCGTTGCCCAGGGCATCGACAGCGGGCTGGCATTCCGCTTCGCGGTCGGGCTGGCGCTCGCCGGCATCTACCCGCTCGGCATGAAACTCGTGGTGAGCTGGGCGCCGGACCGCGCCGGTCACGCGCTGGCGCAACTCGTCGGCATGCTGACGCTGGGCACCGCGCTGCCCCATCTGACGCGCCTGCTCGGCGCGGGCTGGCCGTGGCAGGGGGTCATCCTTGCCTCCTCGGCGCTTGCCCTGCTCGCCGCCGGCGCGATCTACGCGCTCGGCGACGGACCGCACCTGAAGCGGCGCGCCGGCGTGCCGCACCTCAAGCTCGGACGCGTGTTCTTCGCCTTCGCCAATCCCGACTTCCGCGCCTCGGCGCTCGGCTACTTCGGCCACCAGTGGGAGCTGTACGCCTTCTGGACCATCGTCCCTATCCTCGCCACACAGACCGCGCTGCACGCGGGTACAGGCTGGTCGGTGTCGGCGCTTGCCTTCGCGATCATCGGCATCGGCGCGCTCGGCTGCATCGTCGGCGGCGTGATATCCGAGCGCGCCGGCAGCGCCCGTGTAGCCGCCACGGCACTCGCCATCTCGGGCGCCTGCTGCCTGCTCTACCCGCTGCTTGCCCCTGCGCTACCGCCTTGGGGCCTGCTCGCGCTGATGCTGATCTGGGGGGCCGCCGTGGTGGCCGACTCGCCGCAGTATTCGGCGATGTCGGCTCGCGCCTGCCCGCCGGAGATCGTCGGTTCTGCGCTGGCGATCCAGAACTCGATCGGCTTCGCCATCACGGTCGGCTCCATCGCGCTCGCGACCCACTGGGTCGGCGAGGTCGGTCCGACGATCGCCTGGTGGCTCGCCCCCGGCCCGCTGCTCGGCCTGATCGCGCTGGCTCCGCTGTGGCGCAAGGCGCGGTGACGCCCGCCCGCCAAGGCCGTATCATGCGTGCCTTTCGCGAAGATACGGAAGCCGTACCACCATGAACTTCATGACTGCACTGGCCACCGCCTGGCAATCGCGCGACAGCCTGTTGTGCGTCGGCCTCGATCCCGAACCGGCGAAGTTTCCCGAACATCTGCGCGACGACCCGGATGCGATCTTCCTCTTCTGCCGCGAGATCGTCGACGCGACGGCCGATCTGGTCTGCTGCTTCAAGCCGCAGATCGCCTATTTCGCCGCGCACCGCGCTGAAGATGCGCTGGAACGGCTGATCGACCACATCCACCGCGCCCATCCGGGCACGCCGGTGATCCTCGACGCCAAGCGCGGCGACATCGGCAGCACCGCCGAGCAATATGCGAAGGAAGCCTTCGAGCGCTATCGCGCCGACGCGGTGACGGTGAACCCCTACCTCGGCCACGACTCGGTCGAGCCCTACCTCGCGCATGCCGACAAGGGCGTGATCCTGCTCTGCCGCACCTCCAACCCCGGCGGCAGCGACCTGCAGTTCTGCGAAGTGGCACGCGAAGCCGGCGGCACCGAAAAGCTCTACGAGCGCGTCGCGCGTCTGGTCGCCACGCGATGGAACCGCAACGGCAACTGCGCGTTGGTGGTGGGCGCAACCTTCCCGGCCGAGCTTGCGCGCGTGCGCGAGATCACCGGCGACCTGCCGCTGCTGGTGCCGGGCATCGGCGCCCAGGGCGGCGATATCGAGGCCACCGTCAAGGCCGGCCGCAGCAATGCCGGCAGCGGCCTGATGATCAGTTCTTCGCGTGCAATCCTCTATGCGGGCGCGGGCGAGGATTACGCGGCCGCCGCACGGCGCGTGGCGCTGGAAACGCGCGACGCGATCAATCGCTTCCGCTGAACACCGCACGAATCCGGGTCGGCCGGGCGCAACTGCCCGCCGCGTTCAGTCGCGAATGATTCGTGCCAGCTTGAGCAGGTTGGAACCCAATTGCAGCCCGGTCGCCCGAACGGCAGCCAGGTTGACCTCGAATCGAACGCGGCTTTCTGCAACATACAGCCCGATCATGCCGCCGCCGCTCGCGAAACCGTCGAACTCCGCCACGGTCAGCACCGGCGCACCGCGCAAGGCCTGCAGGACGTCCGCAAGCGACTTCTCCTCCGACTCGGCGATGTAGGCCACATGGCAGCCGCGCAGATCCTCCACCGTGGATCTGGGCTGATAAACGACCGCACGCCCCTGTATCGGTTTCATCTCCATGCTGGCGAGTTCCCGGGTCTCGTCGTCGCGCCCGAGGGAGCAAATCAGGAGCCGCGAGTCGGCCGCAGCAAAGGCCGACTCCGGCCATTTGGCATATTTGGCAAAGTTGTATACGAATGCCGCCTTGATCGGCGCCTCGGCCGGCGGACCGCCCAGCGCCAAGCCGCCGAACACGATCAATGCCACGCACGCCGCGGCATGGCGCGGCAAGCGGCGGCGCCACTGCCATGCGGGCCGGCCGGGTCGGGTTCGGCGGATGTCCGGCGAAGTCATCTCTGGTACGTCGCTGTCCGGTGCGTCAGAACGACCACTTCGCTCGCAGGCGCACGTTGCGTCCCAGTTGGGGCATGGTGTCGATTCCCAGGCCGACGTAATCCTGCGATGCCGGCACCGAGAAATCGCGGTCGAACAGGTTCTGCACGCCAAGCGAAAACTCGAGGCCTTGCCCGGTAACGCGCCAGTTGAGGTTCAGGTTGGCAACCGCGTAGCTGCCGAGCGTACCGACCGCGGTGCGCCGCGACGATACGCCGAACAACTCCCCGCTCAGGCGAAGGCCGGCCACCGGCAGCGGTGCGGTACCGATCAGCTTGAACAGATGCTGCGGCGAATTGCTCAGACGCCCGTCACCGGCCAGCTCGGCCCGCTGCAGCGCGTAGCTCGCGCGCACGCGGCCGCCTTGGTCCCAGACACGTTCGACTTCCAGTTCGAGACCTCGCGCACGAACTTCCGAGGCGTTGCGGAACTGCGCAACGCCGTCGAGCGGGTCGGTTTCCTGGCTGATCAGATGCTTCATCAGGTACGAGTAGGCCGAAGCGGTCATCCGCAGGCGATCTCCAAGGAATTGCTCGTAGGCGACTTCCCAGGTGTCGACCTTTTCCGGTTCAAGGCGCGTGTTGCCTTTCTGCGCCCCGGGGAAGGCGTAATACATCTCGTAGGCATTGGGCGCGCGATAGGCGGAACCGTAAAGCAGCTTGACGCTGCGTTTGCTGTCCGGCTGGTGAATCAGCGAGATCCGCGGGCTGGCCACGCTTCCGGCATGGCTGTCGTGGTCGAACCGCATGCCCAGACCCAGCGTCAGCCGCTCGGTCAGCGCAATGTCGTCCTGCGCGTAAGCGCCCCAGGTCTGCCCCGACACATGGCTGTCGAGGTTGACCACACGCGGCGCGCGGTCAGCCGAATATTGGTCGGCCCGCTGGTCGCGGCGGTACTCGCTTCCGAACACCAGGCGATGCCCCTGCCAGCCACGCCAGACGAACTTCGCCTCGGCCGTCCACCAGCGCGAACGCGCCATGTCGTCCGAATAGACGGTTGCACCATCCACATCGAAGGGCAGGTTGCCGTCGTAATCATAGGCGCCGTAGGTGGTGCGCAGCGCCATTTCCAGTCCTGGCGCAAGCTCTCGCTCGTAGCCCAGCGCGGCAAATCCCTGCGCGTCGACCAGGTACGACTGCGAATCCCCGGGAATGGTGCCGAACACGGCATTCGGTATGCCTTTCTTGCGCGAGCCGTAGCCGATCTCGAACTTCAGATGCTCGAACGTCAGCCGACCGAAGGCGGACTCGCTGCGGTTGTAATCCATCCCGCGGACGGTTCCCCCGGGTGCGCCGAGCGCTTCCAGCCCCGGATGATGAAGGGATTCGCCGCGCGTGCCGAAGCTGCTCGCGGAAAGCAGCAAATCGGCGCCGTTCTCGAACTGCCGGCCATAGCTGGCGCGTCCGGACGCGGTATGCCGGTTGCCGGTTGCGGCGGCCAGTTCGGTACCCCGCAGATCGCTGCCCTTGCGCGTGATGACGTTGATCACGCCAAACATGGCGTTGTTGCCATACACCGCCGACCCCGGGCCAGGAACGAACTCGACCCGCTCGATCAACTCGACGTCGAGCGGAAATTCGGTGCCGAGCGACCCCTGCCCATAGACCGGCTCGTTCATGCGGATGCCGTCGATCAGCAGCAGCATGCGCGAGTTGTAATCCTCCGGCCGCCCGAAGCCCCGCACACCGGCGAATTCGTAGAGCCGGTCGGTATAGGCGTAAAGCCCGCGCACGCTGTTGAGGATTTCCGAAAGCCGCTCGTAGCCGTGGGCGCGGATTTCGTCAGCCATGATGACCGTGACCGACGATGGTGCCTCGCTGCGCTTCTGCGAGAAGCGCGATGCGGTCTGGATGTCGATATCCAGCAGATCGGCAAGGTCGAGCTGCCCCAGCCGGCTTGCGACCCCATCCCCGGCAATGGCCACGGGTGCGGCCGCCATGCATGCGCCCACGAGGGAAGCCCAGACCGTACGCATGAGCAGTCGACAAAGAAGTCGGATCGAGCGCATGTATGTCACCTCAATTCGGATGGGATTTGCTGGATGCCGCATGATCAACGGTCGGGGCCGGGCAGGACTTGACCTGCAAATCTCCACGGTTCGCGGCACACGACACGCCCGACCCTTCCCGACTGCCATTGCGGCCCGGTAGCGTATGCCCGTGAAGGGACCGGAAAGCCCCGAATCGCGACGCAGCCTTCAGAGCCGTTCTCTGCGCGTGGGCACAAGCTTGCGCCACGCCCGGATTCGAGGATGCGGGCCGCCCCCAAGGGTGGCAAGGAGATGCCGGCCCGGTCCGGGATCGGATGTCAGATGCGGAACTGCGATACGACCTGTTTCATGTCGCGTGCGAGGCCGTCGAGTTCCAGCGCCGTGCCCGAGGTCGATACGGCCGCGGCGGTGTTTTCCTCCGCCATCTGCGCGATGCGCTCGACCTGCTGGGCAATGTTGGTGCTGGCAATGCTCTGCTCTCGCAGCGCATCGGTGATCTCGCTTACGCTGGTCACCGCCTGCGACGCGCCGTCCTCGATCTGCACGATCGCATCGCTGGCCTCGCCGGCACGCTTGACGCCCATCTCGACCGTGAGTTCGACCTCGCGGATGCTGTCGACGGTCGATTTCGCGTTCTGTTGCATGGTGGAGATGGTCGCGCTGATCTCCTTGGTCGACTGCGCGGTGCGTTCGGCGAGTTTGCGCACTTCGTCGGCCACCACCGCGAAGCCGCGGCCCTGCTCGCCGGCGCGCGCGGCTTCGATTGCTGCGTTGAGCGCCAACAGGTTGGTCTGGTCCGCCACGTCCTTGATCACGGCGACCACGGCGCTGATGCGGTCGCCGTCCTTGTCCAGTTCGGCGACCAGGCGCGAGGCATTCTGCACCGTCGTCGCGATGCCGTTGATGTCCTGCACCGTCTTGACGATGACTTCCTTGCCCTGCACGGCAAGCGTGCCCGACCCCGCCGACAGGTTGTGCGCTTCGTGCGCGCGATCGGCGACGTGGCTGATACTGACGGTCATTTCCTCGACGTTGGCGGCCATGCTCGAGGCCGCCTCGCTCTGGTCGGCCGAACCCTGCGAAACCTGTTGCGAGGCCGCTGCCAGGCGCGACGAGGCGTCGCCCAGGCGCGAAGCGCCGCCGAGAATCTGCCGCAGGCTCTCCTGCACGCGATCGAGCAGCCCGTTCATCGCCCGGGCGGTGACCGCCACTTCGTCGTTGCCATTGACCGTCGCACGGCGCGTGAAATCGAGGCTCCGCTCGGTCTGCACGATGAGGTCGCGCAAGCCGCCGAGCGAGCCGGTGATGTGGCGCACCGTGAGGAAGCCGATCGCGACCGCGACGATGCCGACGACCACCAGCAACGCCGCCAGCGTGTAGGTCAGCTGCTGCACGAGCTGGCTCGCTTCCCTGCCGCGTTTGTCGGCCATGCTGGCGGTGTAGCTGCTGTGCTTCTGGTACGCGACGACGGCCGCGTTCACTTCGTTCCGGTTGGCGTTGATGTGCGCGAACGCTTCCTTGCCTTGCCCCTTGCGCGACAGGGCAAGCGCGGTCTCGGCGATCTGGTAGTAGGTTCTGGTCAGCGCAAGATCCTGCTCGTAGAGGCGCCGGTCTTCATCGTCGGACACCATCTTCCGGTACGACTCGAGCAGCTTGTCGAGCCTGGCACGCGTTTCTCGGATCTCGCCATCGATGCGCTCTTTCGCCGCCGGATCGTCGGCGGTCATGACGTGGCGCAGGATCTCGGTTCGCAGCAGAAAATACTCGGCGTTCGCGTCGTCGATCGTGCGCACCGACGGCAGCACGTTGTTGTCGATGTAGTGAATGCTCTCCCCGATGGAATGCAGGCCCCACAAACCGAGCCCGCCGACGGACAGCAGGCCCGCCACGCTTACCAGCACCAGCACCAGCAATCTCTTCGCTATCGTCACTTCTTCTCTCCGCATGTTTAGGGCTGTCAGGGCAAACGCCAGCCTGACCGACCGCAATGGAGTTACGGCCCATGGAAGCCGAGCTTTAGCCGCAGCGTCCGCATCGGTCGGCAGCCTGTGCCGAAACGGTTGCGCTTCGGCCTCCTGGCGATCTCGACAAGCCAACCGCCCACCAGCCCGGAAGGCCCATGGATGGCGGATCTACAGACCCCATGCCTTGAAACGACCGGCCTGCCTTGCCTTGCGGAACGGCACCCTGCAGATCGCCTATCGATGCCCCTTCCGGCGATGCCTGCCGGTGCAATCGTGAAGGACGCCCGGATTCCCCGACTTCCATCCTCAAGGGCCGCTTTGCCGTGTCGTGCTTCCATCGAGGCGAATCCTGCGCTTTCGTCGTCAATTCCAATACGTTCGAACAACTCGACAGGAGCGAGGCAAGACACGAGACGGCTCAGGGTACGGACAAAACCACTGATCCCGAGCGGCATGTTGCCCGGCTTTCTCATGCTCACCGCCGCAACCGGACTGCGCGGCATGCGCGAGAAGGTGCGGGGTCTCGAAACGGTCTACCTCGACCGCGTCGTACCCTTGCGGGATTTGAAAACGATCGCCGACCAATACGCCGTGGACGTGGTCAACGCCACCCGCAAGGCGCGCAACGGCAACGGCATCCGCGAGATCGCCGAGCAGACCAACCTGCTGGCACCCAACGCCGCGATCGAAGCCGCGCGCGCCGACGAACAGGGCCGCCGCTTCGCGGTTGTCGCAGACGAAGTGCGCAAGCTCGCCGAACGCACCGCGCTGTCGACCGCAGAGGTCGTCACGCTGGTGCGGGCCATCCAGGACAACACCACCAGCACGCAGACGCAGATGGCACCGTCAGCGAGTCGGTGCGCAATGGCAAGGCGCACGTGAGCGAAGCCGGCGGCATGACGGCGGAGATCGGCAACGCGATCAAGCGCAGCCTCGAAGGCGTCGACAGCATCTCCGACTCGCTCGGCGAGCAGCGCGCCGCGGGCGCGCAGGTGGCCGCGAACGTCGGGCGCGTGGCGCAGATCATCGAGGAGAACACGGCCGCCCAGCAAAGCGTCGACCAGGCTACGCACGACCTGCGCGCGCTCGACGGCGAACTCAACGCACGGGGCAAGCGCTTCACGCTCGTCTGACCCGCCGGGCCGGACCGCGGACGCCGCGAGCGTCTGCCGCAACCCGGCCCGCCCACGCATCGCCCCCGAAACGCAGGACCGGCGGGCCTGCGCAGGGCTGCATCGCCAGAACCCGCACCGCGCCTGCCTCCGGCGGCATGCATGCCGGAGCGCGCCATTCCATGCGCCCCGCAGGCCGGCCCGCATTCCGGATGTAAGGCTTGCGCCTACCATACGGTCTGCTGTGTCGACGCGGCGAGAACTTTCGCGCGTGTGCCGGCATCGAATACCGGCAAACCAGGAGCAGACGCATGAACCGCAGACAATCCCTTAAATGGCTGGCCGGCGTGACCACGCTGCTGGCCGGCTCGATGACCGGCGCGCGGGCGGCCGCCGGCGACGGCAAGCCGACGCTGGTCAAACCGAAGTCCGAATGGAAGGCGCTGCTGGCGCCCGCCGCCTACCAGGTGCTGTTCGAGGAAGGCACCGAGCGCGCAGGCAGCAGCCCGCTGAATGCCGAGAAGCGCGACGGCACCTTCGTCTGCGCGGCTTGCAACCTGCCGCTGTTCGACAGCAAGCAGAAGTACGAAAGCGGCACCGGCTGGCCGAGCTTCTGGCAGCCGCTTCCCGATGCGGTCGGCACCAGTACCGACTTCAAGCTGATCTACCCGCGAACCGAGTACCACTGCGCCCGCTGCGGCGGCCACCAGGGGCACGTCTTCAACGACGGTCCGCCGCCGACCGGCAAGCGCTACTGCAACAACGGCGTCGCGCTCGCCTTCGTGCCGCGTGGCGAGCCGCTGCCGGCGCTGCGCACATGAACACGAAATTCTCGTTCGCCGCCGGTGTGCTGGTCGCCGGCCTCGCCGCGGCCGGATGTGCCTCGAAGGCAGAAGCCACCCGCCCGATCCCCGCCGGCGCGGCGACGGCCATCTTCGCCGGCGGCTGCTTCTGGTGTGTCGAGTACGATTTCGAGAAACTCGACGGCGTGTATGAAGTCGAGTCGGGCTACACCGGCGGCCACGTGCCGAACCCGAGCTACTACCAGGTGGGCGCCGGCGGCACCGGCCACGCCGAGGCGGTCCGCGTTTACTACGATCCGGCGAAACTCAGCTACGCCCAGCTGGTGGACTATTTCTGGCGCCACATCGATCCCACTGCCAAAGACCGCCAGTTCTGCGACGCAGGCAGCGAATATCGCAGCGCGATCTTCTGGCAGGACGAGAACCAGCGTAAAACTGCCGAAGCCAGCCGCGATGCGCTGCTGCAGAGCGGCCGCTTCCCGGCCATCCACACCGAAATCGCGCCTGCAAGCTCGTTTTACCGCGCCGAGGAGTACCACCAGGACTATTACAAGAAGAATCCGCTGCGCTACGCGTATTACCGCAACGCCTGCGGTCGCGATGCGCGCGTCGCCCAACTCTGGGGGAGCAAGTAGCCGGGTGCGCGCCCGGCATCTTTCACTTCATCTGCATCTCGTGTCGACGCACAACCTCAGGGTTTACCCCGCTGGCTGCGCGGCCATGGCGGTTTTGCAAACCGCCGCCCGGGAGTAGACTGTCCTGGCGAGCACAGACTCGCCCAGTCACAACCAAGGAGACGCAGAATGGAAAGTGCACGCCGCATCAACTCCATCGCACAGTGTTACGCTCACGCGCTCGCCGTCGACCACGAAGCCGTCAGCCGCTATGCACAGTTTGCCGAATGGCTGGAAGCACGCGGCAGCGATGCGACCGCGCGGCTGTTCCGCGAGATGGCCCGCTTCACCGAGGAGCACGCGAAGTCGCTCGAGTCGCGCATTGGCGATGCAGCCCTCCCGCGCGTGAAGGAAACCGAACACGACTGGATCGACAACGCACCGCATGACCAGGCCGACGACAGTGTCGTGCTGCAGTTGATGACGGCCTTCGACGCGCTGAAGATTGCTGAAGACGCGGAGCTGCACGCACAGCATTTCTTCGAGCAGATCGCCGCCAGCGCCGAGAATACCGAGGTGCGGAAGTTCGCGCGCGAACTCTCGCGCGAGTTGGCTGCGCACGTCCGGCAACTCGACACGCAACTCGCCCGCACGCCGCATCCGCCGGCACCCGACACCATGGTGCCATCGGGCATGCTCGGCTGAGTGGCATCGCGTTGCCGCCAAGGGGAGCGGCTGAGCGCATGAAGTGATGACGGCCCGGCGCCCGCGCGCCGGGCCGTCATGCATTATGCTTGCGCCTGCGCATACCAGACCACGCAGGCCCATGACATCGACAACACCCGGCCCGACACGCCACGATATCGCAGCCTGGATCATTGCCGGCTGCGCACTGCTCCTGATACTGCAGTTGCACCTGCTGCTCGCCCTGCTCGCCGGTCTGCTGGTCCATCAGCTCACCCACCTGATGGTGCCGTTCATCCGGCGACGGGTGGCGGGCGACCGCGCCAAGCTGGTCAGCGTGTTCCTGCTGGTCTCGCTGATCGTCGGCGCCATCGTCGCGGCGGTATTCGGCATCGCGTCCTTTTTTCGCAGCGACGCCGGGAGCCTTTCTGCGCTGCTGGGCAAGATGGCCGAGATTCTCGAGAACTCGCGCGCCTCGCTGCCCGTCTGGCTGGTGGAACACATGCCCGAAAACACCGAAGCGCTCAAGCAGGGCATCGCCGGCTGGCTGCGCTCGCATACCGGCGAGCTGCAATTGTTCGGCAAGGAGGCGGCGCGCGGCTTCGCGCACATCCTGATCGGCCTCGTGGTCGGCGCCATGCTGGCGCTCTACGAGGTGCAGCCGATCGCCGACTACCGCCCGCTGGCCCGCACGCTGATCGAGCGCTGCACGCGCCTCGCGGAAGCGTTCCGCCGCATCGTGTTCGCACAGGTGCGCATCAGCGCGGTCAACACCGCTTTCACCGCGATCTATCTCGGCGTGGTGCTGCCGCTGCTCGGCGTGCATCTTCCGCTGACCAAGACAATGATCGCCGTGACCTTCTTCGCCGGGCTGTTGCCGGTGATCGGCAACCTGATCTCCAACACCGTGATCGTGGTGGTCAGCCTCGCGCATTCGCCGCAGGTGGCGCTCGGTTCGCTCGGCTTCCTGGTCGTGATCCACAAGCTCGAATACTTCCTCAACGCCCGCATCGTCGGCTCGCAGATCCAGGCGCGCGCCTGGGAACTGCTGCTCGCCATGCTGGCCATGGAATCCGCCTTCGGGCTGCCCGGCGTGGTGGCGGCGCCGATCTACTACGCCTACCTGAAGGACGAATTGTCCAGCCGCGGGCTGGTTTGAGGCGGTACGTCGCCGGCGAAAGCGGAATTTTCCGCTCAAGTTTTCGCGCAATCGGCCGTTTCCCAACCGTGGCCGCCTGTTCCATCGATGGCGCCAGGACGAGGAAACCGCCATGCCCTACATTCGCACCGACACCGCCGGCAACGTGATCTCGCTGCACCGCGATGCCACGCCCGACGCCCACGAGCAGGTTGCCGCGAGCGACCCGCGCGTGCTGGCTTTCCTCGGCATGCCCAGGGGCAAGGACGGCGAGTTCCTGACTCTCGACCTCGACCTGATCCGCGTCATCGAAGACGTGGTGGACGTGCTGATCGAGAAGAATCTCATCACCTTCACCGACCTGCCTGCCGCCGCCCAGGAGAAGATCTTCCGACGTCGCAACAAACGCGAGCGCAGCGAGGAAGGCGGCATCCTGGTCAAGAGCCTCAAGCTGTTCTGAGCGGCCGATTCTGGCGGCAAAGTCCGCGGCAGTAGAATGTCGGTTTGACTCCGGCGCACAACCGATTGCGCCGGCCCGACCACGTTCGCCTCGCCCCACGCCGACCGCATGTCCGACGACAGGAAAGACGCCATCCGCATCCATGGCGCGCGCCAGAACAACCTCAAGAACCTCGACCTAGAGATCCCGCTGAACGAGCTTGTCGTCGTGACCGGCGTGTCCGGTTCGGGCAAGTCCTCGCTGGTTTTCGACACGCTGTATGCCGAAGGCCAGCGCCGCTACGTCGAGACTTTCTCGCCCTACGCGCGCCAGTTCCTCGACCGCATGGACAAGCCGGCGGTCGATCGCATCGAGGGCATTCCGCCGGCCATCGCCATCGACCAGACCAATCCGGTGCGCACCTCGCGCTCGACGGTCGGCACGATGACCGAGCTGAACGACCACATCAAGCTGCTCTACGCGCGCGCCGGCCACCTGCATTGCCGCGCCTGCGGCCAGCCGGTGCGCCGCGACACGCCGCAATCGATCTCCGACGACCTCGTCGCGCGCGCCGCGCAGGTGGGCGACCCGCGCCTGATCGTCACCTTCCCGATCAGCGTGCCGAAGAACTTCTCCGAAGCGGAAATCGAGCAATTACTTAACGCGCAGGGCTATACGCGCATCCACGCGCGCGATGGAAATGTCCTGCACGTCGTGCAGGACCGCTTTCGTGCCGGCGGCGCCGAGCGCGCGCGCATCGTCGAGGCGATCGAGGCCGCGCTGCGCGTGGGCAACGGCCGCGTGAACATCCATGCGGCCGGCGACGACGGCACGACGACCACAACCTGGAAGTATTCGAGCGACCTGCACTGCGCCGACGACGACCTGCACTACGCCGAACCGACACCGTCGCTGTTCAGCTTCAACTCGCCGCTTGGCGCCTGCGAGACCTGCCGCGGATTCGGCCGCGTCATCGGCATCGATTTCGGGCTGGTGATTCCCGACACCGCGAAATCGCTCGCCGAGGGCGCGATCAAGCCGTGGCAGACAGAGAGCTACAAGGAATCGCAGTCCGACCTTGCGCTGCATGCGAAGAAGCGCGGCGTGGCGATGGACATCGCGTGGCGCGACCTGCCCGAGGAGCACCGCCAGTGGGTGCTCGAGGGCGATGCGGATTTCAGGAGCTGGGAGAAGTCATGGCCCGGCAAGTGGTACGGCGTGCGCCGCTTCTTCGCCTGGCTGGAAACCAAGGCGTACAAGATGCACATCCGCGTGCTGCTGTCGAAGTACCGCGCCTACACGCCATGCGCCGACTGCGACGGTGCGCGCCTCAAGCCCGAAGCGCTGCAGTGGCGCGTCGGCACGCGCGAGGATGCGGACGCGGCGCTCGGCCCCTTCAGGCGCTACCGGCCGCGTGGCACCCGCTATGCCGACGAGGTGCTGCAGAGCCTCGCGGGCCTGTCGATCCACGACCTGATGCTGCTGCCGATCGAGCGCGTCAAGACCTTCGTCGATGACCTGCACCTGCCGGCGCCGCTCGACGAGGCGACCGACCTGCTGCTGGCCGAGATTCGCGCACGCGTCAATTACCTGTGCGAGGTCGGGCTCGGCTACCTCACGCTCGACCGCCAGTCGCGCACGCTGTCGGGCGGCGAGGTCCAGCGCATCAACCTGACGACCGCGCTGGGCACATCGCTGGTCAACACGCTGTTCGTGCTCGACGAGCCGTCGATCGGCCTGCATCCGCGCGACATGGGGCGCGTGATCGACGTCATGCACCGGCTGCGCGACGCCGGAAATTCGCTGGTCGTCGTCGAGCACGATCCGCAAATCATGCTCGAGGCCGACCGCATCCTAGACATCGGCCCCGGCCCCGGCGAGCGCGGCGGCACCGTGGTGTTCAACGGCACGCCCGACGAACTGCGCGCCGCAAAGACGCTGACCGCCGAATATCTTTCCGGCCGCGCGCGCGCCGATGCTGGCGTCAAGCCGCGCGTGGTGAAACCTTCGGCACCGAAACTGGTGCTCGAAGGCGCGCGCGAGCACAACCTGAAGCAAGTCGGCGTCGAGATTCCGCTCGGCCATCTGGTCTGCGTGACCGGCGTCTCCGGCTCGGGCAAATCCACCCTGATCCAGGATGTACTCTACCCCGCACTGCTGAAGAGGAAGGGCAAGCCGACCGAAACGCCGGGCGCCCACGCGCGCCTGCTCGGCGACGACTGGCTGGCCGAGGTGACGATGGTCGACCAGACGCCGATCGGCAAGAGTTCGCGCTCCAACCCGGCGAGCTATGTCGGCGCATTCGATGCGATCCGCAACCTCTACGCCGCCGCGCCCGAGTCGAAGGAGCGTGGCTACACCGCCGGCACCTTCTCCTTCAACGCCGGCAACGGGCGCTGCCCGACCTGCTCGGGCTCGGGCTTCGAGCACGTCGAGATGCAATTTCTCTCCGACGTCTATCTGCGCTGCCCCGACTGCGACGGCACGCGCTACCGCGCCGAGGTGCGCGAAGTGAAACTCGCCGGCAAGTCGATCGCCGATGCGCTCGACATGACGGTCAGCGAAGCGGTCGCCTTCTTCGCCGAGCATCCCGAAGTCAAGCGCGTACTGCAGCCGCTGGCCGACGTCGGCCTCGAATACTTGCGCCTCGGCCAGCCGGTGCCGACGTTGTCCGGCGGCGAGGCGCAGCGCCTCAAGCTGGCCGGGCACCTGGTCGAATCCGGCACACCGCCGAAGGGCCTGATGAAGAAGGGCAAGCTGTTCCTGTTCGACGAGCCAACCACCGGCCTGCACTTCGACGACACGGCAAAGCTGCTGCGCGCTTTCCGCCAACTGATCGATGCCGGCCACTCGCTGATCGTCATCGAGCACAACCTCGATGTGATCCGCGCGTCGGACTGGATCATCGACCTCGGGCCCGAGGGCGGCGAAGCCGGCGGCGAAATCGTGTGCACCGGCACGCCCGGCGACGTGATGGCCTGCGCCGCCTCGCACACCGGCACCGCGCTGCGCCAGTACGAAGCCTCGTTCGCACAGCATCGCCCGCTGCCGCTGGCCGCCGAGCCGCGCCCGGCGTATCGCGCGGTGACGCGCGGCGACGATGCCATCCGCATCCACAACGCGCGCGAACACAATCTCAAGAACATCGATATCTCGTTGCCGCGCGACAAGTTCACCGTGATCACCGGCGTGTCGGGCTCGGGCAAGTCCACACTGGCGTTCGACATCGTGTTTGGCGAAGGCCAGCGGCGCTACCTCGAATCGCTCAACGCCTATGCGCGCCAGTTCGTGCAGCCCGCCAGCAAGCCGGACGTCGATGCGATCTGGGGCATCCCGCCGACGGTCGCGATCGAGCAGCGCACCAGCCGCGGCGGGCGCAAGAGCACTGTCGCCACGCTGACCGAGATCTACCACTTCCTGCGCCTGCTCTACGTCAAGCTCGGCGTGCAGCACTGCCCGAACGACGGCACGCCGATCGCGCCGCAATCGCCCGACGCGATCGCCGCGCGCATCCTGCGCGACTGGCGCGGCAAACGCATCGGCCTGCTGGCGCCGCTGGTGGTCAATCGCAAGGGCCTCTACACCGACCTCGCCAAGTGGGCCAAAGGAAAGGGCTACACGCACCTGCGGGTGGACGGCAAGTTCCTGCCGACCAAGGGCTGGCCGCGGCTCGACCGCTTCAAGGAACACTCTATCGACCTGCCGGTGGCCGATCTGACGATCACGTCGGAGAACGAGGGCGAATTGCGCAGCGCGCTCGCCCAGGCCCTGCAATACGGCAAGGGCGTGGCGAAAGTCATCGGACCGCTCGACGCGCTCGCCGCCGCCTTCGCTGCCGCAAAGGAGAACGGCTCCACCGCGGAAGCCGAATTGCACGAGACCGTGTTCTCGACCAAACGCGCCTGCCCCACTTGCGGCACCAGCTACCCCGAACTCGATCCGCGACTGTTTTCGTTCAACTCCAAGCACGGCTGGTGCGAGGACTGCTACGGCACGGGCCTCAAGATCGAAGGCTTCGACGCGGAACAAAGCGGCGAGGAGATCTGGTGGAACGACTGGTTCGAAGGCGAAGCGGAAACCTGCCCGAGTTGCCACGGCGAACGCCTCAACCCGGTGGCGCGCAACGTGCGTTATCGCGAGCGCTCGATCTCGCAACTCACCGCGCTGTCGGTTGGCGACACCGCGCACATCTTCGATCGGCTTTCGCTCGATGGCCGCGAGGCCGAGATTGCGCGCGACCTGGTTGCCGAACTGCGTTCGCGCCTGAGTTTCCTCGGCGAGGTCGGACTCGGCTATCTCTCGCTCGACCGTGCCGCGCCGACCCTATCCGGCGGCGAGGCGCAGCGCATCCGCCTTGCCGCGCAGCTCGGCTCGAACCTGCGCGGCGTCTGCTACATCCTCGACGAGCCGACCATCGGCCTGCACCCGCGCGACAACCGCATCCTGCTCGACACACTGGAAAAGCTCGAAGCCAAGGGCAACACGCTGCTGGTCGTCGAGCATGACGAGGACACGATACGACGCGCGCATCACGTCGTCGATCTCGGTCCCGGCGCCGGTTCGCAGGGTGGGCGCGTGGTCGCCGCCGGCACGGCGGACGAGTTGATGGCTTCCGAGGCTTCGATCACCGGCCGTTTCCTGCGCGAGCCATTGCGCCATCCGGTACAGCCGCGTCGCAAAGTGGGCAAGGCCACGCCGTCGGTCGACATCATCGACGCCGACCTGCACAACCTGAAGTGCGTGACGGCCAGCGTGCCGCTCGGCCGCCTCACCGTGATCACCGGCGTCTCGGGCTCGGGCAAATCCACGCTCGCGCGCGACGTGATCCACGACAACCTGTGGCGCCTGGTCGGCGCCGAGCGCAAGCACAAGGACGTGCCGCTCGCCGGCTGCGCGGAAATTCACGGCTGGGAGGCGATCGGCCGCGTGCTCGAAGTCGACCAGACGCCGATCGGCAAGACGCCGCGCTCCTGCCCCGCCACCTACGTCGGCTTCTGGGATGCCATTCGCAAGCTTTACGCCGAGGCCGAGGAAGCGCGCATCCGCGGCTTCAACGCGTCGCGCTTCTCGTTCAACACCGCGGGCGGACGCTGCGAAGCGTGCGAGGGCCAGGGCATCCGCAAGATCGAGATGAGCTTCCTGCCCGACGTGAAGGTGCATTGCGACGAGTGCCGCGGCCAGCGCTTCAACACGGAAACGCTCGCCGTGCATTGGAAGGGCAGGAGCATCGGCGAGGTGCTGATGATGAGCGTCGACGAAGCGGTGGAATTCTTCGCCGCGCATCGCTCGATCCACCACGCGCTGCGCCTGCTGCAGGACGTCGGCCTCGGCTATCTCACGCTCGGCCAGCAGAGTCCGACGCTCTCCGGCGGCGAGGCGCAGCGCATCAAGCTGGTGACCGAGCTTTCCAAGGTTCGCGCCGAGGGTGCCGATGCGGCCAACCGGCCAGGCCGCGGCGGGGCGAAGCAGCACACCTTCTACGTGCTCGACGAACCCACGGTCGGCCTGCACATGGCCGATGTCGAAAAGCTGATCCGCGTGCTGCACCGCCTGGTCGATGCCGGCAACTCGGTGCTGCTGATCGAGCACAATCTCGATGTCATCGCCGAAGCCGACTGGATCATCGACATGGGGCCGGAAGGCGGCGATGCAGGCGGCAACATCGTGCTGCAAGGCACGCCGGAAGACTTCGCGGCGCAGCCGGCGGAATCGCACACGGCGAAAGTGATGGCCGAGTTCCTCGCCGCGCGCGGCATGGGCTAGCGCCTGGCAGCCGCCCCGACGCGAGCGACTGCCCCCTGCTCCGGAACCCGTGTGGATTGGCGTTCTGCGGGGCACATGCCCTGGGTGCGCCAGCGCATGCGCCTCGTGGCAATGCCAGGCCCGCACGCACCATTTCGCGCGCCCTGCAGCCCGCCAAGCCCGGCGAACCTGTCGCTGCCGCCCCACATCTTGCGCGGCAGCGCGCGGCCGGGCAGTCTGTGCGCCTGTTGCGTCCGTCGGCGCCAGCGGGCGCCGGCTTGCCGCATGTCATCGGCAAACCGCCGACGCGCGATTTCGATCAACCCGAGACAAGGATCACCGACCATGAAATTCGCCAACCACTGCCGCCGGTCGATGCTGACGCCTGCCCTGCTGCTGCTCGCCCTCGTGCCGGCCACCGGAACCTTCGCCGCAGACGTGGCCCCCAGCGCAGCACCGCCCGCCTATGTCGAGGAATGCTCGGCCGAAAAGCGCTGCGCACCGGGCGACGAAGCGGATAACTGCCGGACCGACTTCGGCAAGCCCGACGCCTGCAAGCAGAAGCACGCCAAGGACGGCTTCGTCTTCGCCTGCAAGACGCGCAACCCGAGCCGCTGGAACGAGATCTGGTGCCGCCCAGGCAAGTCGGGCGCCGCCGCACCGCAAGGCAAGCAGTAGCAGGCGCCGTCCGCCGCACCCGCCATCGCCCAACCTGCGGCGTGCCGGCCGGCGGCGGGCTTCGCCATGAACACGGCATCCGCTAGACTCCTGGGTGCGATTTGCACTGGAGGGCAGGCATGCCGAAAGACACCCCGCTGTTGTTACACAACCCGCGCTGCGGCAAGAGCCGCGACGCGCTCAGGCTATTGCAGGATGCCGGCGTCGACGTCGAGATCGTCGAGTATCTGAAGACCCCGCCCAGCGAAGCGCAACTCAAGGCCATCCTGAACAAGCTCGGCATGAAGGCCGAGCAGTTGCTGCGCAAGGGCGAAGCGATCTTCAAGGAAAAGTACGCCGGCAGAACGCTTGGCGATGCCGAATGGATCGCCGCCATGGTCGAACACCCGATACTGATCGAACGGCCGATATTCCTTGTCGGCAACCGGGCTGTCATTGGCCGCCCGCCGGAAAGAGTCCTCGACCTGGTCTGATGGCGGGCGCGATCCGATGTCTTTCGTGCGTCCATGGTGGCCGAGCGAAGTGGCGCCATGCTTCCGCGTATTTTCATCCGGCCCCCTTCGCGGCGCCTTATGTAAAGCTCTTCCCGCCATACAGCTCGCGTAGATCGGATCAGCACGGCGCAATCCATTGGAAGATGTGACCGGCCAAGCGCGGAATCCTCGCCTCATGTCCAAGCAATTCCTCCACGCGCCTCCCCTCAGACAACGCATCGCCCGTCTCACGCTCTGGTTCGGCATCGCCGCCGCTGTCGTGACGGCGGCAGAGTTCTGGTTTTTTCCCTGGCTGCGCGTTTGGCTTTCAGTCAAAGGCGAGGCGGAACTGCTGTTCCGGCTGCGCGTGGTGTTCGGCGGACTGGCGCTGGGAGTTTTCGCCGCGGCGGCATATGTGTTCCGCACCGGCAGGCAGGTGCTGCACGCGGGCCGGTGGCCGCTGCCGGGCGCGTTCGTGCTGCGCGATACGCCGGTGGTTACCGGGCGCAGCGTGCAGTGGCGCGGTTGGGCGATGATCGTCTGGGCCGCACTCGCCGCCGTGCTGGCGGTGTTCGCGGCGCTGATGCCCGAGCTGATTCGCCCGCACTGACGGCTCCGCGCGACGTGCCGACTTCAGCGCACATGGAGCACCCGAGTACTGAGGTGGACCGGTCGGATTTCGGGCGACCGGCGTTTCGGGCACGATTCGTTTTCGTGCCAGCGCGGCGCCGGCCGTCGCAGGCCATCCCGACCACCTGCCCGATGCCCCGTCGTGCTGCCGCCGCGAATCGAATCGCTGCCTGCAGGCTGCCACGGACGATGCGTACCAGCGCTGGGAAGCGTCGCGGCCGGGCCAAGGCCCGGCCGCACCGCTCGTTCACGCAAATCACGACCTGCGCCGGACCTGCCTCGCGTTCGATCGTCTATGCGAACGTCTCTTCGCGGGCAACCGGATCGTCGCGCACGATCACCGTGTCCGCGACGGGTGTGATCTCGTCTGCGCTCATGCCGACGCGGCGGGCGTGCTCGCGCAGCGCTGCGGCGTCGGTGGCCTGGTAGACACAGACGGTGCCGAGACGGCCATCGGGCTCATTGACGACGTAGGAACGAATCCAGCGCACCTTGTCGGGCATTTCTTCGTTGCCCACCCGCGCCGACACGCCGGCGGTAATGCCCAGTGCGGCTGCATCCTGCCAGTTGCTTTTGCGGCGAATGACAAATGTCTTCATGATCGACTCCTTGATTGGGGTTGAAGGGCTCGCGCCGGCGGCGCTTGCCGTCCGCGACCTCGATTGCCTGCGGGCGTTGGACGATTGCAGGATGCACCGTGGCGGCTCGCAAGTCCTTTCCGTTATCTGATTTAGTTCTTATCATGGGTTATGCCCTTCCGGCCGGACGTCGGCCCGCCCCGCAAATGACTGCAGACATTCATCGCTTTGCAGCTTTCGAACTCGACGGAGAGGGGCGTGTCCTGCGACTGGAGGGCCGCGAGATTCCACTGCAGCCGCGCGTGTTCGACTTGCTTCTATATCTGGTCGAGCACCGGGATCGGGTGGTGAGCAAGGAAGAGCTCCTCGACGCCCTGTGGCCCGGCGTGGTCGTCACCGAGAGTTCCCTGCAACGGGCCGCCAGTCTGGCGCGCGCCGCCCTGCAACAGGGCGGGCTGGGCGAAGCGATCCGCAACTATGCACGGCGTGGTTACCGTTTCCGTGTCGAGGATCTGCAGCCCGCCGATGCCGGTGAGCGCAAGGAGGACGCGTGCGCGCAGGCGGAAAGCCTTTTCGCCTCCGGCCGCTGGAGAGCGGCAATGGACGCATTTGCCAGCGCGGATCGTGCCTCGCCGCTCACGGCGGAATTGCTCGAGCACTGGGCCACTGCCGCACAGTGCGCAGGCGATCTGGCTGGCGCCGCACCGCCGCTGGAGAGGGCCGCCATCGCCTATTCGACCCGGGGCGAGCCGGCGCCAGCCGCCCGGGTGACGATCAGCCTTGCGCGCATCCAGCTCGAATCGCTCGACGTGGCGGTGACCCAAGGCTGCCTGCGTCGCGCGACGCGTCTGCTCGGCGGCGTGCCGCGCGGTGATGTGCACGGCTTTCTCGCCTGGATGAGCGCCCGGCTGCATCTCTACAACGGCGACTTGCCCGAGGCGATTCGAAACGCGATCGAGGCGCGCGACATCGGCCGTGCGCTGCAGAACGCGGACATCGAAACCATGGGCCTGCTGATCTGGGGCATCGGCCTGCAGGCCAGCGGCGACGCGGCTGCCGGAATGGAACTGCAGAACGAGGCCGCGGCGTCGGTACTGGCCGGCAACGTATCGCCGCTCGTCGGCGGCATCGTCTACTGCGGCGTGATTTCCAGTTGCTGCAACAGCGAAGACTGGCAGCGCGCCGAACAATGGACGGAGAGCTTCACACGCTGGTGCGAGCGCTGCAGCATCGACACCTTTGCCGGCGCCTGCCTGATTCACCGTGCCGAGGTCTTCGCTGTGTCAGGCCAGTTGGAACTGGCGCGCGACGCCATCGCCCGTGCCGATCCGATCATCCGTGCCGGTGCGCCCTGGGCGCTTGGCGACGCCTACCGTCTGATGGGAGACGTGCATCTTGCGCGCGGAGAGGACGATGAAGCAGAGCGCAGCTACGTGCATGCCTACCGGCACGGCTGGGATCCCTATCCCGGTTACGCGACCTTGCTGCATCAGCGGGGCCGCAGCGACGAGGCAGTACGGGGCCTCAAGCGCGCTGCCTCGCTGACCAACTGGATGGCGGGCGAGCGCAAGGGCCGCTACCTTGCCCATGCGGCGCAGATTGCCGGCTTGGCCGGTCAGGTCGACGAAGCCCGGACGCTGCTCGATGCGCTCGACCGCGCACCCGGACTGTGGCAAGCCGGCGCCGTTGCCGGTCAGGTGGCGCGTGCCCGCGCCGAATTGCTGTGGGCAACCGGCCAACAGGACGATGCGCTGCGCCTGTTCGCCCGTGCGATGGACATCCTGAGGCACAAGCGCGCCGTATTGGACGCTGCGCTGCTGAACATGCGCCTGGCGCAGACGCTTGCCTTGCGTGGGGAGCACGCGTCAGCGGCGTTGGAGCTTGCCGCTGCCGAGGCGGTGTTCGAAGCAGCCGGCGCCAGCGGCTACCTCGCACAATGCCGCGCGATGCGGTCTGCCGCGGACTGGTGCCGCAACGGACGATGACGCCCGCTGCGCGACGTTGCCGGCCCGGCCGGTGACGGAATCAGATTCGAGATGAGGGAAACGCGGGCCGAGGCCTCTTTCGGTCCGATCGCAGATGCTTTGTCGTTCGGTCAGACAGCCGTGCGATTGCGACGGCGTGCCAAGAATCCCAGCAGCCCCAGGCCGGCAAGAAGCATGGTGTAGGTTTCGGGCTCGGGCACGGCAGTGGTGATGCGCGCCGCGGGATTGACGGTGGACAGGCTCCAGCCGGGAATATCGAAGGCGGCATCGGTGGCAGGTCGGCCGGGACGCAAAGCCGTGTCCCACCCGCCGCTGAACCCGGGGTTGGCAACCGCCGCAAGCCAGTATGTGCCGGCGCCGAGCGTCCAACCCAGGCCTGTCAGCGAGACATTCGCGACCGGATCGTTCAGCACCACGCTGTAGAGGAAGCTGTTCGACGGCAGGCCGGCTGCATCGCCCATGATGCCGAAGTTGGCCGACCCCGTTCCCTTGATGGCTGCAAGGATGGCGTCCACCGTGACGGTCGATGGGGTCGAGAACGCCACCGCTTGCGAGAAATACCCGCCCTGCCCGTTGTTGAAAACGCCCAGATTCAACCCGATGGTCGAGTTACCCGGCCCGAAAGTGTCGAGCAGCACCTCGGCATGCGCCTGCGCCGCAGCACAACTCGCTGCAAGTACGCCCGCGATGACGAAACCGCGCCAGCCGGAAACGGTGCTACCGTCCGAATAACTGTTCACGAACTTCCCCTTTTATTGGATGTGTCTTCATCGACGCAAGGCGGCGAACGCGATCCGCCCATCGGACGTCATCTCGTGATGCTATTGCTCAGCACGCTGCTGGCAGCATCGAAACTGTAGCCGGACTTGGTGATGCTGTTCATGCGGAGCGAATAAGTACCACGGCTGCCGCTGGTGCCGAACCGTGCAACACCGTTGGTACCCGACGTCGCGCTCTGCGTCACCGTGGTACCGCCGGGCCGCGTCCAGGTCGCCGACACCACGGCTCCGGATACTGCAGCGCCGCCGCCGTTGCGGACGACCACATCACCGATCACGCTGACCCGACTGCGCTGCAGGGTTGCCGAGAGATTGATGGCATTGCTTCGCAGTATCGGCGTAACGACGACCGGATTGACCACCACCGTTGTCGTGCCACTCGCGCTGCTGCCGTTTGCATAGGTGACCGCCAGCGTCACGGTGTAGGTGCCGGGAACGGTGTAGGTATGGCTGGAGGTGTTGTTGAACGACGTGGCGCCGTCACCGGCGTTGAGAATGAAGAGGCTGCTGGTACCGTCGCCGTAATTCACCGAGTAGGAATTCAGCAACGGGCCGCTGCCCGCAGTTGCGGAGCTGGTGAAGGTGACCGGCAGCGGGGCGGTGCCGCTGGAGGGCGATGCGCTGATCAGCGGCGGCTGCGGGGGCGTGACGTTCGGGCTGACGTTGATGATGGATGTGGTGGCGACGCTGGTATTGTCCGTGTAGAACACGGTCATGCTCGCGCTGTAGACACCGGGCAGCATGTAGGTGTGGCTCGAGTTCTGGTTGAGCGTGTAACCATGCGTGCCGTCGCCGAAATCGACGGTGCCGGAGACGCCGGGGCTGCCGTCGCCGTAGTTCAACATCACGTAACTGATGATGGGGCCGTTCGGGTCGCTGGTGACCGAGCGGTTGAAGTTGACCGTAAGCGGCGCCATGCCGGCGACGGGTGTGGCAGTCAGAACCGGCTGGTAGTTTGCCGGCGCCGGGATTTGCCAGCAGGTGATCAGGGCGTCGTAGCCGCCGACCGCGCAGAAGTTGCCGTTGGGCAGCGGCGTGGCCCAGGCGATCGGTAGCTTCGCGAATGCCTCCCACTTGGGTACGCCGGCTGAATCGTATCCCACCGTCACGCCCTGCATGAAGGCGTTGCCGAGAACATCCCGCACGACCGGGCCGCTGGTGCCGGATACGACCACGGTGCCGTCGGTTCGGACGAACACGCTGGCGGGAAGTTCGTCTCCTGCCACCGCGGCGTCGCGCCGCGCCTGCCACTTGACGGCGCCGTTGCTGCTGAGCGCGACGATCCACCAGTCGAAGTAGCCGCCGGCCGAAGTCTGGCCCGCAACGACCAGGCTGCCGTCCGGCGCAAGCGCGATGCGCCCGCCGCTCGCACTACCGGTGGGCGGGTTGGCGTCGGTGCGCCACAGCCGTGCGCCGCTTGCGCGGTCGTAGGCGACCACGGTGAGGTACCCGTTGGTGCCGACGGTACCGCGGCCGGTCACATACACGCGAGTCGCGTCCACGACGACGTCGCTGGCGCCGGTACCTTCGCCGGCGCTGACGATCCATTTGCGCGTACCGGTTGCCGCATCGAACAGGGCGGTGATCCAGGTGCCGGTGACCGAGCCGGTCAGCACGACATCGTTGCCGTCCGGACTGAAGGCGAGCGACGATGCGAAATCCTGCGTGAGAAAGCCGATCGAGATGCCCTGCGACCAGACCACCCCGCCGGCAGGATTGAACTTGATGAGCTGGATGTCCTGGCCGTCGCCGATCGAATTCATCGCCAGATAGGTGTTGCCGGCCCGGTCAGCCAGCAGGCGTGCCACGGAGGGCCGCCACCCGGTGGTCAGATCCTTGCGCCACAGCAGGTTGCCGTCGGTCGAGTAGCGAACCATGGTGACGCCGAACGGATTGCCCTGCGCATCGACGTTCACGCCGACCGCGGCGAAGTCGCCGTTCGGCGCGGCCGCGATCCAGCTACCGGCAAACGTGCCGGATACCGGGCTGACCGATTGCTGCCAGCGCCGCACGCCAGCCGAGGTGTAGGAGGTCACGGCCAGGCTGCGCGCGAAGGCCGGCCCGGACACCACGGCAAGATTGCCGGCAGCATCGGCGGCAACCCGTGCGGCCTGACCCGCGCTGGCGTTGCCGGCGGAGAGGCCGCCGGCGCTCCATTGCACGGGGAGCGTGGTGGTTGCCGCGACGGCACTGCCGGACGAGAATGCCTGCAACGCCATCAGCACGGCACCAAGAACGAGAAGGATGCCGGCATCGAAAACGCGCATCAGGAAACCGGCTCGCGCACCGGTTCGGCGATCGATTGCTGCGCATGACGCGCGTTTTTCTCCACGTGCATCCGGCTGAGTGCTGAACATGAACCCCCCTTTTTTCGTCGGCTGATTATCATTCTTGCGAAAACGGCATCCCGAAATCGGTTCCGATCCGGCGCTGCGCCTGCGGCAATGCCGGCCGGCAACGCGACGGATCCAGGAGAAACGCGACACTTCTTGTCGATCATCGCAGATCCACCCTAGCACCATGCCGTTAACATTCTCTTGATCAGCAACTTATGTACCTGCCGCGCCACTTCGAAGAAACCCGCACCGGGGTTCTGCACGCGTTGATCGTGGCGCGCCCGCTCGCCACGCTGGTGACGCTGTCGCCGCGCGGCCTGGAGGCGAATTCGGTCCCGCTGCGGCTGCGACATGATGGGTCGGCATTTGGCGCACTGGTGGGGCATGTGGCCCACTCGAACCCGTTCTGGCGCGACTTCGATGCGTCGGTGCATGCACTCGCGGTGTTCCACGGCCCGCAGGCGTACGTGACGCCGTCGTGGTATGCGACCAAGCGCGAGACGGGCAAGGTGGTGCCGACCTGGAACTATGTTGAAGTGCAGGCGCGCGGCCCGATGCGTGCGGTCGACGATCCAGTCTGGCTGCGCGAGATGCTGTGCGAGCTGACTGCGCAACAGGAGTCGGACCGCGCCGATCCCTGGTCGGTGGACGATGCGCCGCGCGACTATGTCGATGGCCTGCTGCGCGCCATCGTCGGCATCGAGATACCGATCGTGCAGTTGAGCGGCAAGTGGAAAGTCAGCCAGAACCAGCCGGCGGCAAACCGTACCGGGGTGATCGCCGGGCTGGCGGCCCGGGGCGACACGGACAGCCGGGCGCTCGCCGATCTCGTGGCACGCTATGCCCCACACAATGCAGCCGACTGACCCGCCGCCGAGGATCGACTGCGACACCCACGGTCGCAGCATCGCGGCCGTGGTGTGCTGCCACATGCTGCAGACATCGGATCGCGTCGTCGGCTTCGTCGAGAACAGCGCCGACCCGGACGACCTGCAGGCGTGGTGCGACGCATGCGAAGCCACCTTCCTGCAGGAAGACGGCCTGACTGAAGCATTCAGGCGCTTCAACGACATGAAGGTCGTGTGCCGCGAATGCTATGCCGCACTCAAGGCACGGCACTCGCCGCTGCCTGCAGCGCCGGAACCTGAAACCGATGCGTGACGACGGCTGGCCCTACGACGTGCCGCCTGAAACCGGCTGCATCACCACGCGGCAGGTGATGCACGAAGGGTACCCGGTGCTTGTGATCCTGCACGACGACGACGGTGCCTGGCAGGTGTTGTGCGACACCACCGACGATCCTGCAGACGGCATGCTGGTCGGGCTCGAGTGCCTGCACGCGCGCTTTCCCGACCTGCGCCGCTTCGCCCACATTCCACGCGGTTACGAAGCGGTGCGCGACAATGCCGAGTCGGCGTGGCGCATCGTCAAGAGCGAATACGACGCTGCGTGACCGCCGCTTGCCCCCCGCCAAGGCGCATGGCGCAACGGCCTTCAGGCAGGCATTGCCAGAACCCTCATGGAATGGAGCTCCCAAGGCATGCCTCCCCGCGACGCCCTGTCCACGCGCCCTGCAGGCCGGCAGCAATTGGCCCCGCGAGAAGTGATCTCCGGGCATCACCCATCGGCGTAATAGCGCACCGCGGCTACGTCCGGCTAAGCTGCGACATCTCGTGGAGGTGCCATGACGCGCCTGATCACGCTGTCGCGCGCCGCACACCTGAGCGGCATGACGCGCGGCGCATTGCAGAAGAAGATTCGCGAGGGCGAGCTGCCGTCGTTCGACGGCATGGTGTCGACCGAAGATCTGTGCCGCGCCTTTCCCGGCTGCGAGGTCGAACGCGAGATCGACGAATCGGGCGCTTTCGAACGGATCGTCCGCGTGCGCGACGAGGCCTTCGGCCGCCGCGTGCGCGAACGCATGCTGCCTAGCCAGGAAGTGCTTGCGCAACGGCTGTTCGCGCAAGGGCAGGAGATCGCCGAACTGCGCCGCCATCTCTCGCGTTACCACCAGCTGGTCGACACGCTGCGCGGCGACATCGGCGAGATGTGCAAGCACCAGCCGGACGGCGCGCTCGATGCGCTCGCAGCGCGACTCGATCACGAGCTCGCCGTCATTCTCGGCAGTCAATCGGAACAGGACACCTTTGCCATGATGGACGACATGCTGCGTGCAATAGCGGCCCGCGTCACACTGCGTCCCTCTGGCCGCGAGTTCCTCGTCGAGGGCAACGACACGCTGCTGGAAGCTGCGCTGAAGGCCGGCGTGTCGCCCGGCTACGGCTGCGGCAACGGCAACTGCGGTCTGTGCAAGGCGCGCGTGGTCGCCGGCGAAGTGCGCCGGGTGCGCAACAGCGACTACATGCTGTCGGAATCGGAGCGGCAGCAAGGTTACACGCTGATGTGCGCGCACACCGCAATCAGCGATGTCACGCTGGAGGCGCTCGAGGCGCGTGGCGCAGCGGACATTCCCGAGCAGGAGATCGTCGCCCGCGTACGCGCGGCAACGCCGCTTGCGGACGACGTGATGCTGCTGCACCTGCAGACGCCGCGCAGCAACCGCTTGCGCTTTCTCGCCGGCCAGGGCGTCACGCTCGGCGCGGCTGGCGTGTCCCACGATTTCAGTGGCGAGTATCCGATTGCGAGTTGCCCGTGCGACGATCGCAATCTGCTGTTCCACATCCGCCGCGACGAGTCGGACGCATTCGCGCAGCGGCTGTTCGCCGGCGCCATCGGCAGCGGTGACGACGTCGGGGTGCGCGGGCCGTGGGGCGATTTCGTCATCGGGCAGGATACCGAGCGCCCGCTCCTGTTCATCGCCGCAGCCAACGGTTTCGCGCCGGTGAAGAGCCTGATCGAGCACGCGATGGCGGCCGAGACCTGCGAATCGATCGCGCTGGCGTGGACCGCGGCACGCGGCGGGCACTACCTCGACAACCAGTGCCGTGCCTGGGCCGCGGCGCTGGACGATTTCCGCTACCTGCCGCTCGAGGCGGGCGACGGGGCAGCGGCGGCCGCACCGTTGCTCGCCGCGCTGGCATCGAGCGGGATCGAAATGCGCGCCTGCGAGGTGTTCGTTGCCGGCCCGGCCAGCTTCGTCGATGCGATGCGGGCCGCATGCGACGGCATCAAGATGCGCATACAGGCGATCTGAACTCCGGCCTGAACCGGATCGTCACGGGCTGGCTTGCGGCATTGACGGTACGCGCCTGGGGTTCATTCCCGCCGCACACGATCGAAACAATTCCTCACTTGCGGGCCGACACCGGGGGCAGGATCACTTCATACTGTCGTCACGTTGCGCGCCCAAGGTGCGCGACACACCTGTCTTTGCCCGCTTTCCCTTCCTGCCCTGAGGAGCAACGCCATGCCGGATATCGCTTTCGATTTCAGCGCGTTCCTGACCACCTACCTGATTCCGCTCGCCTGGAAGCTGCTCGGCGCCCTGGTGATGTGGATCATCGGCGGCTGGATCATCAACCTGATCGGCAGCCTGTCGAACCGCGGCATGACGCGCCAGAAGGTCGAGCCGACGCTGATCCGCTACATCGAGTCGACCATCAAGGTGATCCTGCGCATCGTGCTGGTGATCGCGATTCTGTCGGTATTCGGCATCGAGACGACGAGCTTCGCCGCGCTGCTGGCTGCCGCCGGCATCGCCATCGGCGCAGCCTGGAGCGGTCTGCTCGCCAATTTCGCGGCGGGGGCTTTCCTGATCATCCTGCGGCCCTTCAAGGTAGGAGACATGATCACCGCAGGCGGCGTAACTGGCGACGTACGCGAGATCGGTCTTTTTGCCACCACCATCGACACGCCGGACAACGTGCGCGTGACGGTCGGCAACAACAAGCTGTTCAGCGACAACATCGTGAATTACTCGCACAACGACTATCGTCGCGTCGAGCTGAAGGCGCAGATCGCGCATGCGGTTGACCCGAAGGAGGCAATCTTGCGCCTGAAGGCACGCGTGGCACAGATTCCGAACGTCATGAAATTGCCCGAACCGAGCGTCGAGATCCTCGAGTTCAATCCGGCGGGCACGCTGATCGGCGTGCGGCCGTTTTGCCACAACAAGGATTACTGGCAGGTTTACTTCGATACCAACAACGCGATCCAGGAGGTCGGCGGCAGTGCGGGCTGGCCGGTGCCGGCGCCGCACCAGGTGCTGCTGCAAAAATCCTGAGGCTGGGGCGGCTGCCGCTCTGCGTCAGCCGCCGCATCCGCGCCTCAGCTGGCGTGGTATGCGACCAGCCGCTCGACTTCGTTCCTGGAACCGAGGATCACCGGCACCCGCTGGTGCAGTGCCGTCGGCTCGATTTCCATGATGCGCTCGCGCCCGGTCGACGCGGCGCCGCCGGCCTGCTCGACGATGAAGGCCATCGGGTTGGCCTCGTACATCAGTCGCAGCTTGCCCGGCTTGTCGGAATCCTTGGTGTCCTTCGGGTAGAGGAACACGCCGCCGCGGGTGAGGATGCGGTGCACGTCGGCGACCATCGAACCGACCCAGCGCATGTTGAAGTCCTTCCCGCGCGGACCGCTCTTGCCGGCATTGGCCTCGTCGATGTAACGGCGGACCGGCGCTTCCCACCAGCGGATATTGGAGGCGTTGATGGCGAATTCCTTCGTATCCTCGGGGATGCGCATGTTCGCCTGCGTCAGCACGAAGTTGCCGTTCTCGCGATCGAGCGTGAAGGTGTTGACGCCGTTGCCGAGAGTCAGCACCAGGAGCGTTGCGGCGCCATACACCGCATAGCCGGCAGCGAGTTGCCGCGTCCCCGGCTGCAGGAAGGCCTTTTCGTCGATGTCCACGACGCCCTCCGGGCACTGCAGGACGGAGAAGATGGTGCCCACCGAGATGTTCACGTCGATGTTGCTCGAGCCATCGAGCGGGTCGAACATCAGCAGGTACTCGCCGCGCGGGTAGCGGTTGGGGATCACGTGAGGATCGTCCATTTCCTCGGAGGCCATCGCGGCAAGGTGGCCGCCCCATTCGTTGGCTTCGAGCAGGATCTCGTTGGCGATGACGTCGAGCTTCTTCTGCGCTTCACCCTGCACATTGTCCGAGCCGGCTTCGCCCAGCACGCCGGCGAGCGCGCCCTTGCCGACCGCGACGCTGATGGCATGCACAGCGCGCGAGACGAGTGTGATGAGCAAACGCAGGTCACCGGAGATGGTGCCCTGATGCTGTTGTTCGATGAGGTAGCGGGACAGCGTGATCTTGCGCATCTTGCACTCCGTGGCAGTTAGCCGGAACATGGAAAAACTCCAATTATCCGTCACATCCGCCATGTCCGAGCGTCCGGCATGCCACACGCGATACGCGCAGATCGCACCCTTCGAAACCCGGGACGGCTCGGAGATCCGCGAACTGATGCACCCGGCCCACCATGCAGTACGCTCGCAGAGCCTTGCGGAAGCCATCGTCGAACCGGGTGCCGCAACGCGCCTGCATCTGCATCGGAGAACCGAGGAGATCTACCATGTGACTGCAGGACGCGGCCGGATGCGGCTGGGCGAGCGCGTGTTCGACCTCGAGCGGGGCGACACCGTGGTGATCGCACCGGGTACGCCGCACAACGTGCGCAACACAGGACACCTTCCGCTGAAGATCCTTTGCGCCTGCACGCCCGCTTACATGCACGAAGACACGGAACTGCTCGATCTGTGAGACGATCCTCGTCTTTCGGACTGTCAGTCTCTTCGGTTTTCTGCAATGCGTATCGCGGTTCTCGGCGCCGGCATCAGCGGCGTCACCAGTGCGTGGTATCTGGCGCGCGACGGTCACGACGTGACGGTGATCGATCGCCAGCCGGGGCCCGGCCTCGAGACGAGTTTCGCGAATGGCGCACAGATCTCGGTGAGCCACCCCGAGCCTTGGGCCAACCCGTGGGCGCCGCGCCTGATACTGCGCTGGCTGGGGCGGGAGGACGCGCCGCTGCTGTTTCGCCCACGCGCGGATCCGGCACAGTGGCGCTGGGCGCTGGGATTCCTGCGCGAATGCCTGCCGGCGCGCACGCGGCGTAATACCGACGCAATCGCAAATCTGGCGATGTACAGCCTCGCCAGCCTGCGCACACTGCGCGAGGAATCAGGCATCGACTACACGCGCTCGTCGAGCGGAATCCTGCAAACCTTTTTCACGCAGAGCGACTGGCTGCGGGCCGAGCATAGCGCACGCCTGTTGCGCAGCTATGGCATCGAGGCTCGGACCTGCTCCGCGGCCCGCTGCGTGGAGATCGAGCCCGCGCTCGCCAACTGCGGCGATTCCCTGCATGGCGGAATCCATGCGCCGCAGGACGAAACCGGCGACGCGCACGAGTTCGTGATGCAACTGGCTGAGCACTGCCGTTCTGCCGGTGTGCATTTCTGCTTCGATCACACGATAGAGGGCCTCGAGGTGGAGAACGGCAATGTTGCGCGCGTCCGCCTGCGTACGGGCAGCGAGCGCAGGGGCGAACTGGATGCCGATGCGTACGTCATTGCATTGGGCAGCTATAGCGCGCTGCTTGCCAACGCGATCGGCGAACGCCTGCCGATCTATCCGGTGAAAGGCTATTCGGTGACGCTGGACCTCGCGGACGACGCAATCGCACCACGCGTCAGCATCACCGACGAATCCCGTCGCATCGTATGCTCGCGGCTCGGCAACCGGCTACGGATCGCCGGGACGGCGGAGTTGAACGGCTTCGATACCGAGGTGAATCAGGTTCGTTGCGAGGCGATTCTCGCGCGCGCCCGACAGTTGTTCCCCGATCTGGGTGATACGGCAAGTCCCACCTTCTGGGCGGGGCTGCGTCCGGCGACGCCCTCCAACGTGCCGATCATCGGGCGTGCCCGGCACCCCAACCTGTGGTTCAACACGGGGCATGGAACGCTCGGCTGGACACTCGGGTGCGGTTCGGCGCGCGCGCTTGCATCGATGATCGGGGGCATGACGCCCGATGTCGCATTCCCCTTCAGGCAACCATGACGACTTCGAGGGAGTTCGTCGACTGGGTCGTCGAGCTGCTCGAACCGCTAGGCCGCGTGGTGGCGCGTCGCATGTTCGGCGGATATGGCCTCTTTCTCGACGGACTGATGTTCGCGATCGTGATCGACGACGTGGTCTGGTTCAAGACCGACCAGGAGAATCGCGCACTTTTTGTATCAGTCGGCGAGTCGCCGTTTACCTACCTTCGTGCCGGCAAACCGGCCCAGCTGAATTTCTATCGCGCGCCGGACGATGCATTCGCATCTCCGCACGCGCTGATGCCTTGGGCGCAAAGCGCGTTTGGTGCCGCTCTGCGTGCGCGTACGAAGCCGACCGGCGGCACTCGCGGGACCGCCAAACGCCGGTAACAAAGAAAGGGGATTGGTGCCCCGTGATTGCCGGCTCACGGGGCCCGAGGCCGCTCGCCTGATACCGCGAGGCGATGAATTGATCCTATGCCCTCATGTTGCGTGCCGGCGAGGAACTTGTTCCGCTCATGCATTGCACCAATCGGCCTGCAGATTACAGCGTTTAGACGCTTTGCGGCCTCCTATAGCCGGGTTTCCTGTGCGTCTCGAGTCAAGGCCGCTTTTGCTCTGCGGTTGCATCCCGCGAGGTTGAGGCGCGCCAAGAGATGCGTTGAGCCGGTTGAGCGGAAGCCACGTGCGTGACCGGCGAAACGCTCACCCCGGACCGAGCTTTCCGCGCTCCGATCACGATACGGGATTGCGAGGACGCCGCATGCGGTCCCGGCCGGGGCTCGGGTCTTTCAAGGAGGGGTTTCGGATTGTGGCGTCGCCCCTCCGGCACTTGCGCGCCGTCCGGACACGGGCTCTACAATGGGCGCATGAACATCGTGGATTCTGTTGCCATCGCGGCGGGCCTTGCTTGGGCGAGCGGCTTGCGGCTATATGCGGTGCTCTTCCTCGCGGGATTGTTCGGGCGACTGGGCTATATCCAGCTTCCCGAGACGTTGCACGTGCTGCAGCATTGGGCCGTGATCGGGGCTGCAGGGCTGATGTTCGTCGTGGAGTTTTTTGCAGACAAGGTTCCCGCGCTGGATTCGCTTTGGGACGGCCTTCACACATTCATCCGGATCCCGGCGGGAGCGCTTCTTGCCGCTTACTCGCTGGGAGGCCAAGATCCGGCCATCATGCTCGCGGCGGGCTTGCTGGGCGGCACACTTACGGCTGGAACACATTTGACCAAATCAGGGGGCCGCGCAGTTATCAACACGTCCCCCGAGCCAGTGTCGAATTGGGCGGCATCGTTCTCCGAGGACGCGCTGGTTTTTGGCGGTCTCTTCACCGCGTTCACGTACCCGGTGCTTTTCCTGGTTCTGCTCGGTATCTTCCTGCTGCTGATGATCTGGATTCTGCCGAAGGTCTGGCGGGGAATCCGCGCGGTGTTTCGCCGATTAGGATTCGAAACCCGGTTTCCGTCATAGTGATGTGAGGAGGTGGGTTGTGTTGAAGTGGGTGGATGTAAAGCACAAAGCCCCTGGAGCTGGATAGCTGCAGGGGCTTTGTATTTGGGGAGTCTGGCGCTGACCTA
>WBZU01000231.1_pt1 | contig 51775 bp, 37 predicted proteins | sample 5204311 | NCBI WGS metagenome assembly WBZU01 (sample SAMN12344359, study PRJNA552823) | activated sludge metagenome | biome: Activated sludge suspended growth; feature: Nitrification reactor; material: Wastewater; isolation source: activated sludge from nitrification reactor of wastewater...
AGTCTGACCGCGCGTCGACCAACCGACACGCTCACCACAGACTCGTGGAGCAAGCAAGGAGGCGCCGTCGGGGTAGCTCCCCGGCGGCGCCTCACCTTGCCCTTGACAAAGGTCTCTACATATCAGAAGTTGGCTGCAGGAAGTTCACCGGGACGCATTACATCGGCACCATTGACGATTGCAGACGGGGAAGGAAACGCGCCGACCCCACCGGGGAACAGGCAGTCCCGGGTGAAGAGTTGTAGCCGACCGGGGCTGCTTGTCGCCCGGCCCGAATCGAGGAGGGCTTTCGGGTCACCACCCGCGCTCGCGCCACTCCGCCAGATGCGGACGTTCCTCGCCCAGCGTGGTGTCATCACCATGTCCGGGATAGACGACCGTGTCGTCGCCGTAGACGTCGAACACCCGGGTGGTCACATCGCCCAGCAGTTGCTCGAAGGCGCCGTCCTCCCAGGTCTTGCCGACCCCGCCGGGAAAAAGACAGTCACCGGTGAACAGTTGCGCCGCCTCGCGTTCACCGGACGGCCGCAGCGCCAGCGCGACCGAGCCCGGGGTGTGGCCGCGCAGATGGATCACGTCGAAGACGAGGTCACCGACCGACAGGGTGTCGCCCCCGGCCAGGAACCGGCCGGGCGTGACCGGCAGTGGCCCGGCGTCGAGCTCGTGTGCGGCGGTGGTCACTCCGGTGGCCTCCGCGACCGCCTCAAGAGCCTGCCAATGGTCGAAGTGCTGGTGTGTGGTGACGATCACGTCGAGCTTCGGGGCGTGCTCTTCCACCAGCTCCACCAGTAACTCGGGGTCGTTGGCGGCGTCGATCAGCACGGACTCGCCGGTATTTGCGCAGGTCACCAGGTAGGCGTTGTTGTCCATCGGGCCCACGGAGGCCTTGATGATGCTCACCCCGGGAAGGGTGCGGCGGGCGGCGGTCCGGGTTTCGACGTGCCCGGTGTAGGTGTCGGCGACGGCGACGGTCATGACGTCACGGTACTGCGCAGACCGGCCCGGGAAGTCGTCGGTGCGGGCACATAGCATGGGGCGCGTGGCTGACCGGCTGATCGTCAAGGGCGCACGCGAACACAACCTCCGCAGTGTCGACCTGGACCTGCCCAGGGACAGCCTGATCGTCTTCACCGGGCTCTCCGGGTCGGGCAAATCCTCATTGGCCTTCGACACCATCTTCGCCGAGGGCCAGCGTCGCTACGTCGAGTCGCTCAGCGCCTACGCCCGCCAGTTTCTCGGCCAGATGGACAAGCCGGACGTCGACTTCATCGAAGGCCTGTCACCGGCGGTCTCGATCGACCAGAAGTCCACCAACCGCAACCCGCGCTCCACGGTCGGCACCATCACCGAGGTCTACGACTACCTGCGTCTGCTCTACGCCCGGGCCGGCACCCCGCACTGCCCGGTGTGCGGCGGCCGCATCGCGCGGCAGACCCCGCAGCAGATCGTCGACCAGGTCCTGGCCATGCCGGAGGCTACCCGCTTCCAGGTGCTCGCTCCCGTGGTCCGCACCCGCAAGGGCGAGTTCGCCGACCTCTTCGACAAACTGAACACCCAGGGCTACAGCCGCGTACGGGTCGACGGCGTGGTCCATCCGCTGACCGAGCCACCGACGCTGAAGAAGCAGGAGAAGCACGACATCGAGGTGGTGATCGACCGTCTGACGGTGAAGGCCAGCGCCAAGCAGCGGCTCACCGATTCGGTGGAGACCGCCCTGTCGCTGGCCGACGGGATCGTCGTGCTGGACTTCGTGGATCGCGACGAGCACGACCCACACCGGGAGCAGCGGTTCTCCGAGAAGCTGGCCTGCCCCAACGGGCACGCGCTGGCGATCGACGACCTTGAGCCACGGTCGTTCTCGTTCAACTCTCCCTACGGCGCCTGCCCGGAGTGCAGTGGTCTGGGCATCCGCAAAGAAGTCGACCCCGACCTCGTGGTGCCCGATCCCGACCTCTCCCTGGCCGACGGCGCGGTGGCGCCATGGGCGATGGGTCACAACTCCGACTACTTCACCCGGATGCTGGCCGGCCTCGGCGAGGTGATGGGTTTCGACATCGACACCCCGTGGCGCAAGCTTCCGGCCAAGGCACGCAAGGCGATTCTCGAGGGTTGCGACGAGCAGGTGCACGTCCGGTACCGCAACCGCTACGGACGCACCCGCTCCTACTACGCCGACTTCGAAGGCGTGATGGCCTTTCTACAGCGGCGCATGGACCAGACCGAGTCCGAGCTGATGAAGGAGCGTTACGAGGGTTTCATGCGGGACGTGCCGTGCCCGGAGTGCGATGGCACCCGCCTGAAGCCGGAGATCCTCGCGGTGACACTGTCGGCGGGGGAGCAGGCCAAGTCCATTGCCGACGTCTGCGAGTTGTCCATCGCCGACTGCTCGGCGTTCCTGAACCAACTGACCCTGGGCCAGCGCGAGCAGGCCATCGCGGGCCAGGTGCTCAAAGAGGTGCAGTCCCGGCTGGGATTCCTGCTCGACGTCGGCCTGGACTACCTGACACTCGGCCGCGCGGCGGGCACGCTGTCCGGTGGCGAGGCGCAGCGCATCCGGCTGGCCACCCAGATCGGCTCCGGGCTGGTCGGTGTGCTCTACGTGCTCGACGAGCCGTCCATCGGACTGCACCAGCGCGACAACCGCCGTCTCATCGAAACCCTCACCCGCTTAAGGGATCTCGGCAATACGCTGATCGTCGTCGAGCACGACGAGGACACCATCGCGCACGCCGACTGGATCGTCGACATCGGCCCGGCGGCCGGCGAACACGGTGGCCGGGTGGTGCACAGCGGGCCCTACCAGGACCTGCTGAAGAACCCGGACTCCATCACCGGGGCGTTCCTGTCCGGCAAGCAGAGCATCGAGGTGCCGGCCCTCCGGCGCCCGATCGACCGCAAGCGCCAGCTCACCGTCGTCGGCGCCCGCGAACACAACCTGCGCGGCATCGACGTGGCCTTTCCGCTCGGTGTGCTGACCTCCGTCACCGGGGTGTCGGGGTCGGGAAAGTCCACCCTGGTCAATGACATCCTGGCGGCGGTGCTGGCCAACAAGCTCAACGGCGCGCGGCTGGTGCCGGGCCGGCACACCCGGGTCAACGGTCTGGATCAGGTCGACAAACTGGTCCGCGTCGACCAGTCGCCGATCGGGCGCACCCCGCGGTCCAACCCGGCCACCTACACCGGGGTGTTCGACAAGATCCGCTCGCTGTTCGCCGCCACCACCGAGGCCAAGGTCCGCGGCTACCAGCCCGGCCGATTCTCGTTCAACGTCAAGGGTGGCCGCTGCGAGGCATGTTCGGGCGACGGCACCATCAAGATCGAGATGAACTTCCTGCCCGACGTCTACGTCCCCTGCGAGGTGTGCAACGGCGCCCGCTACAACCGCGAGACGCTCGAGGTGCACTACAAGGGCAAGACCATCTCCGAGGTCCTGGACATGTCCATCGAGGACGCCGCGGAGTTCTTCGAGCCGATCAGCAGCATCCACCGCTATCTGAAGACACTGGTGGACGTGGGGCTGGGGTATGTGCGCCTCGGCCAGCCCGCGCCCACGCTCTCCGGTGGTGAGGCGCAGCGGGTGAAGCTGGCCGCCGAGCTGCAGAAGCGCTCCACTGGGCGGACGGTGTACATCCTCGACGAGCCGACCACCGGCCTGCACTTCGAGGACATCCGAAAGCTGCTCAAGGTCATCAACGGCCTTGTCGACAAAGGCAATTCGGTGATCGTCATCGAACACAACCTCGACGTGATCAAGACCTCCGACTGGATCGTCGACATGGGTCCGGAGGGCGGTGGCGGGGGCGGAACCGTGGTGGCGCAGGGCACCCCCGAGGACGTGGCAGCCACCCCGGACAGCTACACCGGCGCGTTTCTGGCCGAACTGCTCGACACCCCGGCGCCGCCGAAGCGGGCCGCCCGGCGCCGGAAGGTCAGCGCATGAGTGAGAACACCGGCGCCCCGCCCGCGGGCTGCCCGGTCAGCGGGAGCTACGACGTGCCGCCGCTGGGCCCGGACTCACTGACCTGGAAGCTGTTCGGCGACTGGCGCGGCCTGCTCCAGGGTCCGTGGGCCGGCTCCATGCAGAACATGCACCCGCAACTCGGCGCGGCCGTCAAGGACCATTCCGTCTTCTTCACCGAACGCCTGCCCCGGCTGTTCCGGTCGCTGTACCCGATCGGCGGCGTCGTCTTCGATGGGGACCGGGCCCCGCAGACCGGCGCCGAGGTGCGCGACTACCACATCGGCATCAAGGGTGTCGACGAGAAGGGTCGGCGCTACAACGCATTGGACCCCGAGGTCTTCTACTGGGCGCACGCCACGTTCTTCATGGGCACCATCCTGACTGCGGAGCACTTCGGTGACGGCCTGACCGAGGATCAGAAACGGCAGCTGTTCGATGAGCACGTCACCTGGTACCGCATGTACGGAATGAGCATGCGCCCGGTCCCGAAGTCCTGGGAGGACTTCCAGGTCTACTGGGACCGCATGTGCCGCGAGGTGCTGGAGAACACCTGGGCGGCACGGGCCGTGCTGGACCTGTCGACCATGCCGAAACACCCTTCACTGCAATGGATTCCGGATTGGCTGTGGGTCCAGCAGCTCAAGATTGCCGAACCGTTCGTGGTGTGGCTGACCGTCGGGCTGTACGACGAACCGGTGCGCGAACTCATGGACTACTCATGGTCCGAGCACGACGAGCGGCTGCACTGGCTGTTCGGCCGTGCCGTCAACCTGGCGTTCAAGTTCGTGCCCCGGCGCGCCAAGATGCATCCCCGCGCCCGGGCCGGCTGGGACCGCGCCGAGGGCCGCAGCCCCGCGGACGCACCGCTGGTGCACACGCCCGCACGCAACCTGCCGCCCGTCGCCGAGCGCGGCAAGAGCAAGCACTACTCACCGTCGGTGGGATAGCGCGCGAAGAGCCTGACGGGCGGCGGCGCGGCCTCAGTCCTGGGATTTGTGCATCGAGGCGCGGATCTCCTCGAGCTTCTCCTCGGCGGCCTTCTGCCGGGCCTCGAACTGCTGGGCTGCCGTCTTGCCCTCCGGAGTGTCCTCAGCCAGTTCCGTTGCGCCCAAGGCGGTCCCGAACCGGGTCTCGATCTTCTCTCGCACACCGTCGAATGTCGGCACTCCCGACGGCGTGTAACCGGTATCGGGCACCGGAACCGGCGTCGCGGGCAGTGACGTGCCTCCCGCTGCCGCAGGCGTCTCACTCGTCGCCGGCGGGGCTGATGCCTCGCTCGTGGCCGACGCGGTGGGCGTCTCGGGCTTCGGCGGTGCCTGGGAAGCGGGCGGCTGAGGGGTCGGATCCGGCGCCATGCGGCTCACCGTGCTCCGGCCGGCTTGTGGCCCGGGATGCCGTTGGTCCGCCCCTCGGCCGAGATCGTCACACCCTCGGGTTGCCCCGACGTGCCGGGCAGTGCGACCTCAGGGGCTTCGGGGGTGTCGATCTGCCAGGCCAGCCACGGCAGCGCGGCGGCGAAGGCCCGCGCTGCGAACGGCCAGTCGTGCTTACCGCCCGCCGGGACCACGGCGCAGTCGATGCCGTACTCGCTGCCCAGCCGGCAGAGCGTACGGGCGGCCTCGGTGGGATTGCTGTCGGGGGAGCGCTCCTTGGGCTCCTCCTGCAATGCGACGCCCGAGATCGCCGCGACCGAGTGCGGCTCGGACACCGCGAACCAGCCGGCCACGCCCTCGTAGGGGCCGTGCCGCTCGATCACCGTGGCCGGATGCCAGTCGTCGTATGCGGCGGCATTGCCGCCGAAAAGCCGGTCGATCGTCTGGGCTTTCGTCCCGGCGTTCGGGCTGTAGTCACCATCGATGTTGACGAAGGTGCGGAACAGATCCGGGTACTTCACGGTCAGGTTCAGCGCGCAGGTGCCACCGGAGGACCAGCCCACGACGCCCCAGTTCGCCGGGTCGTCGCTGACGCGGAAGTGGTCGACCATGTAGGGCACCACATCCTCGGTGAGATGGTCGCCCGCATTGCCGCGTACGCCGTTGACGCATTCGGTGTCGTTGTTGAACGCGCCACCGGAGTCGGCGAAGACGAACACCGGCGCGTTGCCGCCGTTTCGCGCGGCGAAATCGTCGATGGTGCCGACCGCGTCGGCCGCGCGGATCCAGTCCGCCGCCGTGTTGAACTGACCGCCGATCATCATCACCGTCGGCAGGGCGGGCGGCGGGTTACTGGCGAAGTAGGCGGGCGGGAGATAGACCAGTTCGCCGCGGTGCTTGAACTTCGAGGGACCGCTGATGTCCACCGGAACCACCTTGCCCTTGGCCGGAACCGCCCGTGCGGCAACCATTTTGGCGACGGTCGCCGTATCGGTCTGGCCGGGTAGCGGGCCGCCGGTCAACTGGCCCCAGGCGGTCTGGACGGTGGGGAAGTAGCCCACCCACGTGTTCAGCATGAGTCCGGCGCACAGCGCCGACATCGGGACCGCCAGTAGTGACGTGATGCGACGCCACCGCCCTGCGGACCGCCAGCCGAGCACGGCGATCCCGGCGGCCAGGCCAGTCAGCGTGACCCAGGCCCACAATGTCTGCGGTGCGGGTTCACCCGATAGTCCGTTGGAGAAGATCGTCCAATACGCCACGCCGGTCACCGCCAGGCCGACCGCCGCCGCGGTCGGCCACGACACCAGATGCCAGCGCTGCGAGCGCTTCCCGACGGCCAGCGCCAGCAGTAGCACCGCGGCGATCTGCGCGGTGATCGGGACCCACCCGTGCATCAGCGAAACGTGGTCGCGGAACAGCCCGAAGGGCGCCGACAGGATCGTGGCATCGGCCATCGTCGTTGATGGTGTCACGCCTACCATCGTGACCTAGCTTTCTGGACGTTTGCTGAATATGACGATTTTGCGGCGCGTTGCGCCACCTCGAGGTTAGCGCGGTTTGGCCAGCGGGAAGGGCAGCGTCTCGCGAATGCTGCGTCCCGTGATCAGCATGACCACCCGGTCGACACCGACGCCGAGGCCGCCGGTCGGCGGCATCGCGTACTCCAGCGCCTGCAGGAAATCCTCGTCCAGCTCCATGGCCTCCGGGTCACCCCCGGCCGCGAGGATGGACTGCTGCTGCAGGCGCCGGCGCTGCTCCACGGGATCCGTAAGTTCGCTGTAGGCCGTGCCCAGCTCCACCCCCCAGGCCACCAGGTCCCAGCGCTCGGCGACGCCGGGACGGCTCCGGTGCGGCCGGGTCAGCGGCGATACGGAGGTGGGGAAGTCGGTGTAGAACGTCGGTTCGGTGGTGTTCTCCTCGACCAGGCGTTCGTAGAGCTCGAGCACCACCGCGCCGGCATCCCAGTGGGTCAGGTACGGAATCCCTGCGCGGTCGCACAGCCGCCTCAGCACGGCGAGCTCGGTGCCCGGGCCGATGTGTTCGCCCAGGGCTTCCGACACCGCGTCGTGCACGGTCTTGACCGTCCACTCACCCGAGATGTCGACCGCTTCCAGCGTGTCGCCATCGGGACGCATCACGACCGGCGCCCCGTTGGCCGCCGTCGCCGCGTTCTGGATGATCTCGCGGCAGCCGTCGATCCAGGTGCGGTAGTCGCCGTGGGCCTGATAAGCCTCCAGGAGGGTGAACTCCGGGTTGTGGCTGAAGTCCACGCCTTCGTTGCGGAAGGCCCGGCCCAGTTCGAACACCCGCTCCACGCCGCCCACGCACAGCCGCTTGAGGTACAGCTCGGGGGCGATGCGCAGGTACAGGTCCAGGTCGTAGGCGTTGATGTGGGTCTGGAACGGCCGGGCGTTCGCACCGCCGTGGATGCGCTGCAGGATCGGCGTTTCCACCTCGAGGAAGCCCTTGGCGAACAGGGTGTCGCGGATCGAGCGCAGGATGTCGCTGCGGGCCCGGATCAGACCGCGGGCCACCGGGTTGATGGTCAGGTCGACGTAACGGGCGCGAACCCGCGCCTCGGGATCGGTCAGGCCCTTCCACTTGTCGGGCAGCGGCCGAAGACACTTGCCCAACAGGCGCCAGCTGCTGACCAGCACCGAGCGGGTGCCGTTCTTGCTCTCACCCATGCGTCCGGTCACCTCGACGAGATCGCCGAGGTCGACGCAGGCGAAATCGGGGGACCGGCCGTCCAGGGCGGACTTCTCGAGCAGCAGCTGCACATCGCCGGACCAGTCCCGCAGCGTCGCGAACGTCACACCGCCGTAGTCGCGGGTGCGCAGCACCCGGCCGGACACGGTGACGTCGGTGCCGTCGGTCGCGGCCAGGGCGCCGGCCACCGTGTGGGACGGCTCCCGACCGACCGGATACGGGTCGATGCCCTGCTCCTGCAGATCCTTGAGCTTGGCCATCCGAACCCGCACCTGGTCGGGAACCCGCTGGTGGGATTCCTCGGCCGACGACACGGCGAGCGGGGCAGGCGCGGCGTTCTCGGGTGCCGGCAGGGCGGCGGTCACCTGTGGCACCGCCGGGTGGTGGCCGGTGTGGCGGCGCTTCCGCCGCGAGAACGGCAGGACGAGGAATCCCTCGGCGATCACCGATGCCACCCCGACCCGGGGGATCATCCGGGCGTCCTCGTAACAGGCGTAGCGCGGCACCCAGTGCGGCTGGTACTTCATGTTGGATCGGTACAGCGTCTCGAGCTGCCACCACCGGGAGAAGAACACCAGCAGCGCGCGCCACAGCCGTGCCACCGGCCCGGCGCCGAGGCGGGCGCCCTCCTCGAACGCCGATCGGAACATGGCGAAGTTGAGCGAAACCCGGTTCACCCCGATGATGTCCGCCTGCTGCAGCAGCTCGCTGACCATCAACTCGACGGTCCCGTTGGGCGACTGCGGCGCCCGGCGCATCAGGTCCAGCGACAACCCGCTGGAGCCCCACGGCACGAACGACAGCATTCCCACGACCGTCGCGGCCTCGCCGGTGCCCTCGATGGCCTCGACGAGCAGGCAGTCGCCGTCGGCACCGTCGCCCAGCCGGCCCAGAGCCATCGAGAACCCGCGCTCGGTTTCGGTGTCGCGCCAGGCATCGGCCCGTTCGATGGCCGCCGCCATCTCCTCCGCGCTGAGCTCCCGGTGCCGGCGCATCCGGACCGTCAGCCCCGCCCGCCGGGCCCGGGTCACAGCCTGGCGAACCCCGCGCATGTCGGCGCCCGACAGGCGGAACTTGTCGGGATAGAGGATCGCTTCGTCGCCCAGTTGCAGCGCGCTGAGCCCGGCTTCCCGGTAGGACTGCGCGCCGGTGGAACTGGCGCCCATGACTCCCGGTGTCCAGCCGTAGTCGCTGCACGTCTCCAGCCACGCGGCGATGGCTGCGTGCCACGCGCGGGGATCCCCGATCGGGTCCCCGCTGGCCAGGCAGACGCCGACCTCGACGCGGTAGGTGATCGCCGCTCGGCCGTTGGGGGCGAAGATCACCGACTTGTCCCGGCGGGTGGCGAAGTAACCCAGCGAATCGTTCTTGCCCCAGACCTCCAGCAGGCCGCGGATGGCGGACTCGTCCTCGGCGGTCAGCGCGTTCTCGGCGCGCTGGGACTGGAACAGCACCACGGCCGCCGCCATCAGCGCCAGCGCGCCGAACAACCCGAACAGCGCGTTGAGCAGAACATTGGGCTTACCTGCGAAGAAGTCCGGAGTGGCGACCGCGAAACCGCTGACCCGGTTGATCGCATATCCCAGGCGGTCGTCGGGATGAAGCGAGCCCGGGAAGAGGTGCAGCAGTCCCCACGCCAGGCCGATGCCGATCACGTTGCCGGCCACCAGTACGGCGGCGGCCTTGAACACCGCGCCACGGCGGACCTTGGCCCAGAACTCGCCGTAGGCCGCGACGAGCACCAGTATCGCGGTGATGTGGAACGTCAGTCCGACGAACTCACCGATGTCCTCCCAGCGGCTGCCGTCCCGCTCGGTCAGGGCGCTGACGTCGAAGGTGATCGCCAGAACCAGATTCAGGACCAGCACCCACCACGCGATGCGCTTGCGGGCGCCCAGCGCTCCGGCCATCACGGCCAGGGCGAACGCCCACGCGAAGCTGGTGTCGGGAAAGTTGAACAGGTAGCGGTCGATGAATTCGCGCGGGACCTTGGTCAGGTGCCGGATCGTCGTGGAGACGCTCGACAGCAGTGCAGCGGTCGCGATGACGCCGAAAAACCAGCCGGTGGCGGCGGGCACCCAGTGCAACCGCGTCCGGGTCCTCCGCCGCGTCGTGGTGACGGTCATAGGCCGCCAGAATATTCCGCGGACGGCCGCAGTGGGCGGTGCTAACCCCCGCCTGTCCTACCGGACCGAGCCGGTGTACTTCTCGCCCGGTCCGGCCCCGGGCTCGTCGGGCACCGCGCTGGCCTCCCGGAAGGCCCGCTGCAGACTGCGAAGACCGTCCCGCATCGGACCTGCATGCGGCCCGAGGTACTGGGCGGCACCGTCGATCAGACCGGCCAGCGCGGTGATCAGCCGGCGCGCCTCGTCGAGATCGCGGTGCGCGCTGTCGTCGGGATCGGCAGCTGCCAGTCCCAGTTTCTCCGCGGCGGCGCTCATCAACATCACCACCGCGCGGCTGATGACCTCGATGGCGGGGACGTCGGCGAGGTCGCGATGCCGGACTGCGCCTGCTTCGTCAGAATCTCGCGAGTCGGGAATCTCCGTCATGGCTGCTAGACTCCCATGGACGACCGTCCCGGCGAACGCCAGGACAGCAAGTGGAGTCCCACTCCCACCGCTGGCCAGATCAGGTTCAGCGGTCCGGTCACGGGTACCGACGGTATCCGTTCCGCGCTGCGGCGCGGGCGGCGCGTGCGCCGCGATCGGTCGGCTTGGGCCCTGCTGCGTGCAGGGCCTTTCTGTTCGATGGAACAGAATGCTGATGGTGGCGATTCCCGGCGCAGTCCGCGTGCTCGGCGCGAACGGTCCACAGAAGAAACGCCGATCAGGGAGGCCCCATCAGCACTGAGACCCGCGTCAACGAGCGCATCCGCGTACCTGAAGTCCGTCTCATCGGACCCGGCGGGGAGCAGGTGGGCATCGTGCGCATCGAAGACGCTCTCCGCGTCGCCGCGGATGCCGATCTCGACCTCGTCGAAGTAGCCCCGGACGCCAGACCGCCGGTCTGCAAGATCATGGACTACGGCAAGTTCAAGTACGAGACGGCGCAGAAGGCGCGCGAGTCTCGCAAGAACCAGCAGCAGACCGTGGTCAAGGAGCAGAAGCTCCGGCCCAAGATCGACCCGCACGACTACGAGACCAAGAAGGGTCACGTGATCCGATTCCTGGAAGCCGGGTCCAAGGTCAAGGTCACGATCATGTTCCGCGGCCGCGAGCAGTCCAGGCCCGAACTGGGCTACCGGCTCCTGCAGCGCCTGGCGGGCGACGTGGCCGACCACGGCTTCGTCGAGACCTCCGCCAAGCAGGACGGCCGCAACATGACGATGGTGCTGGCGCCGCACCGCGGCGCGAAGACCCGCGCCAAGGCGGCGCAGCAGACCGTCTCAGCCCCGGCGCCCGAGCCGGCCGCCGTCGCCGAGACCACCGAGAACTGATCACCGATTAGGAACTGAGGAAAAATGCCGAAGGCAAAGACGCACAGCGGGGCCAGCAAGCGCTTCCGTCGCACCGGGACCGGAAAGATCGTGCGGCAGAAGGCCAATCGCCGCCACCTGCTGGAGCACAAGGCCTCCAAGCGGACCCGTCGCCTCGACGGCCGCACCGTGGTGGCGGCCAACGACGCCAAGCGGGTCGACAAGCTGCTCAACGGCTGACGTCCGCGTCACGCCGAGTGGCCCAGGCCGCCGGCCGCAACACCGGGAACGGCGTACGCCCTCCCAGCTGAACTTTTACGAACCGAACGAGAAGAGGAACTCCCATGGCCCGCGTGAAACGCGCACTCAACGCCCAGAAGAAGCGGCGCACAGTTCTCAAGGCGTCCAAGGGCTATCGCGGCCAGCGGTCCCGGCTGTACCGCAAAGCCAAAGAGCAGCAGCTGCATTCGCTGACCTACGCCTACCGTGACCGGCGCGCCCGCAAGGGGGACTTCCGCAAGCTGTGGATCTCCCGGATCAACGCGGCGGCCCGCGCCAACGGCATCACCTACAACCGGCTGATCCAGGGCCTCAAGGCCGCCGGCATCGAGGTGGACCGCAAGAACCTGTCGGAGATCGCCATCAGCGACCCGGCCGCCTTCACCGCCCTGGTCGAGGCTGCCCGCGCCGCACTGCCGGAGGATGTGAACGCCCCGTCCGGTGAGGCTGCGTGACGGCTCCGCTCTCTGAGCGGTCGTCCACCGTCACCGAGGCGGTCAAGCTGCAGCGCCGCGCAACGCGGATCGCTGCGGGCCGGTTCCTCGCCGAGGGCCCCAATTTGGTCGAGGCGGCGGCCCGGCACAGCTTCGTCGAACGGGTCTTCGCCACCGAGGCGGCCCGGCAGCGCCACGGCGCCCTGCTGGGCGGCCTGCCCGTCGCCGCTGTCACCGACAGGGCGATGAAGGCGTTGTCCGAAACGGTGACGCCGGCCGGCCTGGTTGCCGTCTGCCGGCTGCCCGACGCCACCCTCGAGCAGGTCCTGGCCGGAGCTCCGTCGCTGGTCGTGGTCGCCGCCGAGGTGGCCGACCCCGGTAACGCCGGCACGCTGATCAGGCTGGCCGACGCCATGGGGGCGGACGCGATGATCTTCGCCGGCGACGCCGTCGACCCGTTCAACGGAAAGTGCGTCCGGTCCTCGGCCGGCAGCATCTTCTCGGTCCCGGTGCTGGCCGAGGCCGACACCGTCGGTCTCCTCGACCGGCTGCGGGCGGCGGGCCTGCAGGTGCTGGCCACCACCCTGGACGGGGAGGTCAGCCTCGATGACGCACAGCCGATACTGGTGGCTCCCACGGCATGGCTCTTCGGCTCCGAAGCCCACGGTGTGGCCGAGGAGATCGCGTCGCTCGCCGACCATCGCGTCGTCATCCCGATGGCCGGCGATGTCGACAGCTTGAACGTGGCCGCGGCCGCGGCGATCTGCCTCTACCAGAGCGCGCGCGAACAGCGAGGTCGCCGGTCAGGCTCCGGGTAGCGCCACCCTGGGAACTCCGGGCGCCCCCAGGCGTCCCGCCAGCCAGGGCAGGGCATCCCTGAAACCGTGTGCGGCAGAGGGGAAGTCGTGGCCGCCGGCATACCCTACGGCCGAGCACTCGGCGCCGTATGCGCTGAGCAGTTCGCACAGCTGATTCGCGGTCTTGTTGTGGTCTTCGGAGTAACTGTCCCAGTTCTTCAGGGACTCCGACTGCGCTGAGCCGTCGTCGGGTCCGCGATGCACGGTCTGAATTCGATCGGACACTCCGATCCAGGCGGCCAGTCCGTCGTAGCGACCGTGAGCCTCCACGATGGTCCTCGGATCGAAGGCCGCCCAGGCGTCGGCATCACCGCCGAACAGGCGGGCGATGGTCTGCTTCTTCGTTCCCGCATTCGGGCCGAGTTGGCCGTCGAGGTCGACGATCGCGCTGAACCGTTCGGGATGGGAGACGGCGAGCATGAGCGAGCACGTGCCACCGGACGACCACCCGCCCAGGCCCCAGTTGGCGGCATCGTCGCTGACGCCGAAGTGCGAAATCACATACGGCACGAATTCTTTGACCAGATGGTCGGCGGCGTTTCCGCGGACGCCGTTGACGCACTCGGTGTCGTTGGTGAACGAGCCGGTGGTGTCGGGGAACGCCACGACCGGTGTGACGCCCCGATGCTGCAGGGCGAAGTCGTCCAGGATGGACAGCGCGTGGCCGGACTGAAGCCAGTCCGCGGGGTGGCTGAGCTCCGCGCCCATCATCATCACCGCCGGCAGCCGCGGTGGCGGGTTCGAGCTGAACCACACCGGAGGCAGGTAGACCAACTCTTCGCGGTGGGAAAAACCGGAGACGTCGTTCGGCGTGGTGATCCGCACGACGGTGCCGCGGGTCGGCCGGACGCCGTCACGGCGCATCTCGTCAAGTTTCACGGTGTCGATCCACTGTGGCGGCAGGGTCCCGGTGGCCCGCTGCCAGGCGGTGGTGACGGTCGGCAGATAACCCAGCGAGGAATTGAGCACCGTCGCCGCCGACAGCACGCACAACGGCACCGCCAGCACACTGACCGCGCGTCGCCACCAGGCCGAGCCTCGCCAGCCCAGGATCAGCACGGCGGTCGCCAGGCCGGTCAATCCCGTCCAGACCCACAGTCCCCACGGGTAGACCGAACCCAGTCCCTGGTGGTGGACGAACCACCACACCGCGCCGATCATCGCGACGCCCGCCGCCGCCGCGACCGGCAGCCAGCGCCGCGTCCACAGCCGGGACCGCCAACCCGTCGCGGCGATCAGGGCAAGTGCCGTGAGCACCTGGATGGTCACCGGCAGCCACCCGCTGATCAGCGAAACCTCACGAGTCTGCGGCGGGGTCTCGAGGTTTCCCGCGGTCTCGGCCGGGGTGATCGGGACCGGCGTGACGGCCCGGGGCGGCGGCGCCTGCGGTCCCGGCGCGGGCGGATGCGCCGCGACGAAAGAGGCGCAGTCATCGGGCACCGGTTCTTCCCGCAACCGGGTGCCGATCCACTCCAGGGCATCGGGATCGAGGCTGGGTTGCGGAACCTGCCGGATGGTGATCTGGTCCTTCATCTGGCAGGCACGGCCGATCGCCCGCTCGGTCCATGACAGCGGGGTCAGCGGATCCTGCTCCGCATAGAGCACCAGCATCGGCTGTTGGGCGGGTCCCTGGGGCAGGGTCGTCTTCTGCAGGTAGGTGCGCAGGACGGCCAGGGCCTCGGCGGACGCCGGATGCAGATCGTCGGGGGTGATACGCGCCCTCGCCGCGGCGCGGGCCGCCTCGTCACCGGCCCCACAGCCCATCAGCAGGTCCCAGTTCTGCTTGGCCTCCCCGCGCCGGTAGTCGTCGATGTGGAACTGGGCGGGGTACTCGCTCGAGAGCGCCGCGAGGTAGGACATGTAGAGCTTCTGCTGATCGGGACTGAGCGTTCCGGCGGCCGCGGCGTCGGCCAGCTCCGCGAGATCGGTGATCGGTGCGATGCTGACCGTCCCGCGCAGGCTCTGGAGCCCGTAGTTGTCGGCGAGTTCGTTCAGCGCCCACGAAGCCTGACCGCCCTGGGTGTCGCCGACGGCCGCCCAGATCGGGGAGGTGTCCGGAACCAGGTTCTTGGCCGCACGCACCGCGTCGATCAGGTTGTATCCGGCGGTCGTCGAGTCCAGAGCCGGATGGAAGGGGCGCGCACCGCCGCCGGACGGCTGCCCCAGCCCCTCGTAGTCGGTCACCGCGACCACGTAGCCCGCCTTCAGCAGGGCCTCGATCGCGGCCGACGATCGAGCCGCCACCTCCGGCGAGCGCGCGCAGTCCGGTGCCGTTCCGCTGACGGCGGGGCCATAGGCCACGACGTGATAGCCGCCCTGCGGTGCGGTGCCGGTGGGGACGTAGACCGATCCGGTCACGTGGGTGGTGGTGTCGTAGATCGCCGATCGCGATACATAGGTGATACGCCGGACCGACGCCGCCGACGCGGGGAATGCAGGGTCTGCGGCGGACACGGTCTCGGCGCTGATGATCGCACCGGAGTCGCTCGGCAGTTGCGGCGACGGCGACGGCGGCGGCGGAGCTGAACGGCCGCAACCCGCCAGGGCGACGGTCAGCACGACGGCCAGGACTGCCATCAGCCGACGTGCGATCGTACTGAATTCCCGATTGCGGCGCACGTTCTCGTCTCAGGGGTGGGCGGAGCGTCAACGGTATTCCACACCGTCATGCATCGCCGTGGAACCGGCTCCCGAATCTGCGGTCATTTGCCCGGCACCGCGCCTCGGGGCCGGAGCACTTAGGCTGGCCGGGTGGTGGACGTCGAACCGGTCAACGAATCGGAGGCAGGTCCGGTCGGCCCCACGTCGGCCATCTCGGGCTGGCTGCGCGCCACTAATCGCAACCCCGACATCATCAAATTGATCCGGCGAGCCCGTCGCGCGCTGCCCGGCGACCCGGAATTCGGTGACCCACTGTCCACGGCGGGGGAGGGCGGCCCGCAGGCCGCGGCGCGCGCCGCCGACCGGCTGCTGGAGCGCGACGCCGCGACCCGGGAAGTGAGCCTGGCCACCCTGCAGCTGTGGCAGGCCCTCACCGAAAAAGTGTCCGGGCGGCCGGCCGACGCCGAGGTGACCATCGTGTTCACCGATCTGGTCGGCTTCTCGGACTGGTCGCTTCAGGCCGGCGACGAGGCCACCCTGCGACTCCTGCGCCGGGTGGCCCAGGTCGCCGAACCGCCCCTGCTCGACGCCGGCGGCCACATCGTCAAGCGGATGGGCGACGGCATGATGGTGGTCTTCCGGGACGCCGCGACCGCGCTGGCGGCGACGATCGTGGCGCGCGAGGCGGTGAAAGCCGTTGAGGTGGAGGGGTATACGCCCCGGATGCGCGCCGGGATCCACACCGGTCGCCCGCAGCGCATCGGCGGCGACTGGCTGGGCGTCGACGTCAACATCGCCGCCCGGGTGATGGAGCGGGCCGTGCGCGGAGGTCTGATCGTCTCCCAGGCGACGCTCGACGAGATCCCGCCGGAGGACCTGGAGGCGCTGGGCGTGACCGTCAAACGGGTGCGCAAGCAGGTTTTCGCGCCGCGGCAGTCGGGGGTCCCGGCGGACCTGGTGATGTATCGGGTCAAGACCCGGCCCGACGTGCCCGGCGAGGACGAGTCCGAGGACTCGGACCTGCATCTCTGAGCTTCCGCGGGCATAGTGGACCTGGTGTTCTCCGCGTTGGCCGCATTCCTGGCCCGGCTGGGCCGGGTCCGGGTGACCCTGCTCTACGCCGCGGCGCTGGCCGCGGTGGCGGTGGCTGTGGCGCACCTGCGTCCGCAGGTGCAGCAGAGCGTGTTCCGCCACGTCAGCACCAACCTGCACAACCTCGGCGAAGGCAAGGTGGGCACGCTCATCAGCAGCGCCTTCGTCAACGAGGCCGGGCCCGTCTATCTGTGGTTGCCGGGATTGGTCGCGCTGCTGGCACTCGGGGAGTTGCTCTGGGAGAGTCGCCGGCTGGTGGTGACCTTCGTCATCGGGCACGTCGGCGCCACCCTGCTCGTCGCGGCGGGCCTCGGTGCGGCGCTGATGGTCGGCTGGGTGTCGCACTCGATCGTCAACGCCACCGACGTCGGCATGAGCTACGGGGCGGTAGCCGTTCTTGGCAGCTTCACCGCCGCGATACCGCGGCGCTGGCGCGCCGGGTGGGCCGGCGGCTGGCTGGCCGTGGCGATCGGTTCGGCGGTGCTCAGCGGCGGTGAGTTCACCAACATCGGACACGCCGTCGCGCTGGTGCTGGGCATGGCCGTCGGCGCGCGGTTCGGGACGCCCCGGCACTGGACACTGCCGCGGTACGCACTGCTGGTCGTCGCGGCCGGATTCAGCTACCTGCTGATCGCCTACGGCGATCTGACCATCACCACCACCGCCGTGCTGGGGCTAGTGGGAGCTGTTGTGGCCCAAGGGGTTTCGCTGACCCTCAAGCCTCACACGAACTCTTCGGCAGACGCCTCGATCCAGTCCGACAGCCAGGCCTCGGGCGGGCAGTCCAGCAGTTCGCCGGGCATCAGCCACTCGTAGATCTCGGCATAGGTGCGGTTCACCGAATAGTCGATGTGGCGGTTGAGCATCGACGGGGTCAATTCCGAGAAGCTCTCGAGACCCATCGAGGCCACCATCTGCGCAGCGCTGGCGACCACCGCCTTCTGGAAGTTCGCCACCCGGTCGATCTTGTCCGGCACGTTCAGCGCCCGGGCCAGCGCGGGGTCCTGGGTGGCCACCCCGGTGGGGCAGCGGTTGGTGTGGCACTTCATCGCCTGGATGCAACCGCTGGCGAACATCATGCCGCGCGCCGAGAGGGTGAAGTCGGCGCCCTGGGTGATGCGCTTGACGATGTCGAAGCCGTTGGTGATCTTGCCCGACGCGCCGATCTTGATGTGCGGGCGCAGCCCGGTGCCGACGAGGCAGTTCTGCACCAGCATCAACCCCTCGTCCAGCGGCATTCCGACATGGTCGACGAATTCCTGTGGGGCGGCGCCGGTTCCGCCCTCGGCGCCGTCGACGATGATGAAGTCCGGCGCGATCCCGGTCTGCAACATCGCCTTGCAGATGGACAGGAACTCAGTGCGGGCGCCGACACAGAGCTTGAACCCGACCGGCTTGCCGCCCGACAGGCTGCGCAGGGTGGCGATGAAGTGGACGAGCTCCAGCGGCGTGTGGAAGGCGGTATGCGCCGGCGGCGACACCACCGTCTGGCCCACCGGCACCCCGCGGGTCTCGGCGATCTCCGGGGTGACTTTGGCTCCCGGAAGCACGCCGCCCAGTCCCGGTTTGGCCCCCTGTGACAGCTTGATCGAGATGGCCTTGACCTCCGGGATGGTGGCCTTCTCCTTGAACTTCTCCGGGTCGAAATGCCCATCGGGTGTCCGGCAGCCGAAGTAGCCCGAGCCGATCTCCCAGATCAGGTCGCCGCCGTGCTTGAGGTGATACGGGCTGATGGCGCCCTCGCCGGTGTCGTGGGCGAACCCGCCCTTGGCGGCGCCGCCGTTGAGCGCCTCGATGGCGTTGCCCGACAGCGCGCCAAAGCTCATCGCCGAGACGTTGAGCAGTGCGATGTCGTAGGGCTGTGCGCAGTCCGGTCCGCCGAGCCGGACCCGCGGGGCCAGGTCGGTGGCGATCTTCGCCCGCAACGAGTGCCGCAGGAACTCGTAACCGACTGCCGTAACGTCGCGTTCGGTGCCGAACGGCTCGTCGCCCTTGGTGCCTTTCGCCCGGCGGTAGATCGCGTCGCGGGTCTCCCGGTCGAAAGGAGCGCCGTCCGTGTTCGATTCGACGAAGTACTGGTAGATCTCGGGACGGATTCGTTCGGCGATCCAGCGGGCGTGGGCGAGGATTGGATAGGCCCGCAGGAGCGAGTGGCCCTTCTGGACGAGGTCGTAGGTCCCCAGGCCGGCCAGCGCCGCCAGCACCGCCGACACGATCCACCAGCCACCGTGGAGCTTGAGCGCCAGTAGGGCGACGGCGACCGCCGCCGCCCACAACGCCCCGATGATGGTTGCTCTGAGCATCTGCCGTCCTCCGCCTCGATCAGCAGGCGAATTGCCCGCGAGGCGTCATTCTGGCATCACCTATGATCTTCCGGTCGGCACTTCAGTAACACCGAGAAGCACCAGGCCAGCTAAGGAGAGTCGCGGCGCGTGGGTGATCACCCCGACGGAATGTCGCAGGACGCGCTGACCACGGCAGTGGACGCGGCCCGCACCGCTTTCGCCGCGTCGGCCGACCTCGACGCCCTGGCTCACGCCAAAACCGATCATCTCGGTGACCGCTCACCGGTGGCACTGGCGCGCCAGGCGCTGGCCGGACTACCCAAGGAGGAGCGGGCCGACGCCGGAAAGCGCGTCAACGAGGCCCGCTCGCTCGTGCAGACCGCCTACGACGAGCGGCTGGCCGAGCTGCGCGCCGAGCGTGACGCCGCGGTCCTGGTGGCCGAGACGATCGACGTCACGCTGCCGTCCACCCGCCAGCCGGTCGGCGCGCGGCATCCGATCACGATCCTGGCAGAGCACATCGCCGACACCTTCGTCGCGATGGGCTGGGAGCTGGCCGATGGTCCGGAGGTGGAAAGCGAGCAGTTCAACTTCGACGCGCTGAACTTCCCGCCCGACCATCCCGCCCGCAGCGAGTCCGACACCTTCCACATCGCCCCGGAGGGGTCGCGGCAACTGCTGCGCACGCACACCTCGCCGGTTCAGGTCCGCACCCTGCTCTCCCGGGAGCTGCCGGTCTACATCGTCTCCATCGGCCGCACCTTCCGCACCGACGAACTGGACTCCACCCACACCCCGGTCTTCCACCAGGTCGAAGGCCTGGCGGTGGATCGCGGGCTGACCATGGCGCACCTGCGCGGCACGCTGGACGCGTTCGCCCGCTCGGAGTTCGGGCCGACCGCCCGCACCCGGATGCGGCCGCACTTCTTCCCGTTCACCGAGCCGTCCGCGGAGGTGGATATCTGGTTCGAGAACAAGAAGGGCGGACCGGGCTGGGTGGAATGGGGCGGCTGCGGCATGGTCAACCCGAACGTGTTGCGCGCCGCCGGAATCGACCCGGAGGTCTACTCCGGCTTCGCCTTCGGCTGCGGCCTGGAGCGCACTCTGCAGTTCCGCAACGGCATCCCCGACATGCGCGACATGGTCGAGGGCGACGTGCGGTTCTCCCTCCCATTCGGCGTGGGGTTGTAATGCGGCTCCCATACAGCTGGCTGCGTGAGGTGGTGCAGCGCGGCGCACCCGGGTGGGACGTCGCGCCGCACGAACTCGAGCAGGCGCTGATCCGGGTCGGCCACGAGGTCGAGGATGTCATCGGGTTGGGGCCGGTCAGCGGACCGCTGGTGGTCGGACGGGTGACCGGTATCGAGGAACTCGCCGAGTTCAAGAAGCCGATCCGGGCCTGCACCGTCGATGTCGGCGAGGATGCTGATCGCGATATCGTCTGCGGTGCAACGAACTTCGCGGTCGGAGACTTGGTGGTGGTGGCTCTGCCCGGCGCGACGCTGCCCGGCGACTTCCACATCGCGACCCGCAAGACCTACGGCCGGACCTCCGACGGGATGATCTGCTCGGCAGCCGAACTCGGTTTGGGGGCAGACCATTCCGGCATCCTGGTCCTGCCGGCGGGAACCGCCGGACCGGGAGCCGACGCCGGCCCGGTCCTCGGGCTGGACGACGTCCTCTTCGACCTCACGGTGACCCCCGACCGCGGCTACGGGATGTCGATTCGCGGCATCGCCCGGGAGATCGCCTGCGCCTACGACCTGGAGTTCGTCGACCCCGCCTATGACCCGGAACTGGTGCCGGCCCTACCTGTCGAGGGCTCGGCGCTGCCGGTTCACATCCAGCCCGGAACTGGCGTCAGCCGCTTCGCGCTTCGTCCGGTCACCGGCATCGACCCGAATGCCAAGTCGCCGTGGTGGTTACGCCGCAGGCTGCTGCTGTCCGGCATCCGGCCCATCTCGCCGGCCGTCGACGTCACCAACTACGTGATGCTCGAACTGGGCCACCCCATGCACGCCCATGACCAGAGCCGCATCCACGGCGACTTCGCGGTGCGGTTCGCCGATCCCGGGGAGACCGTCGTCACCCTCGACGACGTCGAACGCACACTCGATTCGAGCGATGTGCTCATCGTCGACGACGTCGCCGTCGCTGCCATCGGCGGGGTGATGGGTGCGGGTACCACCGAGATCGACGCCAACACCACCGACGTGCTGCTCGAGGCCGCGGTGTGGGATCCCGCCGCGGTGTCGCGCACCATCCGTCGTCTTCATCTGGTCAGCGAGGCGGGCCGCCGTTACGAGCGGTCGGTGGACCCGGCCATCTCGGTGGCCGCCATCGACCGAAGCGCGTCGCTACTCGCCGAGATCGCCGGCGGCACGGTCCAACCCGTTCTCACCGACTGGCGCGGTGATCCGCCGCGGGATGACTTCTCGCCCCCGCCGGTGCGGATGGCCGTGGACCTTCCGGACCGCACGGCCGGTGTCGTCTACCCCGACGGCGCCGCCGTGGCGCGGCTGACCCAGATCGGCGCCCGGGTGGCTGCCGACACCGATCCGGGCTATCTGATCGTCACGCCGCCGAGCTGGCGGCCCGACCTGGTGCAGCCGGCCGACCTCGTCGAGGAAGTCCTGCGGCTGGAGAGCCTCGATGTCATCCCGTCGGTGCTGCCACCGGCGCCGGCGGGCCGCGGGCTCACCGCCGCGCAGAAGCGTCGCCGGGCGATCGGCAAGGCGCTGGCGCTGTCCGGCTTCGTCGAGGTGTTGCCCACGCCGTTTCTGCCGGCCGGGGTCTTCGACCAGTGGGGCCTGGCCGCCGACGACCCGCGCCGCAACACCACTGCGGTGCTCAACCCGCTGGAGGCCGACCGCCCCGAGCTGGCCACCACGCTGCTGCCGCCGCTGCTGGAGGCGTTGGCACGCAACGTGTCCCGCGGTTTCGGCGATGTCGCGCTGTTCTCCATCGCCCAGGTGGTGCATCCCACTGCGCAGACCCGTGCCGTGGAGCTGATCCCGACCGACCGCCGGCCCACCGACGATGAGATCGCCCACCTGAACGCCTCGCTGCCGCTGCAGCCGGTGCACGTCGGGGCCGTGCTGGCCGGGCTGCGGGAGCCCCGCGGGCCGTGGGGCCCGGGCAGACCGGTCGAGGCAGCCGACGCCTTCGACGCCGTCCGGGTGATCGCGCGGGCCTGCGGGGTGGAGGTCACCCTGCGGCCGGCTCAGTACTTGCCCTGGCATCCGGGTCGTTGCGCCGAGGTGGTGGTCGACGGGCGGGTGGTCGGTCATGCCGGCCAGCTGCACCCCGCGGTGGTGGAGCGCTGCGGACTGCCCAAGGGCACCTGCGCGGTGGAACTGGACCTCGACGCCGTGCCGGTGGTGGATTCCCTGCGCGCGCCGCGGGTCTCGCCGTTCCCGGCGGTGTTCCAGGACCTTAGCGTTGTGGTCGACACCGATGTGGCGGCGCAGTCGGTCATCGACGCGGTGCGCGACGGGGCCGGCGACCTCCTCGAGGATGTGTCGCTCTTCGATGTCTACACCGGCCCGCAGGTCGGGGAGGGGCGCAAGTCGCTGACCCTGGCGCTGCGATTCCGGGCCGGTGATCGCACGCTTACCGAGGACGAGGCCAGCGCCGCCCGCGACGCGGCCCTGGCGGTGGCCGCCGAACGCCTCGGCGCACAACTACGGGGATAGCGACCCCGGGTCGTCGCCCGCCCGCAGGACCTCCTCCGGGTGGTGGTAGAGATTGACCCGGCACTGGCCGCGATCCAGGTGTTGTGGGGGAATCCACTCAGTTCGATTGTCGCTCTTGCGTTTTCGGGTATTCCAGCCGGTTGGGGTGTTGTCGACCATGCGATTGTCGCATCCGCACGCCAGCGTGAGTTCGTCGATGTCGGTGTTGCCGCCGTGCTGCCAGTCCCGTTCGGCGTGGTGGACCTGGCAGCGGTTGGGTGGAGCGGTGCAGCCCGGTTTCGTGCATCCCCGCTCCAACGCCGACAAGACGAGGCGCTGACCGGGGCTGGCGGTCCGTCGTGTTCGTCCGTAGAACAGCTGGATTTCGCGGGCGCTGTGGAAGAGCGCGAGGTAGGGGTGGGCATTCGCGGCCATCCGGATGAGAGTCGGAATCGGCACTTGCGTGCCCCCACCGGTATGGGCGCGCCCGGCTGACGAACTCAACTCGGACAGTGTGGTGGTCGCCACCACGGTGACCGGAAGTCCGTTGTGCTGGCCTAATTTTCCGGACGCCAGCATCCCCTGACAGACGGTCTGCAGAGCATCGTGGGTGCGCTGTGTCGCGCTACGGGCGTCGTTGGTGATCTGGTCCTGCGACGGAGCGCCGTCCACGCAGGGTTCGTCGTCGGCTGGGTTGCAGTACCCGGGTGCGGCGAGTTTGGCCAAGATGGCGTCGAGCGTGGCGCGCAATTCGGGATCGATCCACCCGGTGATCCGGCTCATGCCGTCGAGTTCCTGCCGCCCGATGGTGATGCCGCGTTTGCGGGCATGCTCGCGTTCGTCGTCGAGGGTGCCGTCCTGGTCGAGATAGCCCATCAACTGGCGGGCGACCTTGCGCAGGCCCTCCGGTGTCAGCCCGCCCGCCAGCCCCGACAGCTGGGACTCGGCAGCCGACCGGGTGTCCGGGTCGACCTCGGTCGGCAGATGCTCCATGAACTCGCGGATGACCGTGACGTGCTCGGTGCCGATCTCCCCGCGGGCCTGCGCTTCCGCGGTTCCCGGTAGCTGCGGCTCCAGCGACTCCCCGGTGACGGCGCGCCGCGGGCCGAGTTGGTCGGCCTCGGCGAGCCGGCGGCCGGCATCAGATCCGCTGATGCCCAACCGTTGGGACAACACTGCCCGCCACGACTTGGCGCCCAGGTCCTTCGCGATGGCCTGCGACTGAAGGTGGACCAGGAGCGCATTCTCGGTTGCGGGCTGGGCACGCCGGTGGGTCTCCAGCCGGTCCAAGACGTCCAGGGTCTGTCCGGCTCCCAAGGCGCGAACCGGCAGCGAGGCCAGCTTGTCCCAGGCCAACTCGAGATCGTCCAGCGCGGCCATCACCGCCTCGACTTCCGGGGTGCGCATCTCCATGTATCGAACACTAGTTCGAAGATCTGACATTTTTCGGCCGTCGCGGAGGCCTTCCGCGCCGTCGGAGATCGTCTTCGCCCACCTCCTGGTTTATGAATTTGCAGCGACTCGCATAACGATGCACAATTGCCCGGTGACCTCAGTGGCTGTGGCCGGCGCCAGCGGATATGCAGGCGGCGAGATCCTGAGACTCCTCCTCGGCCATCCCGCGTACGCCGACGGCAGCCTGACCATCGGGGCGCTCACCGCCGCGAGTAACGCGGGCAGCACCCTTGCCGAGCACCATCCGCACCTGCTGCCGCTGGCGGAGCGTGTCCTCGAACCTACTGACGTTGACCTGCTCGCCCGGCACGATGTGGTCTTTCTGGCTCTACCGCACGGTCATTCGGCCGCACTGGCCGAGCAACTCGGCGCAGATACCGTGGTGATCGACTGCGGTGCCGACTTCCGGCTGACCGATGCGGGGGACTGGCAGCGGTTCTACGGCACTGAGCACGCCGGGCAGTGGCCCTACGGTCTGCCCGAACTGCCCGGCGGCCGGAACGCCCTGCGCGGGGCGACGCGCATCGCGGTGCCGGGCTGCTATCCGACGGCCGCCTTGCTGGCACTGGTGCCCGCCGTCGCGGCCGGCTTGGTGCAGCCCGACGTCACGGTGGTCGCGGTCAGCGGCACCTCCGGCGCGGGACGGGCCGCCAACGTCGACCTACTGGCTTCGGAGGTCATCGGTTCGGCACGCGCGTACAACATTGCCGGGGCGCACCGGCATACCCCGGAGATCGCCCAGGGGTTGCGCGCGGTGACCGACCGTCCGGTGACGGTGTCCTTCACCCCGGTGCTCATTCCCACCGCGCGCGGCATCCTGGCCACCTGCACCGCCCGTACGTCGGCGGCGGAGTCCGAGATACGGGCCGCCTACGAAAAAGCCTATGCCGATGAGTCTTTCGTGCATCTCCTTCCGCAGGGCAGGTTGCCGCGAACCGGCTCGGTGATCGGGAGCAACGTCGCGCAGGTCGCGGTGGCTCTCGACGCGGACGCCGGCGTCCTGGTGGCGCTGTGCGCAATCGACAATCTGGTGAAAGGAACGGCCGGTGCGGCGGTGCAGTCGATGAACCTGGCGTTGGGCTGGCCGGAGACGCGGGGGCTGTCGACGGTCGGGGTCGCGCCGTGACCCGAATCGAAACGAGCAGACTGCTGCGGACCCAGGGCGTCACCGCTCCCGCCGGCTTCCGCGCCGCTGGGATCGCCGCCGGCATCAAGAAGTCCGGTGCGCCCGATCTCGCCCTGGTCTTCAACGAAGGCCCCGACTACGGCGCCGCCGGTGTGTTCACCCGCAATCAGGTCAAGGCGGCACCGGTGCTGTGGACCAGCCAGGCGCTCACCACCGGCAGGCTGCGCGCGGTCCTGCTGAACTCCGGCTGCGCGAATGCCTGCACCGGGCCGCTGGGTTTTCAGGACACCCACGCGACCGCCGAAGCGGTCGCCGCGACGCTGTCGAACTGGGGCACCGAGACCGGGCCCATCGAGGTGGCGGTGTGCTCCACCGGGCTGATCGGCGACCGCCTCCCGATGGACAGGCTGCTCGCGGGTGTCACCGAAATCGTCCACGAGATCCACGCCGGCCTGCTGGGCGGCGATGAGGCTGCCCGGGCCATCATGACCACCGACACGCTGCCCAAACAGGTTGCGCTGCATCATTCGATGGAGTCGGGGGAGAACTGGACGGTCGGCGGGATGGCCAAGGGCGCCGGAATGATGGCGCCCTCGCTGGCCACCATGCTGGTTGTGCTCACCACCGATGCGGTGGCCGAGGCCCCGGCGCTCGACACCGCGCTGCGCCGCGCCGCGGCCCGCACCTTCGACCGGCTCGATGTCGACGGCAGCTGCTCCACCAATGACACGGTGCTTCTGCTGGCCTCCGGTGCCAGCGAGATCCGCCCCACCCAGGACCAACTCGACGACGCCGTGTTCCGGGTCTGCGACGACCTGTGCGCCCAGATGCAAGCCGACGCCGAGGGCGTCACCAAGCGCGTCTCGATCACCGTGTGCGGGGCGCCCAGTGAGGCCGAGGCGCTGATCGCCGCCCGCCTGGTCGGGCGGGACAGCCTGGTCAAGACCGCGATGTTCGGCTCGGACCCGAACTGGGGACGGGTGCTGGCCGCCGTCGGGATGGTGCCCTTCACGCTGGACCCCAACCGGATCTCGGTGTCCTTCAATGGTTCTCCGGTGTGCGTCGACGGCGCAGGCGCACCCGGTGCGCGGGATGTGGACCTGTCCGGACCGGATATCCACGTCGTCATCGACCTCAACCTCGGCGACGGCGAGGCCACCATCAGGACCACCGACCTCTCGCACGCCTACGTCGAAGAGAACTCGGCGTACAGCTCATGAGTCAGCGCACCGGGGTCTCCACCCATACCAAGGCGGCGGTTCTCGCTGAGGCGCTCCCGTGGCTCAAGGCGCTCAACGACAAGATCGTCGTCGTCAAGTACGGCGGAAACGCGATGACCGACGATGTCCTCAAAGCCGCATTCGCCGGGGACATGGTGTTCCTGCGCAACTGCGGCGTCCATCCGGTCGTTGTCCACGGCGGCGGCCCGCAGATCAGCGCCATGCTCAAAAAGCTCGGCATCCCAGGCGAATTCAAGGGCGGTTTCCGCGTCACGACACCCGAAGTGCTCGACGTCGCTCGGATGGTGCTGTTCGGCCAGGTGGGCAGGGAACTGGTCAACTTGATCAACGCGCACGGCCCGTATGCCGTCGGTATCACCGGCGAGGACGCCCACCTGTTCACGGCGGTGCGGCGCAGCGTGACCGTCGACGGCGTCGACACCGACATCGGACTGGTCGGCGACGTCGAGCACGTCAACACCGACGCTGTGCGCGATCTCATCGCGGCAGGGCGCATTCCGGTGGTGTCCACCATCGCGCCGGACGCCGACGGCGTGGTGTACAACATCAACGCCGACACCGCCGCCGCAGCGCTGGCCGAGGCGCTCGGAGCGGAGAAGCTGCTCATGCTCACCGATGTGGAGGGCCTCTACACACGGTGGCCCGACCGCGATTCGCTGGTCAGCGAGATCGGCACGACGGCTCTGGCGGAGGTGCTGCCCACCCTGGAGGAGGGCATGGTGCCCAAGATCGAGGCCTGCCTACGGGCGGTCACCGCCGGTGTGCCCAGCGCCCACGTGATCGACGGCCGGGTGGAACACTGCGTGCTGGTGGAGCTTTTCACCGACGAGGGCACGGGGACGAAGGTCGTTCGGTGACGATCGGCGGGCAGGAGCGCAGCGACTCGGGGCTTCAGCACAGCCTGCTGGACCGCTGGCAGGCGGTCATGATGAACAACTACGGGACCCCGCCGCTGGCCCTGGCCGCCGGGGACGGCGCCGTCGTCACAGACGTCGACGGCAAGACCTACCTCGACCTGCTCGGCGGGATCGCGGTCAACATCCTCGGCCACCGGCACCCCGCCGTCATCGAGGCCGTCACCGCCCAACTGAACATGCTGGGGCACGTGTCGAACCTGTACGCCACCGAACCGGGTGTCGCGCTGGCCGAGGGGCTCGTCGGCCACCTCGGCGCCGACGTCCCGGCCAGGGTGTTCTTCTGCAACTCCGGCGCCGAAGCCAACGAGGCCGCGTTCAAGCTGACCCGGCTGACCGGACGCACGAAAATCGTTGCCGCGCAGAACGCTTTCCACGGCCGCACCATGGGATCGCTGGCACTGACCGGTCAGCCCGCCAAGCAGCAGCCCTTCGAGCCGCTGCCCGGATTCGTCACCCACGTCCCCTACGGCGACGTCGACGAACTTGCGCGCGCCGTCGAACCGGACACCGCTGCGGTGTTCCTCGAACCGATCATGGGGGAGGGCGGTGTGGTGGTTCCGCCCGACGGCTACCTCGCCGCGGCACGGGAGATCACCCGACGGCAAGGAGCGTTGCTGGCGGTCGACGAAGTCCAGACCGGAGTCGGCCGCACCGGGCTCTTCTACGCCCACCAGCACGAGGGCATCACGCCCGACATCATCACGCTCGCAAAGGGTCTCGGCGCCGGCCTGCCGATCGGCGCCTGTCTGGCACTCGGGTCCGCGGCCGACCTGATGACCCCCGGTATGCACGGCAGCACTTTCGGCGGCAACCCGGTCTGCGCCGCCGCTGGCCTCGCGGTGCTGCGGGTGCTGGAGACCGAGGACCTGATGGGCAACGCCGACCGGCTGGGCAAGGTCATCGCCTATGGCGTCGAGGAACTCGACCACCCGCTGGTCGACCACGTCCGCGGTCGCGGACTGCTGCGCGGTGTCGTTCTGCGGGCCCCGGTGGGCAAGGCCGTCGAAACCGCCGCGCGGGATGCCGGGTTCCTGGTCAACGCTGCCGCGCCCGACGTGATCCGGCTGGCGCCGCCGCTGGTCATCACCGAAGAGCAGGTGACGAGCTTCCTCACCGCCCTGCCCGCAATCCTGGACACCGCGACGGGGGCAGCATGACCATCCGCCACTTCCTGCGCGACGACGACCTGACCCCGGCCGAGCAGGCCGAGGTGCTGGCACTGGCCGCCGAACTCAAGGCGGCCCCGATCAGCCGCCGTCCCCTGGCGGGTCCGCGCGGCGTCGCGGTGATCTTCGACAAGAACTCCACCCGCACCCGGTTCTCCTTCGAGATGGGCATCGCCCAGCTCGGCGGCCACGCCGTCGTGGTCGACGGCCGCTCCACCCAACTCGGCCGCGACGAAACCCTCGGGGACACCGCCCGGGTGCTCTCGCGCTACGTCGAGGCGATCGTGTGGCGCACCTTCGGCCAGGAGCGGCTCGACGAAATGGCCTCCGCGGCAACCGTTCCGGTGATCAACGCGCTCTCCGACGAGTTCCATCCCTGCCAGGTGCTGGCCGACCTGCAGACCCTCGCCGAGCGCAAGGGTGCGCTGACCGGTCTGCGGATGACCTATCTCGGGGACGGCGCCAACAACATGGCGCACTCGCTGATGCTCGGCGGGGTCACCGCCGGCATCAACGTCACCGTCGCCGCGCCGGCGGGATTCCTGCCCGATGCCCGGTTCGTCGCCGCCGCCGAAAGCCGCGCCGCCGAGACCGGCGCCACCGTCGCCGTCACCACCGATCCGCGGGCCGCGGCCGATGGCGCCGACGTGCTCGTCACCGACACCTGGACCTCCATGGGGCAGGAGAACGACGGTCTGGACCGCGTCGCGCCATTCCGGCCCTACCAGGTCAACGGCGACCTACTTGCCCTGGCGGATCCCGAGGCCGTTGTGCTGCACTGCCTTCCGGCCCACCGCGGCGACGAGATCACCGACGAGGTCATCGACGGTCCGCACAGCGTGGTGTGGGACGAGGCGGAGAACCGGCTGCACGCACAGAAGGCGCTGCTGGTGTGGCTGCTGGAGTCCCGATGACCCGCACCTCCGAAACCACCCGCGCCGGCCGGCAGGCCCGCATCGTCGCGCTGCTGTCCGCCCAGCCGGTGCACAGCCAGAGTGAGCTCGCCGTGCTGCTGGCCGACGAGGGCATCGAGGTCACCCAGGCCACGCTGTCCCGCGACCTCGAGGAGCTCGGCGCGGTGAAGTTGCGCGGTGCCGACGGCGGGGCCGGGCGCTACATCGTCCCCGAGGACGGCAGCCCGGTGCGCGGAGTGGCAGGTGGCACCGACCGGCTGTCCCGCCTGCTCGGCGACCTGCTGGTGTCGACCGACGCCAGTGCCAATCTCGCCGTGCTGCGCACCCCGCCCGGGGCCGCGCACTACCTGGCCAGCGCCATCGACCGGGCAGCGCTGCCCGAGGTGGTCGGCACCATCGCCGGGGACGACACGATCTTCGTGATCGCCCGCGAGCCGATGACCGGTGCACAATTGGCCGCCACCTTCGAGACCATCCGTTAGTACGAAAACAAGGGAGCATCCGATGTCTGAGCGCGTCATCCTCGCCTATTCGGGCGGACTGGACACCTCGGTGGCCATCAGCTGGATCGGCAAGGAGACCGGCCGCGAGGTGGTGGCGGTGGCCATCGACCTCGGTCAGGGCGGCGAGGATATGGAGGTGGTGCGCCAGCGCGCCCTGGACTGCGGAGCCGCCGAGGCCGTCGTCGTCGACGCCCGCGACGAGTTCGCCGAGCAGTACTGCCTGCCCGCCATCCAGAGCAACGCGCTGTACATGGACCGCTATCCGCTGGTGTCTGCGCTGAGCCGGCCGCTGATCGTCAAGCACCTGGTGGACGCGGCCCGGGAGCACCGCGGTGGCATCGTCGCGCACGGCTGCACCGGCAAGGGCAACGACCAGGTTCGCTTCGAGGTCGGATTCGCCTCGCTCGCACCGGATCTGGAGGTGCTGGCACCGGTCCGCGACTACGCCTGGACCCGGGAGAAGGCGATCGCCTTCGCCGAGGAGAACGACATCCCGATCAGCGTCACCAAACGCTCGCCGTTCTCGATCGACCAGAACGTATGGGGCCGCGCGGTGGAAACCGGCTTCCTGGAGCATCTCTGGAACGCGCCCACCAAGGACGTCTACGACTACACCGAAGACCCGACGCTGAACTGGAACACCCCCGATGAGGTCATCGTCGGCTTCGAGCGCGGCGTACCGGTGTCCATCGACGGAAAGCCGGTCAGCGTCCTGGAGGCCATCGAGGAGCTCAACCGCCGGGGCGGCGCCCAGGGCGTGGGCCGCCTTGACGTCGTCGAGGACCGGTTGGTGGGTATCAAGAGCCGCGAGATCTACGAAGCCCCGGGCGCCATGGTCCTGATCACCGCCCACACCGAACTCGAGCACGTCACCCTGGAACGTGAACTGGGCCGGTTCAAGCGCGGCACCGACCGGAAGTGGGGCGAGCTGGTCTACGACGGACTCTGGTTCTCCCCGCTGAAGCGGGCGCTGGAGGCCTTCGTGGCCCACACGCAGGAGCATGTCACCGGCGAGGTCCGGCTGGTGCTCCACGGCGGCCACATCGCCGTCAACGGACGCCGCAGCCCCGAGTCGCTGTACGACTTCAACCTTGCCACCTACGACGAGGGCGACACCTTCGACCAGTCGGCGTCCAAGGGCTTCGTCCACGTGCACGGCCTGTCCTCGAAGATCGCCGCTCGCAGGGACCTAGCCAAATGACCGCGCCTTCTCTGGCGAGCAGACGCAAAAGCACCCGAAATTGCGGCGTGTCGGGGACCTTTGTGTCTGCTCGCGGGGGAGGAGTGACGTGAGCACCAACGAGGGCTCCCTGTGGGGTGGGCGCTTCGCCGATGGGCCGGCGCCTGCGCTGGCCGCGTTGAGCAAGTCCACCCACTTCGACTGGGTGCTGGCGCCCTATGACGTCGCGGCATCGAAGGCGCATGCCCGGGTGTTGTACCGCGCCGGGCTGCTCACCGACGAGCAGCGCGACGGCCTGCTGGCCGGACTGGACAGCCTTGGCGCCGACCTCGCCGACGGGAGTTTCACCCCGCTGCCGACCGACGAGGATGTGCACGGGGCGCTGGAGCGCGGGCTGATAGACCGGGTGGGCGCCGACCTCGGCGGCCGTCTGCGGGCCGGGCGATCGCGCAACGACCAGGTGGCGACGTTGTTCCGGATGTGGCTGCGGGACGCGATGCGCCGGGTGGCCGGCGGTGCGCTGGAGGTGGTGGAGGCGCTGGCCGGGCAGGCTGCCGCGTATCCGGACGCGATCATGCCGGGCAAGACGCACCTGCAGGCCGCGCAACCCGTTCTGCTCGCTCATCACCTGCTGGCCCACGCCCAACCGTTACTGCGCGACGTCGACCGCATCGCCGACTTCGATGCCCGCACCGCGGTGTCCCCGTACGGGTCCGGCGCGTTGGCCGGCTCGTCGCTCGGCCTGGATCCCGACGCCATCGCCGCGGACCTGGGTTTCGTTGCGGCAACGGATAATTCGATCGACGCGACCGCTGCCCGCGATTTCGCCGCCGAGGCGGCCTTCGTGCTGGCCATGATCGCCGTCGACCTGTCCCGGCTGGCCGAGGACATCATCCTCTGGAGCACAACGGAATTTGGCTACGCCACTCTTGACGACGCGTGGTCGACCGGCAGCTCGATCATGCCGCAGAAGAAGAATCCCGACATCGCCGAACTCGCCCGTGGGAAGGCCGGTCGCCTGATCGGCAATCTCGCCGGGCTGCTGGCCACCCTGAAGGCGCAGCCGTTGGCCTACAACCGCGACCTGCAGGAGGACAAGGAGCCGGTGTTCGACTCGGTGGCCCAGCTGGAACTGGTGCTGCCGGCGATGGCAGGTCTGGTCGCGACGCTGCGTTTCGACGTCGAGAGGATGGCGCAACTGGCCCCGGCCGGCTACACGCTGGCCACCGACGTGGCCGAGTGGCTGGTGCGCAAGGGCGTGCCGTTCCGAGTGGCCCACGAGGCCGCCGGTGCGGCGGTGCGCGCAGCGGAGCGCCGTGGTGTGGGACTGGAAGGGCTCACCGACGCCGAAATGGCCGACATCAGCCCGCAGTTGACACCCGAAGTCCGGGAGGTGTTGACGGTCAGCGGTTCGGTGGCATCCCGCAACGCCCGCGGCGGCACCGCGCCGGAGCGGGTGGCGGAGCAACTGGCCAAAGTCCGCGAGAACGCCGAGGCTTTGCGGCTTAACCTGCACCGGTGAGGAAATCCGGCTCCGGCTACGAGTTGTTCGCCGAGGCCGGATTCCGTGAGCTGTGGGCCGCGAACTTCATCCTGAGCCTCGGCATGGTCATGCTCCAGCTCGGTTGCGGGTGGACCATGACGTCGCTGACCGACAACGCGCTGCTCGTGAGCATGGTGCAGACCACGGTGAGCCTGCCGTTCTTCTTCTTCAGCATCCCGGCCGGAATGGCCAACGACGTGTGGGGTTCCCGGCCGCTGCTGCTCGCCTCGCAGGTGTGGATGCTGTTGTCGACCGGGCTGCTGGCCGCGATCGCCTGGTTCTGGGATCTCACGCCGTGGTGGATCCTGTCGTTGCTTTTCCTCATCGGTGCCGGCCTGGCCGTGCAGCAGTCGGCATGGAAGCCGTTCCTGCATGAGTTAGCGCCCGACGACAAGCTGGTCGCCGCGATCTCGCTGAACTCTTTGGGTAACAAGCTGGCCCAGACCGCAGGACCGATCACGGGCGGTTACCTGCTGGGCCTGGCCGGCCTGGGAACCGTCGTCGCAGCGCGGGCCGCGTCGCACCTGGTGATGGTCCTGGCCCTGCTGCGACTGCCGCGCTCCTCGGTTGATCACGTCCGACAGTCCGATCCAGGGGGCTCGCTTCGCGAGGCGTGGGCTGTCCTTCGCACAGCGCCGCAACTGTACGGACCGATGATTCGCTGTGCGTTGCTGATGGTCCCGTGCTCGGCTGTCCTGGCACTGCTCCCACTGGAGGCCAAGGACAACATCCAGACCGACCTGCTCGGTTATGGCGGACTGCTCACCCTGCTGGGAATCGGCACCACCGCAGGGGTATCGGCCATGCCCGCACTGCGCCGGCACATCCGCCTCAACCCGTTGTCCACCATCGCGGTCGCGGTCTTCGCGCTCTCGGTGCTCGGGATCAGCCGCTGGGACAGCATGTTTCTGGACGGAGCGTTCCTGGTCTTCTTCGGCTTCTCCTGGAGCGTGCTGAGCATCAGCCACCAGTACGCGGTCCAGGTGGCGGCACCGAAGGATCTGCGCGGCGTGATGACCTCGCTGTACTCGCTGGTTCTTCAGGGCTCGATGGCGGTGGGCAGTTTCGTGTTCGGCCTGATAGCCGAACACTCCGTCGTCAGTGCCAGTGTCCTCACTGCCGGTGTGGTGGCCTGCTGCGGCCTGTTTCTGGTGCGGCGTTATCCGATTCCCGACGACGTTCCGGTACCTTCAGCCGGCTGACTCGACCCGTTCGGACAGCTCGAGCCAACGGTTCTCAGCGTCACTCAACTCGTTGGAGAGTTCACGCAGTTCTGCTGTCAGGCAACCGATGCCGACGTGGTCGGACTGGTCGTGCTCGGCCAGTTCCACATGCTTGGCGTTGATCCTGTCGGTGAGCTTGCCGATCGCCCGGTCCAGTGCGGCGATCTCCTTCTGCGCGTTGCGAAGCTCCGCCCCGGACAGCGTCGGCGCCGGAGCGGCGGCCTGGGTCGTCGCCCGACTCGGAGCGGGCACCGACCGGGCCGCGGCGATCCGCAGGTATTCGTCGATGCCACCGGGCAGGTGGCGCAGGTGGCCGTCGATGATCGCGTACTGCTGATCGGTGACCCGCTCGAGGAGGTACCGGTCGTGCGAGACGACGATCAGCGTGCCCGGCCATGAGTCCAGCAGATCCTCGGTGGCCGAGAGCATGTCGATGTCGACGTCGTTGGTCGGCTCGTCGAGCACCAGGACGTTGGGCTCTTCGAGCAGGATCAGCATCAGCTGCAGCCGGCGCCGCTGACCGCCGGACAGGTCGCCCACCCGGGCCGACAACTGGTCACGGCGAAAACCCAGGCGCTCCAACAACTGTGCGGGAGTCAGCTCCTTGCCGTCGACCAGGTAGCCGGCCTTGAGCCGGCCCAGCACGTCGCGGACGAGGTCGTTCTCCAGCTCGGCGAGCTGGCTGCTCTGCTGGTCCAGCATCGCCAGGCGGACGGTCTTGCCCCGCTTGACCCGGCCGCCGTCCGGCTCGATGGTTCCCGCGATGACGCCCAGGAGTGTCGACTTGCCCGCGCCGTTGGCGCCGACGATGCCGGTCCGCTCGCCGGGAGCGATCCGCCATTCCACCTCGCGTAGAACAGGTTTGGTGTCAGAAGTGACCGGCGGGCAGGAGCGTGGCGACCCGGGAAAAGACACCGATACGTCCACGAGGTCGATGACGTCCTTGCCCAGCCGGGCGGTCGCCAGCTTGGCCAGCTCGACGGTGTTGCGGAACGGCGGGACGTCGGCGATCAGCTGGTTGGCCGCGTCGATGCGGAACTTCGGTTTCGAGGTGCGGGCGGGCGCACCCCGGCGCAGCCAGGCCAGTTCCTTGCGCATCAGGTTCTGCCGCTTGGCCTCGGCCGCCGCGGCGATGCGGTCGCGCTCGACGCGCTGCAGGACGTAGGCCGCGTAGCCGCCGTCAAAGGGTTCGACGATGCTGCCCTGTGGGCCGCCGTGCACCTCCCAGGTGGTGGTGGCGACCTCGTCGAGGAACCAGCGGTCGTGGGTCACCACGAGCAGACCGCCGCTGCCGCGCGGCCAGCGTTGCTTGAGGTGAGCGGCCAGCCAGGTGATGCCCTCCACGTCGAGATGGTTGGTGGGCTCGTCGAGGGCGATGACATCCCAGTCGCCGATCAGCAGCTGCGCCAGCTGTATCCGGCGGCGCTGGCCGCCCGAGAGCGAGCCGACCGGAGCCGACCAGTCCAGGTCGGACACCAGGCCGGCCACCACGTCGCGCACCCGTGGGTCGCCGGCCCACTCGTGCTCGGGCCGATCACCGACCAGCGCCGACCCCACGCCGGCGGCCGGATCGAGGGTGTCGGCCTGCGCCAGCGCCGCCACCTGCACGCCGCCGCGCCGGGTCACCCGGCCGGAATCGGGCTCGATCTGCCCGGTCAGCATGCCGAGCAGACTGGATTTGCCTTCGCCGTTGCGGCCGACGATCCCGATGCGGTCCCCGTCGTTGACGCCGACCGTCACCCCGTCGAACACCACCTGCGTGGGATAGCGCAGAACAAGCGCCTCGGCGCCGAGCAGGTGTGCCACCGCGACGAGGTTAATCGGGTCGGCTGCCGCGGCGGCACCGGCAGTCCGGCGGGTGCCATATCCGCTGGCTACCGGGTCGAGACGGATTCGGGTACCCGGTCGGTGTGTGCCATGATGAGCGGGCGGTCGGGGAGGACGCGCAGCGGATTCGGCAGGAGCGAACGTGGATCTGATGTCGGCACTCACCAAACCGCTCGAGCGGCTGGTGGCCACCGCCCAGAACGGGTACGAGGTCGCACGCTTCGGCGGTTTGGAGACCGGGACGGTGCCCTCGCCGTTCCAGATCGTCGAAAGCACCAACATGTACAAGCTCCGGCGGTACTTCCCGCCGGACAGCCGCCCCGGGCGGCCCAAGCCGGGCCCGCCGGTGCTGATGGTGCACCCGATGATGATGTCGGCGAACATGTGGGACGTCACCAAGGAAGACGGCGCCGTCGGCATCCTGCACAGTTCCGGACTCGACTGCTGGGTGATCGACTACGGCTCGCCCGACGAGGTCGAAGGCGGCATGGAACGTACCCTCACCGACCACATCGTCGCGCTGAGCCAGGCCATCGAGACCGTGCGCGACGTCAGCGGGCAGAACGTCCATCTCGCCGGCTACTCGCAGGGCGGCATGTTCTGCTACCAGACCGCTGCGTTTCGCAAGTCCAAGGACATCGCCAGCATCGTGGCGTTCGGCTCGCCCGTCGACACCCTGGCCGGACTGCCGGGTGGGCTGCCGACCAACATGGCGGTCGGACTCGCCGACTTCCTGGCCGACCACGTCTTCAACCACATCGACATCCCGGGCTGGCTGGCCCGCACCGGATTCCAGATGCTGGACCCACTGAAGACGGCCAAGTCCCGCGTCGAATTCCTGTTGCAGCTGCACGACCGGGAGTCGCTGCTGCCCCGCGAACAGCAACGCCGGTTCCTCGACCGGGAGGGCTGGATCGCGTGGTCCGGGCCGGCCGTCGCCGAACTGCTCAAGCAGTTCGTCACGCACAACCGGATGGTGACCGGAGGCTTCGCCGTCCAGGGACAGCTGGTGACACTGTCCGACATCACTTGTCCCGTACTGGCTTTCGTCGGGGAGGTCGATGACATCGGGCAGCCGCCCGCCGTGCGCGGCATCAAGCGGGCCGCCCCGAACGCCGACGTCTACGAGGTGATGATCCGGGCCGGCCACTTCGGGCTGGTCGTGGGATCCAAGGCCGCACTCAACACCTGGCCCACCGTGGCGGACTGGGTGCTGTGGGTGTCCGGCCGGGAACCCCGGCCCGGGAACATCAGCCTGATGAAAGACGTTGAGCCGCAATCAGTAGACTCTTCTGGCGTGCCGCTGACCTCTCGCCTGATGCTCGGCATGGCGGAGGCATCGGAGCTTGCGGTGACGATCGCCAAGGGCGCCGCCGACGCGGTGGTCGCGGCGAACAACTCGGTGCGCATCATGGCCGTGGAGACGGCCCGCACGCTGCCCCGGTTGATTCGCCTCGGGCAGATCAATGACCACACCCGAATCTCGTTGGGCCGCATCATCGCCGAGCAGGCCGACTCTGCTCCCGACGGCGAGTTCCTGCTCTTCGACGGCCGCGTGCACACCTACGAGGCCGTCAACCGGCGTATCGACAACGTGGTGCGCGGCCTGATCGAGGTCGGCGTGCGGCAGGGCACCCGGGTGGGTGTGCTGATGGAAACCCGCCCCAGCGCGCTGGTCGCGATCGCCGCGCTGTCGCGGCTCGGGGCGGTGGCCGTTCTCCTGCCCCCGGACGCCGACCTGGAACAGGCGGCCCACCTCGGTGGGATCACCGACCTCATCACCGATCCGGCGAATCTGGCTGCGGCAGCGAAACTTCCGACGCAGGTGCTCGTCCTCGGGGGCGGGGGTGAGAGCCGCAGTCTCGACGTGCCCGACGGCAGCAACGTCGTCGACATGGAGCAGATCGACCCCGACGCCGTGGAACTGCCCGGCTGGTACCGCCCCAACCCGAGTTATGCGCGGGATGTGGCGTTCGTGGTCTTCAGCGCCGTCGGCGGCGGCGCGCTGGAGCCCAAGCAGATCACCAACTACCGCTGGGCGCTGTCGGCGTTCGGCACGGCATCCGCCGCGGCGCTGACCCGAAACGACACCGTCTACTGCCTCACCCCGCTGCACCACCAGTCCGGCCTGCTGGTCAGCCTGGGCGGCGCGGTGGTCGCGGGGTCGCGGATCGCGCTGTCGCGGGGGCTCAATCCGAAGCGGTTCCTGGAGGAGGTCCGCCAGTACGGCGTCTCCGTCGTCACCTACACCTGGTCGATGCTGCGCGAGGTCATCGACGACCCGGACTTCTCGCTGTCCGGCAACAATCCCATCCGGTTGTTCATGGGATCGGGCATGCCGACCGGACTGTGGAATCGGATTCTCGACGTCTTCGCCCCCGCCAAGATCGTGGAGTTCTTCGCCACCTCCGACGGACAGGCGGTGTTGGCCAACGTCGCGGGCATCAAGGTCGGCAGCGAGGGCCGGCCCCTGCCCGGCGGCGGTGAGGTGGAACTCGGCGCCTACGACGCCGACGAGGACCTCATCCTGGAGGATTCCCGCGGCTTCGTCCGGGTGGCCGGCCGCGACGAGATCGGGGTGCTGCTGGCCAAGCCGTGGGGTCCGATCGACCCGACCGCCTCGATCAAACGCGGCGTGTTCGCCGCCGGCGACATCTGGATCTCCACCGAGTACGTGTTCCGGCGGGACGCCGACGGCGACTACTGGCTACTCGGCAACCGTTCCGGCCTGATCCGCACCCACCGCGGCGTGGTGTTCCCGGCCCCGATCACCGATGCGGTCGGAGCCATCTCCGCCGTCGACCTGGCCGTGACCTATCCGCTGGAGACGTCCAACGGCACGCTGGCCGTCACCGCGGTGGCACTTCGCCCCGGGATGAGCGTGACGGCCGCCGACATCTCCGAAGCCGTCTCGGCGATGCCCGCCGGCCTGCCCCCGGACCTCGTCCACGTGGTCCCAGAACTGCCGGTCAGCGCCTCCTATAGGCCCACGGTGTCCTCCCTGAAGGCGGCCGGCGTGCCCAAGGCCGGGCGTAACGCCTGGTACCTGGATCCCGATACGGGCAGGTACAAGAGACTGACGGCTGCGGTCCGCGCGGCCCTCGCCAAGAGCGACAGCTGATTTGCGCTGTTAGGCTTGGCCGGGGTCGTCAAGACTGGGTGGAGGAATTCAATGACGGTGACTAACGGTGGTCGGCGTTCGGCGCGCATCGGCCTCACCGGGGCTGTGGTCGCCACCGGGCTGATCTTCGGGTCGGCCATGGCCTACGCGGATCCCTCCGAGACGCCGGCACCCGCACCGGCTCCCGCGCCGTCCAGCGGGTCGGCCTACCCGAGTGCGCTGCCGCCCACCACCGCCCCGGCCCCCAAGGTGGCCGTCGAGGGCGGTGCCGCTGCGGGAGTCGCGGCCTCCGCCGATGCCGCCACGTCCGCCGCGGGCGCCACCCAGGGTGATGTGCTCGATCAGCTCGCCGAGGAGTACGCCGTCGGGTCCGGTGGCGGGCAGCTGTCCAATCTGCTCAAGACCGTGCTCAAGCTGCGGTCGATGGGCTTCAAGCCCTCCAAGCAGTACCTCGACGAGATCAAAGAGGCGATGACGCACCGGCCCAACCAGCTTCCGCTGATCGGGGCTCTCAAGGACACCATCGCCTACCAGCAGAAGATCCAGGCGCAGATGCAGATCCTGCAGGCCGCGCAGGCCAAGCAGGCCAACGGTGCGGTGATGGGCGCCGGCGCGGCGCCCGGTGCGGCCAACCCCGCCAATGTGGCGCCCGGAGCCGTCGCCCCGGGAATGGCAGCGGCGCCGGCTCCGGCCGTCATCACCCCCACGACGCCCTAGGCCACCGCCCGCCGTGCTCGACGAGAAGCTACTGAGCATTCTGGTGTGCCCCGCCGACCGCGGACCGCTGCTGCTGGTCGACAACCTGCTGTACAACCCCCGCCTGCACAAGGCCTACCGGATCGACGACGGGATCCCGGTACTGCTGGTCGACGAGGCCGTCGACGTCGGCCCCGAGGAACACCAGCGATTGGTGGACGCCGCCGGCGCGAGCTGAGAGTCATCCGGTGGGCGCAGAACTGCTTGCCGAGGACCCGCTGACCGCGGCGCGTCGGCTTCTCGGTGCACAGATCACGGCTCGCGGCGTTCGCGCGCGGATCGTCGAGGTCGAGGCATACGGCGGCCCGCCCGACGGGCCGTGGCCGGATGCTGCCGCGCACTCATACCGCGGCCGAACGCTGCGCAACGCCGTCATGTTCGGCCCGGCGGGCCGGCTCTACACCTATCGGAGCCACGGCATCCACGTATGCGCGAACGTCTCCTGCGGGGTCGACGGCACTGCGGCCGCGGTGCTGCTGCGGGCCGCGGTGGTCGACTCCGGTGCGGACATCGCGCTGCGTCGCCGCGGGCCGGCTGTCGCGCCCGCGGCACTGGCACGGGGCCCGGGCAACCTGTGCTCGGCACTGGCCATCACCATGGACGACAACGGCATCGACGTCTTCGACGCACGATCACCGGTCACCGTTGAACTTCGCGAACCCGCCGACGGGGCCGCCGGGCCCCGGGTCGGGGTCAGCCGCGCCGCGGACCGCGCTTGGCGGTTGTGGATTCCCGGGCATCCCGAAGTGTCGGCCTATCGGCGCAGTCCCCGCGCGCCGCGGCCCGGCCTCGGCGACTGAGGGCGGTCATCGGGAAGCAGTCGGTGATCGTGTAGAAAAACCTCAGATCGACGATCCGCCGGAGGACGCCGCCGGCGGTGCGATCGTGCGAAAACATGCCGGAGGCCTCTTGATCGAGCTTGGTTCCGCCGACCGCGCGCCGGACTCCGCCGTCCTGCACCGCGCGGGCGGGTTCACGTGGTTCTACGTCGATCTCGTCGACGACGCGGGCAACGGCGCCACCGTCATCTGGTCGTGGGGACTGCCGTTCCTGCCCGGCTACGCCGGAGCCGCCCGTGCCGGCCGGCCCGAACTGCCGATCGACCGGCCTAGTGTCAACGTGGTCGTCTACCAGGACGGGCGCGAACGGTTCTACCTGCTCTCCGAGATTGCCCGCGAGGACTGCGAATGGAGCCCGGGCGGTCGCTCCTGGCGCCTCGGTGACTGCAGCTTCACCTGGACCGACACCCCGAGCGGAACCGGGACCACTCGCACCCTGCAGGCCCACCTCGACCTCGCCCTGCCCACCGGCGGCAGGGCCACCGGGGAGCTCCGGCTCTCCGGCGCGCTGCGCCGGGACACCTGTTCCGCAGACGTGGATCCGATATCGCACCTGTGGACGCCGATGGTCGCCGCCAGCCGTGGCTTCCTCGAATTGCGCACGCCGCGTGCGGAATTCCGGATCGACGGCCGTGGCTACCACGACCGCAACAGCGCGGCGCAGCCCCTGCATACGCTGGGCATCCGCAGCTGGTGGTGGGGACGCGTCGCCCTGCCCGACCGCGACCTGATCTTCTACCGGCTCACCCCGTCGGCGCCCGACGCGACGTCGCGCGACCTGGTCGTGGAGATCGCAGCGGACGGGTCCTGCCGGGCGCGGGAGGACGCCGGGCTCTCGGTCGGCCGGTTGCGGCGCAGTGCCTGGGGGCTGCGCTGGCCGAGCGAGGTGGTCTTTCCCGACCCCGACGGCCGTCCGGTCCAGGTCGAGGTGACCTCGTTGCTCGACAACGGCCCTTTCTATCAGCGCTACCTGCTGCGCGGACGGTGCGGTGCCGACGAGGGCTACGGCGTCGGCGAGAAGGTGGTTCCCGACAAGGTCGACACCGACCTGCTGCGTCCGCTGGTCCGCATGCGGGTGCACCGCGCCGACGGACCGAACTCGATGTGGCTGCCGCTGTTCTCCGAAGACAGTGCGGGTCGGGTGCGCCGGCTCCTGGGGCGCGCAGGAGAAGTGCGCGCATGACCCTCGGGGCGACGGTCCTGGTTGCCCTGTTGGCCGTCCCGGCCCTGCTGGTGTTCGGCCTGACCGCGTTCAACGCGGTGTTCTGGACCCGCGGCCGCCCCCTGCCGCAGGCCACCGACGCCGCACCTGGCGGCCTCAGCGTGCTGATCCCGGCGCGCAACGAGGTCGCCACCATCGAGCGGTGCGTGCGCGCCGCCGACGCGGCCCGCGGCCCTATCACCGAGATCGTCGTCTACGACGACGACTCCACCGACGGGACCGCCGAGGTGCTGAATCGCCTGCAAGCCGAGGTGCCACGACTGCGGGTGGTGCGGGGCGACGCGCTGCCGGCTGGCTGGGTCGGCAAACCATATGCGCTGCAACGCCTTTCCGATGAGGCGTGCACCGACCTGCTGCTCAACGTCGACGCCGACGTCACACTGCGCGAGGACGGTGTGCTCCGGATGTTGTCGTTGCTCGGCAGGCCCGACGAGGTCCCGGGCGGTCTTGGCGCCGCGGTGGTCACCGCGGTGCCGCACCAGCACACCGGCAGCTTCGCCGAACGGCTGATGATCCCGCTTCTGCACCAGTCCTATGTCGCCTGGCTGCCGCTGCTGCTGGTCCACCTGACCCGCGACCCCCGGGTGCTGGCCGCCAACGGCCAACTGCTGCTCATCCGGCGTTCCGCGCTAAACGCGGTGGGCGGGTGGTCCGCGGTGCGTTCGGCGCTGGTGGACGACATGGCACTGTGCCGCGCGGTCAAATCCAGCGGCCGGCGCGTCGTCTTCGCCGACGGCGACCGGATCGCGGACTGCCGCATGTACGACGGCGCCGCCGCGCTGCGGAGCGGATTCGCGAAGAACTTCTACGAGGGCATCGGGGGACACCCGCTGGGAATGCTCGTCGTGATGGCCCTGCACCTGCTGATCTTCGTGGCCCCCTACCTGGCCCTGCCCGTCGCGCTCGCGTTGGGTGCACACGGCGTCGCCGCCGCGGCTGCGGTCGGGGTCGCGGCGAACATCGGCAGCCGGTTGATCATGGCCGCCCGGTACGGCCACGGCCCGCTGAGCGTGCTGCTGCATCCGGTCGCGGTGCTGGCCATGATGGGTGTGCTGGTGGAGAGCTTCCGGTGGAGCCGCCGCGGCGACATCCGGTGGCGCGGCCGGTCCTATCCGGCGCGTGCCCAACGGGAGACGGCGTGAACCCCGATCCCGACCGGCTGGCCCTCGACCGTGCGGGGGACACCCGCCGTCCCACGTTCCTCCGCTTCGCCCGCGCCTACGCCCGCCGCCGGGTCGCCCACGGCCTGGACGGCCTCTGGGTGTCGGGCCTGCCTCAGGCCCGCGCCGCGCTCGCGGGCCGCCCGCTGGTCTTCGCGGCCAACCATGTGGCCTGGTGGGACACGCTGCTGCTGCTGGTCCTCGACGAGGCGCTCGGGGGAGTCGGCTGGGCGGTCATGGACGCCGCGAACCTGAGCGCGCTGCCGTTCCTCGGCTGGGTGGGCGCCCTGCCCCTGGACCGCAGCAGCCACGACCGCAGCCGTCAGTGCCTGAAAGCCTCCGCCGCCCTGCTCGACCGCCCCGGCCGTAGCCTCTGGATGTTCCCGCAGGGACGGCAGCGTCCGGCGCATCTGCGGCCGCTCGACCTCAAACCCGGGCTGCAGACGATCCACGCCGAAGCGCCGGTCGACATCGTCGCGGTCAGCCTCAATTACGTCTTCCTGGAAACCCAGCGCCCGGCCGCCGTCGTCCACTTCGCTGCGCCGATCCCGGGTGCGGCCGTCAGCGCCGCGGACCTGTTGCCGACGGTCGAACGCGCGCTACTCGACGGACTGGCGGCAATCGACGCCGCAGCCGTCGAGGCCACCGACGGCCGGCGCGCCCGAACCCATCCCGCAGACCCACTGCCCGGCTTCAGCCCGCTGGTGCGGCCGGCCGGGCGAGCCGCGCAGGACGGTCTCGGCGCCCGCATGCTGGAAGCCCTGCGCCGTGGTCGCTGAGGTTCTGGTCGTGGGAGCCGGGGTCGGCGGCCTGGCCGCCGCCCTGGCGTTGACGGCCCGCGGACTGCCGGTACGGGTGCTGGAGGCCGCCGAGCGTCCGGGCGGAAAGGCCGGCATCGTCGAGGTCGACGGCGTCGTCGTCGAAACCGGTCCCAGCGTGCTGACCCTGCCCGAGGTGTTCGCCGGACTGTTCGCCCGGGCCGGGATCCGGCTGCAGGACGTGGTCGGCCTGCGTCGTCTGGATCCGGGCTTCCGCTACCGCTATCCGGACGGCTGCGTGATCGAGGTGGCGCACGAACCGGAGGACACCCTCGCCCGGGTCCGGTCGGCCCTGGGGCCGGCCGCCGAGGCGGACCTGGCAGGTTTCCTGGCCTACAGCCGCCGCATCTGGGACTCCGCCGCGCCGCATTTCGTGCTCGGGCCGGCGCCGACGTGGGCGGCCATGGCGGCACTAGCCCTGCGCCACCCCCGGGCACTGGGGTCGGTCGATCCGATGCGCGCCATGGCCGTCGGCGTCGATCGCCATGTCCGTGAGCCGCATCTGCGCACGCTGCTGCGTCGCTACGCCACCTATAACGGCAGTGACCCGCGCACCGCGCCTGCAACCCTGAATTGCATTGCCCACGTTGAGCTTTCGCTCGGCGGATACGGGGTGAAGGGTGGTATCCACGCGCTGATCGACGCGCTGGTCGCGGTGATCGAATCCCGCGGCGGGGTGGTCGAATGCGGGGTCGCGGTGCGGCGGGTGCTGGTGGAGCACGGCGCCGCGGTAGGGGTGGAAACATCCGACGGCGGTCGGTTGCGCGGGCAGGCCGTCGTGGTCAACGCCGACGTCGGATGGCTGCGTCAGGATGCCCTCCCGGAAGCCCGCCGGCACCTGCCCGGTCCGGCCACGCCGTCGATGTCCGGCTGGACCGCGGCCCTACGCGCCGCTCGCCGTGACGACCGGCTGCCGCACGAGGTGCTGTTCCCGGCGGACTACGACGCCGAGTTCGCCGACATCTTCGACCGTGACCGCCCGCCATCGGCGCCCACGGTCTACCTCTGTGCCCAGGAGCGCTGCCACGGACTGGCCGGCTGGCCGGATGCCGAGCCGCTCTTCGTGATGGCCAACGCTCCGGCCGAGCCGGCAGACCGCCCCCGCAACCCCCAGGTGTGGGCCGATCTCGAGGCCGCCGTCATTGAGCGGATCAAAGCGGCCTCGCTCTGGGACGAGGGTGACACGGTCGTCTGGCGCCGCAGTCCCACCGACCTCGCGGCGGCTTTCCCGGGCAGCCGAGGGGCCATCTACGGCGCGGCGAGCAATGACCGGTTCGCGGCGTTCAAGCGGCCACCCAACCGAGTGCGCGGGATCCCCGGCCTGTACCTCGCGTCCGGCAGCGCGCACCCGGGCGGGGGGCTGCCGATGGTCGCGCTGTCCGGGCTGGCCGCCGCCGACTGTCTCGGTGCCGATCTCGGACTGCCGACGGAATGAGCGGCTCGATGCGCGAAGATCAACCTATGGGCACGACGATTCTCGACGAGCTGTCATGGCGGGGGCTGGTCGCGCAGTCGACCGACATCGACGCGCTGGCCGCCGCGGCGGCCCAGCCCCCGATGACCGTCTACTGCGGCTTCGATCCCACCGCACCGAGCCTGCACGCCGGGAACCTGGTGCCGCTGCTAACCCTGCAGCGCTTCCAGCGGGCCGGTCACCGTCCGATCGTGCTCGCGGGCGGTGCGACCGGGATGATCGGCGACCCTCGCGACACCGGTGAGCGGACAATGAACAACGCCGACACCGTGGCGCAATGGTCCGAGCGCATCCGCGGCCAGCTCGAGCGGTTCGTCGACTTCGACGACTCGGCCACCGGCGCGGTGGTGGAGAACAACCTCAGCTGGACCGGGCCCTTGAGCGCCATCGAATTCCTGCGCGACGTCGGCAAGCACTTCTCGGTCAACGTCATGCTCGACCGCGACACCATCCGGCGCCGGCTGGACGGCGAGGGCATCTCCTACACCGAGTTCAGCTACATGCTGCTGCAGGCCAACGACTACGTGGAGTTGCACCAGCGATACGGCTGCTCGCTGCAGATCGGCGGATCCGATCAATGGGGCAACATCATCGCCGGTGTTCGGCTGGTTCGGCAGAAACTCGGCGCGACGGTGCACGCCCTGACCGTGCCGCTGGTCACCGCCGCGGACGGAACCAAGTTCGGCAAGTCCACGGGCGGCGGCAGCCTCTGGCTCGACCCCGAGATGACCAGCCCATACGCCTGGTACCAGTACTTCGTGAACACGGCCGACGCCGACGTCATCCGCTACCTGCGGTGGTTCACCTTCCTGTCCGCCGACGAACTCGCCGAACTGGAGGAGGCCACCGAGACGCGGGCACACGAGCGCGCCGCCCAGCGCCGGCTGGCCCGCGAACTCACCACGCTGGTTCACGGGGAGGCCGCGACGGCGGCGGTCGAGCATGCGTCGGCGGCGCTGTTCGGACGCGGAGAACTCGAGCGGCTGGACGAGGCGACGCTGGCGGCCGCACTCCGGGAGACGTCGGTCGCCGAGCTGAAGCCCGGCGGTCCGGACGGCATCGTCGACCTGCTCGTCGCCACCGGCCTGTCGGCCAGCAAGGGAGCGGCCCGCCGCACCGTCGCCGAGGGCGGGGTGTCGGTGAATAACGTCCGGGTGGACAGCGAGGACTGGGTGGCCGACGCGTCGCATTTCCTGCACGGTAGGTGGCTGGTGCTGCGTCGCGGGAAGCGGAATATCGCCGGCGTGGAACGTGTTGGATGACTTGGGTTCTGGTGCGATCGCAAGGTCGAGCGCCCGGAACGCTGAGTGTGACGAAGGTCAACCTGTTCTGGAGCGCAGGGGATTTGACTCCGCTCAGACCCTGACGTAACTTAGGCAAGTCGTTGCGACGCGGTTCGTCCGCAGAGCGCGACGGCAACTTCGGGGAATGTTTCCGGTCTTCGGAACGTTCCAACTGTCCGCACGACGAGCACGCGGTTTTCCGCCGCGGGCTCATCCGCGCGGCCGGGCCAAGGTTGTCGGGTGTGTTGTTTGAGAACTCAATAGTGTGTTTGGTGGTTTTTGTTTGTTGTTTTTTGTTTTTGTTGCTTCTGGCGCCCCCGTGTCAGAGGTGATGTTTTTTGGCCAGATGTTTTCTGGTTGCTTGGTCGAATTTTTCTGATTCGGATTCTGCCTGGGGTTTGGTCTCTGGGTTGTTTTTGTTTGGAGAGTTTGATTCTGGCTCAGGACGAACGCTGGCGGCGTGCTTAACACATGCAAGTCGAACGGAAAGTGCTCTTCGGAGTGACTCGAGTGGCGAACGGGTGAGTAACACGTGGGTGATCTGCCCTGCACTTTGGGATAAGCCTGGGAAACTGGGTCTAATACCGGATAGGACCATGGACTTCACGGTTTGTGGTGGAAAGCTTTTGCGGTGTGGGATGGGCCCGCGGCCTATCAGCTTGTTGGTGGGGTAATGGCCTACCAAGGCGACGACGGGTAGCCGGCCTGAGAGGGTGTCCGGCCACACTGGGACTGAGATACGGCCCAGACTCCTACGGGAGGCAGCAGTGGGGAATATTGCACAATGGGCGCAAGCCTGATGCAGCGACGCCGCGTGGGGGATGACGGCCTTCGGGTTGTAAACCTCTTTCAGTAGGGACGAAGCGCAAGTGACGGTACCTACAGAAGAAGCACCGGCCAACTACGTGCCAGCAGCCGCGGTAATACGTAGGGTGCGAGCGTTGTCCGGAATTACTGGGCGTAAAGAGCTCGTAGGTGGTTTGTCGCGTTGTTCGTGAAATCCCACAACTTAATTGTGGGCGTGCGGGCGATACGGGCAGACTGGAGTACTGCAGGGGAGACTGGAATTCCTGGTGTAGCGGTGGAATGCGCAGATATCAGGAGGAACACCGGTGGCGAAGGCGGGTCTCTGGGCAGTAACTGACGCTGAGGAGCGAAAGCGTGGGGAGCGAACAGGATTAGATACCCTGGTAGTCCACGCCGTAAACGGTGGGTACTAGGTGTGGGTTTCCTTCCTTGGGATCCGTGCCGTAGCTAACGCATTAAGTACCCCGCCTGGGGAGTACGGCCGCAAGGCTAAAACTCAAAGGAATTGACGGGGGCCCGCACAAGCGGCGGAGCATGTGGATTAATTCGATGCAACGCGAAGAACCTTACCTGGGTTTGACATGCACAGGACGCCGGCAGAGATGTCGGTTCCCTTGTGGCCTGTGTGCAGGTGGTGCATGGCTGTCGTCAGCTCGTGTCGTGAGATGTTGGGTTAAGTCCCGCAACGAGCGCAACCCTTGTCCTATGTTGCCAGCGGGTTATGCCGGGGACTCGTAGGAGACTGCCGGGGTCAACTCGGAGGAAGGTGGGGATGACGTCAAGTCATCATGCCCCTTATGTCCAGGGCTTCACACATGCTACAATGGCCGGTACAAAGGGCTGCGATGCCGTGAGGTGGAGCGAATCCTTGTTAAAGCCGGTCTCAGTTCGGATCGGGGTCTGCAACTCGACCCCGTGAAGTCGGAGTCGCTAGTAATCGCAGATCAGCAACGCTGCGGTGAATACGTTCCCGGGCCTTGTACACACCGCCCGTCACGTCATGAAAGTCGGTAACACCCGAAGCCGGTGGCCTAACCCCTTGTGGGAGGGAGCCGTCGAAGGTGGGATCGGCGATTGGGACGAAGTCGTAACAAGGTAGCCGTACCGGAAGGTGCGGCTGGATCACCTCCTTTCTAAGGAGCACCACGAGACTCAAGCCCGCCCACGCCTGTGGGGGTTCGGTGATTTGAGCGATTCGTTGGATGGGCTGGGCCTGTAGTGGGTTCGGTTCTGGTGCAACAACAAATGTGCCGGTCGCGGGGATGCGTGCCGGCGGGAATCACCAACACACTATTGGGCTTTGAGGCAACAAGCCCGTGCTCGTCTCCGTGAGGGGAGGGGCGCCCGGGCCCTGCGGGGTTTGGGGGTCTGGTTGTCGCCCCGTCTTTGGTGGTGGGGTGTGGTGTTTGATTTGTGGATAGTGGTTGCGAGCATCGAGCGCGCAAGGGTCGGTTCCCTTTTGGGGGACTGGTTTTTGGGTGCATTTGATGTGCAATTTTTCCAAATTGGTTTGTTTACAAATGTTTGTAAGTGTTTAAGGGCGCATGGTGGATGCCTTGGCACTGGGAGCCGATGAAGGACGTGGGAGGCTGCGATATGCCTCGGGGAGCTGTCAACCGAGCTGTGATCCGAGGATGTCCGAATGGGGAAACCCGGCACGAGTGATGTCGTGTCACCCGGCACTGAATACATAGGTGTCGGGGGGGAACGCGGGGAAGTGAAACATCTCAGTACCCGTAGGAAGAGAAAACAAAAGTGATTCCGTGAGTAGTGGCGAGCGAAAGCGGAGGATGGCTAAACCGTGTACATGTGATACCCGGCAGGGGTTGTGTGTGCGGTGTTGTGGGACGTTCTTCTTCTGTCTGCCGGCAGGAGCGGGAGTGATAAACCATGGTGTTAGGTGAAGTGGCCTGGGATGGCCTGCCGTAGACGGTGAGAGCCCGGTAACTGAAAACTCCATGGCTTCTGTGAACTGTTCCCGAGTAGCAGCGGGCCCGTGAAATCTGCTGTGAATCTGCCGGGACCATCCGGTAAGCCTGAATACTTCCCAGTGACCGATAGCGGAAAAGTACCGTGAGGGAATGGTGAAAAGTACCCCGGGAGGGGAGTGAAATAGTACCTGAAACCGTGTGCCTACAATCCGTCAGAGCCTTCCCTTCGGGGTGGGGTGATGGCGTGCCTTTTGAAGAATGAGCCTGCGAGTCAGGGACATGTCGCGAGGTTAACCCGGGTGGGGTAGCCGTAGCGAAAGCGAGTCTGAATAGGGCGTATCCATCCCGTAGGGGGTGGTGTAGTGGTGTGTTCTGGACCCGAAGCGGAGTGATCTACCCATGGCCAGGGTGAAGCGCGGGTAAGACCGCGTGGAGGCCCGAACCCACTTAGGTTGAAGACTGAGGGGATGAGTTGTGGGTAGGGGTGAAAGGCCAATCAAACTCCGTGATAGCTGGTTCTCCCCGAAATGCATTTAGGTGCAGCGTCACATGTTTCTTGTTGGAGGTAGAGCTACTGGATGGCCGATGGGCCCCACAGGGTTACTGACGTCAGCCAAACTCCGAATGCCGACAAGTCCAAGAACGCGGCAGTGAGACGGCGGGGGATAAGCTCCGTGCGTCGAGAGGGAAACAGCCCAGATCGCCGGCTAAGGCCCCTAAGCGTGTGCTAAGTGGAAAAGGATGTGCAGTCGCAAAGACAACCAGGAGGTTGGCTTAGAAGCAGCCACCCTTGAAAGAGTGCGTAATAGCTCACTGGTCAAGTGATTGTGCGCCGATAATGTAGCGGGGCTCAAGCACACCGCCGAAGCCGCGGCAACGTACTTCGTACGTTGGGTAGGGGAGCGTCCTGCATCCGGTGAAGCCGCCGAGTAATCGAGTGGTGGAGGGTGTGGGAGTGAGAATGCAGGCATGAGTAGCGATAAGGCAAGTGAGAACCTTGCCCGCCGAAAGACCAAGGGTTCCTGGGGCAGGCCAGTCCTCCCAGGGTGAGTCGGGACCTAAGGCGAGGCCGACAGGCGTAGTCGATGGACAACGGGTTGATATTCCCGTACCCGTGTGTGAGCGCCCAATGACGAATCATCGGTACTAACCGCCCAAAAGGCGACTAACCGAGCCCTTCGGGGTGAGGGGGTCGCCGGCTGCGCGGGACCTTCGGTGGTAGTAGTCAAGCGATGGGGTGACGCAGGAAGGTAGCCGTACCAGTCAGTGGTAATACTGGGGCAAGCCCGTAGCACGACACCTAGGCAAATCCGGGTGTCACAAGGTGTGAGAGGTGATGCATAGCCGAGTGAGGCGAATTCGGTGATCCTCAGCTGCCGAGAAAAGCCTCTAGCGAGCACACACACGGCCCGTACCCCAAACCGACACAGGTGGTCAGGTAGAGAATACCGAGGCGTACGAGTGAACTATGGTTAAGGAACTCGGCAAAATACCCCCGTAACTTCGGGAGAAGGGGGACCCCTTACTGTCAACACCCTCGCGGTGGGCAGCGGTGGGGGGTGGCACAAACCAGTGAGAAGCGACTGTTTACTAAAAACACAGGTCCGTGCGAAGTCGCAAGACGATGTATACGGACTGACGCCTGCCCGGTGCTGGAAGGTTAAGAGGACCCGTTAACCCGTAAGGGTGAAGCGGAGAATTTAAGCCCCAGTAAACGGCGGTGGTAACTATAACCATCCTAAGGTAGCGAAATTCCTTGTCGGGTAAGTTCCGACCTGCACGAATGGCGTAACGACTTCTCAACTGTCTCAACCATAGACTCGGCGAAATTGCACTACGAGTAAAGATGCTCGTTACGCGCGGCAGGACGAAAAGACCCCGGGACCTTCACTATAGCTTGGTATTGATGTTCGATACGGTTTGTGTAGGATAGGTGGGAGACTGTGAAACAATTACGCCAGTAATTGCGGAGTCGTTGTTGAAATACCACTCTGATCGTATTGGACCTCTAACCTCGAACCGTATATCCGGTTCAGGGACAGTGCCTGGTGGGTAGTTTAACTGGGGCGGTTGCCTCCCAAAAAGTAACGGAGGCGCCCAAAGGTTCCCTCAACCTGGACGGCAATCAGGTGTTGAGTGCAAGTGCACAAGGGAGCTTGACTGCGAGACTGACACGTCAAGCAGGGACGAAAGTCGGGACTAGTGATCCGGCACCCCCGAGTGGAAGGGGTGTCGCTCAACGGATAAAAGGTACCCCGGGGATAACAGGCTGATCTTCCCCAAGAGTCCATATCGACGGGATGGTTTGGCACCTCGATGTCGGCTCGTCGCATCCTGGGGCTGGAGCAGGTCCCAAGGGTTGGGCTGTTCGCCCATTAAAGCGGCACGCGAGCTGGGTTTAGAACGTCGTGAGACAGTTCGGTCTCTATCCGCCGCGCGCGTCAGAAGCTTGAGGAAACCTGTCCCTAGTACGAGAGGACCGGGACGGACGAACCTCTGGTCCACCAGTTGTCCCACCAGGGGCACCGCTGGATAGCCACGTTCGGACAGGATAACCGCTGAAAGCATCTAAGCGGGAAACCT